>Ga0306926_10005891_pt1 | contig 13129 bp, 15 predicted proteins | sample flu12Cox44000178_FD_203759 | JGI IMG/M metagenome (GOLD analysis project Ga0306926, IMG submission 203759) | Lab enrichment of tropical soil microbial communities from Luquillo Experimental Forest, Puerto Rico - flux8day.12C.oxic.44.000.178 (v2)... | ecosystem: Environmental > Terrestrial >... | reverse complement strand
CGTTGCCGTCGCGCAGCACAGCGTCGCGCGGCACCACCCAGCCGGTATGCTGCTCGAGGACGATCTCCACGGACACGGCAGTGCCGGGAACCAGCTCCGGCGCAACCGCCGCAAGCTCCACCCAAATGTCGAGGCGCTTTGTTGCCGGGTTGATGGTGCCCGTGACGCCCCGCACGACGCCGCTCAGCCGACGCTCCGGGGTGAAGACCGGTGCGACCTCCGCGCTCATACCGATCACCACAAGCGCGGCGTCATCGGGTTCGAGACCAACCGTGACCTGGACGCGATCGCTGCGAGCCAGCTTCAGAACCGTCGTATTCGGCTGCACCCGATCGCCGCGTGCTACCGTAATGGCCGCGACGTAACCATCGAATGGTGCCGCTGCGACTTCGGTCTTTTGGTCGTTGCCGAGCTTACGCTGAGCATCGACAGCCGCCGCCGCATCGTCCACCGCTTTCTGGGAGGCGGCGAGCTGTGCGTTGGTTGCCAGGTGCTGAGCGACAAGGGTCCTGGTACGCGCGAGGTCATGTTTGGCGAAATCGAGCGCCGCGGCGGCCGTCTGGTAGCTGAGGGTTGCTGAAGGATCAGTGGACAACTCGAGCAGGGCCTCGCCGGCCTTGACCACCTGGCCGGGCCGCACCCGAAGCATCGAGATCTGGCCGGCGTGCAAAAGCTGATGCCGACGACATCATCCTCACTGGTCGCCACTGTTCCATAGCCTTGCACAGTGCGCTTCAGGACTTGCTGCCGAGGCGCCGCCGTTTCTATCAGCACACTTGGCGCGCCTGGTGTCTCCGAATGGCCTGTCGCCGGCAGCAGAAGCAGCCCGATCGCCGCCAGATACCCGATTCGTATCATTGGACGGGAGGACGACCGTGTGACTGCGTCGGAATATCGCTGCCGATCAAGGTTTGCAGAACGATGCGTTGTTCGACCAGGGTCTGTTCCAGCTTTAGCGACTCGATCTCCTTAGCCAGCAAAGAGGCGTGAAGATCGACAAAGCTCCGCTCGTCGAGATTGCCTGCGGCATAGGCAGTGTCGGCGACGGCTGCTGCATCGCGCAGCCGGCGGATGCTGGCGAGACTCGCCTGATACTGCGCTTCGATCAGGTCCAGCTCGGTGATCAGGCGACCGGCAGCGCCGTAGGCCGTATCCAGTCGTGCCTGGTATTCGTCGTGCAGGCGCTGGCGCGTAGCCCGCTCAATGGCGATGTTGCCCTGGTTGCGGTCGAAGATCGGCAGGCTGATCGTCAGGGTCGGGCCGGCCGTGTAAACGGGTGTCGTGTCGTTCGTGTAATTGGGTGCAACATTGAGCTTTGGGAACTGCTCGATGATCGCTTGCCGCAACTTCTCCTCCTCCGCGTCGTAGCCCGCCGTGAGAGCAAGGAGGTCGGGGCGGCGCCGCGCCAAATCGAGTAAAATGGTTGTCAACTTCGCGGTGTCGACCGCCGAAACCGACACCTCATCGACCAGGCGGAGCTGCACCTCGGGCGCGAGGCCGAGTGACGCGTTCAAGTCGTGTCGATTTTTCAGGATCGTCTGTTCGATATCGTGCAGCTGTGTCTCGACCGCCTGCAAGGCAGCCAGATCGCTTACGACCGTCGGAAGTATCTCATTCCCTTGCTGCATGGCGGCGTTGGAGCTTTGATAACGATCACCGAACAGCTTTCGATACTCGTCGATCAGCGCACGTTGGCGCTCGAGTTCAACGGCTCTGGCGAATAAGGTGCGAGCCTGGCTGACGATCTGCCATTCCTGCCATAGCAGGTTCAGACGAACGCTTCGCTCATTCGCCGCGGCGGCGCGCCTGCGGGCTGATCGCGTCAGCAGCGGTACGATGTCCTCGCCGAGCGTTGCGCTCGCCGAACTCGCGGTTGCCCCCACCCCGGTGATCAGCACCCCGTACGCGACTGAGAGCTGCGGGTTCGGCAGCAGTCCGGCGGCGAATGCCTGAGCTTCGGCGACACCGACCTCCCTCCGCATCGCCTTCAGATCCGGATTGTTGACGACGGCAATCATCGCAACCTCGTCCATGTCAAGCGGCCGAGATGGATCAAACGGGTGGGAGCCGAGTTCTGGGAGCGGAAGATCGGATGGCGAGATTTTGAGCGAGGCAATTTCCGTGAGCAGATCGGGGCGGTTGTCGAGCGGCACCGGCTCGTACGCTTGGCAAGCCGTCAAAACGACGCTCGCAAAACATATCGAAACTGCGCGTCGCACGTGGACATCTCCGGTCACGGTTGGGGAGAAATGGCCGGCGGACTAGATTTTCTGATGCTATTACCGGAGCTGAGTGAGCAGCAGGATTACCATCGGGCTTGGCGGGCCGGTTTGCCCGGAGTCTACCATTCGGGGAGCTGACGCGAGAGCCGAAGTTGCAAAAAGGCATTCGGCTCGGGATAGAAGCTGACCAATCGCCGGTTGCTTGGTGCCGAGATCGCCGACTGCTGGCAGGTGCTCGGTCTTTCGCCACCGGCAGCAAGCCGCTGGTCGTGCGCCTTGCTCGCTGGCATCACCGGGCTTCGAGGGAAGGGGGAACGAGGGCGCTTTTTTCGGGCCGGGTCGCATCCGCGACCGAGCGGCAGTCGGTCGGCCAAATCTAACAAAAGAACCCTTGTGGTGTACCCTCGGATGGGATCGATAATGGGCTTCGACCGGTCACCCTCGGAATGGGGCTGTTGGCAACCGGGAGGTGGACCATGCCGAAATATCTCGTGCAAGTGTCGCTAAATAAAGACGGCATACGCGATCTCCTGACCAACGCCAAGGGTACGGGGCTGCGCGCGGCGGTGGCGAAATTTGCCGAGTCGGCGGGCGGCAGGCTCGACACCTATTACTTCGCCTTTGGTCAGCACGACGTCGTCGCCATCATAGACTTTCCCGACAACATCTCCGCGGCTGCGCTCTCTGTCGCGGCCAATGGCACCGGTGCGGTCGATCTGGCGATGACGCCGCTGATCGCGCCCGAGGAAATGGATCGGGCTGTCGAGAAGAGCGCAACGCTCGCCGTCCCCGGTCGGCCCTAGCGCGGCGTCGCGCTCGGCGTGATGGCGACGGCGAGGCCGGATTTAATCGCTATTCGCCGTAGCTCGCGGGGTCCAGTCGATAAGCGATGCCCCGCCAGACCGGGTCTTTGGTGTCTCGCCGACGACGGTTCTCAACTGCTATGGACCGATAAAGCCGAAGCGCCGAACGCGCGTCGAGATTTTCGGTATCGTGGCCCAGGTGTTCGGCCAATAGCGCGCACCGCAACGGCCGGACGACAGCACCGTCCCAGATCGATGCGTTAATCTCGGTGTAACCCGAGAGGGAGTTGGAATGCAGGTTGGAGGACCCGATCGTTGCCCATTCGTCGTCGATCAGCATGATCTTTGCGTGCACGCAAACATTGCTGCGTCGACCTTGTGCATTCGCCGCGGCAATTCCAACAAGGGCGAAATTTCATACCTGCCGAGTTGTGCTACCCGGTCGAAGAGCGGCCGGCGCTCCGGATTGCGGCGTGCCGCGCGGACATTCTCCTCAGGCTGGGCCGGCACCAGGACGACAACATCGACTCCCCGCCTCAATGCCTTCTCGAGTGCGATGGCGATCTGCGAATCGGGAGCGCTTGATTCTCGATGTATATGGCCTCGCGGGCCGCAGCGGCGCGATCGCTGGCTTCGTTCCATCGCTGAACAAAGTTGTGGTGCACGTCGGTAGCGGCTGGCCCGCACAGCTCAACATAGACGTCGTGGGGGTGCCCTTCGCTGTGGCCGGGTGATCCCACGGCCTGAGCCGTCAAGTTGATCCCGCCGACGAAGGCCGCCTCCGACGGCTTGCCCGCATCGATCGGCCAACTCTTCTGATGCTGGACATAATGTCCATGTGCTCGATCCCAGCGGGCACGAAAACTGGAGCCTCGCTCACCAAGCATGTCGCGGTCGGCCGGAGACCCAGGAAAGGTCCGACCGAGGCCGCTGCTCTCAGGATTTGGCCGCCAGAAAATAACTCGAACGTCGAGGCCGCGTCCGACCGCTTGGTCGAGCACATCGAACAGCGAGGTCCGGGTGCTCGCCATGCGAAAGTCCGGCGCGAAGAAAGCCACAGTCAGCCAAACGCTGTGCCGCGCCCGCTCGATTGCTTCGCCGATGCGCCGAAAGGCGGGCTCGCCATCGATCAGCGGCGGACGGCATTGCCAGCCCGAAGCGGATAGGAGCCAGCGCTGGGGTGAGGGATATTCATTGAGCCGACATCGCGGGACAAAGCTCCAGTGACAGGGCCGGGCCTAGAATGTTCGGCGCCCTACAGGCGTCGCAGGTCGATCGAGACCAAAGCCCGAAGGTCGCTGCCGACGACGATCGGCCGGAGCACGTGCGGCTGAAACCGCCAAAGCTGGTCGTCGCCGAGCGCGCATCGTGCCTCGAAAGCCGCAGTCATCGCGGCTGGCCTTGCCCACTGAAACAGCGAGCGGCCGTCGGCCCGGTAGAGGCTCATCACGCCGATCGTCGTGGCGCGTGGCGCATCGTCCCGGAACACGCGAAGATTGCCGACCACGTGACGTGTGGTAGTGCTGCCCCGCTGCATAGAACGCGCGCATCTTGTCGGTGGCTTCGAACCGGTGTGGCCGACAGCGTAGAGCGCTTCGGGCAAATAGAACTCGTGCGCCTGGCTGCCGCCGTTGTGATCCACGTTGGCCCAGTAATTCGTCATCAGCCGATTGAGTGCGTACCACAGCGCCGGGTCGTCGGTGTCCAGCATTTTGCCCTGCGACCCTCCCGGAGTTGGTATCGAAGAATCTTGTCGGTGGCCAGTCCGCACCTCGATCGCGTTTTGCCTTTCCGAAGTGAGGCGGCATTAGCAGTGTGCGGAAAACTCAGTGACTACCGAGCAGAATGTAGAGCCGTGATTGCCTGGTTCCTCATAAGTTGTCGAATATGGGCTCGGCACGCAAAACGTTGCGTCGATTTTGGTTGGCATTGCCATGTCTGGACAGATTCCGGACATAGTTAGGCAGCGATCGCCACAAGCTTGGGCAGGCAAATGAGATTGTAGGAAGTGGCAGTCAGCGTGAACATCCAGCCGACACGGGCCAGACCACGGTGATGGGTCTTGCGAAAGCCGGCGGCGCCCTTGGTCCAGCCCAACACCTCCTCAATGCGCTTGCGCATCCGTCCACTGACCGCATAGCCGGGGTGGCGGGTCGTCCGGCGGTCGAGCGCCGATTGGTGGTGTTCTGCGCGACATGCGGCGTCACGTTGTATTCGCGCAGCTCGGCGACAAACTCAGCCACATCGTAGGCCTTATCGGCCCTCTACCAAAAGGGTCGACTTTTTCCGGGTACTGTTAGGTGTCGCCGACCTTTTTCTAATCCCCTTGAACATAGTGCAAGCTAGCTCAGCGGCGCCGAAACCGTCATCACCCAAAGGACGCCAGTGCTTTTAGGGGATGCATGGTTTGGCCGCGTAGGCGGCGGGCCGGAATATTTGGCTGCGGAAGCCGTCATAGGCTCTCGGTAGGGGTATAGGAGCCGGAGATGCAGATCGCTATCATTGGGGCGGGCAATGTGGGCGGTGCGCTAGGCAAGGGCTGGGCGCGCTCCGGGCACGTGATCGATTACGCGGTGCCCGATCCGTCTGACGATAAGCATCGCGTAACCGCGGAGGCGGCGGGAGGCGCCGGGCTCTTCTCGGTGGCGCGCGCCGTGCAACGGGCCGAGGCGATCGTGCTGGCGGTACCCTTCGACGCAGTTGCCAGCGCACTCGCCGCCGCGGGCAACCTCGCTGCCGACTGCTGATCGACGTGACCAACCCGCTGCGCATGGGTGCGGCCGGGCTGGAGTTGTCACTCGGCTTCGACCGGTCGGCCGCCGAGCATGTGGCATCGCTCGCGCCAGGTGCGGCGGTGTTCAAAACATTGAACCAGGTCGGGTTCGAAGTCATGGAGAACACGGCCGGCTACGCTGCGCCGCCGGTGATGTTCGTGGCCGGCGACGATGCAGCGCGCAAGCCCGCGGTCATGGGACTCGTCACCGAGCTCGGCTTTCACGCGGTGGACGCGGGCGATTTGCGCGTCGCGCGCCTGTTGGAGCCCTATGGCATGTTGTGGATTCACATGGCGCTTGACCGCAAGGCCGGCCGCGACAACGCCTTTGCCTACCTTGCCCGGGGTAAGGAGCTGCGCGCAGGAGAACCCAAGACCAGCCGCTGAATCGATGATCAGCGGCGCTACCAGCCTCCGGCATGGTCATGCAATAGCATTCGGCCGGCTTCTCGGGTCAAAAGTGAATTTCGTATTCGAGTTGCCATCGGATCGTTTCGCGCGGCGCGGCGGAGGTCACACCGAACAGAATGCCGGCGTTCCATCTGAGAGTGCCGGGCCCGATGCTCGAAACGACGCCGAATAGCTGGGGGCCGATGCGGTTGTCCTGCGGCCAATGCGAATTGAAACCCTCGAACGCGCTCGGTTGACCGTAGGCCTGAAAGCCAGGCTCGATTGGCGTGCCGAGCGCGAGCCGTGTCTCCCAAGCGTACACGAAGAATGGCTGTTCCCACGAAGAGGGGCCGACTTCTTTCCGTATAAATAAGTTAACAGTGTTGATCGTCCCGAAGATTTCCTTGCGGAACATCGGTCCCAAAGTGAATTCATTGGAGTTGCCCGGAAGTGTCGACTTGCCGAATTCGGCAAAAAAGCCAGCATCCAACCAGTATTCGCCACGCTCGGTGAACTGAAAGAAGTTTTCGGAGGTGATCTGATTGAATTTGAGCGATTGTCCGGGACCCGCGTCCCGGTTCTGTTCGAGCTCGAGTTCGGTGCGCCAAAAGCCGTTGACCCCGTACTCGAATTCTTGGACGGAACTCAGCTCGCCGCTATGAGCGGGGTTCGGATCGTGACCATAGTCACCAAGGGGCTCGACTGCGATCTCGCCGGGATTGGCATCGGGCATTCGGACTTTGAAATCAGCCACTGCTGTAACCGCGGTCGCCAGGGACAACCCCGCGCCAGTTGCCACTATAATGACAGTGCAACGCATTCGCGTGCCCAGCAACGAGTTGTCGATCCGCAAAGGAAAGAAGGCTCAGGTCAAATGGACGCTGTCGCAGGGGGCCGGCTTGGCGCAGTTGGCGGCACGCGCCCCGTCACCCGCATTAAGGTACCAACGCCGAGAAGTGTAGCGAGGTAGAACACGACCTGGATGCCCGCCGGCTGTGCCGAATACCCGATCAGCACGTGCAGCAACACCCCGAGCATACTGCGTTCGCTCAGGATCCAGGAGGTGTCCCAGAGCTCGTTGCCGAGCGACGGCAAAAGGTTTGCTTGCATCAGGAACAATGCGCCCTGCGAAGCCATCCCGGCGGCGAGCAGCAGAATAAGCCAGCTCGTCACCCCAAACAGCCGGCGCAACGGGATGGCGAGGAGCCCGAGATAAATCAGCGCACCGGTCGCAGCGCCGCCGGCGAGCCCGAGAATTCCGCCTCCCAGTATGTTGAGCGCGCTCACTCCCGAGGCAATCGCGATCCCATACAGGAAGAGGACGACCTCCGATCCCTCACGCAGCACGGCGATCCCAACGACCAGAACCAGCGCATAGAGCGGCCGACTGCGGCCGAGAACCGCCTTGCCGAGCGTTGCCGCGGCTGCGGCCAGTTCACGCCCGTGCCGGTTCATCCAAACGTTGTGCCAGCCCAGCATCGCCACCGCGGCAAATAGGATCGCCGCGTTGAACAACTCCTGCCCGATGCCGTTGACGGCGGCGGCGATTCCCTCGGCGGAAGCGGCGACGAGGACAGAGCCGAGAATCCCTACAGCGATCCCGGCGGCGACCCACACTCCGCGATGGGCCACGCCACGACTGGCCGCGAGCACAATGCCCACCACCAGTGATGCCTCGAGGACCTCGCGGAAAACGATAATCGCAGTCGCCAGCATCCCAGCTCTCGCTATTTGACTATCAGATGGCCACGGGTCTCTGGGTGAAAATCATCGAAAAACTCATAACTGCCAGGATCGAGAGGCCCGACGAAGACGCTGATTTCCTGCCCGGGGGCGACAACCTTTTCGCGATGGAATTGAATGCTCTCGAATTCCGAAGGAGTCGTGTTGTCGTTGCGCACGACAAGCTTGACCTTGACACCCGCGGGGATGTGGACCTCGCTGGGTACAAACTGGTTGTTTTTCAAGACGATCGAAAAGCTGGGATCATCTGCCAGGGCGGGCGGTGCAACGGCGAGAACGAACAAGCCCAAGAACCTGGCGGTACGAACCATTATGATACTCCGGCAGAGATGCGAATGCGAACTCTTCTCATTATCTCCGAACGGGCACCGGGAAGCAAGCACAAATCCTGGGTAAAAGAGTCGCGGGAAACCGACGCCACGGTCGAGAACCGGCTCGAAACCCTCGGTCGCGGCCAAGACGAGGGGAGCGATCTCCCACGCGCAAGCGGCTGCTGCCGTGCAATTGGGAGCGAGGACGAACACTAATACGGCCTGCAGTACCGATCGCCGCGCGTCTCTACTCTGCTGTCGGATCATGCAAAAGGTGTGAGGTCAACGCTCGAATATCCGCGAAATGAATGAGCGCTACACAATCAACAGATTTGATACATGATGGTCGGCGTGGTTAAATATAATATCGCGCGCCAAGCGGAAGGAAAAACCCCAATGACCGAACTCAAGGGTTATCACGCCCATGTCTACTACGATCAAACCACCCGAATGATCGCCGAGCGGCTGCGCGACGCGATCATCGGCCAATTTGCGGTCAAAGCCGGAGCCTTCAGCGACGAGCCGATAGGCCCGCACCCAATCTCGCAATTCAGCGTCATTTTCGAAACCGAAGAATTCAAAAAAATCGTGCCGTGGCTGATGCTCAACCGCGAAGGCCTCGACGTCCTCGTCCATCCGCTGACCAAGAGCTCCTACGACGACCACAGCAAGAACGCGCTGTGGCTCGGCACCCCGGTATCGATGCGGCTCGAAGTTCTGCGGCCGACATATCGCACCGACCTTCTGCCTACCGCCTCGCACTAGTCGGAAGCGAGGGGCGACGTCAGCCGCACAAGTAAAACCGGAAGTCGGGCCTGCCCCGGTCCTGCTGTCAACAGCCGAAGCGGCGGCGGCGCTGCTGAAAGGAGCGGATCGCACGCAAGAAATCGATCTTGCGGAAGGCCGGCCACAACACGTCGGTGAAATAGAACTCGCTGTGCGCGCTCTGCCACAGCAGAAAGCCGGACAGGCGGATCTCGCCGCTCGTGCGGATGATCAAGTCGGGATCCGGCAACCCAGCGGTGTAGAGATGCTTGGCGATGGCCTCGGGGGTGATGCCCGCAACTGCCTCGGCCAGCGTCGCCTCGTCGTCGGCCATGCCGTTGAGCAGCGCGCGGACGGCATCGGCGATCTCCTGACGGCCGCCATAGGCGACGGCGATGTTGAGCTCGAGGCCGTCATATCCGTCGGTTGCCCGCTCCGCCTCGGCGATCGCGGCGAGCACCGGTTCGGGCAGCATCGCTCGGCAGCCGATGGCGCGCACCCGCACGCGCCGCCGGTGGATCGCCGGATCGCAGGCCAGCGCCTTCAGCTTGGCCTCGACCGACTCGAGGATCCCCGAAACTTCGGCAGCCGGCCGGTGGAAATTGTCGGTCGAAAAGACCCACAAGGTCACCGTCGCGATGCCCAGTTCGACGCACCAATCGAGGACCTCGTCGAGCTTGTTGGCGCCCAGATCGTAAAGCTCCCGCGGCTCGGTGATCCCGAGCGAGCGGCCGTGCCGACGATTGCCGTCGAGAATTATGCCGATATGGCCAGGGGTCGGCCGCCTCTTGACGTCGCGGATGAGGCGGCGGGCATAGAGGTAGTAAAGCAGGCGGAACATCGGCGCCAACGGAGCTTCCCCCACCGCGCCAGACTACGGGCATAGCCGTCACCCCCGCGTCCCTGGCGCTAGTATTAATGCGCCAAAAATATGGCGGGCCGATGACCAAACCTAAATTTAACCTGTGAGCAACGCGCTCCGGACCCTTGATCGCAGGTGTATTCAGCGGCGGTGGCGCGCAGTTTGCGGCTGATAGCGCAGGCTAATCGAGCCGATGCCGGCCGCGACGTTGAGGCCGGTATTACCCTCGACGCTGAGCGGCTGTAGTGAGATCGTGCTGTTAGAGCCGCCGATCAGCACATTGGCGCCGGCCCCGACGCCAACAGTGGCGCTGCCGGTGGCACCGACATAATTGCCGCTGAGCGCCCCGGGCCCCAGATTGGCGGTCGGCGCGAATACCGCCCAAATCAGCACGCCGCCCTGCGTATAACCAATATCGACACCGAATTTGTTGATGGTGCCGGCATAGAACTCGGCCCGCCCCGGTGCCGGTGCGAAGGTGCAGCGGAGCGCCTTCGACGAGCCAAAGACAAAGCCCCACCCGCTGGCGACGTGGCAGGTGAGCGTCCCGACCCGCATACCGCCTTGCGCCTGCGCTACGGTCGGCGCGCCGGCCAGCAAGCCAACCAAACTGATCACCAAGCAAAGTTTTTTGAACATTTTGTCGGTCTTTTCGCAGTGACTACGTTCGTCAACAATCCCCATCGGTCGAGCCGCAGCCGCAATCGATGTGGAAAATGCGGACCGCGGTCTCACCGAGGATGGCGCGTCGCTCGGCTTCGCTCAGGGGGGTCTCGTCGATTAAGCGTGTCGGGTCGGGGTCGCCAATCGAAAACGGGTAGTCGGAGCCGAGCATGATCTTGTCGGCGCCTACCGTGTCGCACAGGAAGCGCAATGCCCGCGGCTCGAACATGACCGTATCGAAATAGAGCCGCCGAAAACCCTCAACCGGGTCGGCATAATCGGGATGGATCGCGTGGTTGCGCTTCAGCCGGCCGAGCGCGTAGGGCAAGGCACCGCCGGCATGTGACAGCACGAGCCTGACTCCGGGGAAACGCGTCAGATGGCCGGAAAATAACAGACGGGCAACCGCAATTGTCGTGTCGGTGAGCCGCCCGACAGCATTCACCAGATCGTAGTCGGCCAAGCGCTCGTCGCCACAGATGTAGTGCGGATGCAGAAAGATCGCCGCCCGGCGTGCCGAGGCAAGCTCCCAGAACGGATCGAGCGAGGGGTCGTCAAGGTTGCCGCCCACACCCTTCGGCTGGGTCGCGATCATCGCGCCCTTGAAGCCCGCGTCGAGCGCCTCTTCAAGCACCAGGGCGGCGAGAGCTCCATCTTGCAGAGGCACCGTCGCGAGCGCGGTCAGCGGGGTCGGCCCGGCCGCGTCGCGACGCATGTGCTCGTTATAGAGTCGCGCCCAGTCGGCGCCTTCCGCGCCCGGCAGATCATAGCCGTAGACATCGGTCCAGCCCCCGACCAACTGCCGATCGACATGCGCTTGGTCGAGCCAGTCACGACGTTGTGCCAGATCCCATAGCCGGGGCTGAATCGGCCGACCTGGCCCGGCACCGGCGAATTCCATTCGCGGCATTGAGCCGTCATGTAGCTTGACCGACGGAAACAGCCGCCGCTCGTTGCGCAGCGTCTCGATCAGGCTGCCCGGCACGATGTGGGCATGGGTGTCGATGATCATCACCATTGTCCGCGCGACCGAGGGTTGAAGTGGATAGGATCTCGCCGAGTTGCGACGCGACGGGTAGACTGTCAACGTATCGTTACCCCTTGATCCCCTGAGCGGCCCACAATAGTCGGCCGTCCAGGGAGGGGACCAGGGCGACCGTTGGAGCCATTTCGCCCTGGATGGCCGCTTTCGCGGGCATAACGAAAGGGTAGTAGGATAATCCGGGAGAGGATCGCAATGCCCCAGGCGAAGACCCAGCGCGGCGAACCGCCGCGTTTCGAAGAGCTTCTGGCGCGCGCCGAGGCGCTGGTGCCGGCGCTCCGCGAGCGGGCTCCGCGGGCGGAGCAGCTGCGCCGCCTGCCCGACGAAACGATCGCTGACCTCCATGCGAGCGGCCTCTTCCGGATGCTGCAGCCGGCCCGCGTAGGGGGCAGCGAGCTGCCCTACCGCGCCTTGTTCGAGCTGACCGCGGTGGTCGGGCAGGGTTGCGGCTCGACCGCCTGGGTGCTGGGCAACCTCGCCGCCCATCACTGGCTGCTCGGCATGTGGCACCCGCAGGGGCAAGACGAGATCTGGGGCCAATCGCCCGACAGCCTGATCAGCTCGGCGCTGGCTTTTGCGCGCGGCCGCGCCCAGCGGGTGGAGGGAGGATACCGTTTGAGCGGCCGCTGGCCGTTTTCGAGCGGGATCGATGCTTCTACCTGGAACATGTTCGGCGCGGTCGTCAGCGACGAGGAGACCGGGCAGAGCGAGCACCGCATGTTTCTGGTGCCGGCCAGCGACTACTCGGTCATCGATACCTGGCAGGTGATCGGCCTCGCCGGCACCGGCAGCAACGATGTCGAGGTCGCCGATGTGTTTGTTCCGGCTTATCGCACGCTGGCAACCGAGCGGATCAAGGGTGGCCCGAACCGGGGCAGCGAGCTCAACCCGGGTACGTTGTACAAGCTGCCGGCGATCAGTCTGTTCGGCTTTGCCATCGCGGGCGTTTCGCTCGGCATCGCCCGCGGCGCCATCCAGCAGTTCGGCGAAACCACCCGCACCCGCCTCAGCGCCTATACCGGCAGAAACGTCGCCGATTTCACCAATATGCAGGTTCATCTCGCCGAGGCGGCAGCGCTCGCCGATGCCGCGGAGGCGATCGTGCTGCGCGATTGCGACGAAGCGACCCGGATCACCGAGGCCGGGGTCGTCCCCAGCATCGAGCAGCGGGCGCGCTACCGGCGCGACGGCGCTTTTGCCGCGACCTTGTGCACCAAAGCGGTCGACCTACTGTTCGCCGCGACCGGCGGCGCCGCGATCTACGAGAGAAACCCGATCCAGCGGGCATTTCGTGACGTCCATGCGGCCAATGCCCATTACACGCTGAACTGGGACATCAACGGTGCCGTCTACGGCAGGGTGGCGCTCGGATTGCCGCCCGACGTCGCGCTCTGAGGGGTCGGGACCGTGGAAGAGGATTTTACCGGCAGCCACGCCGCACCGGTGCGGCGCACGTCGGGCGAGGCCTTCGACTCGCGCGACTTCCGCAATGCGCTCGGGGCTTTTGCCACCGGCGTGACTATCATCACGGCGCGCGGCACCGATGGCGGCCTCT
>Ga0306926_10005877_pt1 | contig 13144 bp, 12 predicted proteins | sample flu12Cox44000178_FD_203759 | JGI IMG/M metagenome (GOLD analysis project Ga0306926, IMG submission 203759) | Lab enrichment of tropical soil microbial communities from Luquillo Experimental Forest, Puerto Rico - flux8day.12C.oxic.44.000.178 (v2)... | ecosystem: Environmental > Terrestrial >... | reverse complement strand
ATAGAGTTATCACATCGCAGAAAGAGAACGTAATGTGACATTTAATCCAATCGATGATCGCAACATAGCATACCGGAGAAAGAAAGGTCCTGGAGGCCAGAGGTGTAGTGCCAAAGCGCTTTGTTACTTTTGCAAGTGTCTCTTGCGTAGCCATTTGAAATGTCGTGGCGTTTAAGGTGAGTAACAGTTAAGGCCCATCCCACGAATAGGTTCAAAAACTTTCACTCGCAGCGTGCCACTTGAATATCGCTTGACCTGGCGACCAAGCTTCGGTTAAACGCCATCATGTACGAAGAATTTGGTGGTTTAGTTGATCAGATAGCGAAGACCGTCACGTTCAAGCTGTTTGTCCCCGATGGCGAACGCGCCCCCGCGCAGTACCTGGGGGGAGGGCTGCCCCGAATTACCGACGTGTTTGCAGTAGGCAGTTTCCAAAACCCCCCAACCCGACAGTGGGATCTCACAGCGCCGCTCCGGATGACTCCCGCAGACTATCCATCGAGCGGGGTCCCCAAAGGAACGGTTTACACCTACACCAGTCCGCCGTTGCCGGATGGCTTCTATGAGTACAAATACCTGATCAAATTCGAGAACGCACCGCCGCGCTTGATCTCAGATCCTTGCACGCGGTACCCAGGCACCGAAAACCAGAACTCGGCCTTCGTCGTGGGGGGTCATGTCGAAACGGTCGAGCCGCTCGCATCGCCGCGCCTGCCGTACAGAGATTTGATTGTCTATGAACTGATGATCGACGACTTCACAGCCAAGCTGAAGCAGCCAAACGAGGCTCCCCTCGAAACGATCGTGCGTAAACTCGATGACCTGGTATCCCTCGGCATCAACGCCATCGAGTTCATGCCCTGGACCGCATGGATTTACCCTGATGATCCAAATAATGACTATAGTTGGGGCTACAATAAGTCTGCAGATTTTTCGGTTGCGCACAAATACACGCTCAATCCTTCCACCGAGACCGACAAATTGGTTTATCTGAAGCGCTTGATCAACGAATGCCACAAACGCAACATCCACGTGATCATGGACGGCGTCTTTAATCACGCTGATGCTAACCCGCCCGACCGTGGCTTCCCCTACTATTGGCTCTACCAGGATCCGGCGGATTCTCCTTATGTCGGAAACTTCGCCGCGCATGACTTCTTCAAGGACCTCGACTACGCCAACCAGTGCACGCTCGAATACATTCGCGACGCCTGCATATATTGGATCGACAAATTCCAGATCGACGGCATCCGGCTGGACAACACCCTGGGGTTCTATAAGCCCGACGACCGTGGCCATGGCCTGCCGAAGCTCCTCTCAGAGTTGCGCGGCCACTTTTCGCGTCACAAGATCGCGAACTTCTCGCTCATCCTCGAACATAGCTGGGATTACGCTGCCATCGACGTCGTGAACAGCGTGGGAGCAACGAGTTGCTGGCTCGATCCGTACCGCGGCCAGAGCATGGATTACCTCGGCAATCGGCCGCAAGGAATCCCGCAGATCGAACCGGGCATCATGCGCATGCTCGATTCGTGTCGCGACTTCGGCGCTGGCCGCGTACCTACGACTTACCTCTGCAATCACGATCACATGCGCCTCATGCTCAAGGCCGGCGGACGCTCGTTCTGGTATTTGACGCAGCCCTACATCATCGCCTTGTTCACCAGTCCTGGAGCGACGCTGATGTACAACGGGGATGAGTTTGGCGCAGATAATGATATGCCTGAATCCGGCCCCGGGCGCGTCGTGGCCCGACCGCTCGACTGGGATTGGTTTGCGCAGGATCCGGGCCCGAAGGTCTTCGGCATCTACCAGAAGATGATCGGTATCCGAAAGCAGCATCCGGCTCTGCGCAGCCCGAACTTCTATCCGTCCAAATGGGACGAGTCGCACACACAGCCCGACGAGCACGGCTTCGGAATCGACCGGAGCCGGAACGTGGTCGTTTATCATCGTTGGGACACGGCTTCGGATGGCCAAACCGAGCGATACTATATCGCGTTGAATTTTTCAAAGGACGACCAGCAGATCTCCTGGGAAGTGCCGGATGGAAATGGAAACCCCTGGCAAGAGTTGATCGGCAACACCGTCGCCACCACCGCCAGTGGCCGCTTGCAGGTCACGGTCGGATAGCTCAGATGACCGAATGGTTTCCGAGTCGTTTCGATTTGTGCTTCCAGCCAGCGCGAAAACCTGATATCATAAATGGTGTTTAAGGCTAACAGCGAACTCAGCGCCGTGTTTGAGGAGTGAGCGGGAGTTCAGGAAGAAAGGTGCGCAACCAAGGACATGGTCCACAAGCACGGCGCGGCTTCGGAATAACTCTCTGGGCAGATGGAACGACTCTCCGCATCTGACAACCAAGAGAGATTGCCCAGGTGTAGTCCAAGTCCGTTGAAGTTAATCGTGTTGCTTTGTTGAACGGCAGTATTCATTGGAAATCATCAGATTTGGCTGCTGCGTCTGCGAGAAATCGTAGAGGTAGCAGGCAACATCACGGTGCTTGTGTCGGAATGCCGGGGGTGCTGTTTCGCATATCGGCATCCGGTGCGTGCAGCGCGCAAAGAAGACGCAACCAGAGCGATCACCCTGTCTCGACGTTCTCGAGGGTGGCTCAGTTTCTCCAGTCCAGGCGAGATCGGGATTGGGCTGTGGAACCGAGGCGACCAGCAACTGGGTATAGGGATGAGCCGGTTCTTGGATAACGGAGTCTGCACTACCGATTTCAACTGCTCGCCCTCGATAGAGGATATAGAGCTCATCACTGACTTGACGAGCCGTCGCTAAATCATGCGTGATATAGATAAGGGAGATTCCGAGTTCGTCACGTAAGCCTTTCAGGCAGTCCAGAATGTTGGCGCGCACCGACGCGTCGATCATCGAGACGGGCTCATCGGCCACGATGATCTTGGGCTTCAACATTAAACAGCGCGCTACCACCACCCGTTGACGCTCTCCGCCGCTCAATTGATGAGGGAAGCGTCCTAGGACCTGTGATGGTCCTAAGCCCACTTGTTCCAGGGCATGGCGAATGTGTTCATCCATGTCGCTTCGCTCGTGCGCGATGCCGAATCTTTTGAGTGGCATTCTGAGCAGGTGATCAATCGGATAGAATGGGTTGAAGGTTGAGAAGGGGTCTTGGAGGATTGCTTGCACTTCGCGACGGAAAAGCTTGCGCTCGACTTGCGTCATCGATGCCAGTTCCCGTCCTCTGTACGCGATCTTGCCAGAGGTCGGCGTCACCAGACCCAAAACGATGCGGCCCAAGGTCGTCTTGCCGCTGCCACTCTCGCCGGCGATCGCAATGATCTTGGGTTGGCCTTCCTCGATCGAAAGGCTCAGGTCTTCGACTGCCACGACGGCCTTGGAACTCGAACCGAATCGAATCGTGATCTTCTCAAGTTCAAGTAGATTGGTGCTGGTCATTGATCCTTTCCTTTATAATATGACAGGCGACGCTTCGCTGAGGAGCCAACACCGAGAGGTCGGGGGCAGTTACCTTGCATCGTGCCTCTGCAAGCGAGCAACGGGGATGAAAAGGACAACCACTGGGCAGATCGAACAAAGGTGGCTGCATTCCAGGAATGCCGGTCAATGGCTTGCGCTCCTTCAATGAGGGGAGAGAGGTGATAAGCGCTTGGCTGTAGGGATGAAGCGGTTGGCGGAAGAAGTCACGAACAGGGGCTGTATCCACCATTCTGCCGGCATAAAATACAGCCAGTCGATCGACCGACTGAGCCATCAGGCCCATGTCATGCCCAATAACGATCATTGCAGCGTTGATCTGTTTTTGAACGTCCTTCAGCGTTTCCATCACTATCCGCTGCACGACCACATCAAGTGCGCTAGTTGGCTCATCAGCGACGATCAACTTCGGTTCCAGAACGATGGCAAGCGCAATACAGACCCGCTGTTTCATGCCGCCGCTCAATTCATGCGGATAAAGGTCAGCTGCTTGCTTGGCGAGCCCAACACGCTCCAACAGTTCTTCGATACGTCGCCTGATCTGTGCGCCAGACCATGCCGGCGCATGAGCCCGAATCGCGTCGGCGATCTGATGGCGAATACGCATCACCGGATTCAAGGAATTCATTGCGCCTTGCGGAATGAAGGACATTTCCTTCCAGCGCATGCGACGAAGAGCCTCGCGATCAAGCTGCAGAATATCGCTTCCGGCTAAAATCACGCGACCGCTCTCGATGCGGGCGGGCGGTTTGTGCAACCGCAAAATTGCGAGCGCCAATGGTCTTGCCGGATCCCGATTCGCCAACAATCCCCAACCGCTCGCCGGGTTCCAGATCGAAGCTGATCCGATCTGCCGCTCGAGCCCGGCGGTCACCAATGGAATAGGTGACGGTGAGGTCTTGTACTTGAAGAGTTGGGTTACTCATATCCGCCTTCCGAGTCGGGGGTTAGCGAACTCGTCCAACGCGACCGAAATGATGAAGAGGCCAACGAAGAGGATGATTAAAACCGCAATGGGCGGCGCCCACCACCACCACATGCCGCGGCTGAAAGCTGCATACAGCAGGGCCCAATAGATGGTCATTCCGAGCGTAGGCGTGTCTTGCGGACCGAGGCCCAGCACTTCCAATCCGATCCCCGCCAAAACGGCGCCTGAGGTCGCGCCGACGAAATTGGCGAATGTGAGCGGAAGGAGATTTGGTAGAATCTCCTGGACCAAGATCCTGAGATCGCTCGCACCAGAGAGTCGAGCCATGTGGATGTACGGTAACTCGCGCAACGAAAGGACTTGAGCGCGGATCGTGCGAGCGGGGTTCATCCAGGACAAGGCCGCGATGATTAAAGCCATCAGCTCGACACTCAGCGAGTGAACGGTCACGGCGATAACAAGAAGCACGGCAAGCGGCGGGATCGTTAACATCGTGTCGGTAACGCCGCTGATCACTCGGTCTGTCATTCTGCGGAAGAAAGCGGCTACGGCACCCAAAAGCACACCGATCGCGACTCCAAGGAAACCGGCGAGAAGGCCCATACGGAGGGTCTGCGGTGTGCCAACAACTAACACAGCCAGAATCTCGCGTCCGCCACTATCCGTGCCGAGCCAATGCTCGGACGATGGAGGCTTGTTAGGGACAACGGAAAGTGGTTGTGCTAACTGGATGTCGACAAACAGCGGGCCGATAATGCTGATGAACAGAAGACTCGATAGCAGCGCCGCGCCGGCAAAGAGCTTTGGGTTATTGGCCAGAAAGCGCCAAGCGTGGCGAAGAGCGGTGACCAACCTTAACATAGATTGAACGACGATTAGTGTCTGATGCGAGGATCAAGAAGTGGATAGACCAAATCGAGGATCAGAACTGCGACAGCTACGGTCAGGACGAGGACAAAGCAGACTCCCTGGATTAGATAGTAATCGGAGCCCCGCAGCGCGTTGTAGAGAACATAACCGATGCCCGGGTAATTGAACGCGACCTCGACAAGCACGGAGCCGGAAGCGACCGTGCCGAGTGCAATTGCCAGACTTGTGACCTGCGGTAGCAGAGCGTTGCGAATGGCGTAGCGAAAGAAAATCTGCTTGGGTTTCAGTCCTTTCGCATCAGCGAGCATCAGGTAGTCCTCGCCGAGGACGTTGATCATCGCGCCGCGCATTCCGAGGGCCCAAAATCCAACTCCAGCCAATACAATGGAGAGGGCCGGGAGAAAAGCGTGGTAAAGGATGTCGCCGACGGTACGCAGTGAGAAACCTTGTAACCCCTGGGTGCCATAAGCGCCGCTCAACGGAAATAATTTGGTCAAGTTGGCTAAGAAATAGAGAATGATCAACGCGAGCAGGTAATAAGGTATCGCTGAGAGAACCGTTAGCAGAGGCGCCAAACCTTTTACGAAGTGTGGTGCTCCAGGCCAAGCCATCAAGGCGCCGATGATGCTTCCTAAAACAAAGGAAATAAGGGTGGCAGTGGCCAATAGCCCGATGGTCCATGGTAGCGCCGTTGCCAGGCAAGATTCAACCTTCTGCGGAAAGTAGGCGATCGAATAGCCGAGATCGAAATGGAGCGTGTTCCACAGGTATCGGAAATATTGGACGACAATGGGATCATCGAGTCCGAACCGATGCCGCTAAGCGGCGATGATTTGGGGCGCGCCTTGGACCTGCTGTCCTCGAGAAATCAATTGCTCGAGGACAGCCGCAGTTGGATCGTTGGGTGAGAGCCGCGGGACTGCGAAGTTGATGGTCGCCGCGCAGAGAATCACGGCGAAGAACATCGCCAGGCGCTTCAGGATATAGGACAACTTCATAAGCTGCTTACTGAGCTGGCTGGATGTTCATGATCATCATGAGCGCGGTGGCCCACCAGAAGTCTGGCTGAATGTAGTTGTTCGTCGAGGTAGGCCAGTTCTTCCAATAGGTTGTATTCAGGCTCGACAGAAGCGTGGCCTGTACAAGCGGTATGGCCGGCAATTCGGGCAACCAGATCTGCATTGCCTGCCGATAAAGATCGAACATCTTTGGATCAGTCGGATCGGTGATAGCCATCTGATCGACAACCTTATCGAGATCAGCGTTCTTCCAGCGCACACGGAAACCTGTGGCCACCCGGCCGTTTGGCGCAGCGTGACGGCTATGAAAGCTCTCTAGGGTGGCATAAGGATCCTGCACACCGCCGCAGGCGACGTCGAGAAATGCGTTGGCACGGCCAGAATTCAGGGCATCGGTAAAAGTGGCGATATCGGCAAGCTGGAAGCTGGCATCGAAGCCGCCGCGTTTAAGGAGTTGAGCAACGACAGGCGCCATCTTGGCTTGATCGGCTTCTCCTTCGCGGATCACCAATTCGAGCTTGATGCGTTTGCCGGTTTTGTCGATCCAGAAATTCGCGCTGTCTTTTGTATAACCCAGCTCCTTCATAATCGACGCCGACTTGGCTAGGTTGTACTCCGTTGTTGGGCACTCCTTGAACAGGTCGACAACCTTGTCGTTATATTGCGTGAGTGTTGGATAATCAGCGGTCAGCCACTCTGCTGGCTTAGTCAGACCCTCCCAGGCGATCTCTGCAATAATATCGCGGTTCAGGGCTTCGCTGATGGCCCATCGGAGCTTTCCGATCACGCCGCGAAACGTCGGAAGCTCTCCGAACTGCAAGGACAACATCCAATGGTTCTCATCCTCAGCCGCGGAGGTTTCTGCCCCAAGGACCGCCGGCACGCTGAAGAGCTTGTTCAACTCCATCGTGAGCTAGAGGTTGGCTATTGCCGGCTGGTCACGATTAGCACCGATAATATCACAGAGACGAATGAATATCGCAGCGGAGTCGGTGCCCACTGGCCTTTCCTTTCTGACCCGGGGCGTAAAGTCCAAAAGGACCTCGACATCGCCGAGTACACAGATCCTCTCCACAATCCGATGATCCCCCACGTGATTGTCCTCGAGCCCGGTCTTGTGATTTATAAGATCTACATGGGCTACTGGTTCTTCGGTCGGCCCACGATGGAAGACCTCCGCCAGGATTTACGGGCCGTTACCAAGAAATGCCGGCCGGACTGGGACATTACAATGCCCGAACTCAGAGCGGCGTGGCAACAAGGCCGAAAGGAACTCTTTTATCCTTATGGCAAAAGGTACGCCCAAAGCTTGGGCGAACAGGACTAGGGCTCGGGACGTCGGATTTCCAGCTTCGGCATACGGAGCGGATTTTAATGGAAAGGAACATTGAAGCCGAGGCAAGTCATCGGCCCAATCGAACAATCCAGGAGGCGCTTTGACCAGGTTGCATGACTCCTCCGCAAACGCGTGATCCTCGCCGTTACGGGCTCCGAACAGCCACCAGACTTCGCGGGGCGAGATTTCGGCAGCTAGCGAAGCAGCATCGCCAGCACCGGAGTTGCTCCAACACCCGCGCTGAGCAACACCACTCGGTTGTCGCCCGGTTGCAGCGTGAAATTGCCCCTCGGCGCTGCCACATCGAGCAAATGGCCCACCCTGACTTGATCGTGCAAGTAGGTGCTGGCAACCCCGTTCACCTCCAGCTTGATACTCACCCGGTAGTGGTTCGCACTGGGCAGATTGGAAAGCGAATAGTTGCGCAACAGAACTGGACCTTTGGGCTCCGGTTGCATACGCAAAATAACGAACTGGCCGGGCTGAGCAGCAACGAGTGGGCGGCCATCCGCAGGTATCAACGTCAGTGATACCACGCTGACGCTCTCCCGCTCGATACGTGACACTCTCAGCGGTCGGACTCCCGGCCACGCAGGCGGCGGACCGCTCGGCGGCGCGAGTCCTGGGTTCACTGACCCTGGGCTTCCACTCGTCTTCTGTTGCAGGATCGCCTGAAACGAACCCTGCCACCGCTCGCTCAAGGCCCGAATGCGCAGAGCGCGCTTCTAGTTGCTCGGGGGTATGGCCGGGCAGATAAAGCAGTGCGTCCATCTCGGCGACGCTCATGTGCTCCGGGCCGTCTGCGACCTTTACAATTTCGTCGCCGGCTCCGACTTCCCCCTTTTCCAGAACACGAAAGTAAAAACCTGGTCGGTGATGCGCCGCCATCAGCGCTGCCATTTGCGGTTCGTCCATGCGGATGCCGACGCACTGGACTCTTCCAGATGCTCGTGTGGACGGTTTTGCCGCGCCAGTTGATATCGCGTGGCAAACCGATGTTAACGGACACGAGCCGCGCTGCCATTTCTTCTCCCGACGCTTTGCCAGCATACCACAAAGCGTTCGGAGCGCCGCACGAAAACTTCTCGATTGCTGCGCTACAGGGCGTGTCATCGGCGTAAGCAATTTTTCATTGTTTGAGCCGCAGACCTTTCGGGACGAAGACGCGGTCCAGTCCGTCGAAGAAGAACTGCACCAGCAATGCGAGTAAGGCAGCGGGGATTGCGCCCTCCAAAATCGTGCTGTAATCATTCAGATTGAGCCCGCTGATAATTGGTTCTCCCAATCCGCCGACCCCGATGAGTGCGGCCAACGTAGCGGTGCCGACGTCAATTATCGCGCTGGTTTTTACCCCGGCCAAAATCGTGCGTGAAGCAAGTGGCAAGAAAACTTTCCAAAGTTGTGCGGGTGGCTCCAATCCCAGCGCTGCAGCGGATTCACGGACCGCCGTTGGGATGTCCTGCAGACCGGTGGCGGTATTCCGAACGATCGGTAGCAGGCTGTATAAAAACAGAGCGAAAATCGCCGTTACCGGGCTGATCCCGAAGAATGGGAGTGGCACAAGCAACGCAAGTAACGCGAGAGACGGGATGGTTTGGATCACGCCGCTGGTGGCGAGAATGAAGTTGCCGACCGGTCCGGGGCGACTCGCGCGAATGCCAAGCGGTATGCCGACAATAATTCCTAGGAAAAGCGAGGCCCCAACCAATTCCAAATGTCGCAATGTCCAGCGCCCGATTTTTCCGATGAGGTCATTGGAAGGGGAGACTGGCTTTTGGCCAAAGTAAAGCGCCGCTGCCAAAGCGTAATCTTTTGTCCGCTCAGCTTCAGAGTTTAAGCGCCTCATGCGCGTTTCATCGAGCGTGCCCACGAGTTTTTCCAGCGCGGCCACGGCACGACTGTCCATATCGAGCCGGTAAAGAAACACCGCTTTATATTGCGGAAAATAATTAAGATCATCATCGAGGACGATGAGGTTGTTTTCCGCGATCTTGGCGTCCGTCGAGTAGGCGTCTTTTACGTCAATCGAGCCAGTCGCTATCGCAGCGTAGCCAAGGGCGTGGTCGATCCCACGCACGTTGTGCATCTCTAAGCCGTAACGCGCACTGAGCGGCGCCCAGCCATCCTGACGGTCGAGGAATTCGTGTGTCGCCCCAATGTTCAGCTCAGGGTGGTTCCGCAGGTCGCTGATCTTGCGGATACCGAGTTTGGCAGCACGATCTCGCCGCATGACTAGCGCGTACGTGTTGTTGAAACCAAGCTCCCCGGTCATGCCAACGCCCTCCTGGCGAAGTAGCGCGCGCATTCCATCTGTGCTCAACGGTTGCTTTGTTTTTAAAATTTCCTCGGTGATTGTGCCGGTGTACTCGGGATACAGCGCAATTTCGTCGCCGCGCAATGCTTGCCACAAAATGATCGTGCCGCCCATTCCCTGTTTGTGGTCGACAGTGAAACCGGCATTCTGCAAAGCGGTCTTGGCAATCTCACCCAACACATAGGACTCGGTGAATTTCTTTGAGCCGACAACAATTTGTTGCGGCTGCGCAACCGAACAGAAGGCGAAAATCGCGAAAAGTATGGCTGCCGATTTCATATCGCCGCAAGTCCGCGCTGCGCGTGTAGAAAGTCACTGACGAATGTCGAGGCCGGCCTGCTACGCAGGTCGTCGAGCGTTCCGGATTGGACCACACGGCCTTCGTTCAGCAACACAATGAGGTTCGCAAAAAAGCCGGCCTCTGCCATATCGTGCGTGACCAACACGATCGTCTGTTGCAGGCGCTGAAAAATTTCCTTCAGCTCATCCTGGAGGCGTGCTCGGACCATTGGATCGAGTGCGCCGAGCGGCTCGTCGAGCAGCAGCACCTTCGGCTGCAGCATCAGCGCCCGCATCAGGCTCACGCGCTGCCGTTGCCCACCGGAGAGCTCGACGGGATAGCGAGTGAGTGCATTTTCGGGAAAATGAGTTAGCTCGCACAGCTCGCACAGTCGGGTCTGCATTTGCCGGGCCGGCTGGTTTAAATGCTTCGCCATCAGCAACACATTCTGTGCGGCAGTCAAATGGGCGAACAGGCCGCCTTCCTGAATCACGTAGCCGATCCGCCGCCGCAGGGCCAGAACGCTGCTCGCCGAGACGCGCTGACCTTCGATTCTGATTGTGCCGGTCGTCGGCTCGAGCAAGCCAATGATTAGCCTCAAAATCGTCGACTTGCCGCAGCCGCTGGGCCCGATGAGAACGGTTGTTCTTCCCGCGTCAATGCACAGATCCGTTTGGTGAAGGGCGATCGTTGCGCCAAATTTCTTGCTGACGGATTCGAGTTCAATCATTCGACCGCGAGATAGTACACGCTGAACAGGTTTGCGGCGTCGGTCCAGAGCCTTTTGACGGCCCATCCCGACCGTCCCGCTAGTTTGGCGAACTCGTCCACGCTGTATTTGTACGAGTGTTCTGTGACAATGTGTTCTCCCTCCCCGAAGGAAAAGGTGGTCCCGTTTAGTTGTATGGTCTGCTCGACCAGGCTCACCAGGTGCATCTCAATCCGGCCAAATTCTTCGTTGTAAAACGCATGATGCTGGAACTTGTCCGGCCGAATCCCGGCACCGAATGAGCGATTGATCCGGGTGAGCAGGTTGAGATTGAATCTGGCGGTGACACCGCGCGCGTCATTGTAGGCGCGCTCAAGAGTGAGCCGGTCTTTTTTCAAGTCCACCCCAATTAAGAGTCCGCCGCCCGGGCCGCAGAGGAGCGAAATCCTGCGGAAAAAATTCTCGGCTTCAGCCGGCTCGAGGTTGCCAATCGTTGAACCTGGAAAAAAAGCAACCGTCCGTCGCACCGGGCAGGGCATTTCCGGCAACGTAAATTCTGTAGTAAAGTCGGCACACACCGGCGTGATGCAGAGCTCCGGATAGACGCGTGCAAGTCTAGCCGAACAGCGTAATAAATGTTCCAGCGCGATATCGACCGGCACGTAGGCGGCCGGTGAGTGCAGGTGATCGAGCAAAATCCGCGTCTTAGCGTTGCTGCCACTGCCAAACTCAACCAAACGACACTCCGGGCCGAATAGAGCGCAAATCTCGGCGGCTTTTTCCCGCAAGATGCGCATCTCGGTGCGCGTAAGATAATATTCGTCGAGGCAGCAAATCTCATCAAAAAGCTGGCAGCCCGTCTCGTCGTAAAAAAATTTCGCCGCGATAGACTTTGGGCGTCCCGAGAGGCCGCGTAAAAGCTCGGCGTGAAACGCGTCAACCGAAGGTTCGAAGTCATGCAGAGCAGGGTGAGGGTCGCTGCGGACTTTCATCGCTTAAAAAAATTCTTGACGCGGCCAGAATAGACCGAGTTAGACCACGCCTTTGGCCAGGCGGATTCCCATGAACTGCCAGCGCGCGTTTGGCGGAAAAAAATTGCGGTAGGTTTTGCGTATGTGTGACTGCGAGGTGGCGCATGAGCCGCCTCGCAGCACGTACTGATTGCACATGAATTTGCCGTTGTATTCGCCGAGCGCGCCGGCCGCCGGTACGTACGCTGGGTACGGCGAATATGAACTACTTGTCCATTCCCAAACATCGCCAAACATTTGCGCAGGCGCCTGGACGCCGGCCATATCGTCCAGCGGCCTCGGATGGAAACTTTCCTTATCTACGAAGTTTCCTGCGTACGGCAAATCCGCCGCCGCGACCTCCCATTCGAACTCGGTTGGCAAACGTGCTCCCGCCCACCGCGCAAATGCATCGGCCTCGAAATAGCTCACATGGCAAACCGGTTCGTTCCTATCGAGTTCGCGCATGCCACCCAGAGTAAAAACGGACCAACTCCCGTCGCGTTTTTCCCAATAGAGGGGCGCCTCCCAGCGCTGCTCGTTAACTGTGTACCAGCCGAGCGAAAGCCAAAACTCCGCTCGCCTGTACCCACCGTCCTCAACGAATTCGAGATATTCTCCGTTTGTAACCAGGCTGGGCGCCAGCTGAAAGGTTTCGACGAACTGGCGGTGCCGCGGGCCTTCGTTATCAAAATGGAATCCATCGCCCTCGTAGCCAACCTGGTAAATTCCTGATGGAAACGTCAGCCACGGCGTCGGCGAGACCGGCGCGGACTTCGGTGTTGAGCGCTTGCAAAAAACGGGCCGCAGCGGATTTTCGGAAAAAACATGTTTGATATCCGCTAACATCAACTCCTGGTGTTGCTGTTCGTGGTGGAGACCAAGCAGGACGATGGGCGCGAATTTTTCAACGATGCCCGCCTTTTCAAATACAGCATCCATGAGACCGTCAACTTGTTGCCGATATTCAAGCGTCTCGCGCAGAGTCGGCCGCGAAATGAGCCCGCGCTTGGGACGGCAGTGCATTTTACCGGCAGCATTGTAGTAAGAGTTGAACAGGTAGGCGTACTGCGGGTGTATCGGCGCATAGTCCGGCAGAGCTTCTTTAAGAATAAAGGTCTCGAAAAACCAACTCGTGTGCGCGAGATGCCATTTCGTGGGGCTCACCTCAGGCATCGTTTGGACGACGCAATCCTCGGGTTCAAGCGTCTCG
>Ga0306926_10005876_pt1 | contig 13146 bp, 9 predicted proteins | sample flu12Cox44000178_FD_203759 | JGI IMG/M metagenome (GOLD analysis project Ga0306926, IMG submission 203759) | Lab enrichment of tropical soil microbial communities from Luquillo Experimental Forest, Puerto Rico - flux8day.12C.oxic.44.000.178 (v2)... | ecosystem: Environmental > Terrestrial > Soil... | reverse complement strand
GTTAGGGGGCTTTCCCAGCGCCGCTTCGACGTCATTGAGCGCGTAACGAATCACGCGCGGATTGATTCGCCAAAAGGGAACCCGACCTGAAGCCCGCCAGTTGGCAATCGTTCTGGTAGTTACCTTGAAGTAATCGGCCAATTGTTTCGTGCCAATCAACCATTCCTTGCTGCCCAGAGGGTGGTCCGCGAAATAAAAGTCCGGCCTCTTCATAGGCTGCCCAAGTTTGGATCGTCACGCACGCCGTTTCGCATTGCTCCGCGAAAATTGTTCATCGTTTGGCAACCAGACGGCAACACAACAAAGCTTACCAGATAAAACTACGGCTTTGCAAGCCAAGGTTTTCAAAATCCTTCAACATTTTTTGCCTTAATTGAACTGATATGGCGCTGTGTCGGCGAACGGAAGGAAGAGAGAGCAGCGTGTCAGCGATGGATCGCGACGGGCGAGCTGTCTGGACCGCAGGCGCGCATCGGGCCTGTACGACTAAGGCCCTATTGACTTTATGGCTGCTGCCGTGTGGAAGTGTGCGTGCGGGGGTAGCTCCGCCACGGGCGTTGGCGTTTACGGCGAAAGCCCGGGCACCGGTGTTGGTGGTAGCGCCACGTCGAATGGAGGTATGAGATTTAACGATCCGCGGGACCTTAACGAGCCTCTTCTTGTTAGTGCGAATGAATTCAACACAACGCAATAAACAATGGCCACTCGTGACATCTATCTGAAGATCGAAAGAATTCCAGACTACTCGCCCGTCGAACCGGACGACCACGTCACGCCGCCGATCCAGTACGGCCGCGACTGCATGCGCAACGACGGCCACGAGGACGGAACGATTCCACCCGACGAGATCGCCGCCCGCCGGCTGACCGCGCTCGTCTACCGCGAATACCTCGACTCGCAGTATCTGATCCCGAAGCCGGACAAGCTCGTCGCGGCCGACATCAACGAACCCGCCTTCATGCACCGTGTCCCCGGCACCGTGATCTACGCCAAACCGGGCGATCGCCTTCGGATTCACGTCAAAAACGCCGACAACACCCCACACAGCTTTCACATCCACGGTGTCCATTACGGCATCGACTCGGACGGGGCGTGGCCGTTCGGCACGCAGACCACCGCCGGTCACCGCTCAGACGAAATCTGCCCCGGCGACAAGTGGACCTACACCTACGACGTCACCGAAGACAGCGTCGGCGTCTGGCCGTTCCACGATCACTGCCGCAACATCGGCACCTACGTGAACCGAGGCCTGTTTGGCGGACTCGTCGTCATGCCGGCACGCGAGCACGCGCACCTGCCGCACTTCCATCTCCCGCCGGGCTTCATGGACGAAGTCGAGCATCTGCTCAAACCGCACGCCGAGCACGAAAACGCGACGCAACGTGGCCGCCGTCGCCGCAGCGACGATCGTGATGACGACAACGGCGAGGACGTTGCCGCGCACGCGAACGCGATGGGCGGCATGGGCGCTATGCCTGCACCCACCGGCATGACCCTTGGCCACGGAATGGACCTTAGCGAGGTCCCCCCGGCGCTCGTACCGTTCGTCGTCACTCTTGACGAGCTCGCCCACTCCCCGCAGCCGACGCCGCCTCGAGAGCACACCCTGCACGTGCCGCTGTTCTTCCACCAGATGAGCGGCTCGCGCGGTACGCCGGTGTTCCAGCTACCGCCGATGACCGTCGGGCAGACGCTCCCCTCGCCGGTGTTCTCGCTTCCCGCCACCTACAACTACATCTGCGGCATCCACGGCCCGATGATGGCCGGCACCGTCACCGTGCAGGCGGGGGGACCGAGCAGCGCCACCGTGCAGATCGTCGATTTCGCGTTCAATCCCGCCAACGTTGTCGTCGGTGTAGGCGGTCAGGTTTTCTGGCACAACAACGGCCCGAGCCAGCACAGCGTCGTCGAGAGCGGCGGAGACAGCATGCCGTCCTACTGCTTCAACGGTCGCTCGTTCGTCGGCAACACCCCCACGGTCGTTGCGCATACCGGCCAGCGGATCCGCTGGTACGTCTTCAACCTCGACCTCGGGATGAACTGGCACAACTACCACCCGCATGCGCAGCGCTGGAGGTTCGCCGACCAGCAGATCGACGTGCGAAGCATCGGACCGGCCGAGTCGTTCATGGTCGAAACGAAGGCGCCGCCCGTAATACTGCTGCCACCCGACATCGAAAAGACTCAACACCGCGACCGCCGGCCAAAGACTGCACACGAATGCCACCTGCGCGCAGACTTCCTTGTCCACTGCCACGTCGAGATGCACATGATGCAAGGCCTCGCAGCGCTCCTTCGCACTCATCAGACGATCTGGCTCACACCGGCGCAGAAGCACGAGCTGGAAACAACGATCGGGCTCCCGCTCGACCCAGGAAACAACGCGTGCCCGGCAGTGCAGCTCGACCGGTGCGCGAGCGCGGTCGGCGGCCAGTGGGAAGAGCTACCCGGTGTCCCACAGATTACGTTCATGCACGCCGTACTGCTCGCGAACTCCAGCCGCCTCCTCTACTGGGGCTACGGACCCCGTGCCGACCAGGCCCGGCTCTGGGACCAGACCACCGGCCTCTACACGTCTCCAGCGAACCAGCCGGTAGCCGTCCACCCGGACGAGAACATCTGGTCAGGCGCCCACGCACAACTCAACGACGGGCAAGGAACGGTGCTCGCCCACGGCGGTTTCTACAACAACCCGGCGGCGCCGCTCACGGTGAACACCGAAAAGCGTGCTTTCCTCTTTAACCCGACAACATCCACGTTCGCCGCCACCGCCGACATGCACGTCGGTCGTTTCTACCCGACAACGGTCACGCTCGCCGACGGAAGACCGCTCACGCTCTTCGGCAGCCAACACGCCGGCGGCGAACTCGTTCAAGCATCACTCGAGATCTACACCCCCGGCGCTGGCACCTGGAGCGCACCGAAGCCAGTCCCCTTCAACTACTTCTACTACCCGTGGACCTTCCTGCTCCCCGGTGGCGACCTCTTCATCGCCGGCCCGCAAAAGCCAGCACGTCGGTTCGATCCGATGGCCACGCCGATCGTCGACAACCCCGCCACGCAGCACAGCCAAGTGTTCTCCCAGCGTGGCGTCAACATGGATGGAACCGCCGTCCTCCTGCCGCTCAAGCCACCACACTACGAACCCCGCGTACTGATCCTGGGAGGGCAGCCACCCGACGCCAAGCAGAGCGCAGAATGGATCGACCTCTCGATCGCGGCACCCGTCTGGCAAGCCCTCCCCGACCTGAACGTGCCCCGCGACAAGGTCAACAGCGTCCTGCTCCCCGACGGCCGCGTTGTGGTCGCCGGAGGGATCGAGACCCTCCCCGACGGCGGCCCCGTGGAGATCTTCGACCCCGAAGACCCCCCAACCGGTTTCCTGCAGGGACCGCACATGAAGCACGCCCGTGGCTACCACTCGGCAGCGATCTTGCTCCCCGACGGCAGCGTAATCATGGGCGGCCAAGGCGGCGGAGCGGACGGCAGCGCAGTTCCGAACGAACGTTACCGACCGTCGTACTTCTTCAAAGCGCGTTCGACGATCACTGGCTCGCCGTCGACGGTCGCTCATGGGGCTACCTTCTCAGTGGACACACCCACGCCCGCCGCGATCGCGGAGGTCGTGCTGATGAGGCCGGGCGCAGTCACGCACGGATTCAACCACAACCAACGTTACGTTGGTTGTGTAATCACTGGCACGACCGCAACCACCGTCAAAGCTACTGCGCCGCCGAATGGGAATCTCGCGCCGCCGGGCTATTACCTGCTTTTCCTGGTCGACCACGATCGAGTACCTTCGATTGGGAAGTGGATTCGGCTAACTCCATAACGATCATATGTATCGCAACAACCTGATCACTGCACCTGACGCGGGCAGTCCTCATGCCTTCGCATCGAAAGGGTGTATTAGGCTACCTCAAAGGTGATGGAGTTCTGTCCATGGCCAACTGGGATCCGCTTGCAATAGTGATCGAACCCCTTGTTGGCTTACTTTCCCAAACAAGAAATGATTCGAGCGCACAAGGTCAAAACCATGGGAACGATCACTTTAATCAAGATCCATCCGGCCATCGGCATTGCCCGGATTGGTAATAGCCGGACTGAATTCTTCATCGGGCCCGAGAAACCGGGAGTGCACACGCGACCGAAAGGTGGCTACAAGGACGCGCAAGGTCGCGTCAAGCGACAAGCGGCCCGATTCCGATTGTTTGGCTACGACCAGAAAGGCAAGCTGGTCAAAGAAATCACCCGAGCCGACGCGACTATCGAATGGACAGTACATCTGGCCAACCGAAAGGCTGCTTGGAAGGAGTTCGACGGGTTGAACCCGAACACGCCATTGCGAAACGCCGGCGTCGCTTCGCGCACAAGTCTCGTCATTGATCCCGGCCAACGCATGATCACGGGTCCAAGCCAGGCCGCCACTTTCGATACAGGTACTTTCGTCGGAGTAACCGTCCCTCTCGGCGAGATCCGCACAGACAAGCGAGGCAGGTTGCTGGTGCTCGGAGGATTTGGGAATTCTGGTTCTCCGAACCACAAGCCCCTCCAGCATTGGGCCAACAACGACGATTGGCATGACGACGTCTCAGATGGCCCTGTCAACGCAACAGTCACATTGAAGAGCAGCGGCCGGACGCTCGATGCCGTGGGCGCGTGGGTCATCTGCGCGCCACCTAGTTTCGCACCGCCCCTCGACCATATCATTACCCTCTATGACGTCCTGTTGCACGTGGCGGTGGACAAACTCGGCCTGAAGCTACCCGTGAAAACGTCGTTTACGAAAGACATTTATCCGCTTCTTGACCGCGCCATCAATACGAAATGGGTCAGTGCGATGGTCGCTAATCCACATGCACACCAGCACGGTCATGCAAGCATGCACGGACACGGTGCGCACCCCAGTGCTACCCCAGCGCACGCTTCATTCAAGGCTGTTATTCCTCCCCCAGGCACCGGTGCCGCTCGCAAAGGAATCTTTGATAAACTCAGAAATCCCGCACTACCGTACAACCAAGACAGCGGCGAGTCTGACATGCCGATGATTTGGTCGGACTACTATCTCGCGGGTAAGAACGAGCCGCTGACCAAGGTCCAGTACGGCTACATGAAGAAATGGAAAAACGGCAACTTCATCAATGATTGGCATGGCCGTCCAAAGGCGCCCAAACAAATTACGCCTGGGGGACTGGATCGCGCGGCGTTGGAAGGTTGCGTGGGCGCCGCTGTTTATCCCGGCATCGAGGCCAGTTGGCTGCTACGCGACGTATACACTTTCTCCGAACCGTTCCGACTCGATCCCACGAACCTCGAAGCGGGCGACATCACTAAGCAGATGGCCGTACCATGGCAGGCTGACTTTTACGATTGCACACAAGATGGTGACCTAGCGTGGTGGCCTGCCCAACGGCCTGACGACGTTTTCCCCGAGGCCGGCGGGCCGCAAGTACCTTGGATTCGCCAGCATGTCACCAGCCCCTTCGGCATGGTAAAGAACTGGTACAAACTCGGCTTTGTCGTTAAGAAGGGCGCCAAATACGTTGAGACGGAGCGCAATCCGTGAGGTCGACGTCGCAGTGTTCGGAGGCGGCCCGGCTGGGACGGCTACCGCGCTGGCACTGGCTCGCTTAGGTTGCTCGGCTACCGTAATCGAGCGGACCTACTACAATACGGTTCGCATCGGCGAAACGCTGCCACCCAAGATTTGTTTGCTTCTCGCCAGCTTGGGAGTTTGGGAAGAGTTTCTTGCTCAAAATCATTGCCGATCATTCGCCATCAATTCTGCTTGGGGGCAAGCGGAATTGTATGCGAACGATTTCATTTTCAATCCATACGGAAGCGGTTGGCACGTGGATCGGGCCCTCTTCGATACGATGCTGGCTCACGCGACCGAAAATGCTGGCATCCAGGTTTTGCGCGGAGCGCAACTTATTTCCCTTCAGGAGCGGGATAGCAGCGGTTGGTGCGTCGAAATCGGTGCTGAAGGAAAACAATTCGAGTGGAATGCACAGTTTCTTGTTGATGCGACCGGACGTGCTTCAACAATCGCCCGCAAGCAAGGACGAATCAGAATCAGCTGTGATCACCTCATAGGCGTAGTGGCCTTTTTCGCGCCCGACTTACGAGAAACGGCATCGAATAACGCTACTTTGGTGGAGTCAGTTGAACTCGGTTGGTGGTATTCGTCCCTTTTGCCAAATGGACAGGTGGTTGTGGCGTTCATGACGGATGCCGATATCTACGCGCGGGCATCCAAAAACTCGCGTTATTTTTGGAACGACGAATTGCAAAAGACCAAGCATACCAAGGAACGCCTACACGCTGAAGCGCCGACCTGTGTCCCCCAGGTTGTTTCGGCAAATAGTTCCTACCTCGATAAGACAGTTGGCCAAAACTGGCTCGCTGTGGGAGATGCAGCCATGGCCTTTGACCCCTTATCCTCGCAAGGCATCTATAAAGCGCTTGACACTGGCCTCCAAGCGGCCGAAGCCGTCCACGAATGCATTTCTGGCGACGTGGAAGCTCTCTTGAGATATGCCACCCAACTCGACGACAATTTCGATCGTTATCTTGCTGTAAGAGGTCGCTACTATATGCGGGAAACGCGCTGGCCGGATTCGCTATTCTGGCAACGGCGGCATATCGCTACAACGCCCATCAGATTACCAAAAACAAAGAATAAAAGTAAAAGAGGATCGCGCTTACACGCGCGTCAGACCCGGCATGGTTTCCAAGCGAGTTGCAAACGCTTACCCCCTGTAGCGCGCCACGTTGTTACAACCCACCCGCCGAAGCTGCGGTTCAAAGGCCAAAGTTAAATCGTTCGATGGCAAATTGCTTATTTCGATAAGGCCTACACATAGTAATACCACAGATTAAAGGTATCAATCACATCGGTAACCGTGAGCGACCACGGATCCATTGTCGCATCGGTGCCTGATAGTGGTGGATTGACACCGGGGTGAGCACTCTGCCACTGAGCCCAGATGCGGTCAACGTTAGCGTGATGAAGCCAAAACATGGGATCATGCGGTGAGAGTGATGGATAGGGCATTGTGTTTCCGCCGACCCACATATGCACAGTGTTGTGAAATCCCTCGAGATTCTGAGTAAATTGGATGTAACCGGTCTGGTTCAGCACCTGGTTGTTGATATCGGACTGACTGGGAAGTGTATAGCTTGTGTCGGGACCACGGGTAACGCCGGTGGGAAGAATAACCCAAGACGGCAGCGTGTGATCATTTGCCCAATCCCAGTAAGGGATAGTTACGCCTGTGTTATAGCTTTGCAAGAGTTGCTCCATCTCGTACAGATAGGCACGATGCCAGGCGAGGAAGCGCAATGTTCCTTTGAAACCCATGAAGCTATGCATCATGTGATTAGCAGCGTGAATGGCGGCCGTAGTTGAATATGTACCGGCTGAGATTGCTGCTTGTAAGGCGGCGTTGAAATTGGTTTTCTCGCTATTGGATAGTGCCCCTTGGTTTTTTCGCGGCTTAGACAGCAGGTAGCGCAGGATCCACTCCCAAATTGCCGTTTCGAGCTTCGAAATGATGGCGCTATTATGAATGGCGCTAATTTGGTGCATCACACTATCCGGAATGCGAAACTGCTGGAGTTCCACGAAAGTCATCTTCGCATGATCCATGATATGCCCGTGCATCTGCGACTTAGCCATCTTGTTTATGGTCTGTTGCTGCTTCCTTTTGTTCTTTTGTGAATGACTCTTAGCTGGCATGGTTGATTCCTCCTTTCGGTCAAAAAGTTGAGAGGCGGTTTTGGAACTCTTCCATTTCTCGGAATGGTTCCCAACGAGTAAGCGTTTGCTTCTGTTTGTTTCCCTTCGTTTTATTTATTGGTTGTATTTCAGTTGTAATACCACCATGCCAAACAACCGCGTGTGGGACTTTAGTCCAACGGGCACAGGCCCCGGCCAAGGCACATTCCCGAGTTGGATTAACCCGGCGGGCACAATCGTTGGACTCTCCGTTGATTCTAGCGGTGTTGGTCACGGTTTCCCTGCGGACCCCGTAAGGTAGGTTTCGCAGAGCTGAGCCAGCCCCACACTGCAAACGGTCTTGAACAATCAGTAGAATTGGCAGCGACTAAGATTTCGCTTACGGCCCTTTGAAATCGCCAACGTGCTCGCGTGTTTCGATCACCTGATCGAAAATGCGGATCACGGCATCCTGTGAACGGGTGTGATGGTGCGAATTAAGCGAAAAAAGCGAAAAGGTAGGTTTAAGCGATGACTTTATTCGCTTAATTCGCGGTTTCCGTCGGCGAAAAACCAGCGTTGGATTGGCGCGCCGTCGCTCCTTTCGGCTCGATAGCCGGCCATGTTGAACCCATGCAAGAGCCGCAGCGCCTCATCAATATCCGCGCTGGAAGCATGTCGATTGAAAACCTCAACGCTGATTTCGGTTTTCGTCATACCTGTTGGAGCGTGCCGAAGAGCAACCAGAATCTTGTCTGCGTTCCGATTACCGGTGCTCGTACCGAATATCCACCTTGCCGATTCCTCGCAATACTTCCACAGGGCCATCGCGGCTAGGTGATGTTCGGGGCGAATTAGACGCGATTTGTCGAGCAGCGCATATATCGCGCTCAGCCGCATCACCTGCGCCTCGGCGCGACCAGTCACGGCACCGCTTATGCCAGGTTGAGCCTCAGACAAGCCCGGATAAGCTTCGCGCCATAGCTTTTTTGCTTCGGGATCGCGAAATATCTCTAAAAAGTCTTTCGCGAAATCAACCGCCGACTTTAGGTCGCTAATAACGTCGTCAAAGGTCACCGTCTGAATTGCGCCGCCATCCGGCAGGCACCGGCTGCGTTTTACTGCGAGCCAGCAGAAGCGATTCGCAAAACCGTTGGCTGACTCTGTTTGAGTCAGTAACCGACGTAACTCGTCCCGCGTAATGTGGCCAACAATCGAAATGTGCGCCTTGGTGGCCTTTGCCGGCGAGTTCTTGACCATCGTGTTAAGGTCACCGCAGTCCCAAGCCGAACGAATTACTGGGGACAAGGTGTTGCCCTCTCGAGCCATAACTTTGAGCACGTTTGCAAACTCGCCTTCGATAACGAGCAGCCGCTTATCGTCCTCTCCATGATTCGCGATATAGGTCTCGTATTCGCCAGTATGTCGTCCCTTCTCGCGAACGGGTCTCGTTTCTTCTATTGGATCACGGACAGCCCAGATTAGTCCCTCTCCGCTGGACAACCCAAAGCTTACGCGGTCTTGTCGCCACGCCGGCTCAACCCGCTCCATCACGTTCGCGATATGATTCCAACTTGTTCCTTTCCGCCCTTTTGAGGATTGGCCGACAAGAACGCCATAGAGATTGAGATAGTGGCGAGTGCCATCAGCAATGATGTAATGATCGTGACCGATCAGATTTCCAAAAGCTGCAAGGAACTGAAATAACAAGGCCGCGGGGTCGGCCTCCGTATGCGGCTCGATGCGCCTGACGATCTCCCCAGCAAGCCCATAGAATGCCTCCGGGGCAAGCGGCTTTGGATAATCATCAGACTGTGCGAATGGTAGAAACGGCGAATTAAGCGAATTGCTCGCGCTCATCATTGCCGCGAACAGGCCATCGCCACTCGCGCCGGCGCACGTCCAATCGTTTAGGTCCTTAAACTGCTCAGGTATTTTCGCCCAAAGTACTCTTCCGGCGGCGACAGCCGCAATGTCCTTCATCCATTTGTCGCCCGCGCGCCTCCCGTTTTTCAATTCGTCGTTTTGTTTCCACGCGTAAACGATCGATCCGGTCGGGATTAACCCGGCAACAAGCTTCCCGTTTTCCGATCCAAGCGTGATGATGATGCCGCTGCGCTCGCCGGATTTATCCATGAACGCGAACGCGTCCCACTGGCTTTCAAAAACGTGGACGGGTTCGCCGGAAACTAATTCGCCAATCACGATCGGGCGTGTTTTCTGGCCGATTGGATAGCGTTGCCATTTGCTGCCATCTCTTAGCCTGTAGTGCGCCGCGACGACGACCTTTCGCGATTCGTCCCGGATCGGAAAGGCATAGCAACCATCATAAATTCCGATGAGCTCCTTTTCTTTCAATTCCCGCATAAACTCCGGCGAGAAGCCGCGCCATTGCGCGAGCTGAGCGATGTGTTCGTCCGTGAACGCTTCAACGCACGATTGCCAATCGAAAACTTTTGGTGTAGCGGCGGAGTTATCAGTCGGCTTCACCTCCTTTCTTTTTTCGAAACCTCCTACTGCCACGGATTGTTTGATGGGTCTGGAGCCGTTCGCACCGGCCATTTCCAGGAAAAGCTTCGTCGCCCCGTGATTGGAAATGTTGTGATGCTTTTCTAGAAGCGTGATTTCGTCGCCCGCGCCGCAGCAGCTATGACACTTCCAGTGCCACTCGCCGCGGTCATCTTTCCATATCGAAAATGACTTGCGCTTGTCATTGTGGAACGGACAAAGAGCGCTTTTCTTCGCGTGCTCGCCGAGTCCAACTCGGAACATGAGTCCGGGAAGCGAAAGTATTTTTTTCGCTTCGCTCACCGTCATTTGCGACCGCCTTTCTCATTGTCGATCCGATCTTGAAGCCGCCCGCGTCGTGACTCCCAGAACCAGTAAGGGCGCTCAAGCAGCTTTGCCGTAAAGGCGGCGATGTGATACCCTGCGCGGAGTAGCAGTTTTTCGAGATCAGCCGTCTCGCGAGGGCGGCGTTCTCGTCTAGGCGGCGGCCCGGTCGCGCGAACTATTGGCGCGTTCATTTCACAGCCGGAATTTCAAAACGCTCTAGCGCCTTGAGAACCTTATCGAGATCGAAAAGATTGGTCCGCCAACCGATTTTACAAACCGGGATTTTCTTTCCCGCAACCCAAGAGCGAATCTGCCGAACCGGTCGGTTCAATTCCAGTGCGAGTTCATTGGTATCGAGTAACTTCGTCATACTCATGCATAATACGCATGCTAAAACATGTGGCCAAGTATTACTGGACATGTTTAATTCCCATGTGATACACAACTGAGAAAGCATGAAATCAACTTTGAAAACCACGGCCGCGGTTCTTCGTTCAATCGCGCAAGAGAAAGACAAAGTGTGGGCCGAGGATATACTCGGAAAGAGCGTCTACACGATCCGCCACCTGGAAGCAGGGACGCTTAAATTAAGTCCCGCTCTTGCTGAGAAAATGCGTTACGAAACCGGCATTTCGATTCGCTGGTTGCTTGACGGAAATCCAGCAACTCCGCCGATCACAGAGCTTGGTGAAAAATATACGAAGGCAATCTATGACGAGGTGCGTGCGCGAAAGAAATACTTTGCCCACGTCAATGAGAACAACATTAAAATCGATGCCATTGAGTTCGCCCGCGTCATTTGCAACATCCTCCTAAACGCGAATCGAAAGCGGAATTATCATCTGGTCGCTTATCGGATCCACAAAGCCCTCAATGACTTGAGCAGTGAGTTCGGGCAAGCACGGGATTTCAACGATTACAAAAAGCCGCTCCGCTATTTGCTGCGCGTGTGGCAAGGGAAAGAGCCGGGCTTGCCACCGGTGCCACTACCGGAGCAGGAACGGAACATTCGCGAAGGTTTAGCTAGATTCGAACAGGCAAAGCGCGATCACCAGACTGTTTTAAGTCGAAATCGAAACAACCTTTGAAGAAACGCCGCCGACGGTAGGGAATAGATTCCAAAATTTTTCGGCGTCCTTTGGTTTGACCAGTTGCCGGTAATGTTGAAACACTAGCCCGGCGTCCGTGTGTCCTAAAGCAAGCGCGAGGCCCGCAGCGTCGTTGAAGTGTGCCAAATGATAAGACGCGAAGCTGTGACGCAGCGCATTGTTAGGCCAGTGCTTGATTCCAGCGGCGACGCGTGTGGCCTCAAGCATCTTGCGGCAGTTGTTAGGCGTCACCGCGCCGCGATGGGCAGCGTATGGTGCCAGCCATTTCGCCAGATTCTCGCGGATTTTCACAAACCTCCGCCGGGCACTTTTCGCTTTGAGTGCCTGGACTGTGATGAGACCGCTTTCGAAATCGATCTCGGACCAATCGAGCCGCTCGATCTCGGCCCGCCGCAGTCCGGCGAAGGCTCCGATCGCGATAAAGGGGAGAACCTCTGCATCGCTCGCTTCCAACAGTCGCGCCGTTTCGCTGACGGTCAGAATCCCAACGGTTCCTTCGATCTCTTTCGCTTTTGCGGTCTTTACTACGGGATTGTCCAGGCAGTAATTCCGCGCCAGCGCAAAACTGAACGCGGTGCGAAGAACCCGCCGGGAATTATTGCGCGTCACCGGCGATACGTCCAGGTCACGCAGCCACCGGTCGATTTCATGGGCCTGGATTTCAGACACCAGCCTGTCACCAAAGACGCTTGAAAATTGTCCGAGCCGACAGCGCAAATCGGTGACGTAGACTTTACTGGCACCATCTGCCGCCTTTGCCTGAAGAAGTTCATCGATCAATTCGCGGAATGAACATGTGCGGCTGCTCGCCTGAAGGTGCGGCAAATAAAACTCGACCGCGTCGCGGAGTGTTTTGCGAAATGGTGCTAACCGCTTCGCCGCCTCGCTCGCCATGATTCGCAGCGCGGATGGAAATTGCGCCGCTTCCATGCCGCCGTTCAGAAGTTCAATGTTCTTTTGCTGTGCTAATGTCTCGGCCTCTTTCTTTGTTTCGAAGAACTGACGGGACCGCTTCCCTGCTTCTTTTGTGTTCACTACAAACTTCAAGTGCGGACGTTTGCTGTCGTGATACTCGCGAACTTTGTGCTTTCTCATGGCTCCCAGGTTGCCACTTGTTGCCACTTTTTCAAGTAAAAATGACATAATTTGGGGAAATATCAGTTAACATGGGTCAACTAAAAAGAGGCGGAAAAGTGGCAATTTTACCTATGAAAATGCAGTTTCAACTGACATTGCGCCCGGCGGGGGTCGAACCCACAACCTTTGGCTCCGGAGGCCAACGCTCTATCCAGTTGAGCTACGGGCGCGACAGACCGCGATTATAATTCGCCGGTTCTATAATCACAAACGCGCCGGCTTGCTTTTTGCCGAGCTTGGACCAAAGTGAACGCCCTATCCCCCGAGACCGATTGTGAACCGCACTCTCGATATCATTGAAAAGGAGCAGCGGAAGGACGATGGCGCCAATTTCAAGGTCGGCGA
>Ga0306926_10005872_pt1 | contig 13153 bp, 10 predicted proteins | sample flu12Cox44000178_FD_203759 | JGI IMG/M metagenome (GOLD analysis project Ga0306926, IMG submission 203759) | Lab enrichment of tropical soil microbial communities from Luquillo Experimental Forest, Puerto Rico - flux8day.12C.oxic.44.000.178 (v2)... | ecosystem: Environmental > Terrestrial >... | reverse complement strand
CATTACCGACCGGGACGCGCCGAATTTTCGAATCATTGAACTGAGGCCGCGGAACGGTTTCGAGGCCGAATCGATCGATATCGTCCCTGAGCAGAACCAGCGCATTCGCGACTGGGTAGTGACGCGCGACCGCATTGTTGTTTCCTTTGTTGATCACTCTTCGACGCGTGTATGCGTTTTTGACCGCTCTGGCAACAAGCTTGACGAATGGCCGCCGCGCACCGGCGGCAGGACGCTCCGACTCTTGCGAGCAGATCCACAGACCAACGAGGTGGTCATCGAAACGCAGTCGTTCACTCAGCCGCCCGCAATGCTGCTGTGCTCGGTCGAAATGAATCGCTTCGAGCTCTGGGCCAGGAGAAGAACGCCATTCGAAGCGGAAGATTGCCGGTACACCCAGCTCTGGTACCCGTCGAAAGACGGCGCCCAGATTCCGATCTATCTGATGGGCCGCCCGCACGTATTTCTACCAGGCCCTCACCCAGTGATCATGACTTCCTACGGCGGCTACGGTGTTCCGATGACCCCGCAGTTCAGTATCTTCGTAGCCATCCTCGTCGAGCGGGGCTGTCTTTTCGCTCTCCCCAACATCCGGGGAGGATCCGAGTTCGGCAGTGGTTGGCACGACCTCGCCAGGAGGCGCAACCGACAGCGGGCCTTCGATGATTTTCTTGCCGCAGCGGAGTGGCTGATCTCGACCGGCAGAACCACTGCCGCCAAGCTCGCTATCTTCGGCGGCTCGAATTCCGGCTTGCTTGTAGCCGCCGCGCTCACGCAGCGGCCGGAGCTGTTCGGCTCGGTTCTTTGCATGGTCCCGCTGCTCGATATGCTTCGCTATCACCTGTTCGATCGCGCCGACCTTTGGCGGGATGAGTACGGTTCGGCCGACGATCCGGAAGATTTCGCTGCCTTGTTGGCGTATTCGCCCTATCACCAGGTGCGCCCAGGCGTCCCCTATCCACCCACCATGATCGTGTCCGGAGACGCCGATCAGAATTGCAATCCCCTGCATGCCCGCAAAATGACGGCCCGACTGCAGGCAAACTCGTCGCGTCACCCGATTCTGCTCGACTACAACCCGTTTCGCGGCCATTCACCGGTGCTTCCGCTGAGCGACCGGATCGAGGCCCTCACCGATCGCATCGCCTTCTTTTGCGATCAGCTCGAACTGCCCGCGTGAGGCGATCATGTCGTTCTTGTTCCTCAAGGCCTACCAAAGCCTGGTCATCTTCGATGGGTACATACGCAGGAACGATTTCGGCCGCCTATACAGACGGGTTCGCAACTGCCCCGTAGCAGCTAGGCCACCCCTGGCAGATGCCGTCGATCGTATCGGCTACGCCATCGATCTGGCTTCGATTTGGTATTGGAAAAAGGTTCTCTGTCTTCAGCGATCGGCAGCCACAGTCTGGCTGCTCAAGCGGCACGGCGTGCCAGCCGAGCTCGTCATCGGAGTCCAACAACTGCCCTTCCGCGCGCATGCCTGGGTCGAAGTCTCGGGCAAGGTGACAAACGACAAACCCTACATCTCGGAAATCTACGCCGTGGTCGAGCGTTGCTGAAAGGTTAGGGAGAAACAGCTCAATGAGCGTGCAATTCGGAAGGTGGAACTTTGCTGGTCAACCGGCATCTCGCGAGTATCTGGGCGAAGTCCACAAGGTCCTTTCAGCCTACGCGATTGATGGTGACACCTGCTATTCAAGCGCCGGCATTGACATCCTCTACTGCCCTTTTCAAGCGACCAGAGAATCTCGCAACGAGGTGCAGCCCCATGTCTCGCCGTCTGGAGTCGTCCTAACCTGGGATGGCCGGCTCGATAATCGCAGCGAAATCCTGGCAGGCCTCGGCCATTGCCTCCCGCCTGGCTTGCCCGATGTGGCTATCGCGTGCGAAGCCTATGAGTGCTTTGGAACAGGTTGCTTCTCGAAGTTCGTGGGGGACTGGGCCCTATCGATCTGCCATCCCCGTGAGCGCCTGCTCATTCTTGCGAAAGATGCGGTTGGGACGCGCGCTCTTCACTACAGGTTTGAAACAACAGGAGTGACTTGGTCGACCCTCCTCGAGCCGCTCTTGCTTCGCCTCCAAAGCCTCGACCTCGATGAAGAATATGCCGCAGGCTGGTTATCGTTCTTTCCCGCCCCAGAGCGCACACCCTACTCCGCAGTCCAGTCGGTTCCGCCCTCCTGCTTTGTGTGCATCGAGAACGGGCGGCGTTCGCTCTCGCGCTATTGGGACTTCGCTCCTCGGAAACGAATCCGCTACCGCAGCGACGCCGAATATGAAGAACATTTCCGCGCGGTTTTCGCCAGCGCCGTAGGACGCCGGTTGCGTGCGGATCGGCCGGTACTCGCCGAACTGAGCGGGGGCATGGACTCGTCATCGATCGTGTCAATGGCGGATCAGCTGATTGCCACTGGTGAGGCGGAAACCCCGCGTCTCGACACGGTCTCCTATTTCGATGACTCCGAGCCTCATCTCGACGAGCGCCCTTTCTTTACCGAGGTGGAGAAGCGGCGCGGGCAGAGCGGCTGCCACATCGATGTCGGGTCCAGCGGATCATCCTCTCCGTTGTTTGAGGCCGCCAGCCTCGCCTTTCTGTCGACTCCCGGCTCGACGGGAGGACAGGTCACGGAGGTAGGCCGGCAGCTAGCGGCGTACGTGGAATCGAATGGCCACCGTGTCATTCTCTCCGGGATCGGCGGCGACGAGGTGACCGGAGGCGTGCCCACGCCGATCCCGGAACTTCAGGACCTCCTCTCGCGGGCGCAGCTCCTGACGCTCGCACGGCAGCTCAAGAGTTGGGCCCTGGCCAAGAGGGAGCCTTGGTTTCACCTGCTGCTTGATACCGCACGGCACTTTCTTCCCACCAGCCTCGCGGGCTTCTCCGAGAACCGGATTCCTGCGCCTTGGCTCGAGCAAGGCTTCGTACGGCGCAACCGAACCGCTTTTCAGGCCTACGAAACAGGGATCGAACTCGCTGGCCCTCTCCCCAGCTTTCAACACAACCTGAACGCGCTCGACATGGTGCGGCGACAGATTGGCGCGAGCGAGCCGGCGGCCTGGCCAGCGCTCGAGAGACGCTATCCGCTCTTGGACCGTTCCTTCCTCGAGTTCCTTTTCGCTATTCCCAGACAACAGGTGGTGCGCCCGGGCGAGCGTCGCTCGCTCATGCGTCGCGCACTCCGGGGAGTTGTTCCGGACAAAGTGCTGAGCAGAAGACGCAAGGCCTTCGTCTCCCGCGCGCCGTTTCGAGCGATCGCGCACGAGTGGACAACTGTCCTTGAGCTGAGCCGCGGGATGGTGTCCGCGTCGCTCGGCTGGGTAAACGAGGCCGCGTTTTCCAACTTTTTGAGCAAAGCGCGACAGGGACAACCCCTGCCGCTCGTGGCGCTGATGCGGACCCTGTATCTGGAGCTTTGGCTTAGGCACATCGCCACACGAAGAGTTGGCGGTCACCCCACCTGGCTGTCAACGACTCCTGCGAGTCTCAGCTGAGAAAACCTAGAAAGAAAGGAGGTGAACGAGATGAAATACGAGAAGCCAGAAATCGTCGTCTGCGGTAACGCTTCGTCAGCCATCCAGGGCAACGGCAAGGATGGTATAAGCCACGAGCTCAACCAACGTTTGACGAACCCTGCGTATGAGGCGGACGAGTAAATGCACAGTGCCGGGGTAACTGGAATCCGGGTTGCCCCGGCATTTTTTTCGGCAATCGGCGACACGTCGCTAGTTCGGTGGTCGGGCGGCCCCGCCCGGCTTTAAGTAGGCGTCGAAGAAATCGTTCTCCCGCTTCCAGAAATCAGCGAGCGCCCGTCCCGTAAACCCGTGTGCCTGGCCCGGATAACGCAGGAGAGTTACGTTTTTTCCGAGATGCCGCAGACCGTTGTACATTTCAATTGTGTTGAGCAGGAAGTCGCCATCCTCATCGCCATCGGCCAGGAGCATCGGCGTTTCGACACTTTCCAGATGGAAAATGGCTGAAAGTTGGACGTAAGGCGCAGGAGTGGTCCACGGATCGTCGGCCCCTTCATAGTCTTCGAAGCTCGAATTCGTCTCGAGCAGTACAGGACGAAGCCAATCGGAAACAGCTCCGCCCACTGATACGGCGCATTTGAACCGAGTGGTCCTGGTCACCAGATAATTCACAATTCCTCCGCCGTTGCTAAATCCATAGAGGCACATTCTGTCGGCATCCACAATGCCACGCGCGATTAGCTCATCGATGCCGGACAAAACGTCGTCGACCGTAACCTCCCATCCGCCTGGTCCCTTCCCGGCGCGCGAATAAGCTTGGTCGGTGAACGGATTCATCCACACGTGAGGCGCGCGAGCGTTCGGCCAGAAGACCGCGTACCCGCGAGCGGCCCAGGCTTGATTGCCACCCGAAGCTCCCTTAAATGAGTTTTGTTGCGAAGGATAGGCGTCGACAATGAGCGGGTATCTGCGGCCCGGTTCGTATCCGACCGGTTTAATCAGCACACCCTCCATGTCGTCTCCTCGGCGATTCATCCAGCGAATCACCTGTTGATCACCTAGCTCCCAGCTCTTGATCTGGGGATTTAGGTCTACGAGGATTCGAGTCCCATCCTCCTCCGCTCGATGAATGCGTAGGAGCCCCTCGCTGCGAGGGCCGCTCTCTTGCCAAGCCTCCAAGCCCGAGCGTGAGGCGGTAAGCGCACTGCGGTAGGCCGATTCTGGAGGACTGACTGTTTTGATCGTTCCGCCGTCCACATCAACTTCGGCGACGGAAATCGTCGTGCCGTCCTTGAAATCAAGTGCAATCGTTTCCTCATTGAGCCAGTGAAATTCCTGAACCCACCGATTTACGGGAGGAACAATTTTGCTCGTATTGCTTGCCGGGAACAGCACGAACATGTGTGCAATGGCGAAGTGATCTCCGCCGCGGTACGCAATCCGGCGTCCGTCGGGCGACCACGAGGGCATGGACTTGTCTCCGGCGCTTTTTGTGAGAGCGGTCTTCTTCCCCGTAGCCAGGTCGATGGTGTAAAGCTCGCTGTCCGCTGACACTGGAGACTTCCATTCTGTCGAGGCACACAGGATTGTTTTGCCGTCAGGCGACCAATCGGGCCCGAAATAGGCCGCGCCGTCGCGGGTCAGTTGTTGCACACTGCCTGACCTCGTGTTTACGACAAACAATTGATTCACACGTGAGGAGAAGTCGCGAGCGCTGGAATCGTAGACCACGCGGTCGTTTTTCCAACTACCCTCCCCAAATCCATGCACAAAGATACCAGCCAGTGTCCAGCTGAGAGGCGTCGTGTCGGTAAGCACGAGCGGTCCGCCACGCTTTTCGAGTGCCCACGGAGGAGGGCCTTCGCCTGCGAAGCCCGCCGGGTAGTGGCCAGTCTCGGCTGCCCGCGAAGCGAAGACGATATGGCTTCCATCGGGTGACCAGCTGATGCGGAGGGTCTCGTCCAGTCGACCGCCCATTCTCAGAAACGGGTCAGGATCAATCCCTCCGGCAAGGTGCGTCAGCTGCTTGGCAGTTCCGGTTCTTGCGTCATAAACCCAAAGCTGGGTTGATCGAGAGCGTGCCGAATAGTAGGCGAGTCGATCGCCGCGCCTCGACCATGTCGGAAGCCAGCCATCGGCCACCCTCCGAGGCGCATTGCCTGTTTGGGTGGAGACGATCCACACTTCACCACCGGCCGCATAAGCCAGTTTTTCGCCGTCCGGCGAAAGTGCAAGCCGGAGGCCGCTGCCCTTCAGACTCAGCAGGTCGTCGAGGGTTACCGCGTGCGTTGAATTCGAGCGCGCCTCGACACTGGCCGACAAGACCATCGCCGCCAGCAGAAACACCGAGCGGCTGAGCCTAGCCCGGATCGTGCACTCCCAGGGGACCATCACGGCCTCTCGCGCGATCAAAAAGTGAGTCGCAGCGAAAGTTGAAACGAGCGAGGTCCTCCCACCTGGAACAGCGGGTTGAGGCCTCCCAAGCCGTTGTTGAGGGTGGTGAAGGATTGAAGGAAAGCTACTCCGAAACCGATATAAGCGAGCGGATTTGTAAAATTGGGGTGATTGAGCAGGTTGAAGGCATCGGCACGGAATTGCAAACTGAGCCGCTCCGTCAGAGCAAACTTTCGGCCCACGGACATGTCGATTTGGGTCAACCCGAAACCGGGAATGTCGTTCCGCTTCTCGTTGCCCTGCTGCCCTGCCGGAGGAGAGGTGAAAGCAGCCGCATTGAGAGCCTTCCCGCCGGGCGCACCCGGCGTCGCAATCCAGAACGGCTGGCCGGGGACAAGGTCCGGCCGTGGCAGTACTGAACCAATGGTGCCGTTGGTGCGAAGCACTGCGTTAAAGGGGAAACCGCTGCGAACAACAACCACCGTGTCGATCGACCAGTCCTTGGTCAGGCCTGAAAGCACCCCTTGTTTCGCGGCTGCGGGAATTTCATAGGTTACCGCTCCGGAAAAGCTGTTTCTTATATCAAAGCTCGATGAGCCCCAGTCATTCTTGTTCGAAAGTACGGAGCTCGAAATGGCGCTCACAGTGTCGTCGGACGCATCGTCAAGCGAATGGGACCATGTGTAGTTCAACAGGGCCTGAAGGCCCGAGGCCAGCGGCTTCCGGAATTGCAGCTGGAGAGCGTTGTAGTTCGAACTCGCATCGTTCTGCGTCACGGAGAAGAACGTTCCTGGCTGAAAATTCTCGTTCGGACTCACCAAGCCCTCTTGTCTTAAAAGATCCTGTCCGCTCTGGCCAACGTAGGTCGCCGAAATGACTTGTTTGCCGAAAGATTTTTCCAGCGCTACGTTCCACTGATAGGAACGAGGAAGCTTGAGATTCGGCGCGAACGCAAAAATGACGCCGCCGTAGGGAGGCGTCAGCGAAATCGACGGCAGATACGGAGCAAGATTGGTTGCCGGGAGGGTCAGCGTGGGGGTGAATTCAAAAGCGCCATTTGGAAATGTGCTGGCCACATTGGCAGAGTTCCCGACTCCTAGATCATAGAAGACGCCTCCGCCCAGTCGGAGAACCAGATCGCCCCTGCTCGTCAGCTGATAAGCGAGTCCCACGCGCGGCGCGAAGTTTCCGAATGTTGTTTTCCATAGTGGCGAGCCTGACGGGGCCAGCGTAATTGCGGGCGGATCGGTCACGTTTTCCCATACCGCGAAGCTCGTCGTGCCTTCCGGGGACGGTGCCGGATTGAGCTCCCAGCGGACGCCATAGGTGACCGACAATCGCGATGTAGCTTTCCAACTGTCCTGCGCATACAGGGAAAAGGATCTGGTAATGAACTGGGCGTTTCTCGAAGTCAACGCGACGAGAAAGCCCTGTGCCGATGACAGAAAGTCCGGAACGGAATTGGCTCCGAAGGTAATCACGCTTTGAGCCGGCGAAGTGCTGGCGTGGATCGCCCGAAGGTCTCCGCCGAACTTGAAGGCATGCGTGCCGACGACCACCGATAGATCGTCGACGACGTTCCACTGCGCGGCGCGGTTTCTGGCGGTCGGTCCAAACTGCAAATCATCGCCACCGAGGTCGGCCGAAGAGAAGTCGCCGAATGTGTCCGCATTCAGGAGAGAACCGATCAACAACGAAGGGGCTAGAGGAACAGCTCCTCCGAGCGAAGTCAACGTGCTGACTGTCCGGGCCGCTTGTGTTGAATAGTTCCCTCGGAGGAAATTGGACGTGTGTGAGGTAAGCAGCATATTCACGCCGAGGGTCGTTGTTAGGGTGTCTACCTCACTCGTCTGGAGAGTGCTTAGGCTGAGCGTCGGAGAAGCAACCAGCGACGGCGCATCGTTGAAACGGCCCAAGATTGAAAAGTGATCGTTGAACTGGTGATCGATTCGTACGCTGCCCGCGTTGAGGCTGGCACGGCCGGAATAGTTCCCCGTGAATGGACTGACGAATACACCCGGAACTACGGTGCGGTCATCCGGCTGGGGGTAGGCAGCTAGAAAGGGCAATAGCGTTGGGGCGTTCGCCGCCGCATCGCTGCGCGCATAGGGAGAAGGGACCTCAATCGTGAGCGTCTGGGGCTGACGCAACCGTGCTCCTTCGTAGGAAACGAAAAAGAACGTTTTATCTCTAAAGATCGGCCCACCGAAGAAGCCTCCGAAATCGTTGTGTCGTTCGGCCGCTCTGGGCAGGTGGAGTTTGTTCGCAAACCAGTTGTTTGCATCCATCACGTCGTTCCGGAAGTACTCGTACGCTCCACCGTGAAAATTGCTCGTCCCCGAGCGCGTGCTCAGGATTACTTGACCCCCCGGCTGCCGACCGAATTCTGGAGCAAAGGACGAAGTTTCGATGCGAAACTCCGAAAGCGCCTCAACAGAGACGAGGCTGCTCGTTCCTCCGAGCGCGCTGAAGGCCTGGGCCGAACCAGTGCCCGCCGCACCCATGTATCCATTCGTTCCGAGCGACACGCCAAAATTGGCCGAGATCCCGTCGATCGTAAAGTTGTTCGAGTCGGTTCTTTGCCCGGCAATGCTGAACTGCCCCGGGCTGCCACCGGCATTGTTAGAGGGTGCAATGACAACACCGGGGGTGAGCTGTAAGAGTGTGTTGAAGCTTCGACCGTTCAGCGGGAGGGTCTCGACGAAATTTCGATCGATGACCGTACTTACCGACGCGTTTTCTGTGTTGATCAGAGGCGCCCCACTCTGGACGGTCACGGTTTCTGAAGCGGCGCCAATCGGCAGATTGAAGTTAATCGCCAGGGCATCCTGTACATTGAGCACGATTTCCGGCTTGATGAGTGTCTTAAATCCGATCTTGGAAACCTGAATGCGATATGGCCCGGGAGGCAAATCGACTACGACATAGATGCCGTCGTTGTTGGTTGCCGTCGAATATTGCACGCGCGTCGCATCGTTAACGATGGTAATGGAGGCGCCTATGACAACCGCGCCCGATGGGTCGAATACGACGCCGCTGATGGTTCCATTGGGAGACTGCGCCATGGCAGGAACTCTCGGCAGCAGACACGCCGTGATGAGCAAGGCAATCTCGCGCAGTCGCACTTGGTATCTCCTGTGACCGAGAGTCGCGCCGCATTCCCTCGGTCTACGTAGGAGAGGCCGCAGTCTGTATCACTCAAGCGTCATGCGGACTATAGGTTCGGTTCTTGAAACGCGCCTGGAGTCAGGGATGATTCGGGTCGATCTTCAAGTACGCAAATAATAGCGGCCTTCCGCTCGGCTTGTGGCTTCCGCCGTTCGGCTCGACCGTCACAAAGACCGCGTCGATCTGTTCGAGCGCCTTGGTGTCATTCGATTTAAGGACCCAGCGCTTCTTCGCCACGCTGTCTTCATAGAAGATGCCCAGATTCAAAGCCGCCTGCATGTCCGTGCCACGCCGGCCCCAGGCCTGGAACGTGGCGGGCTTGTTCACTCCCGGCTGCTGATCCAAGTCGTACGCGTAGAAGATCAGAGACTTCCCCCTCGTATAAAACAGGCGCCCGCACGGCTTTTGGGTCGCCGCATCGCGGCCCACGTCATACACCTCTGCGATATACAAATCGCGTGCGCCCATGAGGTCGCGGATATCGCGATCATGCGAAAGCAGATCTTCCTGCCTGCTGATGGTCTGCTCGCGCTCGCGAAGCTGTCCGTTTAGATCGATGATTTGCGCTCTCAGACCGACGTCTTGGGCCTGGGTATCGGCCCTCGCGGCGCGCGCCGAGGCAAGCTCGTTCTGCATGTTTTGAACCGACGCCTCGGCGGACATAAGTTTCTGTTCGAGGGCGCCCTGCTCATCCGCCACGCGGTGCTTCTCTGCACCCTCGCCTGAAATCGCATTTTGAAGCTTCACCTCGGCCGCCTGTAGGTCGCCCAGAGAGGCGGACTGCTCTTCGATTTTCCGTCGCAGATCCGTGATCAGATGGTCACGCTCGGTGAGCTGCGCTTTGAACAGTTCGCGCTCGTGTTCAGCATCACTGATTTGCTCCTCGAGCGCTTCCATGTGGGCATCCAGGTGTGCCGAAGAGGGCACAAAAACGGTCTCCGCATGCCGGTTTTTTCCGGCTCTGTACATCAAAGTCGCTAAGGTCAGAGCTAATACGACAGAAGCTGCCAAGGGCAACCATGCGTAGCTCCAATTGACGGGAGTCGCTTGCTGGCCATCTCGATGTGCAAAGGCAAAGACCCGCGGTTCGACTTCGCGCTTAAACTTCGCGGCAGATCCTCGTTCTAGCAAGCTACGAGGTGCTCGGGCGACCTGCCCAGCCGGGTGGCCGCGATCGAATTCCCCCTGCTCGGCCAACGTGGACGACAAGAGCGGAACAGCTAAATCGGCGGCAGCCTCGAACTCTTTGAAAGCCGTGCGACACTCATCACATCCAGCCAGATGAGCCTGGAGCTCGGCCTCCTCTTCACTGCTCAAGTCTCCAGCAGTAGATGCGGCGCAAAGTTCCAGGAACTTGTCGTGTGGTCGCGTTTCCGGTCGCTTGTTAGCTTGCTTGTCCCTCATGTTTTCCATCGGCTTCCACAACCCGGACACTATTCCTAAATATCTGCTTCCGCAACTTGTCTAACGCCCGGTAATAGTGATTCCGAATGTTCCCGTGCGTCTGCCCCAGTTGCCGGGCCGCTTCAGGTAACGACATGCCGAAGAAGAAATGCAATCGCAAGGTTTCACGCTGGTCCTCCGACAGGCTTTTGAATAGTTTCTCCAAACCATTACGCCCGAAAACGGCCTCAGCGCAATAATCGACTTCGTTGGTCGGTATCCCGACCGCCTGATCACCCGCAGGCCGTTCCCAGCAGTAGAACCCACGAGCAGTCAGGTACCGGCGCCTTTCGATCGCCCGATGGTAGGTCATCTGCACGATCCAGGATCTCGCGGAACTCTTCGACTGATCGAAGATTTCGCACTTTCGCTGAAGGAAGATGAACAGATCTTGGACCAGATCCTCTGCTTCAGAAGCATCTCTGAGAATACGGTTCGCAATTCCCCGGATCACATGCCTATGTCTCTCGAATAGCTGGCCTAAGGCTTCCGTACTTCCCGAGCGCAGCCTTTCCATTAGCGCTTCGTCCGGCGTATCCGCCAAAGCGGAGACTGGGCCCTCAACACCGTCGTTTTCGGTCGACGGCCCGCTTGGGGGCACAAATAGAGGCAATCGGCGTGTCAGATGCGAATCCACGGCTTCTCCCCTTGCCGCGCTGAATCTGCCGCTAGGACATAAATGACGAATTCATTCCGTGTGAATTTATTCCTCGTTGTAAGACACTTTGGTCCGAGATGCTGGCTCGCCGAAAGCACGTTCAGCCTTTGCTCGGACCCGAAAAGGCGTTCGGTGAGGCTTTTCGCGCAACACGCGAAGAAAAAGGAATTTCGCAGGAGAAGGTAAGCCAAGACGCGGCCTGCGACCGAACGACGGTCAGTTTGATCGAACGAGGACTCGTAAGCACCAAGCTTGAAACCATAGTGAAAATGTGTAAGGCAATTGGTGTTCCTCCCTCTCGAGTCGTGCGACGGATGGAAGGATCCCGCTTCTATCGATAATGTACTCCTACAGAGGCATAGTCAACATAAAAGTACCCCCGATAGAGCGTTTTTGACCAAAGCCTCTCCCGCTATCGTTTCGACGATGACGCCAGCGGCGCAATTCGGAAGGCGGCTTCGCGAAATCCGCAAAGCGCAGAAACTTAAAATTGGGCAGCTCGCCGAGAAAGCTGATACCGGTGTCAAGCATCTCGGAAGAATCGAGCGAGGTGAAAAACAGCCGTCGTTTGAACTGATCATTGCCCTAGCGTCCGCAATGAACGTGTCGCCTGCCAAGTTCTTTGAGTTTGATTCCCAAGCAATGGACCCAAAGCTTCTCCGCAAACAACTGGATCAATTTCTCGCGCGGCGGGACGCGCGGCAACTTCAGCAAATCCAGCAAATCCTTATGACTTTCTTCGATTCATAGGGATTTACAGACGGAGCCGTCCGCTTGGGTCGGCGAGTATGCAAAGGGTCATCCCTAAACGATATGCGACAAGCTTCTCTCCCTTGAGCGTCAGCAATATGGCCGTTCGGGGCGGCCAGCCATATCGTATAGAGGCCGCACAACCGTCTCCGCCTTGGGTCCTGAACGGCCGCCGAGCTGAACGTTTGGCGTATTTCTCTTTTTTAGCGAGATGCGAACTTCAGGAGAGATTGGACTTACGGCCGCATCATTATTTCGTTGGCACTTGAAGGCAGGCGGAACTGAGCGCCGCGTTGTTCGTTCACCTTCAACGTAGCGGGAACATCGAGATCGGCAATCTCGACTTTTCGCGCCCACAAACCGCTCGTCCAGTAGTCGGCACCAGCGTAGATGATCGAACCAACGATCACGTATTTTCCGATCTCTTCCTGATGACCGTCACGAAACACCAAAACTGCAGGGGGCAGCACGCTCGGCGCACGACTTGGCGCTGTCTTGGGGGCCGCGATTGTTTGCTCCGGTCCAACCGACGTTCCTCCTTGCTGCCACTCGCCATACCCGCTGATTCGCACCCAACGGTCACCGCGCAGCTCAATCACGAGGGGTTCCGCTGGCTCCGGTGAGGCGACGGCCTGCGCCGCCGGCTGCGGCGTTTGCAGTACGACAGTCTGCGTTGGAGGTTCCACAATATCGGGGCCATAATCGTAGTAGTCAGGATAAAAGTAGGGAAAATAAGCGGCGCCAGCAAAACGCCGTGCCCCGTGGCGCCCAAAGCCACCGTCACGTGAAACGCCAAAAGGTACGTGCCCTCCGGAGCCTCGCTGCGCACAAACAACCGGACACACAATCGCCACTCCCACGACTCCCAAGGCAATTGACCTAAACAGAATGTTTATCCGGGCACTCATCTGGTTGGGGAGCGTCACCACGTGTCCCACTACCTCTTCTTGACAGCTATATCGCCAGTTATCCCCCTGAGTCAAGTTGCGGCGCGAGGTTCACGGAGTTCTCCGCGGCATGGTTGACCAAAGGCAGGGGTGCAGAAATGGTGCGCAGGCTCCTTGAATTTGCGGATAGCATACGTAGCCATGCAGTTATGCAGGGGCAGAATCGAACAGAACCCTGCACAGGGGTTTGAGGGGGCAGGGCTGAAAGCGAACTGGCACGACAAGACAGGCCTCAAGTACAGGGAGGCCTCAAGTTCTGCATGTCAGAAAAAGAAAAGAGCGAATCGGGGCGACGAATCGGCTCTTCGGCGCGGTTTGT
>Ga0306926_10005871_pt1 | contig 13153 bp, 11 predicted proteins | sample flu12Cox44000178_FD_203759 | JGI IMG/M metagenome (GOLD analysis project Ga0306926, IMG submission 203759) | Lab enrichment of tropical soil microbial communities from Luquillo Experimental Forest, Puerto Rico - flux8day.12C.oxic.44.000.178 (v2)... | ecosystem: Environmental > Terrestrial >... | reverse complement strand
CGCTTACAGCTGGAGCTCTGCGAGCCACGCCACGATCCATGGCAAGATTCGCCAAACGATCGGCCTCGCGGTTCTTCTCGCGCGGTACGTGGGTAATCTCGAAGCACTCAACCTGGTCGATCATCTTCATCGCTTCCCGGTGCAGCTCCTTCAGGGCCAGACTGCTCACCTTGTATTCACCCGCGATCTGCTTCACCAGCAGCTCCGAGTCGCTAAACACCTTCAGGGCTTTGAATCCGTGCTTCAAGGTGTATGAGAGCGCCGCGAGTAGTCCCGAATATTCCGCGTAGTTGTTGGTTTGGCGCCCGAGGAATTCGCTCAGCTCAGCCACGGGCCGGCCTACTTCGTCCTCGAAGACAACGCCGTATCCGGCAGGACCGGGATTGCCGCGTGCGCCGCCATCGATATATGCGACAAGGTAGCCCAGTGGTGCACTGGTAATCGCACTGCCGAGGAACTCCTGCGACCTGAACTGCGATTGTCGGGGAATGGGACGGATGGGCATGGCTGCTAGTTTAGTCCAATTTGTAAGATGCTGGTGCCTTGCTGCAAGGAGGTCCGCGGTGCGCCTACCGACCGTGGCCCAGCCGCACTGCGAGCCGCTCAGGCAGGCCGGCGGCGTAGATTCGCTCCTGGGCCTGCTGCAACTCGTATGGAACCCGATAGAAGGTAACGCTTCCCGGCGAGTCGTCATACAACGCAAAGGCGGCGCGCCAGTCTCCATCTCGCGGCTGCCCGACCGATCCCGGGTTGATGAGATACCGCGCGCCGGAACCCAGCGGTACTTTTAGCTTGGCGACGCCGGTGGAGCGTTCGAAACGCAGCGCGACAGGGCGCGTCTTCCCATTTTCCAGCACGAAGCCGCCCTGGACGTGGGTATGTCCAAAGAAGATCCTGCCAAGATGATTGGGCAGCCGAAGGCTGATCTCGGCAGCGGATGGATTCAGCAGGTATTCGTCTTCATCGCGCGGCGAACCATGCACAAACTCCACACCGGGGAGACCATCGCGACGTAGGGGCCCTGGGCGCAGCTCGCGCAACCACTCCAGGTTATCAGGGGAGAGCGTATTCCTGGTCCAGTATGCCGACAACGCAGCGATGGGATTGAATTCGTTAAGATCAGTCAATCCCGAACAGGCGCGATCGTGGTTGCCGCGTACAATCAGCCCTTTCATGGCCTGCAGCCGTTCGCAGACTTCGTTCGGCGAGGCGTTATAGCCAACTACGTCACCCAGATTCACCAACAGGTCGTGTTCCGGTATTACCGCAAGGCAGGCTTCCAGCGCCTCCAGGTTGGCATGCACGTCGCTAACAAGAAGGATACGCACGGTCAGCGTACCTCCGCGGCAGCGACCGGACATCGCGCAAGATGCCCCGGTGCAACTTCGATCAGCGGCGGCAAAGCGTCGGCGCATTGCTTCACTCGTGAAGAGCAGCGCGGTTCGAACGGACACCCCGGAGGCAGTGCGGTGAGTGCCGGGACGGTCCCCTCGATGGTGCACAAAGGCTCCCTGCGATCGGTTCGAAGTGTGGGCGCCGAGTGCAGCAGTCCCCGCGTATAGGGATGCACCGCCTGTGTAAACACTTGCTTGGCCGAACCCGTTTCCACGAGAGCACCGGCGTACATAACGCCAATGCGGTCTGACACCTGAGAAACCACGGCAAGATCGTGCGAGATAAAGAGCATGGCCAATGAAAACTTGGTCCTCAGTTCGTTCAGTAGCTCCAGCATCTGGGCCTGGATTGTGACGTCGAGTGCAGTAGTCGGTTCGTCGGCAATCAGCAGTTGTGGGCGGTTCACCACCGCCATGGCGATCATGACACGCTGGCGTTGCCCGCCTGAAAGCTGGTGCGGGTAATCACGCGCGCGCCGCTCCGCATCAGCAATGGCGACCGTACGCAAAGCTTCGATGGCGCGCTGCCATGCTTCGGGTCTCGGGACCCTGCTGCGCGAAGCACTGGAGGGCGATGATCGCGGTGACGCAGCAATTGCAGCTCGTCCCGCCGACAGGGCGGTGTTGGTATGTCCAACCGCGTCGCTGCGCAAGGAGGCCTCAGGATGAGCCAGCACGGCTTCGGCGATCTGGTCGCCGACACGCATCACGGGATTGAGTGCGGTCATCGGTTCTTGGAATATCATGGCTATGCCGGCGCCTCGTATGCGCCTCATCTGTGTTTCGGAAGCCCCCAGCAGCTCCTGTCCTCGAAAGGTAACGTTGCCATTAATCAGGGCCTGGTGTGGCAGGAGCCGCAAAATCGCCAACGACGTTACAGACTTTCCGGAGCCAGATTCTCCAACCAGGCCCAGCACTTCGCCCGGGGCTATCTCAAAGCTCACATCGCGGACCGCACGCACCGGTGCCTGAGCAGTCGTGAATTCCACCGATAAATTTCGGACCTCCAGCAAGCCGGACACGCGCTTTATGCTAACAGGAGTCGCAGGCCGCCCGGCAATGTGGCGGTTCTCATACGCTTCCCCTCGCCCAAGCTACCGATGGCCTGCCTTCGCCTTCGTGCAGAATGATCAACCGGGCTCAATTTCCTGAGTCGAAATGAAGAACACGGCCCTCCCAGTGCCGAGCACCCACGGTTTCCGAACCCTGCGTTTCTGCTGTACGATAAGGTAGTTTCTTCTTTCGCTGCTCCTGGTTTGATTGCATGAAGACGGAACAACAACACAGGGAAGATATTGTCCAGTTTGGCAAACTGCTCCACCAGACCGGGTTGGTTGCTGCCACGGACGGCAACCTTTCAGTGCGCCTGGAGGGTGGCCGCATTCTTTGCACACCAACCTTAATGAGCAAGGGACTAATGGAGCCAGAAGACTTGGTGGTAGTCGACTGCCAGGGACATAAGTCGCATGGATGTCGCGAGGTCTCAAGCGAGATTGCCATGCATTTGCTCATCTATCGCATGCGTTCAGACGTTCACGCGGTTGTGCACGCGCATCCGCCGACAGCGACCGGGTTTGCAGCCTCAGGCATGGCGCTGGACCGCCCCCTGGTATCGGAGATCGTGGTGTCGTTAGGATCAGTACCGCTGGCCAGCTACGAGACTCCTGGTACTCCAGAGTTAGCGCAGGCGCTCGCGCCGCTGGTGCGCGAACATGATGCCATCCTGATGGCGAACCATGGGGTGGTCACCTATGGTGCGAGCCTGCTGGAAGCCTACATGAACATGGAAACAGTCGAACACTATGCCAAGATCGCGCTCGTCACCCACTTGCTCGGGCAGCAACAGCCACTCAGCGATCACCATGTGCACAAATTGCGGGAGATCCGCATGAAGCACCACAACCACAATTCTGTCGCCGCCGGTCAGGGGAAAGATTAGGCTACCTCTGTCTGTCCGACAAAGTCGAAAATCACTCTCGAACATACCTGGGTGTGGTCCTCTCTCGCGATGGCGACGTGATGGAAGTGCACTCCTCCGTATCCCGGTAATGGCCTGCGCCGCTCAAGTGTTTCCGCGCGTCATACATCACTTCCCTCCAAATCTGAACCTTAGCCCTGCTCGAAAGTTCGCCTTTAACGCCGGATACCCCAACACTTCGTTGTAGTGGTTATTGAGAGCATTATCCAGGTTTCCATACACAGTCACGTGAGGCGATATCTGGCACCAGCCTCCCAGGTTCACGATCGCATACCCTGCCGCGTAGTAAATCGGTGGAATGTAGCCAAAAAGAAAATCGGAGTCAGGCCGGCGGCCGACGGCGGTAGCTCCGAGGTTGGCGCTCCAGCGATGTTTTGTGTAAGTAAGCAGCACAGTACCTGTATGTTTCGGACGCCGCAGCAGAGGTGCGCCTACGCCGTAGATTCGGGGGTCGCACCCCTGCAGCGGATCACAAGTCGGCGCCTGCTGGATTTGGGTTGAGGTGTAGGTATATGCGCTCAGCAGGGTCAGCTGTGGCGTGATCTGGCCGCGCAGTTCCACCTCAGCACCCTGCGCCATCGATCGGTTGTAGTTCACGTATTGGCTGGTGTTGGTGATGGAGTCGTACTGGTACTCGATCTGGTTATGGAACTGGTTATGGTAATACACCGCGGTGAACGATAAGCGATTGTTGAACAATCCCTGATCGAATCCGGCTTCCAATGCGCGATTTTCTTCCGGCTGAAGGTTAGGGTTCGGCAGCGTGGGAAAGGTACCGGTGATCCCGAAAGACTGTTCGAAGCTCGGCTCCTTGATGCCCTGGGCGTAACTACCGCGTAGGCGCGTGCCACTAAAGAGTTCGCGCCCATGAAAAAGGAGAAAAGTCGCCGAGACTCGGGGTACGACTTTGCTGCCAAAGCTCTCGTTGTAGACGTAACCGAGACCCGCCAGCGCCGCAAGGCGCTTCCACTGAACGCCTTGCTGCCCGAACAGATAAGAGTTGCGGCGAAGGCCATGTGTAAAAGTGATTCCCGCATTGGAGTTGTTGTAGATGTTTCCATTCTCGTCTTCGAAGGTGTACCCCAACGTGGTCTGCATCCAGGTCAGGGGTGTGTACGTTCCGAGATACGAGAAGCCCGCAACGTTGTACTTTGAAAGGCTGTCGAAGGCCGAGTCGAACGGACGATCGAGATCGTCAACTGGATTTACGTTCTGGACCAGGTGGTTGTACTCGAAGCCAGTGATGGAATGCTGCCAGGCACCCGGCCCGCTGATGCTTACCGCGGCGCTGGCAAGGAAGTTGTTTTGGTGAGCGTACTGGTTCGGGTCCGGTGGAAGTTCTGGATTGCCGTTAAACCACCAGTTCGACTGTACGCCTGTATGGCTATTGTAATGGCGCACTCGCAGCCGCAGCGCAACGCGATCCGCCAGCCGCAAGCCAACGTTTCCGCCCTGCAGCGAATTTGAGTACGCGTCGTTGATACCTTGTCCTTGCGTGTTGAACTGGTCGCCGAAAACGTTGTAGTCGACAATACCTCCTGCTCCCGCGATGGACGCATATCCGTGCGCCGTGCCGAATGTGCCGCCGTCTGCGCCGAACTCGACTTCGGGCGTGCGCGTGGATCCGGTGGCCGTCCATAGTTGCACTACGCTGGTCATCGCGTCGGAGCCATAGATCGTGCTCGCCGGACCGCGCACGAACTCCAGCCGCTGAACGTTGTTCATGGGTACAACGCCGAAGTCAAAGATGCCGCCCGGATCGTTCACTGGAACGCCATCGATCAGGACTTTGTTGTAATCGGAATCACCTCCCCGCACGAAGAGGCTGGCCAGATTGCCACGCCGTCCGGTGGTGCTCACGACCGCGCCCGGCAAATAGTGAAGCGCGTCGCTGGTTGAGACAGGATTCATAACGGTGAGCTGTTCCGAGTTGAGAAGATCGATGGAGGTGCCCGTCTGCTCGGCCTCTTCCGGCGTGGCGGAAGCCGATACCACCACGGTCTGTGGAGTTGCGGTCAGCTTGAGTTGTACCGGGATTGTCTCCGTTTGCGGGGCCGTAACGGTTAGCGACTGCTCGGCAAAGCCAGGTGCGAGCACAACAATGCGATACTCGCCGTCCTCGAGGTTGAAAAAAGTGGCAACGCCATCGCCACCGGTGGTCTGAGTGCCGACTCCGGTTCTGTCACGACCGCGGAACAGGCTTATCTGCACACCGGAAACACGATCGCCTGTTGGGGACTGCACAGAAACTTTGAGATCGGATGCGAGTGCCGTTACCGGGAAAAGCAACGCAAGGAACAAAACGCGAAAGCTGAACACAAGCCACCTCCTTTGCACGCGAAAGGGGTTGAGGATGAGTTCGCGCCGGTCTCCTGGCTTGCGAGCTGCGATGCTATCGCCACTACGGCGGAAGCCTTCCCGTTTGGCACAGTGGCTCTCCGTCAGAGACTCGCTTACAGTTGCGCGGCAGCGCGGGATTTGCACCCGCTTCCCAGTTCTACCTACTTCACCCGCTCACGAAATGAGCATTCGTCAGCAGCAGAACGCGCGAACCTTGAACTGGCAAGGAACAACCCGATGCGATGATTCCGCCCAGGTAAGACTCCGAATGTACTGGGTGGGAGGGACGGTGTCAACCGCGACATTCAGTCAACATTTTTCCAGGACGGATCGAGAGTCAGCCAAACATCACGTGTAACCGACGTTCGCGACCAGCCTCAGTTGTCACCAGAGCAGCGAAGAGCAGTGACGCAAAGAAATGAGACTCTGTGTGTCTGCGCTCTAAGATGAAAACTTTCGTGCCGAAGCTAGTCGCCCGCAACCGGCTGCTTGTCGACCACCATCTGCTGCACCCGGCTGTGGTGGCGTCCGTAGGTGAAGTAAATCACCATGCCAATAATCAGCCAGCCGATCAATCGCAGCCATGTTGCCAAAGGCAGGCTGGCCATTAACCCTACCGACACGATAATGCCGAGGATCGGCACAAGCGGGACCATGGGTGTCTTGAATGGCCGGGGAAGGTCAGGACGTCGTTTGCGGAGTATCCAAACACCGAAACAAACTATGACGAAGGCTAGAAGCGTACCGATACTCACCAGCTCGCCGAGAACCTCAATCGGAATAACAGATGCAAACACTGCGACGAAGACGCCGACAAGGATCGTGGAAATCCAGGGTGTACGGAAACGGGAATGCACGTCGCCTGCCCATTGCGGCAGCAAACCGTCGCGCGACATGGAATAAAAGACCCGCGACTGCCCCAGTAACATCACGAGCATGACCGTCGCAAGACCAAAGATAGCCCCCAGCTTGACCAAAATCCTGGCCCATTGCACCCCGGTCGCGTCGATACCAACCGCCACCGGATCTGCGACGTTCAAATCGGCGTAGGGAACGATGCCCGTGAGGAGCCCGGAAACCAGAATGTAGAGAATCGTGCAAATCACCAGCGATCCGAGGATACCGATTGGCATGTCCTTCTGCGGATTGCGGGCCTCCTGGGCCGCCGTCGACACAGCGTCGAATCCAATGTAGGCAAAGAAAATCACACTGGCTGCGCGAGCGATACCTGACCATCCGTAGTGACCGAACTCTCCGGTCGTATTAGGCGGGATAAACGGGTGCCAGTTAGCGGCGACCAGATCCGGATGGTTCAAGGCGTACTTGCCAGCGATACCGATGAACATCAGCACGATCGCAACTTTCACGATCACGATCGTCGAGTTGAAGTTTGCCGATTCGCGGATCCCGATAACCAAAATGATGGTTACCGCAATAATCGCCAAAAACGCCACCAGATTGAAGATTCCCGTCATCTGCGGCAGCGAGCTGGGATCGATGTGCTGCGTTGTGAGAGTTGCTTTTACGCGCTCGTAGTGCTCCCAATTCCCATTAAGGAAGACTAGCTTTTCACTTGGGGCGAGCGTCAATCGCGGGGGTATTCGGATGCCGAAGTCCTCAAGAAAGCTAAGCAGGTACCCGCTCCAACCCGAAGCGACAGTGGCCGCGCCGAATGCGTATTCAAGAATCAGGTCCCAGCCGATGATCCAGGCAAACACCTCTCCCAGCGTGGCATACCCGTAGGTGTATGCCGACCCTGCAATCGGAATCAGAGAAGCGAACTCGGCATAGCACAATCCGGCGAACACGCATGCGATACCTGACAAAATGAATGAGAGGACTATAGCGGGTCCTGCGTATTTTGCAGCGGCGGAACCGGTGAGCACAAATATTCCCGCACCGATAATGGCGCCGATGCCCAAGGTTATTAGGTTGATCGGGCCTAGAGCCCGTTTTAGGCAATGTTCCCCCGTCTCGGATGCCTCTTGCATCAGCATGTCGAGGGGTTTGGTTTTCAGCAGATTGGCCATTCCGCTATTCTCGTCTCCTTGAGCATCACGTGCGTGCGCTCACTCGCCGGTTTTGTGTGGACCACGCGTAATACACGGGAATGCCCAAGAGAACGATGATTAGACCGGGCCACGTGTATTGCGGCTTATAGCGCAACAAGACTACATCAATAAACACGGCCATCAAAATGTAGACCGCAGGCAACACGGGGTAACCGATCGCCCGGTAAGGCCGCGGCTCGTTAGGGCGTTTCGCGCGCAGCACAAACAGCCCGGTGATCGTCAGGATATAAAACACCAGTACGGCGAAGATGATGTAGTCCAGCAACTGGTTGTAGCTGCCGGAAATGCAGAGAATGCATGTCCAGACACATTGCATGACTAGCGAATGTGCGGGGGTGCGGTACTTGGGGTGGAGTTCGGAGGCGCCGCGGAAGAATAGTCCGTCTTTGGCCATCGCGTAGTAGACCCGCGCTCCAGCAAGGATCAGGCCGTTGTCGCAGCCGAACGAGGAGATGAGGATCGCAACCGCCATGATGCTTGCGCCTGCCGGTCCGAAAATCTGCTGAATCACGGCAGTCGCCACGCGATCTTCTGACGCATACTGAATTCCGCGCGCTAGGATCGTCGTGCCGTGCGGATCGCCGACCAGCGGCAGCACGCACAGGTAAACCACATTGGCCAGAACGTACAGCAGAATGACAGCGCCGGTACCTAATACCAGCGAAAGTGGAATATTCCTTTGTGGATTCTTGACTTCACCCGCGGTGAATGTCACGTTGTTCCAGGCATCAGCCGAGAAGAGTGAGCCGACCTGCGCAACTGCCAGAATGGTTACCACTCCCACCATTGCGATCGGCCCGCCAACTCCAACCTGTACCGCGTGCAACGATTGCCATCCGGCGTTGTGCCAGAAATTGACTCCGAAGTTGGCTGCCACAGCCTGGGCATTGCGGCCCAGGAAAATCCCAAGCAAAACCAGGCCCAGCAGGGCTGCGGTCTTGGCGGAGGTAAAAATGTTCTGCACCATCGCGCCGGTCCGCACGCCAAAAATGTTTAGGATCGACAGAAAAACCACGACGAGGATAGCTACCAGGTTCTGCGTATTGAGACCGACATCCATGTTTCCCAGGACCATGGGACCGACCGGGACTGGAGGCACGTGCGCGATGTGCAGCAGCCAGTTGGATGAGGATATTGACGGCAGGAAGATACCGAGAAATTTTCCGAAAGCAACAGCTACGGCGGCGATGGTCCCAGTTTGAATGACCAGAAACAGCGTCCAGCCATACAGGAATCCCCAAAGCGGCCCGAGCGACTCGCGAAGATAAACATATTGGCCGCCCGCGTGTGGCATCATGGCCGCCAGTTCTCCATACGCCAGGGCACCGGTGATGGTGAGGAAACCTGTAACCAGCCAGGCGCCGATCAGCAGCGCGGGTGAGCCGCCGAGTCGTGAAATTTCGGCCGAGACGATGAAAATGCCCGAGCCGATCATTGAGCCCATCACCAGCATCGTTCCGCTGGTCAGCCCGAGTCCTTTGACGAATTCGTTTTCGCTAGAGCCGATCGGTATGGCCTGTGGTTCAGTTGTGGGTGCTTTGGTGCTCAAGGAACCCCTTTCCAGCAAGGAGGGTACCGCTCGCAAAACTTTACACCAACTGGCGCAGGAATTCCTCTGCTACTTTGCGGGGTGAGGTCAGCAGGTCAGAGATCACGGCGGCAGAGTCGGCGCCCGCTTCCAGCACCGAATGAATGTTGGCGCGCGTAATGCCCCCGATTGCGACCAGCGGCTTTTTCGTTGCTGCGCGGGCTGCCCGGAGTCTCTCAAGCCCGACGACCGGATCGGGATTGCGTTTCGTCGAGGTCGCGAACACTGGACCAAACGCGATGTAATCGGCCGGTCCCACGTCGGCTTCTCGCACTTGTTCGAGATTGTGAGTGGATACGCCCAGGATTCGCTTGTCACCAATTACCCGGCGCGCGCCTTCGGGCGAGAGATCGTCCTGGCCAACATGCACCCCATCATAGTCAGCAGCGAGGCACAGGTCGGCCCGATCGTTCATGATGAGCGTGATATTCCGTCCCAAGACAAGGCGAATTTCACGCGCATGGCTCAGCATCTGGCGCGTATTGCCATCTTTGTTGCGATATTGGAGAAGCGTCACTCCCCCGGCGGCCAAATCGACAGCGAAATCAGCCATTGCCTTCGCTGTGCCCCGTTGCGGCGCGAAACAGGACACGTCGAGGATGGCATAAAGCCGGGGCAATTGGACGGGCCTTGACATGTTGTTTCAGGACTTCGCTGCGTCTTCCTTTGGGGCAAGGAAACGTTCCATGAACTTCGTGTCGAAGTTGCCGGCACGGAAGTCGTCATCATGCACGATCCGCTGGTGCAACGGGATGCTGGTGTAGATGCCTTCGACGACGAACATCTCTAGAGCGCGCGACATTCGCGATATGGCTTCCGCGCGGTCGCGGCCGCGGGCCACGAGCTTTGCAATCAATGAGTCGTAGTACGGCGGAATCACTCCCTCGGTGTAGGCGGCAGTGTCCACGCGTATGCCGGTTCCACCCGGAATGTTAAGGGCCGTGATCTTGCCCGCCGATGGCGTAAAGCGCTCGGGGTGCTCGGCGTTAATGCGGCACTCAATGGCATGCCCGCGAAAGTAGACGGGTTCAGTTAACACGCTGCTCAGCTTCTCCCCCGCCGCGATCAGGATTTGCGACTTCACCAGGTCCACGTCAGTGGTGACCTCGGTCACGGGATGCTCGACCTGGATGCGCGTGTTCATCTCAATGAAATGCAGCGAGCTGTCTTCATCCATGAGGAACTCGACCGTACCGGCATTCATGTAGCCGAGGTCTGCCAGGCTTTTCACCAGAATTCCGCCGATGCGTTCGCGAAGCTCGGGAGTGACTTTCACTGATGGCGCTTCTTCAACCAGTTTCTGATGCCGCCGCTGGATGCTGCACTCACGCTCGCCGAGGCTAGTGACGTTGCCGTGTTCATCGGCCAACATCTGAAACTCGATATGGCGCGGCCGTTCGATGAACTTCTCCATGTACAGGTCGCCGTTGCCGAAGGCCGCAGCCGCCTCTGACTGGGCGGCATGGAACAGGTTGGGCAGCTCGTCTTCGCCGCGAATGACGCGCATCCCGCGTCCACCGCCACCTGCGGACGCTTTAACGATGACGGGAAACCCGACGCTACGCGCCCACTCCTGAGCCTCTTCCGCAGAAGAGACGATCCCGTCAGAACCGGGCAGGATGGGCACACCTTCCTTTTTCATCGTGGCCCGCGCCTTTTCCTTCTCACCCATCAGGCGCATCACCTCAGGCGGAGGTCCAATGAACTTGAGGCCGCAGCTGTCGCAGACCTCGGCAAAATTGGCGTTCTCGCTCAACAGCCCATAGCCGGGATGGATCGCATCGACATTGGCGATTTCCGCCGCGCTGATCACGGCCGGTATGTTCAGGTAGCTTTCATTCAGGCGCGGCGGCCCAATGCAGATCGCCTCGTCCGCAAAGCGCACATGCAGCGAGTTGCGGTCGGCCTCGCTGTAAATAGCCACTGCGCGGATGCCCAGCTCCTTGCAGGCGCAGATGATGCGCAGCGCGATTTCGCCCCGGTTCGCAACTAATATCTTGTTGAACATGAAGTCTGGGTTTGCCTAGCCGGCTCTAGACGATGAGGAAGCATTGCGATTATTTTCTGCGAATACCGAACAGCGCCGTTCCGTACTCCACCGGGGTGTTGTTGGAAACGAATTGCTTCGCGATCTCGCCGGAAACCTCCGCTTCGATCTCGTTCATCAGTTTCATCGCCTCGATGAGGCAAAGAACCTGCCCTTCTTTGACGCCGTCGCCGATCCTGACGAAAGGGGGAGCGCCTGGCGATGGAGCTTCGTAGAAGGTCCCAACAATGGGCGATTTCACGATGAAGAGGTCGGTTTCCTCGGCCGCTTCGGGACCGCCAGAAGAGGGAGTCGCGGCTGCAGTTGCGGGCACCGCCACTGGCGCTGGAGATGCAACAACCGGAGGCATCAATGGAATTGAGGTCGCGCCTGAGACCAGCGCCGGAGCAACCTGCACCACCGACGTCGAGTGCGCGGCGGTCCCGCGCTTGATGTGGATTTTCATGTCGCCGCGCTCCAATTCGAACTCGGCGATGTCCTTCTCCACCAAAAACTCGATGAGTTCCTTGATTTCCTTTTGATTCATCAGGTTCCGTTCGGCAAGCAGATTCGGCGGAATCCTCCTTACCCCAGTACTCGAACTGCATGCCACCAATATCCCGGGCCGGCTCTTATAGCTCTACCAGTTCCTTGGTCACGGGTGTCAGGATGTCCGCGCCGCGGGCGGTCACAACGACCATATCCTCGATTCGAATCCCGCCCTTTCCAGGGATGTAGATTCCCGGCTCGATCGTAATCACCATACCGGGCTCGAGGCGTTCGTCCTGCCCCTTGCCCAGCCTCGGCGCCTCATGTACCTCAAGACCCACACCGTGACCCGTGGAATGCGTGAAATACCTGTCTAGCTTGGCCTTACGTAGTGCCTGCCGGGCAGCAGCATCGACCTCGGCTGCCCTTCGGCCGGGTGCTACAGCTGCAATTGCTGCGAACTGGGCCCCCAACAAAGCGTCGTACCATTGGCGCTCGACGCGGCTGACACGGCCCACATGTAGTGTGCGGGTCATGTCGGAACAATAGCCACGCAGTATAACACCCGAGTCGACGACCACGAATCCGCGAGGAGGGATCGGCACGGCGGAGGCGCGGCCGTGCGGCAATGCCGCTCGTTTGCCCGCCACCACAATCGTGTCGAATGCCATGCCTTCGGCTCCCCTGCGACGCGCCGACAATTCCAGTTGCCCGGCGATCTCCGACTCGGGTACGCCTGGCCGTATCGTCGCAACTGCCTCCTGGTACGCGTCAGCACCCAGCTCCACCGCATCGGCGATCAGACTCAGCTCATCGGCGTCTTTAACCAGGCGTTGCCGCTCGACCAGGGCAGAAGTCGGCTTCCATTTGATCTTCTTCGGCGATACCTGCTGCATTCGTGACGCCACGGCAACAGGCACGTGGTCGGCCTCAAATCCAATGTCGCTTAACCCGCGTCGGGAAATCACTTTAGTCGCCTCGGTAAAAAGCGCCCCCTTGGCGATCACCACACGCGCGCCTTTCACTTCCTCGCGTGCTTGCTCAATATAGCGCCCGTCGGTGAAAAAGACCGGACTGTAATCGGAAACCAGAAGCAGCCCATTGCTGCCGGTATACCCGCACAGGTAACGAAGGTTTGCCGGATGGACCACGACATAGCCGTGGAGCCGGTGTTCGGTCATGATGTGCTGGAATTTCTTGTAGCGAGCTGCGTAGTTCATGGAAGTAACGACTCGTGTCGTAGGTGCAAGGCCAACATTCGCCTAC
>Ga0306926_10005870_pt1 | contig 13153 bp, 10 predicted proteins | sample flu12Cox44000178_FD_203759 | JGI IMG/M metagenome (GOLD analysis project Ga0306926, IMG submission 203759) | Lab enrichment of tropical soil microbial communities from Luquillo Experimental Forest, Puerto Rico - flux8day.12C.oxic.44.000.178 (v2)... | ecosystem: Environmental > Terrestrial >... | reverse complement strand
ACTAGTGTCATGCGCGGCGAGCGGTATATCCAGATTCCGGGCCGGCAAACGCACGAGTTGCCGCCGCTGCTCGTGCGTCTCACCGAACATGCCGCGGGCGACGAGAGACCCTACCTGGACTCGGTAATGCTCGAAGCCGAGGAGATGCTGGCGACGAGCGACGTCGACCGAGCGGTCGCCGAGCAGCGGAAGTTCGACCTGGCGGTGCAATTGGCGAACCAATACAAGGCGCTGCTCGCGCACTGGCAGATGGGTGATTCGGTGTTGGAATGGATCCGCCAGTGCGAAATCACCTTCGAAAGCGTCGAGGCGCTGCGGAACCTGTTGCATCCCGATGTGTGGCCGCACGCCAGCCGCGCCAGTTTTGTCACGCTGCTGCGCGACAAAGAAGTGCCCACGCAAGGGGTCCCGCTCGAGCAGGCCGTCGGCCTGCGACTGACTTTCCGCCAGCCGCCGCCGATCGACTGCTTCTCCAACCAGTTTCTGTTGTTCCTGAATTCTTCGGTGGCAGACACCGCGTACCAGACGTGGTCGCACCTGGTACCCGACGAGTTGGTACTGTTTCCTCCAGAGCGGTTCCACTTTGAGGTAGTCGACATCGATTCCTGAGTGGCGCCCGGCAAACGTCATACCCCCTTGCGCGGCGACTCGGTTTGGGAAATAATACGGCTCAGAATCACAGTAAAAGCAGGTATGGTGTGACCGAGTAGAGACTCTGCCGTGCGAAGCGTCCTGGTAGCCGCATTAGCTTCGTGTGCCGATGCCCCCCGAAGGCACCAGGCCCGCCGCTTCCTGGTCGGCCTCTCCACGGACGAGTTGCAGTTCATCGCCGAATTTCTGGGCTCGTTCCTGCTGGAATCGGCGCTGGATTCTCCAGAGCCCTGTGCCCGCTCGCGGCCGGAGCTGGCGGAGCGCATTGCGGAGTTTCAGGCGGCGCGTCTCGGACCCCGCGCCTGGTCCTCCTGGGACCAGGATCACAAGACGATTCTGTTATTGGAATTCCTTTGCCGTAACCGATTGCCGGGCTCAGCCCTTACGGCCCGCGCCGGGCGCGCCTAACGCGCGGTTTTTTATTTCGGCCAGACACCCAGAAGCCTACGCACCAGCACCAGTTGTCCGATGTGATAGGAGTTGTGATCAGCGATGAGCAAAGCCTCGCGCAGCAGAGTCTGGCCATCTCCCCAGGGGAATTTGCGATAAAGGTTTTGCTTGGGGTCGCGAACCAAGGCCTGGAATTCGGCCAAGTCTTTGCGTACGGCCCGGACCGAACGCGTCCAGTGGCTCTCGCGTTCGGGTGCTGGCGACGTCGGCCAGTATCCGCCGGGCCAAACGGGCGAGACATGATCCGCCGACAGGCTGAAGTGGACAATGTCGTGCTGCGCGATCCGCATATGTTCCAGGAGCTGCCAGCCGGAATAGGGTAACCCTTTCGGCTGCACGCCAATTTTGCTCAGAGGAAAGCCGCGCACGGCGCTGTCGAAGGTGGCGTGGGCCTGGCCGCCGTCCAGCAGCTGGATCAAATGCTCGCGCAAAGCCTGATCGTTGGGCATGAGGTGGCTCCACTACTGGACGATGCCGGCGCCGGCCTGGGGCTCCAGGCGGATCTCTCCGAACGCCGACTCATATTGCGTGACGTTTTGCTGCAACACGTTGAGGAGGGCTTTGGCTTGCTGCGGGCTAACGAAGATCCCCTGAAAGTTGTGAATCGATACGTTGTCCGGCGCAGTCTGGTTCACACGCCCAAACAAAAGGAGAAAATCCCACAGACTCACGCGGATCTGGACGCTATTGGCGTAGTTTTCGCGGTAATCCGGCACGTTGATTAACTGGATCTTGGGAGGCGCAGGGGGCGTCATAAACTCCAGCGTAGCACCGGCGCCGGGATTCAAAAATCTTTACGAATTTGGCACAACCGTTCGGAATTGATTGGCGTCGGAAGAAGTAGTGAGGGACACGACATGAAAGCACTCATGGAGAATCGAAAAACCGGCCGAGTTCACTGCCCGATGTGTACCCATACGGTGGCTGCCGATCTGGAACTGCGCGGTAAACGACTGCGCGTGGCCCCCGGACAGAAGTGCCCCCGGTGCAGGGCGTCCCTGGATGTGGCCGTGATCGTTCAGGTTCCGGAGGCGGCGTAGTACCGATAAGACGGCGTGAGGCTTGTTCTGGAGAAGAGTTTCTGCGATAGTGGAGTGGGGTTTGATGCGACGGAAGATCCAACCGAAAATGGCACCCATAGTACCTGCAGAGCTCCTCGAGCAGGCCAAACGCTCGGCCTTTCCGGATCGGTTGAAGAAGCTTTCCAGATGTACGGTATGCGGGGCCGAGGCGCCGGGCACGGGCTCGGAGCCGCTTTGTTGGGTCTGTCGCCGCCTCAAGATCAGTGCTTGGCGTGACATCGAGCAGCAGATGCCTGCCCAGGAATAGGCACCACGCCTCCCTCCGGCGCCGGCCGGAGGTCTAGTGTTGACTAGGAGTGGGCCTCGATCGCCTGAGCGATATCCTCCCATTCGGCCAGTAACATTCCCAGGTTTTGACGGCGCGCCTCCAAGATTCCCACCAGCCGGCGGGTTTCTTCCGGGCTGACGTAATTCGCCAGCTCGGACTCGTGGTTCGCGATCTCGGCTTCGAGGCGCGCCACCTCCTGTTCGATGACGTGACGGCGCTCCTCCATCTGCCGTAGCCTGATGGGATTGACGCGTTTGTCAGCAGGTTTAGGCTGAAGCCGGGTTGAAGCGGGCAACAGAGGCTCGGCGGCCGCACCGCCCGTAGGAGGAAGTATCGGTCCGCCTTGCTTGCGCCATTGGTAATCCTCGTAATTGCCCGGGAACACAGTCAGCTGGCCGTCTTCGATTTCGAAAACGCGAGTGGCTAACCGATCGATAAAATATCGGTCGTGCGAGACGAAGACCACGGTGCCGGTGTACTCCTCAAGGGCGGTCAACAAGACGTCTTTGGCGCGCATGTCGAGATGGTTGGTGGGCTCATCGAGCAGCAGGAAATTCGAAGGCATCATGAGCATGCGGGCGAGCGCATAGCGATTGCGTTCGCCGCCGGAAAGCACGCCGATCGTCTTGAACACGTCGTCTTCTGAGAACAGGAAGCACCCGAGGATGCTGCGAAGTTCGGTGTTGGTGGCGCGGGGAGCGACGGTGGCCAAATCATCGAGCAGGCGGGCGGTGGGGTCCAGCTCCTTGTACTGGTCCTGGGCGAAATAATCCGGCTGCGCATTGTGACCCAACCGGTAGGAGCCGGAAGTCACCGCCTCCGTGCCGGCCAAGATCCGGATGAGGGTCGACTTTCCGGCGCCGTTGACTCCGACCAGTGCGACGCGGTCGCCACGCTCGATGATGAAACCGACGCCCGCGAAGACCGTGTGGGGGCCGTAACTCTTGGCGACATTCTGAAACTCCGCCACTACGCGTCCGCTCGGCTTGGGCTGCGGGAAGGAGAAGTGGATCGACTTCTCTTCAGAAGGAAGCTCGATTCTGTCAATCCGTTCCAGTTCCTTGATACGGCTTTGCACCTGCTTGGCCTTGGTGGCCTGATAGCGGAAGCGGTTGATGAAGGCCTCAAGTTGGCGGATCCGATCCTGCTGATTGTCGTAAGCCGCCTGAAGCTGCGCGCGCCGCTCGGTTTTTTGATGCTCATAGCGCGTGTAGCCGCCGCTAAAAAGGTACAGGCCCTTGTTCCACAGCTCGGCGATCTTGCGTACGGTCATATCCAGGAAATAGCGGTCGTGCGAAACCACAACGACGGCATAGGGATAGGAGCCGAGATAGCCTTCGAGCCAGTTCCGGGCCTCCAGGTCGAGATGATTGGTGGGCTCATCGAGCAGCAGGAGGTTGGGCCGTTCCAGCAACAACTTAGCCAGCGCGATGCGCATCTGCCAGCCTCCGGAGAACTCCTCAGTCCGGCGTTTCCAATCGCGCTCGGAGAACCCGAGGCCGGAGAGCACGGCGCCGATCTGAGCTTCCAAAGCGTAGCCGTCGCGAGCCCGGTGCTCGCCTTCGGCGCGGTGAAAGCGCTCCGCCACCTGCGCATATTCCGGGCCGGCCGGGTCGAGTTCGGCCATGCGCTGCGTGAGCTGCTCCTGCTCTTGTTCGAGTGCGCGGATGCCGGCGAATACCGTCATACACTCGGCGAACACGGAGCGGCCGGAAAGCGAGAGCCCTTCCTGGGGAAGGTAGCCGAGGGTCAGGCCCTTCTGCACCAAGAGCGTGCCCGAGTCCAGGCCTTCGAGGCCCGCCAGCACCTTGAGGAGAGACGATTTTCCGGAGCCGTTGGCGCCGACAACCCCAGTGCGCTCGTTGGGCGTCACCAACCAATCGACGTTTTCAAACAGGATTTTGGGGCCGTAGTGCTTCGCCGCCCCGGTGAGTTGGATCATGATCGAGGTCGCGTTTCGACGAGCATTTCTTAAGTCCCATTTTACTGGAGACTGCTCGAGCTCCGGATCGCGGGCCCGACACCCCGCGCGAGCCCGGAGTGACAGGGAGGAGAAGGAATCTCTGGACACCTGTCATCCGATTAGATGCGCGGATTTCGGCTCCCGTCACAGACGCCATGGCGGATAGTGCTGGCAGACACCGAAATTCGCCAGAGTCCGCTCGGATTCCGGTACGAATCACCGCGCGTGCATCGACAAATGCTCAACCGGAAGGCGGGGCGACGGAATCGCCCTAACGGCTCCGGCGGAGCGGATTGCCGGTGAGGGTGGGCGGCTTGGCGTTGATCACCGGGATCAAGGTGTTGCGGGCGGGCGCGGGCGCGGCACGCGCCACCAGCTCGCGATTGAGGGAGGCGACGAACTCCTGGATCTGCGCCTGCATCTCGCCCATCCTCTCCCGCATGTTGAGGATGATCTCGACGCCGGCCAGGTTCACGCCCAAGTCGCGGGTCAGGTGCAGAATGACCTCGAGCCGCTCCAGGTCATCATCGGTGTAAAGGCGGGTATTGCCTTCGCTGCGGGAAGGTTTCAGCAGCCCCTCACGCTCGTAAAGACGCAGCGTCTGTGGATGGATCTCGTACTGTTCGGCCACCGCGGAGATCATGTAAGCCGCCTTGGACTTGGTCTTCACCATTTCGGATTGTCCTGTCAGACCTTCGACCACATTTCGCGGCGCGGGTCTTCCGGGTGCAGCCGGGCCAGCTTGCGCAGCAATTCCCGCGTCTCCTCGTCGTGGGGGTCCGGAGCTTGAATGGCAACCTCGACGATCTGGTCGCCTCTCTCGTTGGTGCGTTGGTTGAGCACCCCTTTTTCGCGAAGGCGAAAACGCTGGCCGTTCCGGGTACCCTGGGGAATCTTGAGCAGGGTGCGGCCGTCGATGGTGGGGACCTCGATTTTAGCGCCCAGGGCGGCTTCCCAGACCGTGACGGGTACCTGGATTTCGATGTTGTCGCCGTCGCGATGAAAGAAGGGGTGCTCTTCCACCTTGGTCGTGATGTAGAGATCGCCCGGCGGCGCGCCCGCAGTGCCGGCGTTGCCTTTGCCGGGGACACGAAGGCGGGAGCCGTTGCGGGCGCCCGGAGGGATGCGGATCTCGACGGTCTCGGTGCGGGTGACGCGGCCATCGCCGCCGCATGTGGGGCAGGCATTGTTGAGTCTTCCCGAGCCGCCGCAGCGGGGGCAGGTCAGGTTGAACTTCATGGCGCCCGCCATCTGGGTGACATGGCCTGCGCCTTTGCATTGCGGGCAAGTCGCTTCGCCCGTGCCGGCCGAACCGGAGCCGTGGCAGGTGTCGCAGGTATCGTAGCGGGTGATGTTGACGCGGGCCTGGGTACCGCGAATGGCCTGCCAGAAGTCGATGTCCATCACGTACTCAAGATCGCCGCCCTTTTCGGGTGGGGCTTGCGGCTCGCCGGCACGGCCCCCGAAGAACTGGGAAAAGATATCGCGGAAACCGGAGCCGGTCGCATGCGTGCGCCGGCCCTGGCCGGTAGCGCCGGAGACGAAATCGGAGAAGTCGAAGCCGCCGAAATCCATGGTCGGCCCGGCGCCCGAGGGTCGGCTGCCGGGCGGCGGGCCCGCAAAGCCGTTGTCTGAGTAAACCCCGTACTGGTCGTACATCTGGCGCTTTTTGCCGTCGCTGAGCACATCGTAGGCTTCCTGGACGTTCTTGAAGCGCTCCTCGGAGGATTTATCCCCGGGATTAAGGTCGGGGTGGTACTTGCGCGCGAGCTTGCGGTAGGCCTTACGGATCTCATCGGCCGAGGCCTTGCGCGTAACGCCGAGGATTTCGTAATAGTCGTGCTTTGGTGCTACAGGCATAACAAACGGGGAGGCCGGGAGCCCCCGGAGATGGGTCGCTCCGGCCGCCCTACCTTAGTCATTTTTTGTCGTCGACGTCGACGAACTCCGCGTCGACCACGTTGTCTTTGCCGTCCTTTTTGCCCTGGTCGCCGCCCGTCTGCCCGCCGTCGGAGGGCGGGGACTGGCCGCCGGGCTGCGAGGAGGCGGCTTTGTACATGGCCTCGGCCAGCTTGTGACTGGCGGCCGTCAGCCGGTCCGTAGCGGCGTTGATGCGGTCAGGGTCATTTTCGCCGATGGCTTTCTTGGTCTCCGCCAGAGCGTCCTCGATCTCCTTGGCATCGGCGTCGCTGATCTTGCTGCGATGCTCCTTGAGCGTCTTGTCAACGTTATAGACCATGGCATCGGCCTTGTTTTTGGCTTCGATGGTGTCGCGCTGTTTGCGGTCGTCGGCCGCGTGGGCTTCGGCGTCCTTGGCCATCTTCTCGACTTCTTCCTTGGAGAGCCCGGAGGAGGAAGTGATGGTGATCTTCTGCTCGTTATTGGTAGCGCGGTCCTTGGCGGTGACGTTGAGGATGCCATTGGCGTCGATATCGAAGGTCACTTCGATTTGCGGGACGCCGCGCGGGGCCGGCGGGATGCTCGTAAGCTGGAAAACGCCCAGCAGCCGGTTGTCGCGTGCCATGGCGCGCTCGCCTTGGTGAACCTTGATCTCAACCGAGGTCTGGTTGTCGGCAGCGGTAGAGAAGACTTCGCTCTTGCGCGTGGGGATGGTGGTGTTGCGCTCAATCAGCTTGGTGAAGACGCCGCCCAGAGTTTCGATGCCGAGCGACAGGGGGGTGACGTCAAGCAGCAGTACGTCTTTGACTTCGCCGCCGAGAACGCCGCCCTGGACCGCGGCGCCGACCGCCACGACTTCGTCGGGGTTGACGCCCTTATGCGGCTCTTTGCCGAACAGCTCCCGAACCAGTTGCTGGATGCGCGGCATCCGGGTCTGGCCGCCGACCAGGACCACCTCGTCAATCTGCTGCGGCGTCATGGAGGCGTCGGCTAGAGCCTGCTTGCAGGGGCCGACGGAACGCTGGACGATGTCCTCCACCATCTGCTCGAAACGGGCTCGGGTGAGTTTCATCATGAGGTGCTTCGGCCCGGTGGCATCGGCAGTGATGAAGGGCAGGTTGATCTCGGCTTCGAGCAGGGTCGAGAGCTCCATTTTGGCCTTCTCGGCGGCTTCCTTCAGGCGCTGCAGCGCCATCTGGTCCTTGGCGAGGTCGATGCCGTTCTCTTTCTTGAATTCGGCCACGATCCAGTCGATGATGCGCTGGTCAATGTTGTCGCCGCCCAGGTGGGTGTCGCCGTTGGTGGACTTGACTTCCACCACTCCCTCGCCGACCTCCAGGATGGAGATATCGAAGGTGCCGCCGCCGAAGTCGTACACGGCGATGGTTTCGTTCTTCTTTTTGTCGAGGCCATAGGCCAGCGCGGCGGCGGTGGGCTCGTTGATGATCCTCATTACTTCGAGTCCGGCGATCTTGCCGGCGTCTTTGGTCGCCTGGCGTTGCGCGTCGTTGAAGTAGGCCGGAACCGTAATGACGGCCTGGGTGACTTTGCCTCCCAGGTAGCTCTCGGCCGCCTCCTTCAGCTTGGTGAGAATCATGGCGGAGATTTCGGGCGGGGAGTTTTTCTTACCGTTGATCTCGACACGGGCGTCGCCATGCTCGCCCCGCGTGACCCGATACGGTACCATCTTCATCTCTTCGCTGACTTCGTCGGAGCGGCGGCCCATGAACCGCTTGATGGAGAAAACCGTGTTCTCCGGGTTGGTGATCGCCTGGCGCTTGGCCACCTGGCCCACCAGGCGCTCGCCGCTTTTGGTGAACGCCACGACCGACGGAGTCGTGCGCGATCCCTCCTGGTTGGCAATGACGGTCGGTTGGCCGGCTTCCATGACCGCGACCACGGAGTTGGTTGTGCCCAAGTCGATGCCAATGATCTTTCCCATATTCTTGAAATACCTCGCGTGTTTTAAAGATTTCTACGACGGCGGCCCGGCGGGGAGGGTCCCACCGGATTAGCGCAATCTCATTATCAAACTTTAGTGTATTATTGTCAAGTGTCGATAAGTTTTTTATTATCAGATACCAAGAGCCTCGCGGGCGCGGTCGAGGAGAAGGCGGACGAGCCCGGGATGTCCTTGGAGGGGAGGCGTGACACGGATCTCGAGGCCCGGGTGGGCGGCGGCGAGGCCGGCGACGATCTGAGGCAGATCGCGCTCCAGATGAATTCCCAACATCAGAAAATACGGAATCACGATGACGCGGCGGATCCCGTGCGCGGCCAGGCCGGCTACAGCGGCAGCCAGATCGGGTTGGCCTAGCTCGAGAAAGGCCGCCTCGACGTGAGCGAAAGGCCCGGCGCGTGCCAAGTCGCGCGCGACGGCGCGGACACCCTCGTTGGCACCCTCGATGCGGGAACCGTGAGCAAAGACGATCAGCCCGGGATTCAACAGATCCCTCCAACGCAGCCGGCGAGAGCCGGCGCCCGAATCAATCCCCAAGGAGGTGGCCGCTCTAGCAAAATTGCTGGCCCGGGCGGGAGGCGCCCCAGTTGCCGAAAACCTCCAGGAATTTCACACCGCTTGGGGTCTAACGACGCCTCCGGGAATCCCCCTCACCTGCCGAAGATCACCGTCAAGACACGGCCCGGAGGCCAGCGCCTCCTCGGGCGCGAGGATCGACGCGCAGCCGCGGAAGACAGACGCCGCTCAGGATGATAAGCTAGGCTGGCCCCGCCGAACCATACCGAGAGTCTAGCCGATTTCGTTCCTATCGGCGTGCACCGGGCGTGCCTTGAGCGCGAACTTTTTTCACAGTGGCTGTGTTTTCATGGTGCTAAACCGCGGGAGGAGCGGCCTTCGCAACCTGGCACACGAATTGCAACAACAAAATACTTCAGATCTCCTTGTGAGGTATAACACGATGCCCGAGTTTGACGAATCGAGTACCTGGCGAAGCCAGACCCGTCGTTGGGCGATGCCTATCGCTCTGGTAGTTTTGGCGGTAATCCTGGTCTTTACGGTTACCAGCTTGGCACGCGAGCGCCGCAATGCGGCGCAACTGGCGACAGCCAATCGCGAGCTGAACCTCTCCCTGCAAGAGATGCAGAACGAGGTTCGCACGGTTTCCGACAAGCTCAACGCGCTGGCGGCTCAGCCGCCACCGGCTGCGGTACCGCCGGCTGCCTCACCGGCGCCCTCAGCCGCCCCGAAGGTCAGGGCGCGCGGCTCGGCAGCCCGCCGGCCCGCGCGAAAGACCGACGATACACGCTGGCGGCAGATGCAGGAACAAGTCACCGAGCAAAAGAAGGAGCTTGCGGACACCAAGCAGCAGCTCGATCAGACTCGCCAGGACTTGCAAAACAACCTGAACTCGACGCGCGACGAACTGAGCAGCTCGATCGCCAAAAATCACGATGAATTGGTGGTACTCCAAAAGCGCGGGGACCGCAATCTCTATGAATTCGACCTGGAAAGGTCGAAACAGTTTCACCGGGTCGGCCCGCTCAACGTCTCGGTGAGAAGCGTGAACCAGAAGCACCGGTTCTATGACATGGTGATGACGGTGGAAGACCAGCAGGTGGAACGGAAGCATGTCAGCCTCTACGAGCCGCTGATGTTGAGGTTGGCCGACCGTCCGCAGCCGGTCGAGCTGGTGGTGAACCGCATCGACAAGAATGGCGTGAGGGGCTATATCAGCGAGCCGAAGTACAAGAACTCGGAGTTGGCCTCCACCACCGGCAGCGCTCCGGCACCCGAAGGGAACCTGCAGCGGCGGTAGGACCGCTGGCGAGGCCGCTATTGGGCGACGCTCCGGGCAGACTCCGCCGCGTACACGAGGCGGGGGCCGGTGAAGCGGATTTCCGCCCGGGCCTGGCCGCCAGAAGCCAGAAAGAGCGCCACTAGGCCCCAGGGCGTTCCGAACTGTTGGTGGGCCTTTTGGGCCATTTCCCGCAGGTGGTCCGCCAGCTTCTGGCGTAATTGCCCGAAGCGCGGATCCTCTGTGGACGCGCCGGAGGCGCCCGTCAGTCGATTGATCTCGGCCAGGATCTCGGCGGTGTCACGCATGCTGTCGGCCCCGCCAGATAGTCGGGGCGGACGCCTTCGGCCTGAGTTGCCGGGAGCAAGCGCGTAAAGTTCGCCGGGCCTTGAGCTTTCATTTCGTTCCACAGTCCGTCGTCGGTGGCCGGCCGCAGGCGGAACGCGTCATCCCCGTCCGGAAGAACCAGTAAGGCGAGGGCACGGCGCCCGGCCGCTTCGTATTCGGTGCGGTCACGCGGCGCCCCGGCCGCGCCGAGGAACAGCGCCCGTAGAGCGGCATCGTCGTAATGCGCCTCCACGGCGAGCGAACACCGGCCGAAGTCCGTCACGGCTTCCGGAATCGGCACCGTGCTCAAGCCGAGAGCGGAAGCGAGCGCGGCGATACGCCGGATGTCGTCGCGCCCGGTATCGTTGTCGAGCCGAAAGAAGACGTGCGAACTGAACAGCTGAGGCGGAGAAACCACGGTTCGGCTGCCGCGGTAAGCGGCTGTGATCAGGAGTCGTTCCGCCATCACCCCGCGGAGTTTGTCCTCGTCCACGCCAAAGTTGACGGCGGAAGTCTGAATCAGGGAAGCGGTGGCCTGGTCCGCGATCACGAGTTCGCCCGTCGACGGCATAAAGGTCACGGTTCCGTTCAGAGCCAGTTGCGAGACGGAGGCGAAATTGAAAATGCCCAGCAGATTCACTTTCACCCTGAACCGCGATGCGCGAGCCCGACTCAAGATGCTGCGCACCTCGCGAATCCCGGCGGGCAGGGCGCCTGCATCCGCGAGACCACTGAGATCGCCCCCAAGCGCGGCGTGGACCGCCTGTTTGCCGTCCGCGCGAAGCGTGGTCAGGTCGATTTCGTAAAGGAAAGCGGCCTCGTCGGCGGCGAGCGAACCAAATTCGGCGGCGACAGAGAGCTCCAGCTTACGGTTCACCGCGCCCGCGCCCGCGTCATTGATGGCGGCGATCTGGGTGGCGGAGAGCCCGGCCGTGCGAAGCTCGTTGCGGTCGGCACCCGCGTTCGAACTGATGGCCGCAATGAAGCTTTGAAACAGATCGGTGTCTGGTGTCCCGCCTTGAATTCCCGCACCAGCCGTGGCGCTCACGTTGAATTCGGAGTTGTGCTTGTGATACCACCCGAGACGGACGCGACTTGTGTCGACTCTTTGGACGCGCACCTGGTAGTCGGTCGAGATGGTCCAGGATCCGTCCACATTGACCGAGCCGCCGGCGGTGACCCCGAGCGCCGGCGCCGGGCTGGGAAGCGAAACCGATGCTAATGGATTGGTGATGAGGAGCAGATTCGCGCCAGTCGAGAATTTCAAGCTGCCGCTGCCGTTGATGGTGACCACGACTCCCGGCGGAATCGCACCCAGATCCTCCGCATCGGTTGGGATCACGAATTCACCGATGGAACGGCGAATCGCCTCGGTGACGGTGAGTGCCTCGGGACCGAGAGAAAAAGGGCGGTACGATTGGATGTCGAGGCTGCCGCCCGAGGACAGGCCGAAGGCGAGAGAGCCGGAGGCGGCGTTGACCCCTAGGTCGATCGCCGCTTTCAATCCGAGGCGCACGTAGCACTCAGAGGCCCCAAGGTCGACGTTGTCGCCGTAATCGTCGGGCACAATCTGCGTGGTTTGGTCCGCAGTCCGGGAAATCACCTGGAATGAAGCGCCCGCTTCGGCCCCGACAAGGAGTTGCGCCGGGCCGTCTCCCAGGCGAACCGGTCTTTCGAACGAGAGCGTGGGCCGAAGCGCGCGGGCGGCGGGATCGTTCAGGGTCAGCAACTGGAGCTGCCTGATGTCCCCGCCTTCTAACACGGCCGACGGCACCTCGCGCACGTACTTCACTAGTGAGGCGAGGGGAGCCAGATCGGCATCGAGCGTCAATCCGAGCCCGTCGGTGATCTTGATGCTCGGCATGTCCGGTCTCGGTTTCTCCGATTTTAGCGGTCTCGAGTCGATCCTATACCTCGTTATCCGATTTGGCAACGATTTTTGCGACGATCATGCAGGGGATCCTCGCCCGTCGATAAACGGTCACCGCGGTGCCACGACACCTGAGAATTCGAAGGTCTGGGGCCGTCGCCTGGTCGGCACCCGAGGGTCGCTTCGACCGGCTGGTGATTTTCGGCGAAGCCCATGGCCGCAACGCCACGCCCGAGCGATTCGCTACAATCTCGCGTCGAGCCAGAGATCAGGAATCGAGGGATTTACGGGCGAACGGCATTGGCGACCCGCGCGATATAATCGTTCGCAATGCGCGAAGTTCGGCACTCTGTGTGCGCGCTTGACTGCCCGGATTGTTGCTCGATGCTCGTCACGATAGAGGACGGGCGCGCCACGCGGCTGCGTGGCGACCCCGCCCATCCGGTGACCCGCGGGTTTCTTTGCGGCAAAGTGGCGCAATACTTAGAACGCGAGTACTCGCCGGCGCGGCTGCTCTATCCGCAGCGCCGGGTGGGCCGCAAGGGCGAAGGCCGCTTCGAACGCATCGGTTGGGACGAGGCGCTGGATACCATCGCAGCGCGCTTGAAGTCGGTGGCGGCGGAGTACGGACCCGAAGCCATCCTGCCGTACAGCTACGCCGGAACCATGGGCTATCTCAATGGGTCCGGGATGGACCGGCGGTTTTTCCACCGTCTGGGAGCGTCTCGGCTGGACCGTACGATCTGTTCGGCGGCCGGCGGCGTGGGGCTCACCGAGGCTTTGGGCCTGCGTTACGGCACCGAGCCCGAGCAGTTCCGCCACGCACGGCTGATCCTGGCATGGGGAGCAAACATCCTGGGTACCAGCGTTCACTTGTGGCCGTTCATT
>Ga0306926_10005865_pt1 | contig 13158 bp, 11 predicted proteins | sample flu12Cox44000178_FD_203759 | JGI IMG/M metagenome (GOLD analysis project Ga0306926, IMG submission 203759) | Lab enrichment of tropical soil microbial communities from Luquillo Experimental Forest, Puerto Rico - flux8day.12C.oxic.44.000.178 (v2)... | ecosystem: Environmental > Terrestrial >... | reverse complement strand
GCCGGTCAAGGCGGCCAAGGCCCAGCCGCGCTCCGGGTCGGCCACCGTGGCGAAATATTCCCGCATCAGCCGCAACTTGCCATTGCGCGACGGGGTGAACAGCAGCGCGTCGAGGAGCGCGGCGAATCGGTTCACATTCGCCCCTCACCCCTCCCTCTCCCCGCAAGCGGGGAGAGGGAGGGGCCCGCGGATCCCCGGATCCGGTCCGGGGAGGAGGGTGAGGGGCTGAAGCGGCTCACTCGTCCTCCTCGAAGCCCGCGAGGGTCAGCGCCCGGGCCCGATAGCCTTTTTGGGTCGCATGGTGGACGAGCGCCTCCTCACGGCCATGCGTCACCCAGATCTCCTCGGCCGCGACCTCGTCGATCGTCGCGGTCAGCTCGTCCCAATCGGCGTGGTCGGAGATCACCAGCGGCAGCTCGACACCCCGCGCCTTGGCTCGCTGGCGCACCCGCATCCAGCCCGAGGCCATCGCCACCAGCGGCTCGGGTAGCCGTCGCGACCAAAGGTCGGCGGTGGCGGCGGGCGGCGCCAGCACGATGCGGCCCTTGAGCGCCTCGCGGGCAATCGCGGCGAGCGGCAGCACCGGCCCGAGCCGGACGCCGAGGGTTTCATAGAGCTCGGTGAGCTTGATCAGCGCGCCGTGCAAAAACACCGGCTCCTGGTATCCCGCCTGCCGTAGCAGCGCCAGCACCCGCTGGCACTTGCCGAGCACGTAGACCCCGACGAGGTGGCAGCGTTCCGGAAAGAGGACCAGCGAATGCAACAGCTTGTCGATCTCCTGGAGATCCGGCGGATGGCGGAACACCGGCAACCCAAAGGTCGCCTCGGTGATAAAGACATCGCAATTGCAGGGCTCGAACGGCGCGCAGGTCGGATCCGGGCGGCGCTTGTAGTCGCCGGAGATCACGACCCTGCTGCCATGATAAGCCAGCACGATCTGGGCGCTGCCGAGCACGTGGCCGGCCGGCGCGAACCGTACCGTAACACCACCTATAACGACGCTTTCGCCGTAGCCGAGCGGCTGCATTGAGCCACCGGCCGCCTCGCCGTAGCGCTCGCGCATGATCGCGATCGTGCCGGGGGTGGCCAGCACTCGACCGTTGCCGGAGCGCGCATGATCGCCGTGGCCATGGGTGATCACCGCCCGCGGCACCGAGTGCAGCGGATCGATGTAAAAATCGCCGGGCTCGCAGTAGAGCCCACCCGGTGTCGTCTTGATCCAGGTCGCGGGCCGCGGCGCGGACAGCGAGACCGGCCGGCGGTCGCTCACACCAGGCGTTGGATGGCGGCGAGGTCGCGAATCGCGATCGAGCCTTTGCTTAAGTCGATGAAGCCTGCCCTGTGCCAGGCCTGCAGCGTTTTATTGACGCTCTCCCGGCTGCAGCCTGCGATATTGCCGAGCTCGCGTTGCGACAGGTGAAGGTCGACAGACAAACCCTGGACGCTGTGCAGGCTGGCGCTCTCGACGAGGTGGAGCAGGGCTTTCGCGATCCGTGATTCGAGATGCCGAAATAGCACGTCCTCGACCTGCTCAGTGGTCTGACGCAGCCTCTGGCACAGCACCTTGAGCAGTATCAGGCAAATGTCCGCCCGCTTCTCCAGGATCGGCATAAAGTCTCTGCGATGCAACACCAAGAGTTCGCAGTCGTTCATCGCCACCGCATCTGTAGATCGCGCTTCGCCGTCCAGCAATGCAATCTCGCCGAAGCAGTCACCGGGGTTCATCAGGTTGAAGACGACTTCCTTTCCCTCGGCAGAGACCGAGCTCATTTTGAGGGTTCCGCGCAATACCGCCATCATGCTCGACCCTGGCGAGCCCTTCGCGAAGACCTCGCTGCCCGCGGGATAGCGCTCGACCCTCGCGTAATGCAGGAGGGTGTCGATCTCATCGCCGCTCAATTTCCCGAGCAGGAAATGGCGCTCGAATATCTGCCGCTTTTCTTCGTATGTCGGGCTGGCCATGGCAGTCCTCGTCAACAAGCGGTGACGCCGCGGGCGGGAATGTCCGCACGCCGTTCGCTTCCCCGCAACGAACGCGGAGACCGGCCGCCGGCCGGCGCTAGCGCCGAGGCGCCTGGTAACGCGTTAACCGACGCTCATGATAGATCGTCTTGTCGATAATCGTCTCGCGCAATTTGCTCGGATCGGTTTCCGAATACGCCGCGCAGGCGACGCAGCAAGGGCAACCGCTCAGCCGACCGACGCGACTGCTCGGTGTCGATGCCCGGCCGGTCGCTCGCTTGCTCGAGCCCGGCCCACTCGCATACCTGCTTGGCCTCAGCTTCCTCCAGCCAGCGCAGAAATGTGGGCTTGCGGCTGGTCACGGCAAACTCTCCGAACCTGTGGACCCAACGATAGAGGGCGGGCATACCACCGGGTACGGAGCGGTGCTGTGAGGTTGGTCACACTCCGTAGAAAAATTTGCGTTTTCCTGAGTATCCAGGCCGTCTCTCGCCGCCGCTGACTCTCCCGCTAGGCGGGTCCCTCCCTCTCCCCGCTCGCGGGGAGAGCCCCGGGACGGCCGCCCGCCAGGGTGGGCGTTCCGGGGGTGGGGTGAGGGGCCATCGGGGCCGACGGCTCGGGAAGCTGGCGCGCCCGGACCGCAACCGGCAAAAAGTTGAACGAACGAGAGCTTCGGATTAGGTTCAGGTGTTGCGTTCACGCGCCACCCTGGCGCTGCTTCGCAAAGGCGCGGCATGAGATGCTCTCGGTGCGACGCCGACAACCTTGCCGGTATGAGATTTTGCGGCGAGTGCGGGGCGCCGCTAAAATTTGCATGTCCGTCATGCGACGCGATCAACCCTGCTGAAAACCGTTTCTGCGGCAGGTGCGGGACGCCGTTAGACGGGCCCGGACTGCGCGATTCCGCTGTGGTGGACCCCTACACGCCCCGGCCGCTTCCGGGCGCGTTGCCGCGAGCTAATCGTTCCGGCGAGATGAAGCAGGTCACGGTCTTGTGCTGCGACATCGTCGGCTCCACGCCGCTCACCGAACGCCTCGGGCCCGAGGTGATGCGCGACCTCGTCGCCACGTTTTTGGAGGCGAGCCTTGCCGAGGTTCATCGTTACGGCGGCACCTCGCCGCAATTTACCGGCGACGGGTTTTTGGCTCTGTTCGGCGCTCCAGTCACCTACGAGGACCATGTCAGGCGTGCTCTGCTGGCGGCCGTTGCCATCCGGCGCGCGCTCGGCGGCGACGATGAAGCGGCAGGCACTGGTCGACTGAACCTGCCGGTGCGGATCGGCATCCATACCGGACCCGTCATTTTTGGCCCGCTCGGTGAAGGCCTGCCGATGGACCGCACGGTAATCGGCGACACGGCGAATGTTGCCGCAAGACTCCAGCAACAGGCCGAGCCGGGCGCGATCCTGCTGAGTGAGTCAATCCGCTTGTCGGCTCAGGGTTACGCCCGGGTCGAAGCGATTGGGCCGCTCGCGCTCGTGGGTAGAGCCGACTCGATCCTGGCTCATCGACTGCTCGGAGTGTCGCACCGGCGCTCGGCACTCGACGAGGAGGCATCGGCGCACACAACGGAATTCGTCGGACGCGACCACGAACTTGCCGTTCTGAACAAATTTCTTCGTCTGGTCGAAAACGGCCAGGGACGTGCAGTCGGCGTGGTCGGCGAGCCGGGGATCGGCAAGTCCCGGCTGCTCGCCGAATTCCACCGCCAGCTCGCGGCTGACAGCGTTACCTGGGTCGAGGGAAGGTGTCTCTCCTACGCGACGTCGATCCCGTATTGGCTGATCATCGACGTGCTGCGCAGCAATTGCGGGATCGTCGAGACCGATACGCCGGAGGCGATCGCCGAAAAGTTACGTTTCAGCTTGCGCGGTGCGGGGCTGGACCCCGAGGAGGACGGACCCGTCCTTTTGCATCTGTTGGGGATCGCGGACACCGGCAGGCCGCCGCCGCAGTTGAGCCCGGAGGCGGTCAAGGGCAAGATTTTCGAGGTGCTTCGTCGGCTCGCCATCCGTAGCAGCGAGCGGCGGCCACTGGTTTTGGTGCTCGAGGATCTACACTGGGTCGACAGAGCATCCGAAGAGCTGCTCGCAATCCTGACTGGGGATATGTCGAGCGCTCCGGTCTTGCTGCTCGCCGCCTATCGGCCGGGCTACCAGCCACCGTGGCTGGACAAATCATATGCCGGACAAATCCCGCTAAACCCGCTGAGCCGCGAGGACAGCTTTCGCGTGGTGCGCTCGGTGGTTCGTCCGGAGCGGCTCGTCGACCAGATGACCGAGGACATCGTCGCTAAGGCCGACGGCAACCCACTCTTTCTCGAGCAGCTGGCGCTGCATGTGGGCGAGGCGAGCGGGCTGCGGTCGGTGCTGATGGTTCCGAGTACGATCCACGATGTCGTGATGGCCAGAACCGATCGATTACCGGAGGAGACAAAGCAGCTTCTCCAGACTGCGGCGGTGATCGGCCGGGAAGTTCCCGTGCGCCTGTTGCGAACGCTATGCGGCGAGGGTGCCCCAATCGGGAGCCGGATGCGCGAGTTGAGGCGCCTCGAATTTGTCTATGAGCGGGTCGAGCCGGAAGGGACCGTATACCTCTTTCGCCACGCGCTGACGCGGGAAGCGGTGTATGGCAGCCTGCTCGAGCGCGATCGCCGGAGCCGCCACGGCGCCGTCGGGCGTGCTCTCGAAGGGCTCTATGCCGGGCGCATCGACGAAGTCTCAGAGATGCTGGCACTTCACTTTGGCTGCAGCGACGAGGCTGAAAAGGCGGTCGATTACGCGATCCAGGCGGCAGAGAAGTCGCAGCGGCGCTGGGCCAACAACGAGGCGCTGGCGTATTTCAACGACGCGCTCCATCGGCTGGAGGCCATGCCGGACACGACCGAAAACCGGCTGCGCCGCGTCGACGCGGTGCTCAAGCAGGCCGAGGTTAAGTTTGCACTCGGCCAGCACATCGAACAGATCCAAGCCTTGGACGGAATTCGTGGCGTCGTCGACCTGATCGACGATCCACGTCGTCGCGCTACCTGGCATTACTGGCGGGGGTTCTTGCATACTTTGGCCGGCGGTCGGCCGAACGTAGCGATCGAACACTGCAACGAGGCTTCAGCGATCGCGGCAGCAGCCAGCTTGGATGAAATCAAAGCCTTTGCCGACTCCTGCCTAACCGGGGTGTACATGATTGCCGGCAGATTCCGCGAAGCGATCGAGGCTGGCGATCGCGCCGTCTCGATTTTCGAGGCGCGGGGTAATCCGTGGTGGGCGAGTCGCACCTTATGGTCCTTGATCCAGACCGGAATCTATCTCGGCAAATGGGGTGTCAGCCTTTCCTATTGTCGCCGCGCGCTTGCACACGCCGAGAAGCTGGGCGACTTGCGCCTCAGGGTAGTCGGTCTATACCGCACGGGGTCTGCATACATTCAGCAGGGAGAAACCGACCGCGGATTACGCTATTGCGATGAAGCCCTCGCTCTCAAGCCTATCCCCTATGACGTAGCGATGGCCAAAGTGTTCCGAGGATACGGACTGATTAAAGCCGGTCGGCCAGATAGTGGCATTGCCGACCTGAGCGAGGCGATCTCTTGGCTGGAGCGATCCGGCCTTTCGCACGTTCGATTGCCGGCAACGCTGCGACTGGCGGAGGGCTACCTTCGTTCCGGCAAGTATGCAGCCGCGAGAGCATTGATTGCTGATGTGCTGTCGAGTAGCCAAGCTGCAGGTTATTACTATTTGGAGGGCTTGGCTAACCACCTCATGGCAGAATGCCTGCTCATCGAGGCGCCCGCAGTCGCGACACATCATGTCACAACAGCGCAGCGAATTTTGGCAACCGTCGACGCGCGAAACGACCTCGCAAAGACACTCGTAACGCGTGCTCGATTATCTCAAAGTTCCGGCGATTTTGCCGAGGCATGGGGGTTGCTCGAGAAAGCCAAGGGGATCTTTGAGGCTCTCGGAACGGTCGATGAACCTCATCACGTAAACGCGGCGCTGGCGGCGCTGGATCGAGGATCTTCGATCCGACCGCTCGGGTCTGTATTGTGATGAGCCCACTTGGGTCGGCATCCCACCACCCGATACTTCGAGGCCGCCAGCCGAAAATTGCCGTGAGTGTGAACTAGCTCACACTGGGGCCGCGCGCACGGTCTTAACGTCCTTTCCGGCTCCAACTACCAGATACACGAACAACTAGACCGCGCGTCAGAGGTTTAGCGGAGCAGCCGGGTCACGATGCATACGAAATCGACCCCAAACTCAGGAAGGAGCGGCACCATGCCTTCGCAGTCGCATGCCGATCTAGGCGAGCTTATCCACCGGCTCAATCCATACACTAACAAAACAGTCCCCCACACCGGCCGAACGACGGGGGAAATGGAGATTCATCTCAATACTCCAAAACAGGATGGTACAAAATCAACCGCGCGGACGGGGCAGTCTAACGATGACATCTCGCTAGAAATGGAAGGCCCTTACTTGCAAGAATGGTCTTTCAAGGGTCAGCCGCAAAAGGTCGGAATGGCTGTTCGGGTCAAATATAGATACCCAGTCAACAACGAGAAAAACGAAACCTTGTACCATGTCGAAGATTATCTACTGATCGGTTTCCAAGGCACCATGGGCGGATAACGGGTTCGCCGTGCCGGCGCCGGTCCAACCACGCATAGACCTGAAGATCGATAGGCCCTCGTGTCGTACCAGCGCCTCTCAAGCGCTGGTACGACAACCGCAGAATAAGGGGGGTGTAATGGCGAAACAGATCACACCCCGGCTGGAACTCAATGACATTCAGGGCGATGTGCTGCTCGGCATGCAGAAGCACGCCGAACTATTCATCTTCTTTAGGATCGCGGAGCCTGCTCGGTTCAAAGCGCGGACAAAGGAAAACCTGGTCGGACGGGTGACGAGCACCCTCACAGTGAAAGAACGCGATCGGAGCCTCTATGGTGGGCCGCGCCAGCAGGACCTAGAAGCCAAAGCATGGCTGGGACTAAACCTTGGCTTTACCAAGGACGGGTTGACACGCCTGTTGGGTCCGAGCCGACCGCGCCTCGATGAAGCCTTCGAGCGCGGGGCTGATCACTCGAAGACAACCGCCTCACTCAACGACCCGCCCTTGTCGCAATGGAAGTCCCGATGGCATTCAGATACGATCGACGGGGTCTTTCTGATTGCGGGCCCCGACCCGTCTTTTGTGAACCACTACGGTAACGAGCTACTCGCCCGCTTCGGGACAGTCATCAAGATCGTCTATTCGGAAATCGCCAACGTCCGGCCAAGGGCAGAGAGGGGGCACGAGCATTTCGGCTTTCGCGACGGGGTGTCGCAGCCAGGTATCCGCGGGCTGACGCGCCCGTCGAAGCCGATATATAGAGCCGATCAAGGGCTGCCGGGCCAAGATCTGGTTTGGCCTGGAGAATTCGTGTTCGGCTATTCTGGGCAACATCCCGAGCATCCGGCCAAAGAGGGACCGCCGCCCCCGATGGCCGCACCCTGGATGCGCAACGGCTCGTATATGGTGTTTCGGCGCCTGGAGCAGAAAGTGCCTGAATTCCGCAAATTCGTTGCAGAGCAGGCAGCGCGGCTCGGGATGGACCGCGAATTGCTCGCCGCGCGGATGGTCGGACGGTGGAAGAGCGGCGCGCCGTTGGAGCTGGCGCCGCAACGCGACGACCCACGACTCGGTGGCGATGACGGCCGCAACAATGATTTCGAATTTGGCGACGATCCGTCCCAACGCAAATGCCCGTACGCGGCGCATATCCGCAAGGTCTATCCGCGCGACGACACTGCGAGCGAGGCCGAAGTTCAGAGGCACCGCATCATGCGTGCCGGCATCCCGTTTGGTCCGGAGGTGGTACCGGGCGAGACCACGACCAGGCATAGCCGGGGACTGATGTTCGTGTGCTACCAGACCTCGATCGGACGTCAATTCGAGTTCATCCAGCGAAATTACGCCAGCAACCCCGATTTTGTCGGCGGGAAGCTACGCCCAGGCGGTAGCGGAAAGGTCACACCCGGGTTCGACCCGATCATCGGGCAGGCGCCCGGCAATGCCGCCCGCCAGATGGACGAGCCCTACCCGAATTACCCGACCGGAAGCAGGCGAACAACCCTCGCCATCCCAAACCGGTTTGTGGTGCTGACGGCTGCCGCTTACTTCTTCATGCCGTCGATTTCGGCACTACGCACGGTGCTGACAGCGTAGGAGCAGACCGGGAGGGGGATGCCGAGCTTGATCCTGATACCACCGGAGGCTAGGGATAATGTCTGCCCAGCGTCCCGGCGCTCCGGCTTTGGAGGCCGGGTTTGAGGTGCACCCGGTGCCAGACAGACAATCCGGCCGGCATGAGGTTCTGTGGCCAGTGCGGGGCGTCATTGGCGTCCGCGTGCCGGTCGTGCGGAGCTGCCAACCCTCCTGAAAACCGGTTCTGCGGCCAGTGCGGCGCACCACTAGACGGATTAGCGCTGACGGCTTCCGGTGTCACCGAGCTCTATACACCCCGGGCCCGCGGAGCGCCGCCAATTGCAGCGACCATGGATATGCTGCCCGGCGAAATGAAGCAGGTCAGCGTGTTGTTCTGCGACATCGTTAACTCGACCCCGCTGACCGCGCGCCTCGGACCCGAAGCGATGCGGGACCTCGTCAGCGCGTTACTGGAGACGAGCCTCGCCGAGGTGCACCGCTATGGCGGTACGGCGCCGCGGTTCACCGGCGACGGGTTTCTCGCCCTGTTCGGCGCTCCGCTAGCGCATGAGGACCATGTGCGGCGTGCTCTCTTGGCCGCCGTCGCCATTCGCTAGGCGCTTGGCAATGACGAGACGGGCTCCGGCAATCGACTGAATTTGCCCGTGCGCATGGGCATCCACAGCGGGCCGGTGATCTTTGGCTCGATCGGCGACAGACTGCCGATGGACCACACGGTGATCGGCGACACGGCCAATATCGCCGCACGACTGCAGCAGGCGGCGGAACCGGGAACGATCCTGGTGAGCGAGGCAACCCGCCTCCTGGCGCAAGGTTTTGCCCGCATCGAGCCGGTCGGGCCGCTCTCCCTCAAGGGCAAGGCCGAGCCGATAGCAGCCTATCGCCTGCTCGAGGTTTCGCATCGGCGGGCCGAATTGCGCGAGTCGACACCGGCACGGGTGGCGGCTTTTGTCGACCGCGAAAACGAGCTCGCGCTCTTGAGCAACTTCCTGCGACAGGCAGAAAACGGTCGCGGCCAGATGGCCGGGATCGTCGGAGAGCCTGGGATTGGCAAATCTCGGTTGCTGGCCGAGTTTCATCGGCAGATCGGCCATGGTCGGGTCTTCTGGGTCGAAGGACGCTGTCTTTCCTACGGCACGCAAATCCCATATTTGCTCATCCTCGATCTATTGCGCAGCAACTGGGGGATTGGCGAGGCGGACGCGCCGGAGGCGATCGCCGACAAGGTTTGTTCCGGTCTCCAGGCGGTGGGGATGGATCCGGATCGGGACGGTGCCGTCCTTCTCCATCTATTAGACATCAAGAATGGCGGCGGCTCGCCGGCGCTGTCGAATCCCGAGACGGTCAAAGAACGGGCGTTCGAAATTCTCCGCCGTTTGTGCGTCGAGGCCAGTCGCCGTCGCCCGCTGGTTCTCGTGCTCGAGGATCTCCACTGGATCGACAAGGTCTCCGAGGAGTTTCTCGGGGTGCTGGTAGAGCATGTCCGTGACGCGCGCATTCTGGTGCTCGCGACCTACCGTCCGGGATACCGCCCCCTTTGGATAGACAAGTCCTACGCCGGGCAGACACCGCTGCAACCGCTGTCGCGGGACGACAGCATCCACATGGTTCGCTCGATGGTTCGCGCCGAGCGTCTCGTCGAGCTGGTCACCGAGGAAATCGTCACCAAGGCGGACGGCAACCCGTTCTTTCTTGAGCAGTTGGCGTTGCACCCGGGCGAGGCGCGCGACCTTCGCTCGGATCTGATGGTGCCGAACACGATCCACGAAGTCGTCATGGCGCGCATCGACCGGTTGCCCGAGGGCACCAAACAGCTTCTGCAGATCGCCTCGGTCATCGGCCGCGAATTTTCGTTGCCCCTGTTGCGCTCGGTGTGGCAGGGCGCCGGGCCGCTCGATAGCATGCTGGACGAGCTGAGCGATCTCGAGTTCATTGACGAGCGTGTCGAGACCGAGGGGTCGGTCTATGTCTTCCGCCACGCGCTGACCCAGGAGACGGCCTATGGCAGCCTGCTGGAGCGGCATCGCCGGGCCTATCACGGGGCTGCCGCGGCGGCCCTCGAAGAGCTCTATCGCGGCCGCACCGACGAAGTCGAAAAGTTTGTCGATCACGCGCTCCCCGCGGCGGAAAAATCGCAGCGTCGGTGGGCCAACAACGAGGCGCTCACCTATTTCAGCGACGCGTTGCGCCGCCTTGGCGCGCTACCCGACAACCCCGCCAACCGGCTGCGCAGCGTCGACGCCGTGCTCAAGCAAGCCGAAGTCAAATTCGCCCTCGGCCGGCACGCCGAACACATCGAGGCGCTCGAGCAAATTCGCGTGCTCGTCGACCAGACCGACGATCCGCGCCGCCGCGCCACCTGGCATTATTGGATTGGGTTTCTGCAGACCATTGCCGGAGCTCGGCTGGAGGTCGTGATCCAACACTGCCGCGTGGCCGCGTCGATCGCATCGGGCGCCGGTTTGGAGGAGATCGACACTTTTGCCGAATCCTGCCTCACTCAGGTCTACTTGTTCACCGGCAGATTGCACGAGGCGATCGAAGCCGGCGAGCGGGCGCTGGCCAGCTTCGAGGGGTCGGGCAATCTGTGGTGGGCTTGCCGGACAATCGCGCATCTGAGCCCGACGGCCATCGCCCTCGCCGACTGGGACGCCGGCATCAAATATTGCCGCCGCCACCTCGAATACGGCCCCACCCTGCAAGATCTCCGCCTCAAGGTCATCGGTCTGTGGCTCCTGGGCGCGGCGTATATTCACCAGGGCGATCCGAAACGGGGATTGCAATATTGCGAGGAAGCACTGGGCCTCGGCCCCCTCCCGTACGATGCGGCGATGGCGAAAGCCGTGCGCGGCTACGGGAAAGTAAAGGCGGGTCTGGTCGGTGCCGGGATCGGAGATCTCAGTGAAGCCGGTGCCTGGTTCTAAAACTTTCGCCTGCAATACACCTATTTGCGCTACGCCCTGTGGCTCGCCGAGGCCCATCTCCGCCGCGCCGGCCGGCCGTGCCGCCGCCCGCTCGTAGCCGGTCGAGGCCCGAGGGCATCGGCGGTGCGCCGACCGACAGACGGGGAAAACGCTTGCTGGGGAGAACGTCGATGAAATCCACCATGCCAACCCTGTTCTCGGGCATTCTCGCGATCGCCCTGTCCGGCTGTCCCGAACCGCCGCCGCCGGCACCGAGGGGAGCGGCGCTGGCCCCGACCTGCAGCGCCGGCGATCTGATGGCCAAGGTGCGGTTTTTGCAGACGCCGTTCAATCCGCGGGTCGATTCCTCGCCACAGCCCTCTAATCTTGCCGTCCCGACCAACATTCTGGGCGATCTGCAGAGCGCATTCGCGATCGCACCCGCATCCTTCAAGGCGAAGCTCTGCGATTTGACCTATATTTTCATCGACCCGACCGGCTGCGCCGATCCGCTCAACTGCGCGCTGTCGGATATTCAATTGGCCCACAGTTCCTGGGGTTTGCGTGGCTATCGCAACAGTGACAACGGCAAATATATCGCGATGTCGGCAGGGCTCTGGCGCAGCGGCGGATCGGCGCCGAAGTTCAGCGACTACGAAGTCAGACGCCTCGGGGGTTTGCTGCAGCTGCTCAACCCGAACGCCGCAAGCTGGTTGCGAGCGCCCGGTTTGCCGTTTTCCGCAGCGGCCGCACCGGATACCCCGGCGATGACCGTGCTGGCAACCCTCGCTCATGAAACCGGACATGTCTTCTGGAATGACGCGTTCGTGCCGGTGCGCGGCGGCCCCATCGATCTGAACAATTTCTGCGGCGGGCATTTTTATACACCCGGATCGTGGAACAACATTGACGTGCCTGTGGGGAGATGGATCGACTTCGCTCAACCAGCAAGAAAGTCAATCCACAACCCCGATTATGTGTCCAATCTCAACTCTCATTTATCACAAAGCAATTTTGCACAGGCAGGAGCCACTTTACTCGCGGTATTTCGGAATCAAGATTCAGCGACTATCTTGGCAGCGTTTTCGCCCCACGAAGATTTCGTCGAAACCTATGAATTGTACGTGCTTCTCAATGCCGCTCCGGCATTGTCGAATTTGACGGTCCGCATTGCCGGTCTTCCGCCCTACGACATCGCCGGCGGCGTAGCCAACAAGCCGGCGGTGCGCAACAAGATGGCGTGCTTCTAATCGCGCCGCCGGCCGCCGGCTTCGCCGCGCGGCAGGGCGCGCCTGACCGCCGCCTGGATTTCCGGCGGCTGGCTGGCGAGCGCGTCGCACAGCCGCCCGAGCTGGCGGCGCAGATCATAGACTTGGTCAAGCAGCCCGAGGATCAGCGGCAGCGCCTCGTCGTCGATCGCAAACTCGCGGCGCACCTCGATGATCAGCTCGACCCGGGCGATATCGATCTCGTCGAAGATCCAGGTCTTGCCGCGCCGCTCGGGCAACACCCAGCGGTTTTCCACCCAGCGGACGAGCTCCCGCCGGTCGAGCCCGGCAAAGCGGTCGAGCAGCTCCTCGAGAACGATCATCCGGGTGTCCCTCGACGCGGGTCGAAGGGGTGCTGTGGCGCCCATTTCTCGAGAAACGCCGCGAGCTCGGGATCGCCGCTCGGGCCGACCACCACCTTCACCGTCACATATTGGTCGCCCGGGTTCTTGGCGCGCTGGATTCCCTTGCCGCGCAGGCGCAGCTGGGCGCCGGTGTCCGAACCCTTCGGGATCGTCATCGCCACCGGGCCGGTGACTGTCGGCACCGTCACCCGGGCGCCCAGCACCGCCTCGGCGAGGCTGATCGGCAATTCGATCCGGATATCGTCGCCGTCGCGACGGAACAGCGGGTGGGGTGCGACATGCACCTCGATCAGCGCGTCGCCGGCAGGACCACCGCCAAATCCCGGCCCGCCCTTGCCCCGCAACCGCAGCACCTGGCCGTCGTCGATCCCGGGCGGGATCGTCACGTCGAGCCATTGCTCGGGGGCCAATGACAGGCGTTTCTTGCCGCCCGTCGCCGCCTCGACGAAGTCG
>Ga0306926_10005863_pt1 | contig 13160 bp, 13 predicted proteins | sample flu12Cox44000178_FD_203759 | JGI IMG/M metagenome (GOLD analysis project Ga0306926, IMG submission 203759) | Lab enrichment of tropical soil microbial communities from Luquillo Experimental Forest, Puerto Rico - flux8day.12C.oxic.44.000.178 (v2)... | ecosystem: Environmental > Terrestrial >... | reverse complement strand
CTAAAGCACTTAACTGGCTCAGATGTGCTCAACTGCGAAAGTTCGGCTAGCCCTCAGAGTCGTGTGGGTGAGGGCCTATGCTCGTGACACAAATCTTGCCATCGCGATGACAGGACGGCACTCGGTACTTTCCCGCCGACGGCAATAAGCAACCCACCGTGCTCCTGAATGCGTGCGTCAGAGCCACGGGCACTGTCGTGAACTCAGTTCGACTGTCAAAACTAACAGTTTTGACCGGCACAAGCCGAGTAACTAAGGAGGATTCAATGCACGCTGATAACTCCGAGAAAAAGGGTTTGAAACAGAAAGTGGCCCACGAGTTCCAAGAAGTTGCCATCCTGACCGGTTATCTTGCTTTCTTCATTTGCGCCCTGGCCACGTACAGCATGCTCTTGCTCGGCAAGTTTCATATCTCTTATTTCGCTTACGGGACCGCACTAATTAACGCGCTCGTCATCGCCAAGGTGATTCTCATCGGAGATACGCTACACGCTGGGACAAGGTACGAGCGGAAGGCTTTGCTTCATTCAGCCATCTGGAAATCGTTTGTATTTGGGTTGCTCGTCTTTGCGTTCCACATTCTTGAAGAAATGATAAAGCATTTGATTCATGGGAAAGACGCGGTCGGAGCCTTTCATGAGATTCGGCTGGAGGACCTGCTTAGCCGGTCGGTCGTCGTCTTTTGCAACCCCAAACGTGAAGCCGTCCGGAGGCTAGCGAGAACTCTGGCGCGGGCGGCAGGCTCGTCCGAATGAACAAGTCTGGTGTTTCGCTCGATCTAGCGCGCACCATGGGAAATGCGGGCGACGTTGTCTTTCCAGTTACAACTGGGTATAAATAAATGTATAGGAGAGTCGGGAATGTTTGGCCGGCGACTTGCTTCGGCAGGTACATTACTCTCGGTGGTGGCGAGCCTGCTCGTCCTCGGAATCGTCGCGGCTGAGGTTCCTGAGCTCTTGTCTTTGGTGGACAACACCTCCAACGACTTCATGGTTCGTAAAATCGGTCGCGCAGAATGCGCAAGGCCGTTAACCGCCGCGAGTCATGGTTCGCTCTTGCCCGATTCGAAGAATTTCGCTTGTGAAACGAGCGCCTTCTCCGCCGCTATGGTCGTCGGCGCTGAGTTAATTTCCTTCGACTTGCTTGGCCTGCATTCCGTCCTTCGTAGATAGACCTTTCCTGCTACTCCTTACGTTGCACGGCCAAAGAGTCCTCATCGTCTGTTCTCTGGTGCGTACAACTCCGCTAACGAGCACCTTGCTTTTTGGCTTAGCCTTCGCAGGTCCAACACGCAAGTGGTGCGCCTTTGGTTTCCATTATCGAGTTTCAGTCGAAGAGCAGATTTTCATTTTATCGACAGTCCGGTCCTGGGAGGCGACATGTCTCACGCTGATGCAAGTTCCAATATCGTATCCTCAGCTCCTTTTTCTCCTACGGCGCGGCGCAAGCGAATCGTTCCGCGCGCCGCACTGATCTCTGGTTTCTTAGCGCTTCTGGCCCTTTTGGTGATCCTCGCCTTTGATGCCATTCGATCCCTCCGCGACCTGGAAGCCAGCAACCTCCAAGTCCGCCAAGACTATCTAACCCGCGAACGCACACTCCGCAAAATCCGTGTGAGCATCTACGAGTCGGGGACCTTAGTCCGGGAGTACACCCTTAGTGATTCGAGCCCGAAAACCCGTGAGTCTTATCTCGCGCAGCTGCACGATATGCGCGGCCACGCCGATGCCGCGATGGAAAGCTGCCTTCGTCAAGCGCCCCCTAACTTGCAACTGTCGGTGCAAAAGCTTGCCAGGGAACTCGAAAGCTACTGGCGCGCGATTGACCACATCTTGAGCGAGGGGTTGCAAAAGAACAACCAGGTCCATCTACATCGCGAAGCCCTCGCGCAACGTGCCTCTGTTCTGGCCCTCACAAGCGAGGTCAGCAGTGTCAACGAACTCGAACTGAAGGTAGCGGAGATGGACATCTCGAACGTATTTGCCAGATCGCGTAGCCGCCTCCAGAACTTCTCTGCTCTCGCGATTGGCATCGGCCTGATTCTCGCCGCAGCCAGCTTGCTTTATGCCTCTCGCTTGGAAGATCGTGCCGAAGAAAAATACGTCGACAGCTTGCGCTGCCAAAGCGAGCTGCAGGCACTCTCCAAGCGACTCGTGGACGCCCAGGAAGATGAACGGCGCGCCATTTCGAGAGAGCTTCACGACCAAATCGCCCAAACTCTGACTGCGCTTCTCATGGATGTCCAGGACCTCATCGACTTGCCGCAGGGGCGCGACTCCTCCGCTCGCGCGCTCCAGAAGATCCGGCTACTGGCGGAGGACTGCGTCAACAAGGTCCGCAATATGACTCTGCTCCTGCGGCCTTCCATGCTTGACGATCTCGGTCTTGTCGCCGCTCTCGAATGGCAGGGTCGCGAAGTCTCCAAGCGTAGCGGCCTGGTCGTCGAAATCCTCGATCGTAACTTTGTCGACGATCTCTCCGACGAACACAAAACCTGCATTTACCGCGTTGTCCAGGAAGCGCTGAATAACTGTACCGCTCACTCCAAAGCAAATCATGTCCGCGTTTCCCTCGCGGAAGATACGGAACGCTGCGTCCTTTCCATTCAAGACGACGGCGTAGGGTTCGATCCCCGGCGCAATCGCGGCATTGGATTGCTTGGCATGCATGAGCGCGTCGCCCGCCTCGGTGGCACCTTTGTTATCGATTCGGCCTCTGGCGCGGGCACACGCATTCAGGTTGAGCTTCCGCTTCATCGAAGAGCGCAAGCCGCGGGGCAGACGGCATGAAAAGACTCCGCATCCTACTTGTCGACGACCATACCGTCATGCGCACCGGACTTCGCGCACTTCTCGAACGTCACAATAACCTTGAAGTGGTTGGCGAGGCTCAAAATGGCCGCGAGGCTGTTTCGCTTTGCGCCTCGTTACTCCCCGATATCGTCATCATGGATTTGGCCATGCCCCTTTTGAATGGCGTTGAAGCCACAAAAGCCTTGCTGAAGGAATCACCGTCCTCCGCCGTTGTCATCCTCAGCATGCATTCCGACGAGTCCTATGTAATGCGCTCTCTGCAAGCCGGAGCCCTCGCTTACCTCCTTAAGGACTCGGCAGGCCCGGACCTTATTCTCGCAATCGACGCCGTTTCTCAGGGCAAATCGTTCTTCAGCCCCGCGATTCGTCACCTTCTTGCCGAAGACTACATCCGCGTTCTCCGTCAGAAAGGGGTTGAGGATTCTTATGAACTCCTCACCATGCGCGAGCGCGAAATCCTTCAACTTGTTGCCGAAGGCAAAACCAACAAGGAAGTCGCTGCTGCTCTCAACATCAGTCCTTATACCGTCGAGACTCATCGCGGCAATATCCTCGGAAAACTGGGCCTTCATACCCCTGTGGAGCTTGTCCTTTACGCGGTCCGCAAGGGCATTATTCATTAGCGCTTACCACTATCTGGCCCGCGAAAATACTCTCTCGACGGGATAGTCGGACCCTCCCTGTCCCACTACCCTGCATATGAGGCTGTGGCGATTCGCCGGTCAGTTTTCCGGCTGCCGGCTTGATTTGCGGGTCACGTAAGGTGTGAGCTCGCTGCCACAGCCTTGCCAAATTTGAGCAAGGTAGGATGCCATGAACGCCTGTGACCACGGTCCCTTGAGCATTGAACTGACAGTCGCCCAACGCGATCCCGGATTGCGTGACCCGGACGCCTTTCCAGTTTTCCTGACGCAGCGCCGTGACGATGTTTCAATTCCCCACGGTCTTGTGGTTTGCAGGGATCAGTCCATCTGCGGCGCTCTCACTGGGGTTCTCGTCCATTGCGGAGTTGCGCCTGTCTTCGCCAGCACCGTAAGGGAGGCTGCCCTCGATATCGCTAAACGTGACCGTTCTTTTGCCCTCTGCCAGGATGCGCTTCGCGATGGTAGTTATGAGGATCTGCTCCGCATTCGAGATGCTTTTGGGTCTTCTTTGCCTTTGATTGTGATTTCCCGTACAGGCGAGTGGCCAGACTACTTCCGTGCCATCGACCAGGGCGCCTACGACTTTCTTGCCTATCCCTTAATCCCGGGTGAGCTTCAGCGAATCATCCGCAACCTTCTCGGCGATCCGTATCTTCTTCCTCGCCCGTCCCCGCTCTTGCGCCTTTTCGGCTGATTTCTTCGTGGGCAACCCGACAACTGCGTATTTCTCTCGCACCTTGCCGCAGCCGGCGGGCGCAAGCCAATCAAGCTTTTAACGCGCAATATCGGATCCGACAGGTCCGCACCCTTTAGGAAGGGGAACCAGACACGAATGAGACTGCTAAACATCACTGCCAGCCTTCCATTACTCCGTTTGCGCGGAGCTTTCTGGCAGCCTTGGGATTTGGAGTGACGAATACGCTCAAAGTATCCGCGGGAGTCTTTGCGCTTCGATCCGGGCGTAAGTACGATGCCGTAATTCTTTGCCATACGCTCTCGAATGCCCACAAACTCGGTTTCGAAGCGGCCATTCAGAACATCCAGCACAAGCCGCCCGTCATTGAATTGTATCTGGTCGAAATGCCGGTAACTTCCGGTCTAGCTTTGGATGCTGCCGTCCATTTTCAGCCGTTTATGAGTCTTTGGGTGGAATCTCGGCGCACTTTCGTGCAGCTCTGCGCAGCCAAACCTGGTCCCTTCACCGGGAACTAGGTTGTCTGGTGGAAATTCTTGGGCGGAGAATTTCTGCCTCTGCGCAGAGCCGCGCGCCAGTGCGGCCGCAGTCATCAGCTGCTTCGTCAGTGATTTGGTGGTGTCAGGTCTCATCGGAAGTCAAACCGGGTGTCCAGTCCGGCAGACTTAGAGTCGACGACGGATTTCCGGTCCGTGATGAGGACTTTCAGACTACCTTGCCGGGACTCTATATTGTTGGCCAGCCCTTCCATTCAGTACTTTGGTCCCTTCTTTGCTTTCGTTCGAGGGTGCATTGCATCGGCCCGCATTGTCGTTGCAAGCCTGCAGCAGTCCACTCTTTGAATTCTTGTGCCCTGAAACGGTCCCGTTAGAGCTTTCATCGCGTTCCCGAATTCGGATCCAGTTCCATCCGTCACAGGCCACCGGTCAATCGTTCTTCCTACCCACCCTGACGATCCTCTGCACCGAACCTTCTAACTCCTTTACTTCCCGCCCTTATGCGACCATGCTCCTGTAAGTCCTTTACTTGCCACTCTTACAAAAACACCGCGGATACGCGCGTTGGTAGAACCACTCGGCCGTTTTTGGAACCCTCCCTCGCTCGCTCCACCCCCACTGGACACTTCCCCGCCTCACCTCTATTCTGGATTCTTGGCTGCTTCATGAACCACATTTACCTTGATTACAACGCTACGACCGCCGTCGATCCTGCCGTCCTCGACGCTATGCTTCCCTTCTTCTCCACCGATTTTGGCAACGCCTCTTCGATCCACACCTTCGGCCAGCGCGCCCGGGCGGCCGTCGAAAACGCCTGCGATCAGGTTGCGGCGCTGCTCCACGCCCGCTCTCAGGAGATAGTCTTTACCAGCGGAGGCACCGAGTCCGACAACCAAGCCATCTTCGGTATCGTCGCCGCCACAGCCTCTCCGACGAAGCACATTATTACCTCTACCATCGAACACGAAGCCGTCCTCAACGCCTGCCAGGCTCTCGAAAAACAGGGCGTCGCCGTCACCTATCTTCCCGTCTCGGTTGATGGCCTGATCGATCTGGACGAACTTAGCAGGGCCATTCGGCCCGACACGGTGCTGATCTCCATCATGCACGCGAACAACGAGCTCGGCGCCGTTCAGCCCCTCGCAGAAATCGGGCGCATCGCCGCCGAAGCCGACGTGTACTTCCACACCGACGCCGTGCAGTCGGTCGGCAAAATTCCTGTCGATGTAAGGGCCCTCCAGCTGGACCTGCTTTCCCTCTCCGGCCACAAGCTGTACGCCCCGAAAGGAGTTGGCGCGCTCTTCGTCAAGGGCGGCACACGTCTTCGCCAGTTTCTCTTCGGCGGCCACCACCAGCGTGGCTTCCGCCCCGGCACGGAAAATGTCCCTGGCATTATCGGTCTCGGCAAAGCTGCCGAACTCGCGCTTCGATCGCTTGCGCTGGACGCGTCCCGCATCGCCGCTCTGCGCGATAGGCTCGAACAGGGGCTCCTCGCGCGCATTCCCGACTCTCGCGCGAACGCTTCTGCGGCTCCCCGCACTCCGAACACGTCCAACCTCACCTTCCCGGGAATCGAAGGTGAGGCTCTCATCATTTCTCTCGACCTGAAGGGTCTGGCTTGTTCCACGGGTGCCGCCTGCTCCTCGGGCGCCGTCGAACCTTCTCATGTGCTCACGGCCATCGGTCTACCTGCCGCCGCAGCTCGCGCCAGCATCCGCTTCAGTCTCGGCCGCCACACCACCGAAGCCGAGATCGACGCCGCCCTTGAAATTGTTCCCGCCGCCGTCGCCCAACTCCGCGAACTCTCTCCCACCTACCGCAGGGAGACGGCAACCCACCCATGAGCGGGACCACGCTAAAATAAGAAGTATGACCACGCCGCTCCAACTTGACTCTCTCCCGACGGCCGCCGAACGGAAACCCGGCCTTGTCGCCGTCGCCATGTCCGGCGGCGTGGATTCTTCGACCGTCGCGGCCGTCCTGCTACGGCAAGGCCGGCCTGTTGTCGGACTGACCATGCAGCTCTGGAATCAGCGCCGCCTGCCTGAGTTACAGGGCGACGGACCAGCCCAGCACCGCTGCTGCTCTCTCGATGATGTCTACGACGCAAAGCGCGTTGCTCAACACCTGAACTTCCCTCATTACGTGGTCAATTTCGAGGAGCAGTTCGAGCAACGCGTCGTGCGGCCGTTCGTAGAGCAGTATCTCGCCGGGCGCACACCTATTGCCTGCACGAACTGCAATACCGATGTGAAATTCGAGCCGTTGCTCCGCATGGCGCGGCAAATCGGAGCCGAACGCCTGGCCACGGGCCACTACGCCCGCATCCGTCATCACGCGCCGACGGACCGTTATCAGCTTCTGCGTGCCCGCGACGACTCCAAGGATCAATCCTATTTCCTTTGGGGACTCACCCAGGCGCAGCTTTCCCGCAGCGAATTTCCGCTCGGCGAATTGACCAAGGATGAAGTCCGCGCGCTCGCACGCCAGGTGAACCTGCCCGTCGCGGAAAAGCCCGAGAGCATGGAACTGTGCTTCGTCCCAAATGGCAACTACGTCCAATTCATTCATGCTTACTCGCACGAAAGCGGTAAGCCATTGAAGGACGCGGAGGGTGATATCGTCACCGAGGAAGGAACCCTGGTTGGCCGTCACTCGGGCGTACACAACTACACGATCGGCCAGCGCAAAGGCCTCGGGTTCGCCACCGGCAAGCCCATCTACGTTCTGGCGATTGATCCGGAACAGAATCGGGTCGTGGTCGGGGAAGATGACGCGCTGCGTTCCGCTTCGTTTGAAGTGCAAGGCGTGAATTGGATTTCGATTGGCGAACCGGCCGTGCCTGTTCGGGCGCAGGTGAAAATCCGCCACAAGCACGACGCGGCGCCAGCCAGGGTCGAAGCGCTTCCGGGCAGCCGCGCTCGAATTACTTTCGAGCAGCCGCAGCGCGCCATCACGCCCGGCCAAGCCGCCGCCATCTACGATGATGATATTGTCCTCGCCGGCGGCTGGATCGTAAGCAGCCGGTAGTCTGTAGTCGGTCGTTAGGATCTAGAAGATTTCGAGGTTGTAGCGGAAGGCGAGTGGTCGGAATGCAAAACCACCAGGGCGGCAATTGTTACGGCTGAGCCATAGTTTACAGTCGACTAGATAAAGAGCTCGTCTTCCTGTTCCACGGTTTCGGCAGCTGGCTCGCGGTTGCTGCTGCGACGTGACCGCAAGACATCGAGCCCGATCTTCAGTCCGTGTACCAGCGCCGAAACCTTCTGCACGGGCCCGAGAAAACTTTTGCGGACCTGCGCGCCCGCGTCTTCGACGCTCTCGAGCGTTCCGGTCACAATCCGATCAGCCCGCAAGATTTGCCCGCGCAAACGATCGGCGGCCTCCGTGAAGATCCGGTCCATCTTCTGCGCCTGCGTACGCGCCAAATACACCACATGCGACGCATCTTCTACTAACGCGGAGATCCTGGGCTCAGTCTCGTCAAGAAGAATCTGCGCCCGCGTAAGGACGGGGCCCATCCTCGAGTGCAGATCGTTCACCATTCGGTTGATGGATTCTGTGGTGCGCTTCAGTTCTACGAACAGTCCAATCAGTATTGCCACCTGCACCACCAGCGCGATGGCAGCCACGATACTGAAGAACTCCATCCAGAATTGCATACACACCCTGCCCTCTCCGCAAGCGCCGCGGAAACCGCTACCAACCTCCCTGTTACGTCAGGACTTCGACTCGCGCAAGAACGCTTCCCGCCCGGCTTCCACCGCCGCCGTAAGAGAATCCCGCTTCCGTGTCGCGACATCTTTACCGCGTTCAATCAGGTCGTCGGCCCGTTCCCGAAGCTCACGCGCCTTCTTCTGCGCAAACTCGCGTCCTTCATCGGCCCGCTTGGCCAAGTAGTCGCGCGTTTCGTCGCCGGACTTGGGGGCGAAGAGAACCCCGAGGAGAGCGCCAATACCGACGCCAACGAGAAAGAAACTGACTTTGGAACCCACGTTATCAGCCATGATAACCTCCGGAAAAAACGTAACATAGGAGGAAATGCAGCGCAATATGAGCTAACCAGTCTTCCGCCCAATACAGGTTATAGGCACCTTTCATTCTTGCCGAAGTACTCAACGATCTTCGCTGCGCTTTTTCGAGGAACGGTACGGCTCAATTCCTCTACGGTTGCTCGTTTCAGGTTCGCAATGCTTCCATAGGTCTGCAGAAGCCTCTGTGAAGTTCTTGGCCCGACCCCGGGTATCTCCAGAAGTGCAGTTTTCGTCTGACGGGCTCCTCGGCGTTGGCGATGGAAGGTGACCGCAAAACGGTGGGTTTCATCCCGAATCTGTTGGATCAGGTGCAAAACCGGAGAATGCCTCTCAAGTACGACCGGTTCGTCTTCCTGCCCAAGCACGTAGAGTATTTCCTCCTTCTTCGCAATGCTGGCCACAGGTTGGTTAATAATCTGGAGCGATTCGAGGGCTTGAGCTGCGGCGTGTAGTTGTCCGAGCCCACCGTCGATGAGAACAAGGCTCGGCATCGGTTTGTTTTCTTCCTGCAGCCGCTTGTAGCGTCGAGTAACCGTTTCAAACATGCTGGCGAAATCATCGTTCTCACTTCGCGACCTTCCGCCCGGGCCTTGTGAGCCTCGGATGAGGAACTTGCGGTAGTCCGATTTTTTCATGCGGCCATTTTCCCAGACGACCATTGCGGCCACGGTGTCCGTTCCTTGGATATGCGAAATGTCGAAGCTTTCGATGCGCTTCGGCTCTTCCGGCAGGCTCAAAGCATTTTGCAAGGCTTCGCCAATGGCCTTGGAGGAGGGTTTCATGACGCGGAAGCGTTGCTCAAAGGAATGTTTCGCGTTGCTTTCGACCAGCTCAAGAAACGACCGCTTGCTGCCGCGCTGCGGAGTGAAAATTTCGATTTTTTGTCCGGCGCGGTCGGACAGCGTTTCTTCGAGGAGAGCTCGCTCTTCGAAATCAATCGGGACGTGAATCATCCGGGGCAGATATTCAGCGTCGAGGTACAACTGCTTCAGCAGAGAAGGCAGGAATTCATGGGGATCGAAGGACTCCAGGTCTTCCCAGTAGAATTCACGACGATCGACGACGCGACCACCGCGCAGGTGAAAGACATTGGCAGCAACCAGCGGAGCTTCGGCGTAATAGGCGATCACATCGGTGTCGTCGCCCTGAGCGGCTGCAATGCGCTGGCGCTCCTCGATGTCTTCCAGGGTCCGGAGCAGGTCGCGATAGCCCGCCGCCTCCTCGAAGTGTTCCAGCTCCGCGGCGGCCATCATGCGTTCTTCGATGCTTTTCATCAAGTCATGACGGCGGCCATCCAGAAACATGCGCACATCGCGGACGGCTTCGGCGTAGCGATCGTCCGTGGTCAGTCCTGATACACAAGGACCGAGGCAACGCTTGATAAAGAACTGCAGGCAGGGCCGGGGGTGCGCTTTAGACAGGTCCACAAAACAGGAAGGAATCAGGAAACGCTTGTGAATAAAATGGAGAATGCGCCGGGCGAGACCGGCGGGGAAATAAGGGCCGAAATAGAGCGCGCCATCTTTCTTCACTTTCCTCGTGAAATAAACGCGCGGGTATTTCTCCGCCATCGTGAGCTTAATGTAAGGATAGGTCTTGTCGTCTCGCAACATGACGTTGAACTTGGGCTTGTATTGCTTGATGAGATTGTGTTCGAGCGCGAGAGCCTCACGTTCATTGTCGACGACGATAGTTTCGATGTCGGCAATTTCGAGGGCCAGGGAGCCGGTCTTGGCATCAGCCCAGCGCGATTCGAGAAAGTAGGACCGCACACGGTTGCGGAGCGAGCGCGCTTTGCCGACGTAAACGACCTTTCCTCCGGCGTCCCGGAACAGATAGACGCCGGGGGCCTCGGGTAGCTGTGCGGCTTTTTCACGGGGTTCCATGCGTTTCGGCTTTGCCAGGCCATCTTAAGGCCTGTAACCTGAATTTTACGGCGAGAAACGCGCCAAAGCGAATTGAGTCCATCCGAAGCACTGCGCGCGGCGCGCTGGTTGAGCCAGAGTTGGATATACTAGGAGAAGCCGTGCTCCGCGGCATAACTCCCTGAGAATCGAGGAACCCAGCTGTGAAACTTGCAATCGCGCTTGGTCAGACCTCTGCTGCAATCCTGGCGGCGGCGCTTTTCTGTCCCGCTGTAGAAGCCGACGAAGGGATGTGGACGTTCGATAATCCCCCGGTGAAGCAACTGCAGGAGAAGTACAACTTCACACCAACGCCGCAATGGTTAGACCACTTGCGGCTTTCTTGTGTGCGATTGAATGATGGCGGCTCCGGCTCGTTTGTGAGTCCGCACGGGCTGCTGCTGACGAATCACCACGTGGCGCGTGGCCAACTGCAAAAGAACTCCACCGCCGAGCATGATTACATTCGCGACGGTTTCTTCGCCGCCACGCCAGACCAGGAAATGAAATCGCAGGACCTGGAAGTGAACGTCCTGGTGTCCTACGAAAACGTGACCGATCGCGTGAATGCGGCAACCGAGGGCGCGAAGAATACGGAAGAAGAGTTTGCGAAGCGCAAAGCGGTGATTGCCGAAATCCAGAAGGAAAGCACGGAAAAGAGCGGCTTCCGCTCGGACGTTGTCACACTCTACCAGGGCGGCGAATACTGGCTTTACCGATACAAGAAATACACCGACGTGCGGCTGGTTTTCGCACCGGAGCAGCAGGCTGCGTTCTACGGAGGCGATCCAGACAATTTCACCTATCCGCGCTACGACCTGGATATGGCTTTGTATCGTGTGTATGAGAATGGCAAACCGATCGACAGCAAGGATTACTTGAAGTGGAATCCGCAAGGCGCCGGAGACGGAGAACTCGTATTTGTTTCGGGGCATCCGGGATCGACGCAGCGTTCAGACACTTACACCTCGCTGGTGTTTGACCGCGACACCGTAACCCCAATCGTTATTCAGGTCCTGAAGCGGCGCATCGCCACGCTGAAGGACTACTCTGCGCGTGGACCGGAACAGGCCCGGCAGGCCGCGTCGCAGATCTTCAATCTGGAGAACAGCTTGAAAGTGTATGTCGGGCGCTTGGAAGGTCTTCAGGACAAGAAGCTGATGGAAAAGAAACAAAAAGAGGAAGATGACTTTAGGGCGAAGGTGGATGCCAATCCGGAGTTGAAAAGAGACTACGGGAAGGCTTGGGACGGCGTGGCCGAGGCAATCGATAAAGCAAGACCTCGCATCAAGGAGCAGTATTTCCGGTCGGCCGATTCACAGCTCGCGGGGCTTGCGGTCACGCTGGTCACGTATGTGGCCGAAATCAGGAAGCCCGATGGCGAGCGGCTGGAAGGGTTCCACGATTCTCAACTTGAGTCGCTGAAATTGCGGCTTTTTTCTCCTGCTCCGATCTATCCGGAGATGGAAATTGCGCGAATGACGAGCGCCTTGGAAGCGGACGTACGGGAGCTCGGACCGAACGATGCGTGGATAAAGGCGGTGCTGGACGGTCGGACACCGAAAGACGCCGCAAACCAGACGATCAGCGGGACGAAAGTGGGCGACGCAGCATTCCGCAAGTCGCTCGCAGAGGGCGGCCAGACAGCGGTGGACGCGTCGACCGATCCGCTGATCGCGATGGCGCGACGGATTGATCCCATTCGGCGCGAACAGATCAAGTGGTTCGAGAAGAACGTTCAGAGCGTCGAAGAGCGTTCAGGAGAGGAGCTTGGCAAGGCGCGCTTCGCGGTCTACGGCAAAAATGCATATCCTGACGCGACCTTCACTCTTCGATTGTCGTACGGGCAGGTAATGGGCTATCCAATGAATGGGACCAAGGCGCCGTACAAGACCACGATGTACGGGTTGTATGATCGCGCCGCCAGCTTTGACAACAAAGCTCCTTTCGACTTGCCGAAGCGCTTTGTGGACGGCAAGGATAAGCTGGATCTCTCGACGCCGTTCAATTTCGTGACGACGAACGATATCATCGGTGGGAATTCCGGATCGCCAGTGGTGAACCGTAACGGCGAAGTTGTCGGATTGATTTTCGACGGGAACATCCAGTCGCTGGTTGGCGATTTCGTGTACGACTCCTACCAGAACCGCGCGGTGGCAGTGCACACGGCGGCCATGACGGAAGCGCTAAAGAAGTTGTACGGCGCGCAAAAACTAGTGGACGAACTGATGGGGCATTGAAATCCGGGCAACTCGGTTAAGCGGGACCCGAATCGGAAAGGCAGGGAGTCTTGGTGTTGTTCGCGAGAACCTATATTCGGGTGGTGTTTCTGTTGCTGGTGAGCGGGCTGGGCACCGGGGCACAGTCTTCCCTCGGACAGGAATCGTCCTCGAATCCGCAGCCAAGACAAGAGGACCAAACCAAACCGAAGCCGAATACCGACTCACCGGTGAATTCCGCTCCGGATCAGCCCAAGTGGGATCCGATGCGGGCGGACAAAGACATCGAGGTCGGCAAATTCTATATGAAGAAAGGCGATATCGACGCGGCGATTGACCGTTTCCTCGACGCGAC
>Ga0306926_10005860_pt1 | contig 13162 bp, 14 predicted proteins | sample flu12Cox44000178_FD_203759 | JGI IMG/M metagenome (GOLD analysis project Ga0306926, IMG submission 203759) | Lab enrichment of tropical soil microbial communities from Luquillo Experimental Forest, Puerto Rico - flux8day.12C.oxic.44.000.178 (v2)... | ecosystem: Environmental > Terrestrial >... | reverse complement strand
GTTTCTGGAACTCGATGCGCATTTGATCGACCAAGTCCTGGGGGCCATCCAGCGCTTCGACACCGGCGATTTGCGTGAAGCTTGCGGTGCACGAAGCGGAGTTGGTCATCAGCCGCGCGATGTGTGCGGCCAGATCCGTGCGCATCACACCGTAGCCCATGCGCCAACCAGTCATGGCATATGTCTTGGAGAAACCGTCGAGCAAAATGGTGCGCTCCTTCATGCCGTCTACCGACATGATCGAATGCTCTTCACCTTCGAAGATGAGTCGGCTGTAGATCTCGTCGCTCAATACCATGATGTTGCGATCGGCGATGGTGCGCGCGATGCGATCGATGTCGTCCTTCTCGAGTACGCCGCCAGTCGGATTCTGCGGCGAATTCAGGATGATTAACTTCGTGCGATCATTGATCAGACTGGCGAGCTCACCGACATCGAGCCGGAAATCCAACTCCTCGCGCAACCGGATCGGCACGGCTTTCGCGCCCACATAATTGATCATCGATTCGTAAATCGGGAATCCGGGATTTGGATAGATGATCTCGTCACCTGCTTCTGCGAGCGTGAGAATCGAGAAAAAGATGATCGGCTTGCCGCCCGGGACAACTACCACTTCGTCCGGTGTAACATTTACCCGACGCGTCTCGCTTACGTGTTGCGCGATCACCTCGCGCAACTCCATCAAACCGGCGGAAGGACCGTAGTGAGTGAATCCTCTGTGAAGCGCGTCGCATCCAGCATCGATGATGTTCGGCGGCGTATCGAAATCCGGTTCGCCGATTTCCAGATGTATAATATCGCGGCCTTTTGCCTCCAGAGCTTTTGCCTTCACCAGCACTTCGAAGGCGGTCTCGGTACCGAGACGCGTCATGCGCTTCGCGAGACGAAGTTCATGGCTCTTGGTCATCAGAGTCAAATCAGCATTATCAGAGCAGCGGTGCAACTTGTTTTGACCTTGCACGTTGAAAGCATAATCGGGACGCGTTTAAGTTCGTAGTGTGAAGCGCAGCCTGCCTTTCATCATTGTCGTTGTTGTTCTGCTGGTTGCCGCGCTGGCGGTGCATATCGACTGGACTTGGAAACGAAAACTTTCGCCGCGTGGCGGCCGTTATTTTTTCCACCGCGTCGAGCTGGCAGTGCCGTCGTTCCGTCAGTCGGAAGAAAAATGGCGTGATGATCCGCTGGGCGGCGTCGCCGAGAACGGCACGCTCGGCGGCGAAGGCTGCGCCGTGGCAGCCACAGCGATGGTATTCAAATTTTATGGCATCGACGTCGATCCGCAGGAGTTAAACTGGTTCTTAACGTCCGCCGACGGCTATACCGAGAACGGCTGGATTTATTGGGACCGAGCGGCATGGTTCGCGCCGGATCGCGTGCGGCACGTGTACGAAGATTTGCCATCGTATCAGCTCATCGATTCGAACCTGGCGCGCGGAAACCCGGTCATCATACGGGTGCGTCTGCCAGGCGGCGTAACGCACTTTGTCGTGATTGCCGGCAAAGATGGTTTCGACTATCTCGTGCGCGATCCCGGAGCCGGCTCTGCAAAGGGTCTCTACCCGCTGCGCGAACTCGGCAGCGACATCGAAGCGCTCAGATTTTACGAGCCTATTGCGAATTCGCACCTCTCCGCGCAAAGGTAAGCTTTCCCGCATGTCGCGCGTGGAAACGTACGCGGTTTTGCGATAGAATGTTTCGGTGTTTGGGAATGCATTTCGCCACCGAATTCTGCTTGACGCGGCTCTGCTTCCAGCGCGCGCTCGGATGTATATATTTCATCGCGTTCCTGATTGCAGCTAATCAGTTCATTCCGCTGCTCGGCGAACGCGGTTTGCAACCGGTTAGGCTGTTTTTGCGTCGCGTGCGTTTTCGCCATGCGCCGAGTTTGTTTTGGATCAATTGCTCGGATCGCTTCATCACGGGGGCGATCTGGTGCGGCATCGCGTTGTCGATCTTCGCTGTTTCTGGCGTGTCGGAATCGCTCGGACTGATCGTGTCGATGCTCACGTGGGCGTTACTCTGGGTGATTTACCTGTCGTTCGTCAATGTCGGACAAACGTTCTACGGCTTTGGCTGGGAAACGATGCTCACCGAGACCGGTTTTCTCGCTATCTTTCTCGGGTCAGCGGATACGCGCGCGCCGGTCCTTGTAATGTGGCTAATCGTGTGGGTGCTTTTCCGCACTATGTTCGGCGCAGGCATGATCAAACTGCGTTCCGATCCTTGCTGGCGCGATCTGACTTGCCTCTTTTACCATTATGAAACTCAGCCTCTGCCCAATCCGCTGAGCTGGTATCTCCATCATTCGCCGCCGTGGACTCAGAAAGCCGGCGTGCTCTTCACTCATTTTGCTCAACTTGTGGTGCCATGGTTCTACTTCGCGCCTGCGCCACTCTGCTATTTGGCGGGCGGACTGACGATCCTGTTTCAAATTACTCTCATTCTGAGCGGGAATCTCTCGTGGCTGAATTACATCACCATCCTGCTTTGCATCCCGTGCTTCGATGATCGATTCCTCACGCGCATCATTCACGTTCCTCATTCGACGCCGGCAAACATGAGTTTACCGCATGCAATCGCCGTCGGCGCACTCACTGTAATTGTGCTCGCCCTAAGCTGGCGACCGGCGCGCAATTTGTTTTCGCGCCGGCAGCTCATGAACGCCAGCTTTGAGCCGTTGCACCTGGTCAATACATACGGTGCGTTTGGCGCCGTCACGCGCGAGCGGTTCGAAGTCGTCATCAAAGGCACCGAAGCAAAAACTCTCGACGCCAACGCGGAATGGCGCGCGTACGAGTTCAAAGGAAAACCGGGCGACGTGAACCGCCGGCCGTGCATCGTTTCGCCGTACCACTGGCGACTCGACTGGCAAATGTGGTTTGCCGCGATGTCACCTGCGGAGTTTCACCCTTGGATCTTCGCGCTTGTGGAAAAATTACTCGAAGGCGAAAGAAGAATTCTTCGCCTGTTCGCGAGCAATCCGTTCCCGAATGCGCCGCCAAAATTCATCCGCGCAGATTGGTATCGTTATCAGTTCACCAAGCCCGGCGACCGCGGCTGGTGGACGCGCGCCTATGCCGGAGAATATCTGCCGCCAATCACTCTGCGCCGCGCAGCTGACGAAGTGAATTAAATCTCGGGTCGAAACAAAGCGAGACTATTTGCATCAAACCTGTGGCTCGATCCTGATTCGCTCCTTGTTAGTCATTGGTCGGGGTGTAGCGTGCCGATGCAGATGCGCAAAAACGGAGGCCGGAATTATGGGTGCCATGTTGCAAGCGTTTTATTGGGACTGTCCCAAAGCGGAAGATCGCGAGCATCAGTGGTGGGCTTTTATCAAATCAACATTACCGGCGATCGCCGAGGCGGGTTTTACGGCGTTGTGGCTTCCGCCTTCAAACAAGGCAGCCAGTTGGAAATCCATGGGCTACGATCCTTACGATTACTACGACCTCGGCGAGTTCGATCAAAAAGGCGGCATCCCGACGTGGTTCGGTTCCAAGGCCGAATTACTTGACCTGATCCAATCTGCTCATGCGGCGGGACTACAGCTGTATGCAGACCTGGTATTCAATCATAACAGCGGCGGTGACGATCAGGAACTGAATCCGATCGACGGCCAGTGGCGCTGGACAAAGTTCGCCCCGAAGAGGGACAATTTCCGCGCGACTGGGAATGTTTTCATCCCAGCCAATACGAGACTTGGGACGGCGCTACGTTCGGTGACATGCCGGATCTCTGTCATCGCACGCCTATCGTTTACACCGGGCTGATCAGTTACGCTCGCTGGCTTTTAGAAGAAATCGGTTTCGATGGATTCCGCTACGACATGGTCAAGGGTTATGGCGGCTGGATGGTGCGCTCAATTCAGGAACTGCGTGCACTGCGCAGCGGCACAAGGTTCAAACCATACGCGGTCGGAGAATGTTGGGACAGCGAACGCACAATCGATGAGTGGCTCGATGAAGTGAACGCGTGGTCGGACAATCCAGTGGGCGCGTTTGATTTTCCGCTGCGCTGGCGACTGCGCGATTTGTGCGACACTTACGGATTCAGTCTCCGTAATCTCACTGAACCCGGAGTTTTGATGTGGGACAGGCCTGGTCAAGCTGTGACCTTCGTCGAGAATCACGACGTCGCGCGCGACAGTCCCATCATCAATGACAAGCTTTTGGCGTACGCGTTGATCCTTACACACGAGGGCTATCCATGTGTTTTCTGGCAGGATTATTTTAATTGGGACCTCGCACAGCCGAACAATCAAAGCGGCATTAACGCGCTCATCAAAGTTCACGAGCAAAATGCTGCTGGCCCGACGCAAGTTCTCTTTGTAAACGACGACCTCTACATCATGCAACGCCCGGGCACCGCTAACCAAAGTGGGCTCGTCTTTGTCTTAAATAACAGCGGTAATTGGAACGGCGCATGGATTCAGACGCGGTGGCATAACACGCGGCTTGTTCCCACAGCCTGGCGCGGGCGCGACGACCTCGGCGTGCCGCAGGAAAAATGGCCTAGCAAGTCTGGCTGGGTCGATCTCTGGGCGCCACCGCGCGGTTATACGGTTTATATACCGGAGTGACTAGAAAGTCTCGGAACTGCTATTGAAATGCCTCAGCGGAAAGGATGAATTTACGGCACTCGGAAAATCTTTCCGGTGTACGGATCTCTCACAGCGGACTCCGGAGCGAAAGCGCTGACATCAATGTAATTTCCATCCGGTGAATAAGGACTTATCACAGTGCCTTTCCGGCCTGGAACCGGAATGCCATAGGGCATATCGCCTTTTGCCTTGTCCGCAGGCGCAGCTGAAGCCGCCAGCACAGTAGGAGTCGGCGCGACTTGGGTAGCAGTTGGTCCACGAGAGGTAGGTTCACGGGAGCCCGGCGTCGTCTTCCTAGTTGGATGAGGTGTCGGCTGAGGTTGGAAAGCCTTTGAAATCGACTGGCCGAGTTTTTTGAAAAAGTCTCCTACCCGATCGGCGTTTGCCAAGTGTGCGCTCAAAAGGAACAGCGCGGCAACCAGCAAGGAAATGCAGCGCGAACGAACGAGGCGATTGATTAGGCTGTAGGCGTTCAATGTAAACTCGTGATTGTCCACTAAGATTGGGGCCAAAGAGAAGAAGATTTTCTCTGCGCGTGGAGCGCGTCCAATTGCTCCCTCGTCAGAACGGGTAATGCAAGCGCAGTAACTGTGATGGATCGCTTAACGAGACGAGAAATATTTCCGTGTAATCGTCTTCAGGAACTGTTACGGACGTCGCGATCCCGAGGGCTTTCATCAAGTCGGGGATCGTGTTGCCATGCCCAACGACCAGCGCGTTTCCGTTTAACGCACGCAATTTCGCGACGAGTCCAGGAATATCAGCTGCCGGAACCACCGTGGGACTAACGTGCGCCACTCTCGCCGTCGGCGACGCAGTTTGCTGCGTACGCTTGAACTCGGTAACGAATACCGCGGTAATCTGCGAATCTTTCAGAATCCGCGCCAGCGTGTCCGCGCGTTTCTGACCGGCAACAGACAATTCAGGATCATTACCGCCAGCGCTGGCTTTCTCCGCGTGACGAACGACGACAATAACCGGAACGGCGTCGGCGGCCGTTGCCATCAACACGAAGATCCAAAGAATTAGCCAGAGGCGTTTCACATCGTGACCCGCAAATCTAGCTCAATCCTTACGAATCTCGAATGAAGATCAACCGCAGAATATGCGGAAGCGACGGACGGATTTCGTTTTTCTCCGCGAACTCTGCGATCTCTGTGGTTAGATCATGCGAATGCAGTGGGTGGTATTTCTTCGTGCGGTAAACGTGGGCGGGGCAAATCTCTGTCGACCGGCGGAACTCGCCAGGCAGCTGGGAAAGTTCGGTGTCGTGAACATCGGCGCGGTCGGCACGTTTGTGGTGCGTGAAGAAGTTAGCGAGGCAGTTCTCCGCGCCGCGCTCGATCGGAAGTTGCCATTCAAATGCGAGATCATGATTTGCCCCGCGCGCGAAATCTTGAAACTCGCCGCCAAAAATCCCTTCGCAGATCAACCTTCAGATGAAAACATCACGCGTTTCGTCAGTGTATTAGCAAAAGCTCCTGCTCGTGCTCGTGCGCAAGCTTCTGCTCTTTGTTTCCCGTCTGTGGACGATTGGCTGCTCAAAGTCATCGCGATCCGGGGCAGATTCGTCCTGGGTCTGTATCGCCGCCAGATGAAGGCGATCGGCTACCTCGGAAAAATCGAAAAACTTTTCGGTGTGCCCGCCACTACGCGCAATTGGAACACGATCGAGAAAGTTGTGAAGATTCTGAGAAGGAATTAAGGCGTTGTAGAGGCGCGTGCCAAGCGTCTGTCCAACCCGCTCGGCGTTTGACACAAACGCCGCTACAACACCGCCGCCGGCAGATCCGGCAGTTTCGCTCTCTTCCCTGAAATTTTGTGACGCCTAGTACAAGATTGATGGCAGAAACGCGCCGGCTGGTTCGTTGTACAGCCCCTTGCTCATCAAAGTCATTGGCTGCGTAATTCGCAAGCCATTACCCAGGCACCAGCGAAATAGTTCGCCGTTACGCGTCGGAATAAGAAACCCCGGACCGGCGAATTCCTTGGCTGCGCCGATCAGCGCTTTCAGATCTTTGTTTGTCTCACCTACGGCGTGGCCAAAGAAGCCGATGACGGTCGCGTAGCCGGTGATTCGTCCATCGTGCTCCACCACTGTCGCGGAGCCCTGCGCGATTGCATCGCTCAATTCGCCGCTGCGATCGTGGCCGTGCACTCCTCGGCACACACGATTGCAATCTTCGAAGTCCACTTCGACCGCTGGCCTGACGACATGACCATCGATAGAAATTCCAAGCGGCTTGCCTTGCATGCACGCCAGATGTTCGCGCACGTCGTAGCCAAGCTTGGCATACAAAGAGAGCGATCGGGCGTGAAACCCAGCTTGAATGAGCCGGACTCCGGCGAAATTCTTTTCCGCCGCGCGTAAATGAACCGCCTCCATCAAACGCCGGCCAATCGCGCGATTCTGTACCGTTGGATCGACCGTGATCGGCCCAACGCCTGCGATGCTGTTGCGTTCGTCCAGAAAATTGCTGCCGACAATGCGCTCATCGACTTCCGCAATCACAGAATAAAATTTTGGATTTGCGAGCAGCGACCTTAATACGCCAATTGCCACTTCCGGAGTTGGAAAATCTGGCACAAAGCCGTGCGCCTCGGAGATCGTCTTAAACGCGGCGTAACAAATCCTGGCGCAAATCTCCGCATCCGCAGATGTGCCCGACCGGAGTTTGATATTCTCACTCATCACTTGTCACCCGTCCCTCATAACTTCTGATATTGTTCGTCAGTAACTTGCTCCATCCACTCGACCACTTTGCCATCAAGCACTTCTTGAATGGCGATATGCGACATCTCCGTAGTGGGTGTGGCGCCGTGCCAATGTTTTTCACCCGGAGAAAACCACACCACATCGCCGGGACGAATCTCTTCGACCGGCCCGCCTTCGCGCTGCGCCCAGCCGCAACCCGCCGTGACAATCAGCGTCTGGCCCAGCGGATGCGTGTGCCACGCGGTGCGTGCACCGGGCTCGAACGTGACGCTCGCGCCACGCACTCGTGCCGGCTGCGGTGCCTCAAACAACGGATCAATGCGCACTGTGCCGGTGAACCAGTCCGCCGGCCCGCTGACGCAGGTTTGTGAACCAACTCTCTTTATTTCCATGCGTTTGTTTCAACTCCCTCAAGGAGCATGGCTCCGACGGAGCTTTACGCTCTCAACGATCAACGCTCAACTTCTCTTAGAGCATCTGTTTAGTGGGCCGGAACAAGATTTCGTTCACGTCCACTTCGTCCGGCTGGCCCATCGCGAAGACAACAGCCTGAGCGAATGACTCAGCGGGAATCGCGATTTCGTCATAGTACTTGGTGATCTTCTCGGCGATATCCGGTTCGGTGACGCTGCCCGGCAATTCCGTGGCGACTGCGCCCGGCGAGATAATCGTTGTGCGAATGTTATACGGCTTAACTTCCTGTCGGAATCCCTCGGCGAGTGCGCGCACGGCGTGTTTCGTGGCCGCATAGACGGCGAAATCGGGACCGATCTTATGGCCGGCCACTGACGAGACAAAGATCATGTGCCCGGATTTCTGCTGCTTCATATGCGGCAGCGCCGCTGCGACACCGTAAAGCACGCCTCTGATGTTGATGTCGATCGTCCGGTCCCAATCGTCGATCGTCAGGCGCTCGAGTGGCGCGCGCGGCATGATCCCGGCGTTGTTGATCATGACATCGATACGCCCAAACTCCTGCACGGCGGTATCGACCAACTTTTTCACCTGGTTACGGTGAGTGACGTCTGTCGCAACGGCGACTGCCTTTCCGCCGTTGCGATTCAATTCATCTGCCAATGATTTGAGGCGATCAGAGCGCCGTGCACCCAACGCAACGATCGCGCCCTGCGCGGAGAGAAGCCGGGCAGCTGCTTCGCCCAGCCCGCTACTCGCTCCCGTGATCACGACGACTTTTCCTTTGATCTTATTGCTCATGTGTTTAATCCGGTAATTTCTTGCTTCTTGTTTGCTGCTCATCACTCGCCACTCTTCTTCACCGCCCCGTCATTTGCTCCAAGTGTTCGGGATACCGAGCGCCCTGCACTTCGATTTCTGACGCGGCGTTTTCGATCTCACGAAGATCGTGGGACGTCAGTTCGATTTCCGCTGCTCCGATGTTTTCCTCGAGACGTTTTAGTTTCGTCGTGCCGGGAATCGGAACGACCCACGGCTTCTGCGCGAGCAACCACGCGAGCGCAATCTGGGCAGGTGTCGCCTTCTTGCGTTTTGCGATCTCGCCAAGCAAATCAACCAAGGCCTGATTCGCTTTGCGCGCTTCTAGCGTGAACCGCGGGAGTTTGCTCCGGAAATCGGAACTGTCGAACGTGGTGTTCTCGTTCATCTTTCCTGTGAGAAAGCCTCTGCCCAGCGGACTGTAGGGAACGAAACCTATTCCGAGTTTTTCGAGCGTCGGCAACACTTCGTCTTCGGGTTTTCTCCACCACAACGAGTATTCGTTCTGGACAGCAGCGACCGGCTGGACTGCGTGTGCGCGACGGATTGTCTGCACGCCTGGCTCAGAAAGGCCGAAATGCTTGACCTTGCCTTGCTGAACTAATTCTTTCACCGCGCCCGCGACGTCTTCTATCGGGACCTCGGGATCGACGCGGTGTTGATAGAACAGATCGATCACATCTGTCCTGAGTCGTTTCAGCGAAGCTTCGGCAGCTTCTTGGATGTGCTCTGGCCGGCTATCGAGGCCCATCTGCTCACCTTTAGGACCAATCTTGAATCCGAACTTGGTAGCGATCACCACGCGCTCACGCATCGGAGCTAGCGCTTCGCCGACCAGTTCTTCATTCGTGAACGGGCCGTAAATTTCTGCGGTATCGAAAAACGTCACGCCGCGTTCCAGCGCTGCGCGAAGCAGCGCGATCATCTCGTGCTTGTCTTTCGGTGGGCCGTAGCCAGAGCTCATCCCCATGCAGCCCAGCCCGATCGCCGAAACTTCTAGATTGCTCTTCCCGAGTTTGCGCTTCTGCATTTTTAACTCCTCTCGAATTTAAAGATCGCCGCAAAACCTGCCGCTGCGTTTAGTTATTGCACTACGTCGCAAGGCGCCGATTCACATTTTCCGGCGGCCATCGCACATCGGCGAGTTCCTTTGGCAGTTGCGTCGGGTCTACTGGATAGAACGACGACAAATCGATGTTGGATTTCGAACCTTGTAAAAATTCCAGTTCCTCCGGCGCGCCGATGATCAGCCATAGCACCTCATCATCAGTGTCGTTGAACACCTGACGTAATTGATCCGGCGCAACAAGCACGCCGCCATATTTCGGCACCGTCAATGTTTCGTCGCCGACGCGCATCCGGCCCGCGCCTTCAAGCACAAAATAGAACTCCTCCGAACGGATGTGCTTGTGCAGCGTGTTCGCACTCTTTGGCGGCAACCGCCAAAGTCGCGCGCCAATATTCTCGCTGCCGGTGCGCTCGAGATAATCGGCATTCGGAATTTTCATCAAATTCGACGGACGCCAGTGCAGATCTTCCGGCTTGATGAGGTAATAACCCTGAATCGTTTTCATGCTCAGCCTATTAGTTTTTTCGACTCTCAACACTCAACTCTCAACCCTCTCCTTTAATGCAGCGCAGAAAAGCTGGTTGGATCCCATAAGGCCACTGAACCCGAGCATCACTGCGGCGCCACAAGGAAAAGACAGAAATATTTTCATATCGCGGACGATACGGCTGCGATTCATCGGCGTCGATGACGAGGACCATAATCGGCCATTTTCAGATTACTCATTCTCAATTAGCCTCCGGCTGACGTATGAGTCTGGATACGCAGACGAAAGTGGCGATTTACCGGCACTTCGCTGAGACCGGGGAGAGGCCGTCGCTGCAACTTGTAGCTGAACGCGTTCACGCTAATGTCGGCAGCGTCCGCGAAGCCTATGTGAGACTACGCGCCCAGCGAGTGTTAGTGTTGGAACCCGATGGAGTATCGATTCGGATGGCTCCGCCATTTTCCGGCATACCGACGCAACATGTCGTAATCGTCGATAACCGGAAGTATTTCGCTAACTGCGCCTGGGATTCATTCGGCATACCGGCGGCGCTGCATCGCCCGGGGCTGGTTCATTCGCGCTGCGAGCAATCAAGCGAACCGCTCAATCTGGAGATTGGCTTGGAAGGGCCGGCGCCGTGCAGTTGGCTTTTTCATTGTCTCGTTCCTGCGGCCAAATGGTGGGACGACATTGTTTTCACCTGAAACAACATGCTTTTCTTCCGGTCGGAAGAACGGGTTCGCGAGTGGTGTGCCGCGCGTGGTTATCCCATGCGGCCGCTGGTCACAATGGACCAGCTATGGACGCTCGCCACTACTTGGTATTCGACGCGCTTACAAGAAAACTCGCGCCGTCCGCAGCCCGATGAGATACGTTCCATCTTCGCAGGCCTCGGCTTGGAAGGCTACTTTTGGGATCCGCAGTCGGATAGTTTCGGTTAACGAATTCGCTTCGTTTGCCTCCTCCGAACATAGAGGCGCTTGTGTCAAACGTCTAGTTCGTGGGGAGCTCGGTGCTCGCCGCGGCGAGCACCGCTGCATTGGTTTCCGCTTCTCTTTCAACTCAAAATGACGGACCAGCAACTTCTGCTCCTGCTCGCCTCGGTAGCTTAAAACCAGCGAAGATTAGCCAGATGAAACTCGGAAAGCGGGTGAGCGGGATCAGAAATAGAGCACCCGGAATCACAAGACTAAAAAAACTCAGTTCTCCGATCACGCCGAGCGTCAGCCCAAAAACAATCAGCCATTTTGGAAGAAGCTTCGCCATGAGCGCTGGAATGGAAATGCCCGCAATGAGTAAACCCATGGGCACGGAGAACCCGACGCCGCCGATGGCGAAAACCACGTAGTACAACGCGCGAACCACGCCGCTATCCTCGGCGATTCCCGGGTAGGCCATGACCCACAAAACGAGCGCCGAGATCGCGATGTTAAATGCCGTCATGAGTCCACCGAACAGGGCGATGTAAGCGCCCGCTGCGCGCACGCCCAGGAACCGGAGGCGACTCACCATTGTCGCGGTAAAAATTCCCAGCGGGATGGCCGCGCCGAATTGAAGAAAAGCGCACATCAAGACCGAATGAGAATGGGTCTGAAAATAGTTGACGATTGTTTCGGTGGACTCCCACGGGCCCGGAAAATAGGGTCGCACTGCCGCTTCGGAGGCGGCCAGGTGCTCGGGAGGCCGAAACGAAATGACAAAGCATAGTCCGAGGTTGAACAGCAATGCGTAAATGATCGCGAGAACGCCCGGGTGTGGCCCACGATGGCCGCCTTTGTGTTGAATAGTTGTCGTCATGAACCGTTCATATAATGAATCATTGCACTTTGCAAATAATTTCTATATTTAGATCCAGTGATGAGTTCTGCTAAAGACCGACCGACTGGAGCTGCGTTTCTCCTGGCACAGCTCGGGGCGCATGCCGCCGGCCGGTTCGCCGACCGAATAGCCCACCTCGGCATCACTCCGGCCCACGCAGGCATCCTGCGATTCATCGCCAGAGCGCCGGGTCTAAATCAGCAGCGTCTGGCGAAATTTCTCGATGTTCTCCCGAGCAGAATGGTTCTCTTAATCGACGAACTCGCGGACAAGGGTTTGGTTCATCGGAAACGCAGCACAAAGGACCGGCGCCACTCCGAGCTCGTTCTTACCAAGAAGGGCGAGCGTACTTTAGCCAAACTTTCGAAGATCGTCGTCGCGCACGAAGCAGATCTGTGTGGCGCCCTTACGCGCAAGGAGCGCGACACGCTCGCACGGTTGGGCCGCAAGATCGTTCAACACCAGGGACTCACACCCGATGTCCATCCCGGGTATCGCAGTTTATAGTCGCGTAGCGCGCCATCTGCACACGCAGAATCTCTTGGCACCAACGGCCAAGAATTTCGTCGTGACCGATTAAACCTTGAACGGATCCACAGAGGAGCGGGGAAATGGCCATTAAAATGGCAACTTAAGTTACCTTGAGCTCGACCGGGCATTTCCTCTTGTGGAGTACACGAATTAAAAAAATAGAAGGCAAAAAAATAATGAATGAGAAAATGAAAATTGTGGTCATCGGAGGCACGGGCCTCATCGGAACAAAAGTGGTAAACAATCTTCGCCAGCGCGGCCAGGAGGTAGTTGCCGCGTCACCTTCCTCGGGCGTCAACACCTTTACTGGTGAGGGACTGGCTGAAGCGATAACAGGAGCTCAGGTCGTTGTTGATGTCGCGAATGCGCCATCGTGGGAGGACAAGGCGGTGCTGGAGTTTTTTGAAACGGCAGGGCGTAATTTACTTACTGCGGAAGCGGCCGCCGGCGTACGGCACCACGTGGCGCTGTCCATCGTCGGCGATGACCGGCTTCCCGCGAGCGGGTATTTGCGCGCGAAGGTGGCTCAGGAAAACCTGGTCAAGGCATCAGGGATTCCATTCACCATCGTTCGCTCGACGCAATTCTTCGAGTTCGCAAAGGGCATCGTCCAATCGGCCACCGAAGGGGAAACGGTTCGGTTATCACCAGCCCTCTTTCAGCCCATCGCGGCGGATGACGTCGCCGCCGCGCTGACTGGCTTCG
>Ga0306926_10005854_pt1 | contig 13168 bp, 10 predicted proteins | sample flu12Cox44000178_FD_203759 | JGI IMG/M metagenome (GOLD analysis project Ga0306926, IMG submission 203759) | Lab enrichment of tropical soil microbial communities from Luquillo Experimental Forest, Puerto Rico - flux8day.12C.oxic.44.000.178 (v2)... | ecosystem: Environmental > Terrestrial >... | reverse complement strand
TCGCCGCGTTTGGCCAGGCACCTCAACGGTCCCGCGATTCTTCACGGACGACTACATAAGCCCGCGGGTTGCTTGGGTTCACGGCGGCAAGAGCTGCGAGGAAGCAGCGGAGAGTTCTCTCGTCCCGGCGGCCGGCGTCAGGGTTGATCCGTCCACTCGCTGCGCCGTTCCCGGGGGTCCTCCTCGAATAGCCGCACGCTTTCGCCGGAATGACGGAAAAAGCAGAACCTCGTCAATGGCTAAAGCCAAACAGAGCTTGCGCGTTGTGGTGGAGGATCTTGTCCGTGTCGGCTTTCGGTAATCCGAGCCGTTCGATATAGGCGAAGGTCTCCTTGTACGCCTCGTAGTCCTGCAGGACCGGATAGTCGCTGCCGGTCACCAGGTGATCGGCGCCAAAGGCTTCGAGGGCGCAAGTGAAGGCCGCCTTTGAGCCGTAGCAGACGGTGTCGTAATAGAGTTTCTTGGCGGTCACGCTTGGCGCTTCGGCGAGGTTGGGGTGGCCGCTCTGGTTCTGGCCCTGCTTGTCGAGGCGGTTGAGCAGCATCGGGATCGGCCCGCCCAGGTGCGGCACGATGAACTTGATCCGCGGATAGCGGTAGGGGATCTGCTTGGCGATCATGTGCAACACGAACGTCGCGTCCTCGAGAGAGGTGCCGACCGACGCCCGGAAATTGTAATCGGCGATCGAGCGGCCGAGGCAGACGATGTTCATGTTGACGCCGACGCAGCCCAGCTGGTCGAAGCCGCGCTCCATCTCCTTTAGCGCCGCATCGACATGCGGCAACGGTAGCATGACGTAGGAACTGATCCGGTCGGGGTAGCGGCTCGCGAACTCGGCATAAGCATCGTTCAGCATCCGGACCGCGGTCACGCATTCCGCCTCATCCGGGAGATAGGGCGGGTGGTTCGGCGATAGGACCTGCCTCCCGACCCCCGCCTCATCCATCAGCCTGAACCGGCCTTCGATGTCTTCGGACGAATCCGAGAAGGGATGCAGCGCCATTCCGCGCTTAACCGGCAGATGCACCGGCGACGCAAACCGGTCACCCATAAACTCGCTGAAATTCTTCGGCGTGTAGTGCGCGTGCACATCGCAGATCATCGGGTATTTCCTCCTTCTTGCTGGCACGAGCCGAGGCGCCAAGGTAAGCCGCGTCGTTGCCGCACCGCAAGGCGCCGCTGCGTCCCAAGGTGACGATCTGCAACGCCCGCCACCGCCGAGGCAACATTTGATCGAGGTTCGCGGGTTTATCCCTCAGCAGCGCGAACCCGATACAGGGTCTGCGAAATCCCTTTCAGCGCCATTTTGATCGCTTCAAAGAGATGGCGCTCCGCACCGCGTGGGCGGCCAGCCAGGATCCATAGCGTAAATCCGCAAGCCGAATATACGATGCCTCCAACGACAACCGCCGCGGCGAGCATCAATGACAGATTCCCCAGAGCCTCAGACGTCGGCCAAAGTGCCTGAAGCTCCGTAACCGCCGTCACCATGAGGGTGACGGAAATGACTGGCCGCCAGCATCCGGCGAACAGCCTCGAGAGCGACAAGCGAAGCACTCGATTAACTAGAAAGAAATCCAATGCGGCGGACACCACCGCGACTGCCAATGTCGCGTAGGCTGCCCCCAAGGCACCGGCGCTCTCGGCGCCATAGATCAAAAACGGAATCGTGGCGATTGCAGTGCCGGCGTACAACACCATCATGTATTGCGGCCGTCCGGTCGCAACGTAGATCGGGCTCGCGGCAGCAGTCATGAGCCGCACGAATTCCGCAACGCAAAGCACCTGGATCAGGGGGATGGTTTCGAGCCAATTTAGGCCGAGCGTGATCCTGACCAGCGGATCTGCCACGACCCCGATACCCAATGAGAGAGGCGCGCTTACGAGAAATACGACGGCAAAAATGTCGACAAAGACCTCGTGCAGGCGCTCGGTATCATTTGCCAGCTTCGCGTATCCCGGTAGGATCGCTCTTCGCAGCGGCATCAACAAGTTCGTCGTGACCATACCGCCGATGTCGTCCGAGAGACCGAAGACGCCGACAGCGTGCTCGCCCGAAATTTTTCCCAGGATCAACGTACTGCTGCGGGCATAGATAAAGATGCATAAATTGCTGAGAACAAGCCATTTCGAAAAGTGTATGAGCTCGCGTGATGCGGCGAAGGTGATGCGGGGACGGTATTTGTGCATCACAAAGCTCAGCGCCACGCGGAAGACCGAACCTGCGACTATGCCCGCCACCAACGCCCAGTAGTCGCGCCAGACAAAAGCGAGCGGCACCATGACGGCGGTTGGGCCAAGTTTGCCGGCGACCATAAACACCAAATCTCGATGGAACGCCAATTTCTTGCGGAAATCGACGATTGCAATGTTCTGAAATCCATTGAAGAAAGTTCCCAGGGCCAGCCAGTACACAACCGGCTCGAGCCGCTCATCACCGAAAGACGACGTGATCAACCCCGCTCCAACCGCGAGCATCGCGGCGAGGATCGCATTTCGGCATATGGACAGCGTCCACGCGGTGTCGTACTCACGGCGGCCCGCGCTCTGGTTATGGATCAACGCCTGATCAAAGCTGAATTCGCTGACCGCTTGAAGCGCACCCGATAAAGCGGTCGCCAGCGCTACCAGGCCGAAATCCGCCGGGACCAGCAGCCGAGCCAGGATGATCGTGCTCAGCATCCCGATTACCTGGATGGCGAGCTGGGCTCCGACCGTCCACCCAGTGCCTTTGGCCATGGCCCTGCCGATGTCGAGTGAATCCGAAAAGCTCGGATCGTCCGAGGACTTGGGAGCGCCAACGGGAGAAGTCATGCTTTCATAAAGCGCATGTGTCGTTACGGCCGGCCCCGCAACGAGACCTGGCTCTCCGGGGCATTACCGGCTTTCGGAAATATACCAGCCTCGCGGTCATCGCGATAAACATTCGGGCGGCGGTGCAGCTCAGCGTGCGCAAGATTATGGATTTACCCGAGAGGAGTTTCCGAAACGTCACTTCTGGGCCAACCAGGGAAGGCCTTTCATCCATTCTTTCCGAGCAGGGTTGAGGAACCCGCGAAGCGGCAGGGTCGCAGCAACAGGTAGCGATCTAGGCGGATTTGCCGGAGCAGAGCGACTGGAACAGCCCGCCCATGACCATGGAATGGACCTTGGGCCCTGGACCGGGCGTTAGTCCCGATTGTCTCGGCCTCCTTTGGTTCCAAAGAAAAGAAACCATCCACCTAACCGAGAAAATGTTTGAATCCCAAGAAATCCTAAAAACTCACTCGGGTTATTTCTGCTCCACCGCAGATTTCGTAGATAAGTGCTTATTCGGCCATCCGGCATAATTGGCCTCGGTATCTTGACGACCGCCTCGATATCGATGCATTGCCGATAGCGGGCCATGACCTCGTCGGCGGTGTTGAAGAACCGAACGTGTCCTGCGTAGTCGAAATTGGGAACCGAACAGACGCACCATGTTCCGTCGCGCCAAAGTCGAATGACTTCGAGGTCGTGATCGACGTGTTCCAACATCTCCGTGCATACGATCGTGTCGTAGTCGCCGGCATAAGACCGGCTGTCGAGGGCGTCGCCGACGAAGAACAGCTCTGGCCGCCCAGTGCGGGAGCCGGCGTTTCGGATGGCCTCGGCGCTGAAGTCGAACCCGCCATACGCACTTTCGTATTCTTGCAGGATCATTTTCGCCAGGAACCCGCTCCCGCATCCTACTTCGAGGATCGAACGGGTGCCGTGGTCGCGGATATTGGCTACGATTTTGCGAAACAGCACGTCGTAACGCGTCCGCGTTACCGACGGCCCATACTCTTCGTGCATTCTGTCGTAAAAATCCGGCCCCAACTGCCGATCGATCTGCTCGCTCATCACAACACTATCTCGACTCGTTTGCGGCTTGTAATTGGTGCTCCACCGACCGAATGACCGGACGCTTTTTTGGCAGAGCCGGAAGCTCGCCGCCGCGACATTCGGTCTCGGTTCGGCGGGGTAGCGGTCGGAGGCACGAAAATCGACGTTACCACGATCCCGAGGAGCCTTCCAAGTCACCCTCAGAGCATTAAATAATCGTAAAATTAAAGCGCTGTCCGACATTTCGGATCGGTTGTCAAGGTGGTGAGCTGGCGCAAATCCGGGTATTGCGCATCTCCCCCAGTTTCGAAATATTCGAGCGAACACGGCCCGCGAGAGATCAATGCAACCGGTAAATGTGATCGTCAACGGCAATGCGCTCAGCGTTACCGCGAATGCGGATACGCCGCTGCTCGACATCCTGCGCAACCATCTGGGGCTGAGGGGGACCAAATTTGGCTGCGGCCTCGAGCAATGCGGCTGCTGCATGGTGCTGGTCGACGGCAGACCGGAGAAATCCTGCGGCAAGCCGCTCTCAGCCGTTGTAGGCAAGGAAATCGTGACGATCGAGGGCGTAGGCACGCCGGACCGGCCGCATCCGCTGCAGCAGGCCTTTATCGACGAGCAGGCGGGCCAATGCGGCTATTGCCTCCCCGGCATCCTGATCTCGGCCAAGGCATTGCTCGACCAGAACCCGTCGCCATCGCGGAAACAGATCGCCGAGGCGTTGGACGACAACATCTGCCGCTGCGGCAGCCACATTCGCATCATGCGTGCCGTCGAACGCGCCGCCCGCTCGATGCGCCAAGGGGGTCGACGATGAGCGCGTCATCGGCACTGCCGCCGCTGCTCGCCGCCAATCCGCGCCTCGATCAGTGGGTCGGGTTCCCCTCGCCTGGCCGGGTGAACGTTTCGACCGGCAGGGTCGAGATCGGCCAGGGGGTGTTGACCGCGATGCTGCAGATCGCCGCGGAGGAGCTCGACGTCGCCCCCGATCGCATCCTGCTGCGGACCGGGGATACGGATCTCACCCCCAATGAAGGCTATACGGCGGGCAGCCAGTCGATTCAATTCGGCGGCGTCGCGTTGGGGCTGGCGTGTGCCGAGGTGCGCACGTTGTTTCTCGAGCATACCGCGGCGAGATTCGGATATCCCGTTGCGGATTTGGCGGTGCAGGACGGGGCGATCACCCGACGCGGGGAGGCGACCGGCCATGATTACTGGTCGCTTGCAGGCGCCGTCGATCTTCGGCGAGATGCAACCGGTCGAGCGTCGCGCAAAAGCGTCAGCGATTATCGTGTCGTCGGGCGGAACGCGCCGCGCGTCGACCTCGCCGCTAAGGTGTTTGGCGAACCGGTTTTTGCCCACGATATGGTTCTCGACGGGATGGTGCACGCCCGCGTCGTGCGCCAGCCGCGCCGCGGCGCGACTATCACGGCGGTTGACGAGGCTGCACTCCGGCGGGCCGCGAAAGGGCCGATCGAGATCGTCCGCCACGGCAACTTTCTCGCCATCCTCGGAGCAGACGAGACGGTCGTCGAAGCCGCCGCCGGCGTCGCGTCAAACCACGTCGCCTGGGATGGTGTCGACACGATCAATCCATTCCAGGAAGAGGCGCGCTGGTTATTGCAGCAACCCTCGATCGATCGGACCATCGGGCCCCCTCCCCTGCCAGTTCCCACGGCGCCGGGCAACCGCTACGAGGGGAGCTATACGAGGATGCACATCGCCCACGCCTCGGTCGCACCGTCCTGCGGGCTGGCCCTCTACCGCGACGGGCGGCTCACAGTGTGGACCCATTCGCAGGGGGTCTACCCGTTGCGCGATGCATTGGTCCGGACATTGACGCTCGACCCGGCGGCGATCTCGGTCAAACACGTGCAGGGTCCGGGCTGCTATGGGCACAACGGCGCCGACGATGCCGCTGCCGATGCTGCGATTATTGCGTTCCGCCGGCCCGGCGAGCCGGTCAAGGTGCGATGGCGGCGCGATGAGGAATTCGGTTTCGAGCCGGTCAGCCCGGCAATGATGGTGACCGCGCACGCCACGCTCGACAGCGCGGGACTCCCTGCCGACTGGACTACCGAGATCTGGAGCGGCCGCCACACCAGCCGCCCAGGCGGTGGCGGCAACCTGCTCGCCGCCGAAGCCCTGCCGGACCCACCGCCTCTGCCGCCTCCTTCTGAATCCTCATTTCCGCCGGGGGCCGGCACCCGCAACGGCGAGCCGCTCTACGATTTTCCAGCGAAGCGAATCTTCCATCACCTGATCGCGGAAACTCCCGTGCGGACCTCGTCTTTGCGCGGGCTCGGCGCGACACTCAACGTCTTCGCGATCGAATCCTCGATGGACGAACTCGCCGAGCGAGCCGGCACGGATCCGGTCGCCTACCGGCTGTCGGTCCTGTCAGACGCGAGGGCGCGCGCTGTCGTCGAACATGCCGCCCGCCTCGCCGACTGGAAACCCGGGCTGCCAACCGGCACCGGCCGCGGCCGCGGGATCGGTTTCGCGCGCTACAAGAACCTGGCGGCCTACGCCGCCGTCGTCGCCGAAGTGGAAGTCGAAGAGAGCGTCCATCTGCTGCACGTGTGGTGCGCCGCCGACGCCGGTCTCGTCATCAACCCGGACGGCGCGATCAACCAGCTCGAAGGCGGCATCATCCAAGCCGCAAGCTGGGCCTTGAAGGAGGGCGTGCGGCTCGACACCGCCGGCATCAGCTCGCGCGACTGGGAGACCTACCCGGTGCTGCGCTTCACCGAGGTGCCCGAAGTGGTCGCGGAACTGCTCAATCCCGCCGCCGACCTCCCGCCGCTCGGCATCGGCGAAGCGAGCGGTGGCCCGACCGTCGCCGCTATCGGCAACGCCGTTGCCCACGCCCTCGGCACCCGCCTCCGCGACCTGCCCCTAACCCGCGAGCGGGTGATGGCGGCGTTGCTGAAGGCGTGAGTCGAAGCCGGAGGCGCGTGTGCGGTCGGCGCAAAATTGCCAAATTCCTATCGTATTGGTACAAGCGGGAGGCTCAGCCGTCGCGAAGATGCGCGTTACAACCAGAACCTGAATTTTGCTGCAGACTCGCTGCAGATGTAGCGGACAGTCATAGACGACTCAGCTAAAGGTTGTTTACCCTAATCTCTCGCGCCAAGCTCGCGAGGGTGGCTTTGGCGGCGCTGAGGCCGGAGAGGTAGGCGCCGTGCGCTGTTGAAAAGAAATTCGGGGAGGTGGCTTCGCCGGCGAAAAACAAACGGTTGTCGACTGGAGCCGCGAGCACCGCACGGTCTTGAGCATGGCCGGGCAGGGCGTAAGAGTAGGAGCCGCGGGCCCAGGGGTCTTGCTGCCAGGCGGTCGAGGCGAGCGGCGCGATACGTGTACCGATGTCGTTGCCGAAGAGCCGCGCGAGCTCGGCGGTAGCGAACGAAAACATCGCCGCCTGCCCTTCCCGCTCCAGCGCCGCTGCGAACCGCCCGCCGAAAAAGGTGTAGATCGCCGGCCGGTCGAGCGGCCGCACCTGATAGCTCATCGTTTCGCGCGAGGTCGTAGAGCCGACGAGAAAAATATCCGGTTCGATTCCGCGAAGAGAGCCAAGCAGCGAGATGAAGAGCTTGTTGTCGACGCCGAGCGGCAGGCCCGCCGCGGCCGCGATCTTGTCTGGGAGGGGCGGGTCGAAGCGCAGCACTTCCGCGGCCAGGATAGAGGTCGGCACAGTGACGATAACCCGCTGCGCCGTAACGGTACCGCGGGTCGTTTCGAGCCGGATCGCCCGGCCGGCATGGTCGATACGTGAGACCGCCGCTTCGAGCGCCACCGGTAGCCCCTCGGCGAGCCTCTCGAAGAGCCGGCCATAGCCCTCGCGCAACCGCCAGTTGACCCCGCTGTCTTCGTAGCGGACATAGTCCTTGACGGACACGTGGGCGAGCTCGGCGCCGTTGCCCCAAGTGCTGCTCGCGTCGAGTAATTGGTTCCAGCGCCCGCCCGGCGGCAACAGGCTGGCGAGCGGCTGGTCGGTCGGCTCGGCGGCGGCTTTCCGGCGCGCCCGGCGCTGGGCTTCACGGGTGGCGATCCAATCCACCTCGGCCTCGATCGTCTCACCGCTACGGCGCAGCCGGTTGATCCATTCGGGCGGCCGGCAATGGATCCGAAAGCCAAGATTCCGGGCGATCGGCGACAAAGGGTTGCGGTCGGCCGAATGCAGCCATTCGGCGCCGCGGTCGAGCGGAAACCCGGCCGGCTCGACCGTGTGCACCCGGCCGGCGACCCGGTTGCGCGCTTCGAGCACGAGGACCGAGACCGAGCTGCTCTCGACGAGCCGCCGGGCCGCGCCGATCCCGGCCGCGCCGGCGCCGACCACGGCAACGTCGACCTCCGATTGGGGTCCCGCCATGTCTCAGCGGTGCGCGGCGCGAATTTCGGGCACGGTTGCGGCGATTTCACTGACCAATTTGTTAGTCATCGCGTCGGCGAAGGAATGGAAATCCTCAATGACCCGCAGAAAGGCGCCTGGCCCGCCGATCACGTTCTGTCGGTACCATTCAGGCAGACCGCCCGGCGGCTGAGTGTGGAACGCGTAACCCGGGTTCGGCTTGTCGTTGACGATGGCAAGACCGTTGATCGTCACCCCCTCCGCAACCGCCTGGTCGCGGGCGTCGGTGACCGGCCGACCGGAGTTGTTGGTGCCGTCACCGGAGATGTCGATAATACGCCGATTGGCGTGCGGCTGCGCGGCGGCAAACCGCTCCATCGCGAAATCGATGGCACCGCTGATCGAGGTGCGTCCGATAAACGAGCGCGGCGCGGCCAGGATCACCGCCGCGAGCCCACCGGCATCTTCCTCGTCATGCACCACCGTCCAATCGGCGACGACGTTCTGCTCGCCCGCGCCGGACCATTCGACAAAGCAGATCGCGATAGTTCCGGTTGAGCCGCCCCGGATCGCCGCGAGGACGCGCGGGTCGGTCAACGCCGCTGAGTAACCCTTGCGCTGCAATGCGAATTCGCTTTCGTCGATGCTGCGCGAGACATCGGCGGCGAGCACGAGCAGCAGATCGGTGGTCTGCGCGGCCACACCTCCACCAAATGGCAACAGGGCCAGCAACAACACAGCCGAGGCGGCAGATTGCATCGGGGAGATCCTCGTCATCGGCGGCCAGGATATGCCGGCCGCCGACGCCGCGGAAGGGTGTCGCCGGGAGGCGGCCGCAACCCCACATCTTCACCGAAGGATTCCCTGCAATGTATCTTGCACAGACTAGGCTATCGATGTATCTTGCACAGACTAGGCTATCGATCGACACCGCGCCGCGCGAGATCAAGGAGATCACCGCCGAGGTGGCAGAATCGACCGAACGCCAGACCATCTCGGGTCGGTCTTCTGACCCTCTATATTCCGCACACCTCGGCTTCATTGCTGATCCAGGAGAATGCATCGCCCGACGTTCGGCGCGACCTTGCTGCGTTTCTGCGGTGGATCGTGCCGGAGAATAGCGCGCTCTACCGCCACAATGACGAAGGGGCCGACGACATGCCGGCCCATATCAAGAGCGCACTGACCCAGACCCAGCTAACCATCCCGGTCACTGGCGCGCGGCTGCAGCTCGGCACCTGGCAGGGCATCTTTCTGCTCGAGCACCGCGCCTCGCCGCATCGCCGCTCGCTCGTCCTGACATTGATCGGTAAGGAAGCGACCTAGCCACCTGGCGGGAGGACCTGGGATCCGGGCGCATTCGTCGCTCCCTCTTAAAGCGACGGTTGTAGGAATTTTTATTAAAGACTTGATGTAACTCCGATTTTGTGTGATCACAGTTGGGCTAATGATAATTAATCGCAGAGACTCTCGACATTGATGATCCGAAACCTCCAGTTCCTTTCAGCGGCGCCCGCGCTCGAGACCCCCGGCGACCGGGCGTCAGCGAGCACTTCGCGACTGGCGGCCCTGCTCGCCCTGGGGGTTATCTTCGCGTTTTGCGTCATCCCCTTCGCGGGGCTCGCCGCGAGCAGCAACCGAGGGCTTAGCCTCGGTTGTGTTTTGGGCAATGCCTTGCTGCTCTTCCCGTTGGCGTTAATCGCAGTAAGAGTTGGCCTCTTGGCGAGCCGAAATTTGAGGATCCCTGAACAATCCATGCCGGGGCTATTGACCCGAACTGTGTTGGTCGCAAGCCTATTTGCACTTTTCCTGTTCTGTGTCTCGGGCCCACGACAAACGCTGGAGCGTGCCTTTGGCGCCTCACCAACTCATGTTTTTCACGGCCAGCCGCGCGAGGCACGGAATAGAGCTGAGACGATAGTATCGAGCGGGATTCGCGACGCGTCCCTAGGCTATCTCGCGGCTTTGCCCTTGACCTTTTTAGGCCTGGTTTTGCTATTTCGCCGGGGTTGCGACGGCCCACCCATCGCCAAGGTTTCGCACGATCAACGGCGAGTGCATCGCCCGAGAATGGGGGTGGTCTCGACCACTATCGCGCTTGCGGCAGTGGTGGCCGGGGCAGCCGGATCGATTATTAACTTGACCGAGGGAACCCACCTCGATGCCCAAGGCGCCCTGGAGCTTACCCATCCGGTGACCCGAATCTCGGTGAACGACGGTTTCAGCGTCGAGGATTTGCACGTCACCGTTCAGTCCGCCCAACGTCTGCGTCAGCCGCAGCTGGCAGAGACAGCCGCCGCAGCGGGCACGGCAACCGCGACCGGTAACGATGCCGACCGGATCTACTTGGAAGTCACATTCGAAAACGCCGGAGATCGGCTCCGTGGTGTGGGACGGGGGGTATTTCGCGTGGTCGCGCGCGACGGTGCGGGCTGGGGGCCGCTCGCCGACGACTTCCCGGAGATCTTATTGGGCCCAAGGGAAACGCTCACCACAAGACTGATCTTCGAGGTACCACCGCAAGCAACGCAGCTCGCCTTCATGTCCACCGCGGGACCAGCTGAGAAGCGTATTCCGATCGGCGACGATTCGATTGGCGCTCTCCTTGGCACGTTGTGCCGCGCGCTAGTCAAGACCTGGGGCACTTAGAAGAAAGCAAACCAGCGGAACATCGGCGCCGGATCCGCTGGCGTGAGCTCCCTGTTGCCGGAAATAAAGCAAAGTTCTCAGAAAACCTAATACAGGAAATAAAACGAGATGATCAGACGCACGCTAAGCACGTTGAAGCCCGCTCTTAGCAGACGCACCATGTTGAAAGCCGGCCTCGCTGCCGGAGCAGGGGTTTCGCTCGTCCCTTGGATCGGCGGCACGAGAGCCGACTCTCCTTCGCTCAAAAAGTATGTCAGCCGCGTGCGGATCCCAGATGTCGTGCAACCGACGCATGTCTCGGATGGGATCGCGCATTACAAAATCGAGATGACCGAGTTCCGGCGGAAGGTCCACCCGGACCTTCCGCCAACGACCCTGTGGGGGTACGAGGGGACTTGGCCCGGCCCCACGCTGGAAACACGAGCGGGACGCCCGGTGAAGGTGCGGTGGGTCAACAACCTCCCTGGGCGGCGGCACCTCTTGGATTACGCCTACGACACGACTATCCACGGCGCGGATATGGGAGAACCCCATGTGCGCACGGTGGTGCACCTACACGGCGCCAATGTATGGCCGGAAAGCGACGGCTATCCCGAGGCCTGGTTCACAAATAACTGGGGCCAAACGGGCCCGTTCTTTACCACCAAGGACTACTATTACCCCAACGACCAGGAAGCGACCGGCCTGTGGTACCACGACCATTCGCTCGGGATCGTCCGCCTCAACATCTTCGCGGGTCTGGCCGGCTTTTACTTCATCCGCGACGATCTCGAGGACGGCTTGAACCTCCCGCGGGGCCGCTACGAAGTGCCGCTCTTGATCCAAGACAGGATGTTCAACGCAGACGGCTCACTGCAATACCCGACGGTCGGCGACGGTACCCACCTGGTCTGGATCCCAGAGTTTTTCGGCGATGTCGCTTGCGTAAACGGCGTCGCCTTTCCGTTTCTCGAAGTCGAGCCGCGCAAGTATCGCTTCCGGATGCTGAATGGATCGAACTCACGCTTCTATCACCTGACGCTGACGGATTCAGCGGGGAAACCCGGACCGGCCTTCAACCAGATCGGGACTGACGGCGGCCTGTTGCTGGCTCCGGTTCAATCGAATGATCTACTGATCGCCCCGGCGGAGCGCTTCGACCTCGTCATCGACTTCTCCGGCACTCAGGGAAAATCCTTCACCTTGGTGAACGACGCACCCGCCCCGTTCCCGGGAGGGGGAGAGGTCGACCTGCCCGAGATCATGCAGTTTCACGTGACAAAACCGCTCTCCGGCCGAGATACCAGTTCGCTGCTGAAGCGGTTGAAGCCGATAAGCCTGCTTCCGCCAACAGCTGCAGTGAAAGAGCGCTTCATCATGCTGAGCGAGGCGGACCGGGATTCGGACGGGTTCCCGGTCATGGGTGAACTGGGCGGCTCGCCGGTGAATGCCAACCCGAACAATCCGACCGGCGGCGCACGCTGGGACGATCCCGTGAGCGAAGCCCCGAAGGCAGGCACAGTAGAAATCTGGAACCTGGTGAACACGACGACCGACGGCCATCCGATCCATCTGCATCTGGTGCAATTCCAAGTGCTCGAGCGGCGGGCCTTCGATCTTTCGCATTTCATGGACACCGGGAAAGTCGTCTTCACCGGAGATCCGATTCCTCCGGCGCCAAACGAACGACCTGCGTTCAAGGACACGATTAAGGCGTTCCCCGGCCTCGACGCCGACGGCAACGTGACCAGGCTGGTCACGCGTGTCATCGCCAAGTTCGATCTGCCAGATAACGCAACCGTCAGTCCCGGCAAGAAATACCGGTACGTATTCCACTGTCACATCCTGGAACACGAAGACAACGAAATGATGCGTCCCTACGATGTTATAGGGTAGGAGCCGCGCTGTTCAGTTCTGCATGGCCTGGGTCACGGCGCCGCCGGTCGCGGTGCGGCCGCCGTCGATCACGTACTGTGCGCCGGTGATCGCCGAGGCGAGGTCCGAGCATAAAAACAGAACAGTGTTCGCGATCTCTTCTGGGTTGACATAGCGGCCCATCGGGATCGCCGATTGGTAGCGGCGGCTGACGCTCGCCGGGTCGGACGGGTTGAGCTGGGCCTCGAGCGAGTGGATCATCCGCGTGTCTACGGGGCCGGGGCACACGGCGTTGATGCGGATGCCACTACGGGCGACCTCCCCGGCGGCGGTTTTGGTAAGACCGATAACCGCGTGCTTCGACGCGACATAAGCGGGCATCCCCGGCGTGGCCACGAGGCCCGCAACCGAGGCGGTGTTGACGATCGCGCCGCGCTTCTGCTCCAACATGACCGGCAAGAC
>Ga0306926_10005853_pt1 | contig 13169 bp, 9 predicted proteins | sample flu12Cox44000178_FD_203759 | JGI IMG/M metagenome (GOLD analysis project Ga0306926, IMG submission 203759) | Lab enrichment of tropical soil microbial communities from Luquillo Experimental Forest, Puerto Rico - flux8day.12C.oxic.44.000.178 (v2)... | ecosystem: Environmental > Terrestrial > Soil... | reverse complement strand
CCAGCATTGTCCTTACTCGCAACAGCGCCGAGCTGAGAAGAACGGGCTCCTCTGGCACGGCTCGCAATGTCAACCGCAATCCATGCGCTTCGTCGTCGAGGATCCCCGGTAGTAGATTCCTTTTTCACTTTGTCATCCGTGTTAACCTTGTTGGACTGTTTCCATCTGCCGCCAACGTTGCCACAGGCTAACATGAAGAACTGCTTGCTAGTCGTGGTAACCGGTGCGCCTAGGCGCGCTCACGTTGCCGAGATCAGCTCGGCCGGACGGCCAATCGATTCAGATCTGATTGGCTTCGCGGCCCCCTTTTGATCAATTAACGAAGCGCAGATCAACTCGATTGTCAGCACCTTGTTTATCTCATTCAGATAATTATGAGTTCCAGCGAGGTGACGTGTAACCATGCCCTGGACGGATTTTTGATCAAAGAACTCAACGTAACGAGCGTTTGGATTTGACAAGGTCTGCCTAATGAAGTCACCGAGGTGGGTCTTGATCCAAATCCGGTAACCTTCGAACTTTTCTCGACCAGCGACGATTTTCTCCAAGTGTAACTTTGCCAGTTTACGATCTATCCGGGTCAACCAGTGAGGGGTAGCGAACAGGTAATAGTATTCCGTCTTGAACAGCGCCCGATAGAAGAGGTAGCGGATTTTTCCCAGCAATGCCCCTCCGCTCCCGAGCTCGCCCATATTGGTTATCAACCCTCTTAGCTCAGGCGCAGTCTCCCTTATGTATCGCACTTGTAGTTGGCCGGCGCCCCTAACCTCTGGTGGAGCCTGAAACATCAGCTTAACTAAGTCGTTATCCATATAAGGCGTTCGCAGAGTGAGTTGTGACTGTTCAATTGAAAGTAACCCATACTCATACCACGGGAGCTCTTCAAACACCGTGTTGGATAGAGAACGCTCTCGGTGCAATCTGTCTCTGGGTTGTAATCCCTTCATGAAGGTCTTCAAATCGGACTCAAAAAAATCGCTGCTGTAGCTAATCCAGTGGATCAGTCTCCGATTCTTAACTATCTCGCTGCCGTACTTTCCTGTCAGCCGGACAGGCGCGAGGTGACGCGCGATTCGGTTTAAGTAGATGTCGTGTGCTCCAAAGGCGTCGTGGGCGCCATCAGAAAGATACACGCTTTTTTGAGCGAACTCTGGAAATTCCTTGAAAAACGCGTGATCGAGTTTAATCGCCTCGTGTGACCGGCGACAGATTGCTGCGATTTGTCGTGCCTTTTGAATATCCAATGTTTCCCCATAGGGGCCTCCGAAGGTATAGCTCGGAAGCGATAGCCCATTTGCCTGCAAGGCGGCTGCAATTGTCCGTGTGTCAAGGCCGGCAGTTGCAGCGATAGCAACATCTCGCGAATCCCTAGCGTACCGTGGAAAAACGTCCGATACGGTCATTGCAAATCTTTCGTAAAACTCCGCAGGCGCGATCGCTGGCTGCCGATCCCAATCACTGGGATCAAAGTAACGCTCCCTTCTTGGTGTAGCACCGTTTTCGAACACCCAAGATGCCCCCCCGGGCAACAGAGAAATATTTTTGAAGAGCGTTTTATTACCAACGATGCAGCCATATCGAAGATACTCTGCTAATCCGTCCGCTCGAATTGCCCTTAAGCCAGGCCGGACCCGTAGGAGAGATTTCGCTTCAGACGCAAAAAGGAATTCGTTCTTTCCTTCATGGAAATAGATACGCCTCATTCCGTATCGGTCATTAAAAAGCGTGATCTTTCTAAGCCCTAGATCCACGAGGATTCCGCAAAACCATCCATTCAATCGAGCGAAAAAGTTATCTCCAGTTTCATAGTAAAGGTTAAGCAGGTACTGAGCATTGGACTCATCAACCCGATTACCAGACCGGCGTAACTGTGTGAGCGTATCCTCGCTCAGGTAGTTCTCGCCTTGAAAAATTAGGACGATATTTTTGTCATGACTAATTAGCGGCATGCAATCGGCGAATGAATTTTCATGGCTGATCCAGCCAATCTGAAGCCCGAGACTTCTGTTCACATATTGGCCACCGCGGTAAAATTTCTCATGCCGCATGACCTCAACCATCGCGCCGAGCTCTTCTCGTATTCCCTCGTACGGTTTTTCGCTTATTATTCCGGCTAAACCAGGCATATAACGGCTTACAACAGACTAATATTCGTTAGTTTCCTAATACGCGAACGTTAAAACGCGCCACCCAGCGCACCCGTCCTGTCAAACGCTGATTCTCTTTCGTAGTACTGCCTTGATCTTAAGATCAGAACCATGCCGGCGCAGAAACCCCATCCGTAATAGCGGGCTGGTACAATGTCGCAGTTCGAGCTTTTGTAGCAGCAATACTAAAGACGTTGGCATGCCAGGCAAAAGAAGAAGGTTAAAGGAATTATAATCGACAATATCAAAGCCGCGTGATGTCAGTGCCTTTTTATACCATCGAAAAGACCGGAAGTATGCGAGTTTCGCTTGTTTCCCGAACAGCAACTTTGCCTTCTTAAGCACTGAGAGCATGCGTAAGTAGATGGAGGACAAGTTCTTCACATGAAGAATGAGAACTCCGTGATCGGTGAGAACTCGAGTGAATTCGTTAAGTGCCGATCCGACTTCCGCGTCATCCATATAATGGAGAACGCTCAAGCAAAGAAGCTTGTCAACAGAGGAGCTTGCTAAGGGCAGCTGAGTTATGTTGCCTTCGCTAATCTGCACATTGTCAATATTGTTAGTTCGGAGTCGCGACTGGCATCGCGCGACCGCACCTGTTGAGTAGTCCATTCCGACAACACGTTTGACCTTGGAATGCAGTAGAAACATGTTGCCGCCAGTCCCGCAGCCGGCATCAAAGATCATCTCATTGCTCTTAGGGTCGATGAAACTAAGTAATTCTCTCTCCGAAAGCTCGGCAACTTCTTTTTGCCAAGGGCCGCTCCCTCGGTTAAAACTAAAATCCGACGCCACCGCTGCGGATCTCTCGTTCCAATGTTTTTGCCAATCAGTACAGCGCCTCATAATTCGAACAGCAAAGTTGATTTGTCGCGTTAGGAGCTAAAGCTGACTTCGATCGCTGTTACGGACGGGAATTTTTTAAGCAGTCGCTTGGCCGAACTTCTTGATACCCTTCCTCACAAAGCGTCGGCGAGGGTCGATGCGAAAAATCGGGTGCGTGTTAGGGTCGTATTCCAGGGTCTTCATGTTTCGTTTAGTCAAGGTCGTAATCAGCCATTTGTCGATCGGCGAGATCATGCGCTGCCATCGCACTGCCGCACTGGGATCGAAGGCCTTCCTTTGTTGGCCTGTTAAACTGGAGGGCTGATGTTGATGAATCCCCTTTTCCGGATGAAGCAAGTCTCCGTTGAATTCCACGTCTATGAACTTGCAAAGGTTCCTTAGCGTTTTCTCGGGTTCAGCCAACAGGTCCTCGTAACGAAACATCTTGTAGTTGCCAAGGTTGCGGAACCGACGATGGACCCGCGCCGTCCGCCAGTATTGGGCAATAACAAACCAGACGCTTAGTTTTCGTATGATCCAAGCGAGCCGGGGATGCCGCAGCACTTTAATAGCTGTCCCCGAAGGATCGTTTGTCTTCGACATCGCCATCGCACGGGGATCGCGTGTGATGTGCATGATCTTGCAATCAGGGAACCATTCAAGCAGCTCCGGTATGTGTCCGACATCGACAGGAAACTTCACACACGCCCGGTCGCACCCGCCGAACCGGGTGACCTCCTCAATCAAAATTCTGGCGATCGCCCCGAGGCTTCTGTCCGATTGCTTGATTCGGTGAGAGATTTCTCGCTTCAACATGGGGTCGCTAGCTTGCTCGATGTTTTCGAATCTCCAGAAAGTGCTGTCCAATCCCGGCAACTGGTTTTTGGCAAAGCAAAGCTGGACCATTTTATCGACATTTTGATCGCTCGCCAGATCACCAACTTGAGTTGTGAGAAAATAACGAAAATCCTTACGCCTCCAGTCGCCAAGGAAGCTTGGGTCGGTCAGCCTCATAATCTCCGGGCACATCGCAATGACATTATGCCAGAGCGTACTTCCAGCCCGATGGAGGCCCACTATGAATATGTGAGGTTTCATCGCGCAGTTTTCTCCGGGTATCTCAACGCATACCACTGCGCTCTTAACGTCAACAGCCGTGCCTTAACGCTCTCAGGGATCAACCCTTTTAGCCCCTTGTGTAGCCCAAGACGGAGTGCGACTTCTCCCCTGAGGGTCAACGGGGCGTAATACTCGGGAACGGCAACCCTTTGGAAGCCGTTACGTTCCTGGAAGTAGGCATGGCCTCCTCTTCGCCAAAGCGTGTATGTGAGAAAAGGGAGCCGCCGCTCGACACAAATTCTCACGGCCTTAGCGATCATGGCATTCATTGGCGCCTTATCGCGATGGGCCATTTTGTCCAAAATCAGGGTTATCATAGCGTACCTGTCAGCCATAACTAGCTTGATGAAGCCAATCAACTCTTTTTCGTGGTAAGCACCGATGAAGATCGCTTCGTTCCGGTCCAGCAACATATCCTTTTTAACCGCTTCGAAGTCTTTCCCGTAGTGCCAAAAACGCTTCCCACGCCGAACGGGGCACTCATTAAACATATCGGTGATGCCTTGAACCAGCTTATCGTCCAACTCGACTTCCATTGCAGCAACACCTCGCTTTTCCGATTTTCGAATCAGGCGTCGCGTATTGGAATTGACCAATCTCTCCCACCAGGTTTGATAGTCGGTGATTGGAATAACGGCTACATGACGCCACTCGTGGTAGTAATTGTATTTGGGTTTGCTTTCTGGGATTCGCTGCCAAAATCTCAGAAGGTCAATCCTCGTTGGAGAAGCTTTCAATTCTCGAATCACCGTCTCCGGATCCTTCACGTCTTGCTGCCAGTCGTTCCTAAGGGCAGCTGTTTTGATAAAACGTCCCGAGATGATGAAAGCTTTGTTCTCAGCACGGACCGCGTCGACCCGTATGGGCACGCCTTTCCAACGGATTGTCTCTTGATAAGTCGTTGCATTCATGTGTTAGGGACGCCTGTCACAAACAGACCGGCAAATTCAAACGGTGATCAGTGCAGCACTGGCAGCGGAGTGGTGTCGCTAATTGATATGACGGGCTGCCGCGATCGGAAGCTGCGCAGCCACTCTTCGAACATCACCAAACTGAATAACAGCTTGTGGTAGTCCTGCTTCCCCGAGCGATGATTTTGCAGGAGCGTTTGCACGGGCTCAGGGTTGAGGAAGTCAAACATCAGCGAGCCTCCATCTAGGAGAGTTTCTGGAAGTTCGCCCTTCAACGAGGAGCGGAACCAGTCGTCCACGACGTTTACGGCAAAACCGCGCTTTTTACGCTTGAGGATGCGCGGTGGAAGATAACTCTGGCATACCCGCCGGTGGAGCCATTTCCGGCTACCATTGCGAATTTTGAAATGAGACCCGAGTTGCTGGACGTATTCGACTACGGTCCGATCGAGGTAGGGCACGCGGACTTCCAGGCTGTGGGCCATGGAGAGCTTATCGGCATACATGAGCAGTTCGTCGGGAAGAGATGACCGGATTTCGAGGAGTTGAAAGCCCCCGAGTTCGTCAGTATGCACCATCTGCGGAACCAGATCGCGCCAGTAATCGACCAGCTCGCTGCCTTGTCCGTTTGGGAGCAGATCGTCCCGGAACAATCCGTCTATAGCTTCGCGGGGCGCCAGCGAGAAAACATCCTGATAGCGCTTCATTCGGTTTTCCGTGCCTAGAGAAGAAACGCCTCGCTTCAACATTTCATTGCGCGGAAGGCCGTTCACGGCAAACCCCAGGACCGAGCGCAGGCTGGTTGGCAACCGGCGCCACCATTCACCATAGTGAACGCCAACATGACGTTTGTATCCGCCAAACAATTCATCCGGTCCCTGGCCGATGAGTGCAACCTTTACATCCTGCCGTGCCCGCTGACAGACAAAGTACATTGGAACAATTGAGGAGGCGGCAATCGGCTCTTCCAAACATTCGACGATATTAGGCAGTGATCTTTCGAATTCCGCTCGATCAAGCTTCACTGTTATGTGCCGTGCGCCCAGGATTGAAGCAGTCTCTGCTGCATCGGCCAGTTCGTCGTCCTTGAAGTCTTCCCCGTACCCGATAGTGAATGCCGGCCAGGGACCGCCTTGCTCATTCATAAGTCCCAAGAGCAGCCCGGAATCAAGACCAGCACTCAGAAGGATCCCAACTGGAACGTCGCTTAACAAGTGACGCTTGACCGCGGCGCGGTAAAGTTCCAGCAACTCCTGCCGAGCATCTTCCTCACTCTTCCCGCTGAGAAATGGAATTCGCGTATGGTTATACCATCTTTCTTGCCGCCAGTTTTCTTCTTCACAAATGAGCATCGTACCTGGCGGGAGTTTTCGAATTCCTTGGAAAATGGTTAGGGGAGAGGGCGTGTATCGAAATCGGAGGAAAAGATTAAGTGCGGTCGGGTCTACAGCAGGTTTGGAGTCATCCGCAGCAACAACGGGACGAATCTCAGATCCGAAGGTCAGCCGGCCATTGTCGATCTTGTAATAGATCAGCTTGATGCCCATGGCATCCCGGGCCACTACCAGCCGTCTTTTGTTAACATCCCAAATGGCCAGACCAAACATGCCATTGAGACGATTGAAAACCTCCGTGCCCCATTCCTTGTAGCCGTGAATGATCACTTCGGTGTCCGAATTCGTCCTAAACTGATGGCCTTTGCTTCTGAGCTCCGTTTGCAGTTCCTTGTAATTGTAGATCTCTCCGTTGAAGATTACCCACACGGTTTCTTCTGCATCGGACATCGGCTGGTGCCCGCCGGCCAAATCGATGATAGAAAGCCGCCGGAAGCCCAATCCGACCGAACCCGACAAGAAATATCCTTCGTCGTCAGGACCCCGGTGGACTATAGTTTGGGTCATCCGCCGGATCGTATCCGGATTAACCGGCTCATGCCGGATGAAATTGAACTGGCCGCAGATGCCGCACATTGTGGACGAAATGAATGGTTAAAGTGTTACCAAGTTTCGAGGCGATAACTCAGGAAGCAGCGAGCACTAATCGGTTGCCGCTTATCATTCGCATATCTTCATTACGCCGCAGGCGATCGAATTCCGCGAGCGCCATTCCCACAACCTGGTCCATGTTATAGTAACGATATGTAGCAAGGCGCCCGACAAAACTGACATTTTTTTCAACCGCACCTTGTTCGGCGTACTTTTGATAAAGCGCTCGGGCATCAGGCGCGGGAATTGGATAATACGGCTCTCGGCCAGGCCCAAAATTCTGGGGATATTCACGGACAATCGTGGTTAAGGGAAGCTCCTGCCCAGTAGCGTGTTTGATTTCCACGATCCGCGTGAAGTCGTGATCGTTTGGGTAATTTACCTGCATGGTCGGCTGGAAGAATTCCTGCGCCAGAGTCTCCGGCTCGAATCGAAGCGACCGATAGGGTAGGCGACCAAACCGGTAGTCGAAGTACTCATCAATTGGGCCGGTAAAAATAAGATGTCGAAACGCCACTTGCCTACGAGCTTCGCGGTAATCGGTATTGAGCCGCATCTCAATCAGTGGATGCGCAAGCATTCTCCGAAACATCGCGGTGTAGCCATCTTTTGGCAGGCCTTGGAATTTTTCCGAGAGATAGCGATCGTCCCGGTTTGTCCGGATCGGGATCCGACCGCACACCGTGGGGTCGAGATCCTTCGCGTCCCGCTGCCATTGTTTGCGCGTATAATTTTTGAAGAACATTTCGTACAGCTTCCATCCTACCTGTGAAATAATCACTTCTTCGGAGTTTTTCGGATTGTCAATATCGATACGCCACTCAGCGAGTTGGGTCTCCATTTCCTCAGTATTTGATGGTCGTCCAATGAGTTGCTCGAACGTATTCAAGTTAATGGGGAATTGCCAAAATCGACCGTGCGTCCAAGATAAAATCTTGTATTCCACATCGCGCCACTCAGTGAACTGACTTAGATAGTCGACGATCCGCTGCGAGTTCGTGCGAAAATAATGGGGCCCATAATGATGGAGTAAAACGCCTGCTCCATCATAACGATCGTATGCATTACCGCCGATGTGACTGCGTTTCTCAACGATTAGGCAGCTCTTGCCCAGCTGAGAGGCAAGCCGTTCAGCCAGAACTGAACCAGCGAAACCTGCACCTACTATAAGAAAATCAAACATCGCTCAGAGATCAGACGATTTTTTTATTGAGGGCGGAGGACGGACGCGAGGTTCGCTAACAGAACCTTTCAACGGCCGCGGATGCCGCAAATTATTGGAGAGCGTTAGCGTTACAAGATTACAACCGGAAGATGGTTCAGGACCCAACCGCCGTTCGACAACTAACCGCTGAACACTTTTAGTTTATTTACCAACCATCTCGCTGACCCCCAAGCGAAGCCATGACGAGCAACCATGTTGGCTCTGAATTCCGATAGCAAGCGCCGAAGTGCCACGGAAGCCTGGTATTTCCCTCCAAACGCATAGGTCTTGGCGGGCTTCTTGGGAGCCACAACTAATTGGATTGACAGCGTCCGTGGACAATCGATTTGAGTTTCGAACCTCAGAAAACCGTTCTCCCTACTGAACGGCACCTCTTTGCCTTCGACGCGCACCCGCTCAACATACGTCGTTTCCGGAATTCGTCGAAAGAGGGTATACTTAACGGGCTGTTCAAGCTCATGTTCCAACTGAAAGGTGTCAGTGAAAAAGCGAATCTCCCACCTGCTCTCGGAGACGCGTCGTCGCGCATGCGTGCGTGTGACAGTTTGCGCCAGGGATCGCCATTTCAGGCCGGGACGCAGTTCGCCCAAACGGCGGACGAATTCTTCTGCTCCAGCCGTTCCTTTGCGGAAAAATTCATGGTGTTCAACGAGGACAGCCGGTTTACCAAGAAACAGGGACATTGCAAAAACTGACATATTGTTCCAGTAGTGCCGCTTAAAAACAGGAAATCCGAAAAAGGAATCCTGGGCGGGTAACAGGAGGTCTGCACCCGACAGTTGCGGTAAAGCAAGATTGCGGGGCATGCATGCCGTACAGATCAGTCCAAGGAATTGGCGGCTATCTGCAAAAGCACGCATCGCTTGAAGAGAATACTTTTCTCGGGGACATACCATCAACGGCTCGCTCCGGAGTGCCGTCCGGCGAGCATGATGCTCCATCCGTTCGCGAGCGACAAAGTTCTTTCGCAGCAAGGCGTCGTAATCTGCGGAGCCGTACTCGTTCCTCGTGTGGTCGCAGCCGTGGAAACAAATGCTGAAGCAATCCGCGTATTCGCGAAACATCTTCGCATTCTTCCTTCGGCTTCGCCAATGGTTCCACGGGATAAAGGCCAGCGTAACGTGATACCCATACGCTCGCGCTGATCGAAGCAATTGCTGGAAGTTGATAAAGCCATAGTTTTTGTTTAATAGCGGATCGTCAATAACGATCCCGGCCCCTATCGTAGGATTGTGCCAGCACCGATCGCGAAATGCGAACCTCAGGAAAATCATAGCTGGGACATACTCGTCGGTAACCAACTCGAACTCCTGTTCCGCCGCCAGTGGCTGGAATACATCAAAGATCCGCAATGAGCTCCAAACAAATACATTCGCCTTACCCGTGGTTACGCGCACGAAAGAAGCGGACCCTTCCAAGTTCATTATGGGTTCAGCATTGGTCCCTGGTCTCAAGCTTAATCCGATGGCTTTACTCGGTTTCCTCGGATAGGATTGGGACGCCAGTTCCCTCGCCAGCCTCTCCCTGTCCTCAGAGAAGTGGATGCGAGCGACGTCACCCGTATGATTACTCTCCAAGACGGTACTACGAGTCAGAACCTGGAGGAACCGGTTCGCTGCTTCATCAACTTCATCGGTAAAAAGCAATACTGAGACGTCATGCCTGGAGATCAGTGCGGCTGCTCTCTCAACGGCGTCCTGGTGACAGATTTTCTTGAGACTTGCTACATCCAAAACCACCGCAGCACCAGTTGGTAACATCGCATCCTCCATCGCAGCAGCGAAAGTCGCGGAAGTCTGCACGTCGAAAAGCTCCACCGAAATTCCCATACATCTCGCCAAGCTCGCCAAGTGCCCAAGATTCTCAGAGGGATACTTATAATAACAGATTCTCATCTGAGCGCGGGTATTTACCGGAACACAATCACGCCCTCTTTCCTTGGTCGTCTATCGTCTGATTTCCGATCTGAATTGCGATTTTCCGACGAATCCTTCCTTTGACTTCCGAAAGCTGCTTTTTGATAACTAAAAGCTGACTTCTGATATCTGTGTGCTCGCACTTTCATCGACTCACGGAGATAAAAAGCCAGGCCCCTGAACATCTGCGCCTGGCCCCAACGATGCATGGGAACGTTGTCCCAGCCGAGGTGTAACTTCCGGGAGCGGAACGATCCGTCGCGCTTTACCCATGCTTCCAAAATGTAACTAACGACTTTCTCCAAGGTTCTCTCCAGCACCGGAAAGCGATCGCGCAAAAGCAGGCAAAGATTGATACACTCCGCGCAATCGTATAGCTCGCGCTTGTAAACAGTCAGCCGGGGAGCGCGTGAGAACGGCTTGGGCAAGCTATCCGCATCGAACAGATTGTTCAGGTAATAACCCACTCCCTTGCCTAGTGCCTTGAGGGTTGCCTCGTGGCCGGTAAGAGCGTGAATTTTGGCGAGCGCCTTCATGACAAAACAGGTATGATAGTGGTCAACAAAATCGCGCACGCCATCGACAGCATAGAACCATGAGCCGACGGGATTCTGATTCTCCAAAACGAAATTCAAGTTCCGCTCAGCGATCGTCCAATAGTTGTCATTGGAAAAAAGCAGAGAAGCGCTTGTCAGCAAAAAAGCGCGATAGGCAGCCGCGTTAATGACACCGCCTCCATCGTAAGGAGTATAGGAACAACTGCTCGCCTTTTCTGAGGTCTTGAAATCCTTAATATCAACAGAGACATGCCGCGCAATCGATTCGAGGATTAGTTTCCATTCCTCTCGTGGGTCAAATTTAAAAACCTGGAGGAACGCTTCGTACACATAAGGCGTGGAGGTGATAAGCGGCGTTTGTTCTTTGAGAACCCCGTTGCGCGTGACCCAGTCAAATGGATAGCCCCAGCAGTACTCCTTGAAACCGGGGCAGCGGGATCTTTTGAGTTCGGTTAAAAAATGGATCGCGTTTTCCAGTTGCGAGAAATCGCCGGTGGCCTGATAAAGAAAAGCAAATCCCATCGCGTAATGCGCATCGGCAATAGGGAATCGCACCCGATGGTGGAACAAACGTCGTGCGGACGGAACGGCGGCCTCAAAGAAAATCATCGGTGCCACCGCAGCTGAGCCGCAAAGCCGATTTCGGTAGTAAAGTGATTTGGCTCGCCTGCCCACAGGGCCAGCGAAAAAGCTCTGGTGGTCCCACGATGTTTCGCCGAAGACACAAAGGAATTTGGTGAAGCCGCTCAGAACATCGGAGATCGTCTCCGCCAAGGGATCGGATGTCTTTGCTATCTGCATTTCAATCCCGTTCATCGAGCTTTGTGTGTTTCGATGTTGGACATCCTTTGCATCGCAGCTGCTTCCACATGATCTGATTTAGTATTTCAACGATTTACCGAAACCACTGTTCTGTGTCCCCCAAGGCGTAATCCGGCAGCTGCCGGGCGCGGCCGATCTTCTAGAGACTGTTCAGCGCGCCGGGCCGCTCTTTAGTTGTCAGGTGGAAGCTGTCGACCTTTTTAAATCGGAAGAGAGTATGAAAAATAGCTCGCAGTTTTTTCATCTGCTCCCGGCGGTGGAAATGCATCAACTCCGGGGTCACAGCGCGCTTCGTCCGCCAGATGGCCGCCCAACAATAACCGCAGAGCAGAGCAAGGCCGCCCGCTAACACCGGTTTCTTTGTCATCCTGTAAGCCACGCGGAATAGTTGCCAGACCGGGGAACCGCCGAGGTAATAGTCTTTTTCCCCATAGGAAAAAAGCGCGCGCAAGACGCCCCTTCCAGCCGTGCCTAGTGTTCGGTAATGATGAAAACGTTTTTCGGAAAAGGCTTTTACCTTCCATCCCTTCATTCGCGCTGTCATGGCCGCGATCCAGTCCACTCCGCCCGCCCGGTTCGGAACATAACCCCCGATATCCTGAAAACACTTACGCCGGAAAAGTTGGCACGGGCCAGCCACATAATTCTCACCTTCAAAGCTGTCTTTGCTAGAGTCATAACCTCCGTCCTGTGTGAATGGCGTTCCACCCACACCGAGATCCGGATCCTCGCAAAACTTCCGCATCACGAATTCCATGTAGTCAGGTTCGAAGGAAACATCGGCGTCCAGGTTTCCCAAGACCTCGAACGTGAGCGATTGAACTTGTTCGAAGGCGGCATTAACGGCCTGCGCCTTCGAAGCAAAATTGCGGTCCTGGCCTTGGTGACGTTGGACCAGTTTGATCCACGTATAACGGGCCGCGTAGCCCTTGACGATTTCGGCCGTCTTATCAGTAGAACCGTCGTCGACAATGATCCAGCGTTCAGGCAAAATTGTCTGGGCAACCACAGAGGCAAGGGTCTTTTCAATGAAAGCTTCCTCGTTGCGCGCAGGTGTGATTAGGACGTATTTCATATGTCGGAAGGAAATCAGATCAAAAAGCAGATGTCACACGCCTATGAGTAGCTCCGGTATGGGACAGAAGACCGATGTCTGCACGAAAAAGTCAAGTCGGCTCAACGGCGGAACGAATCAGCAAAGGTTCGAAAAAGCCGTACCCGAGAAGCATCTCTTCTGCTGTAGGCGAGTACTTGTTGATTAGTGGTCACGAGCAATCCTTTTGGCATCCGCCGAGCTTTCTTCGGGCCCTACCCCACTTCCACGTTTTTACCTTTTTAACCTTTCTTTCGCTGCTTTGTTAAGATAGTGTTGGGAGCCCGTGTGGCGCTTGGTATCAGTTGGTTGAGGTGAAGCCGTAGTTAGCGGGTGCGGATAGGTGTAAGGCGCGTAACCGGGCTTTGGAGTCGTGCCGTTATCAATAGCGTCCCGCCCTATTTGGATGCTTGGATTTACTGAGCCGAGCAACACACCCGGATTATTCGGAACTGGCGTCCAATTATTGCTCCATACGTAGATCGGCTCCGCCTGCTGTCGTGGCCATGCTGCGTTACCTGTTCTCTGATTGATCGGCGGATTTCCCCTGATCTGATCCAGGCACA
>Ga0306926_10005851_pt1 | contig 13169 bp, 10 predicted proteins | sample flu12Cox44000178_FD_203759 | JGI IMG/M metagenome (GOLD analysis project Ga0306926, IMG submission 203759) | Lab enrichment of tropical soil microbial communities from Luquillo Experimental Forest, Puerto Rico - flux8day.12C.oxic.44.000.178 (v2)... | ecosystem: Environmental > Terrestrial >... | reverse complement strand
CGCAATCCCGAGTTCGTTAGCCGTAGCATCAATCCATCGCGGCGTCCCTTCAATCTCGCCGAAGTTTCCGATTGGCGTCTCGTCAACCACCACATGCCCGCGTCCATCACTCCACTCTGCCCGATACTTCTCGTACCGGAAAGTCGGCTGAAATCCAAGCGCCAGCAGAATCGCATCCATTTTCGGCCCATCGTCAACGCGAGTCTCAGTCTCCACCCGCGTCTTGTGCCGCCCGGCGCTCCCCTTCGCCTTATGCGTGAGCACCCAGGCTTCCCCATACTTGCGCAAACGCAAAAGCTCACCCCTCTTCCGCAGCGCCAGCCCGCGCACATCATACAAAGTATTCATCTCGTGCGTAGGAGGCGTGACCCGCCGAAACCGAGCCGCCCGCAGCCGCCGGTTCAGCGCGTGAAGGTCTTCGACCCTAAACTTGATTTCAATTTCCTTTTTCGATCCCATACGTCTTTCATGGAGGACGAGTGAAAATCGAGCCTCGATTGCGGTCTCGTTCCAAGCTAAAAGCTAGTAGCGAGTAGCGGGCTTTCAACTAAACGTCGGCAGCTTCACCAAATCTTGCTCCGGCACTGACTCCGTTGGCTGTCCCGCTTTCCGCCACGCCGCCAATCCTCCCACCAGCACATACGCGTTGAAGCCTTTTTCCCGCAGCAGACGCGCCACCCGGGCGCTGGTCGCTTCGCGCGCTCAAGTGCAGTACAGGTACACATCTTTCTCGCGCGGAAAGCCTTTTAACTCCTCTTCCAGATTATTGGGCTCAATCCGGATCGATCCCTTGATGCGTGCCGCCTGGGCATCGTAGTACCCGTGACTCCGCACGTCCGCCACAATAATCTTGTCGCCCTCCTCCGATCGCAGCTTCTCAATCAGTTCCTGCACCTGCACTCGCGGCATCACGCGATCAAGCCGGAATTTCTGAAACAGCCATATCCGGTATGCCGCATAGACGACAGCCGCAACTAGCAGCACCTCGCCGACTGCATGCCCAGCCGTCTCCACGCCCTGCGTGATCGCCCGCAGAAAGTCGCGCCCCAAATATCCCAACCCGACGTACGTGGACGTGTACAGCAGAGCGCCCAGCAGATCGAACTGCAGGAACTGCCCGAAGCGCATCCGCATGCTGCCCGCGAGCGGGGGCGCCATGGTGTTGATGCCCGGCACAAACTTCGCAAATGCCAGCGTTAGCTTCCCGCGCTTGTAGAACGACTCGGCCGACCGCAGAATGCAAGTCTCAGGGCTAACCGATAGGCGGCACAAGAATCCTAGAAGCGCCCAACCCGAATAGCGACCAAGCCAAAACAGCAGAATGTCGCCGAGCACCGTTCCAGCCAAAGCAGCCGCCAACACCAAAGGCACGCGCAACACATGCGACCTGGCCGCGGCGCCAGCTGCGACCAGCCCCAGCGCCGCCGGTACCGGGAGCCCAATCGATTCCGCCAACACTATGACCAACACCAGCCCATACCCGTGCCGCGCAATCATCGAGGCAATATCTGTCATGACAAGTGTGAACCGCTAGACTATCGGGCGGGCGCCCCACGCGTCCACTCCAACGAAAACTCTAAAATCTAAAATCTTCAATCTGCAGTCAGGAATCTAAAATGGCGAACCAGACGACCACCGCCAGCAGTGGGCTTGAACGGTCTTAAATTACAAAATTACCCGATTCCCAAACTACCCAGTCTTCGAGGCCCTATGACGAAACTCGACACACCTTCCACTCGCCAAGCCATCAACCTCTCGGACCGCCCTCCATCATTGCCGTTCAACGACGCCATCCTTGTCGGTGACACGCTCTATCTCGCCGGCCGCATCGGCATCGATCCAGTCACCGGGCAAGCCCCCGCCGACGTCGACGCCGAACTCAAACTGCTCTTTGATGGATTCGAAGCCGTCTTGCAGCAAGCGGGCATGACCATGGACGACCTGGTCCAGGTTCAGATCTTCTCCCCAGCCCTCGACCTCTGGCAGCACTTCAATGCCGCGTACGTCCAGCGTTTCTCTAGGGAACTCCCCGCCCGTGCTTACATCGGCTCCGGTCCGCTCCTGCTGAACGGGCGCTTTGAAATGATGGGAATTGCAGTGAAGCGCTGAAAAGCCAAATCGCAGAGACGCTGAGAACTCGCAGTGTCCGCAGAGGAAGTGCAGGGCAATCACCAGGAGCAAGCTAAGCCCAATATCACAGCTTGGTTTTCTCAGCGAACTCCGCGGCCGTTCTCAGCGTCTCTGCGATGTGCTCGTCTTCTCGGTAGTCATTCACAATTCGCGTAAACCCAGACTTAAGCACCGCCACGTGAAAGTTAATCAGCAATCCCACCCGCAGATCGAGCAATCGCAAATGGGATAAAGCCTGAGCGTAGTCGACCGGATGCAATTCTTCTTTGCACTTCAAGTCAACCACCACGCGATTCTCGACCGCGAGATCAGCGCGGAATCCGCAATCCAGCTTGACCGAGTCGTGCATGATCGGTACTGCCTTCTGCCGGACGACACCGAGACCAATCCCCGTAGTTCATACGCCAGGCAAGCTTCGTATGCGGACTCAAGCAATCCAGGACCCAGCTTCCGATGCACCTTGATCGCGGCCCCGATAATTTTGCCAGTAAGTTCGTGGTCCATAGGAAGGGATTGAGGTTTGGCGGGCTTGGTTTCGTAAGAGGAGGGAGATGCATGGACCAACAATGAGAAGACAAGTGAATCGAGTCTGTGCGTTCGGTCACGGTCCAAATGTTTATTTGGCCGTGTCTTCTCGGCGCTCTCTGCGGCAGTTCTCAGCGCCTCTGCGATAAAAGCTCCTACTTTTCTCTCGCCACCACAAACTCCGGCGCCCAAAGCAAAGCCCGTTTAATCTCCGTATCCGGAAACGTGCAGATCGCATTCCGCGCGGCCAGCGCATACTCCGAGGCCCGCGAGGTAGCCGCTTCAACGGCTCCATACTTCTGCAGAATCGCCAGAATATCGGCATGGGTTACGCCGTTAAACGCTCGGTCGCGCAACACCGTAGCAATCTGCTCGCGCTCCTGCGGTGTGCAGCGCTCCAGCGCATGGATGACCGCCATCGTGACCTTGCCCTCGCGCAGATCGCTGGCCACCGGCTTGCCCAGCACGCTCTCCGACGCAGTCAAGTCCAGCACGTCATCCACAATCTGAAACGCCATGCCCAAGTTCCGCGCGTACCAAGCACAAGCCTCTTCCTGCTCCGGCGTAGCCCCACCCAGAATCGCTCCCAGCCGCATGCAGACCGAAAACAAACACGCCGTCTTGCGGAAAATCAAATCAAAGTGTTCCTGCAACGAGATCAGCTTCCCCAACTTCTCCATCTGCAGCAACTCGCCCTCGACCATCTGCTGCGTCAACTCAATCAACGTGTCGAGAATCCGGAAATTCCGCTCCTGCACCGCGATCTTGAACGCCTGCATATACAGCCAGTCGCCCGCCAGTACGCACTTCGAGTTGCCCCAGCGCGTGTTGGCCGCCGGACGCCCGCGCCGTGTCTGCGCCTCATCAATAATGTCGTCGTGAACCAGGGTGGCCGTGTGAATGATCTCGACGACAGCGCCCAATCGCACCGCCCCGCGCCCGCGATAATCAAACAGCTTCGCCGCGAGTAGCAAAAGCGCGGGTCGGATCCGCTTCCCGCCGCCTCCACGGAGGTATTCTCCAATCTCGGTAATAGCGGAGACGTCCGAGACCGTATCACTCCCGAACTCCGACTCGATCGCGAGCAGGTCGTCGTGCAGCAGCTCGAAAATTTCTTTCCCGTTTATGGCTGCCGGTGTACTCAAGGTGTGTCGAACCGCCTCACTCTTCGATTGCCTTTGTCCGTTGACGTCGCTAGTCGTTGGTCCTTAGTCGTTCGCTCGTTTTCAGAGTCGGGCCCGCCGTTGTTCCCCAAATTCCTGCTAACGACCACGACCAACGACTGTTTTCCTAGTTCGTCCGATAATTCGTAAACTGCAAATCGAGCCCAAAATCCTTCGACCGCAGTAGCGCAATCACTTCCTGCAACGAATCCCGGTCCTTGCCGCTGACCCGCACCGTATCTCCCTGGATCGAAGCCTGAACCTTCTTCTTCGAGTGCTTAATCAACTCCACCATCGCCTTGGCCTTTTCGATCGGGATCCCCTGCTGCAAGGTGATCTTCTGCTTCGCCGTGCCACCCGCCGCAGGCTCGATCACGCCGTACGTCAGCCCCTTGAGCGACACGCCACGCTTCACTAGCTTCTGACCCAGAATTTCATTCACTGCTTTCAGTTTGTAATCGTCCGCCGAGTGCACCACGATCGCGTCTTTTTCCAGAGTGATCGTCGACTTCGAATCCTTCAAATCGAATCGCGTCGTCACCTCTTTGGTCGCCTGCGCGATCGCGTTGGACACTTCCTGCATATCGATCTTGCTCACGACATCGAATGTATTCTCGGGCATTTCCCTCTACCTACATCAGATTCGCGCTCCCCCACCGAGGACGCACGTACCAAGCTAAACGGTCGTAACCTTTTCGTGAAGCGAAAAGAACCGGTAGAAGTTTTGCGTCGTGCGCGTGCCCACCTCTTCCGCGCTCAATCCACGCAGCTCTCCAACCTGCCGGGCTACTTCCTTTACCAAGGCCGGCTCGTTCCTCTTTCCGCGATGCGGCACCGGCGCCAGATACGGAGAATCAGTCTCGGTCAGCATCCGGTCGAGCGGCACTTCCATCGCCGCATCCCGGATATTCTGCGCCTTTGGAAACGTCACGTTCCCGGCAAACGAGATCATGAAACCCAGATCCAGCGACCGTTTTGCCTGCGCCACATTTCCAGTAAAGCAGTGCATCACACCACCAAGGCCGCTAGGCGCCCACTGCTCATCAATCAAGCGCAGGCAATCGTCCCAGGCATTCTCGCTCCCGTCCGATGGCCGGCAATGAATCACGATCGGCAATCGCGCCGCCCGCGCCAGTTCCATCTGTTGCACAAACACGCGTTGCTGCACCTCGCGCGGCGAGTGATCATAGAAGTAATCCAACCCAATCTCGCCCCACGCAATCACTTTTGGGTTCTTCGCCAGCTTCTCCATCCGAACGAAAGCCGCGTCATCCGCCAATTCCGCCTCATGCGGATGAATCCCAATGGTCGCGTACATGAAAGGGAACCGCTCCGCCAGCTTGATCCCGCAGTCCACATCCGCTGGCCCATTCCCGTTCCCAATGGCGACTATCGCCTCAATCCCAGCCTCGCGTGCCCGTGCAATTACGTCTTCGCGATCCAGGTCGTACTTCCGTCCTTCGAGATGTGCATGCGAATCAACAAACATAGAAGTGTCGTCAATGGTCGGTATCGGTCGTCAGCCACGATGCTCACGTGGGGACGGCCGCCCCCGGCCGTCCAAGCCGAGCAAGGCTCGGCAGTTCTTTCGTGTCGCCCCTCTCTCCTTAGCGAAAGCCATTCTCCGCGTCCTTTGCGGCACTGACTCCGCGCCTCCGCGATAAGGTTTTGTCTAAGCTGACGACCGACGCCGCTCTACTTCAGCCTCGCCCCCACCGGCACATCCTCCAGAAACGCGGCCAACACGGGCGTCCCACCCTCCAGAGATGCTGCGACGATCATCCCATTCGATTCCAGCCCGCGCATTTTCCGTGGCGCTAGGTTCGCGACAATCACAACCTTCCGCCCGACCAAACTCTCCGGCGCATAAGCCTCCGCAATGCCAGCCAAAACCTGCCGCACTTCGCTCCCAATATCCACTTCAAGCCGCAGCAACTTGTCCGACTTTGGCACGCGCTCCGCTACTTTCACCAAGCCCACGCGTAAATCAACCTTAACGAAGTCGTCAATCGTAATCTTCCCGTTACTAGCAACAACATTGTCAACAGGAGCCCCACCACTCGCCGCTGGACCCGCCCCAGCAGCTGTAGCTTGTGTTGCCACCACTCCGCTCGAAGCTCCCTTTGCCCCCGGACCCGCTTCCGTCGCCCCTGCCGCCGCATCAGCACCCACGGCCGGCCTGCCTTGCTCTTCCATCTTCTGCATCCTCTCCACCGCGCTCTTGTCCGCCCGTGGAAACACGCCCTGAACCTCGCCCAACTTCGTTCCCAGGTGCAACTGCCCCCATTGCAATTCAGGAAATACGAACTTGGTAATATTTCCGAGCCCCAGTTGCGCCCAGATCTTCGCCGTCGACTCCGGAATCACCGGGTGCGCCAACGCCGTTACCACCCGCAGCGCCTCCGCCGACGTATACAGAATCGTCGCCAGCCGCGCGCGCGAATCTTCATCCTGCTTCTCGCCCAGCGCCCACGGCTCGTTCTCCACGATGTACTTATCCACCGCCGCGACCAGTCCCCACGCCGATTCCAGCGCCTTCGCAAACTGCATCTGCTCGAAGTACGCGTTGAACTCCACGATGGTTTTCTTCGCTCGCTCCGCAATCACATCATCCGCCGGCTTATGCGCTGCGGTATGCGACGGATACGGCACCTCGCCCTTGAAGTACCGCGTGATCATGGTCAGCGTCCGGCTCGCCAGGTTCCCTAGCCCATTCGCCAGGTCCGAGTTGTAGCGCTGCACCAGCGCATCGAAAGAAAACGCACCATCGGCTCCAAACACAATCTCGCGCAGCAGGAAGTAGCGAAGCGCGTCCTGTCCCAGCACGTCGAGAATGGTTTCAGCGCGCACGATATTCCCGCGCGACTTTGACATCTTGCTCTCTTCGAACAGCAGCCAACCGTGCGCCATGATCCCCTTCGGCAAAGGCAACCCCGCCGCCATCAGGAACGCTGGCCAATACACGCAGTGGAAGCGCACAATCTCTTTGCCCACCATCTGCAGGTCGGCCGACCAATACTTGTCGTACTTCGATGTGTCCGAAGACCCGTACCCCAGCGCCGTGATGTAGTTCGCCAGCGCGTCGAACCACACGTAGATCACGTGCTTCGGATCGTCCGGCACTGGGATGCCCCAGGTGAACGTCGAGCGGCTGATCGACTGATCCTTCAACCCCGAACGCACGAATGCCAGCACTTCATTGCGTCGCGTCTCCGGACGAATCCATTCCGGCTGCTCGGCATACAGCTTCAGCAGTGGCTCCTGAAATGCCGAAAGCTTGAAGAAGTAGTTTTCCTCCTGCACGGTCTCGGTGATGCGCCCGCACTCCGGGCAAGGCGCGCCCGGTGGAACGTCCACATACGCTTCGTCGGAAACACAGTATTGCCCCGTGTAGCTGCCCTTGTAGATGAATCCGTTGTCGCGCAGTCTCCGAAACAACGCCTGCACGCCCAGCTTGTGCCGCTCTTCGGTGGTGCGGATGAAGTCATTGTTGGTCAGTCCCATGCGCTTCCACAGCGCCCGGAACTCGCCCGAAATCTTGTCCGCATATTCCTGCGGAGTGCAGCCCGCTGCCGCTGCTGCCCGCTCGATCTTCTGCCCGTGCTCGTCGGTCCCAGTCAGGAAATACGTATCGTTCCCGAGCATGCGCTGCCGCCGCGCAATCGTGTCGCAGACCAACGTCGTATACGCATGCCCAATGTGCGGCCGCGCATTCACGTAATAAATCGGTGTCGTGGTGTAGAACTTCTTCGCCATGGGACTTTGGAAAACACCCTGAACCAGAAACGAAAAAAAGGGGTTACATGAAGGATAACAGGAGTCTTTTCCTTGGTGCCCCTTTGTGTCCTTGGTGGTTAATGCTGTTTCGCAGCCAGCCCAAGCAGGTAAGCCTGCATGGCCTCTAGCATCACACTCTTAAGGGGAACCCGCTTTTCTTCCGCAATCGTCCGGCAATCTTCATATTCTGGTGCGTAATTGGTGACTGCCCCATTCAAACTGCCGATCTTCATTCGCACGTCGCCCCATGGCGTCGAGACTGTTTCCCAGCGCCGCGCCAACACGTGCCGCTGCTCCTCGCGCCGCCGCAGTCCGAGCGTTGTGGTCTCTGCAAAAAGAATGCCCACCATCTGTTGCGCATCTTCCGGCTTACACAGCACCGTAAGCAAAGTGCCTGGACGGTTCTTCTTCATCTGCACCGGAACGGCAAACGCATCGAGTGCGCCCGTTGCCAGCAGGTGATCCATGACATACCCAAAAACTTGCGGATTTAGATCATCGAGATTGGCTTCGAGCACTGTGATCGTTTCCGAAACAGCGTGCTCTTCTGCAAATGCGTGAGTTGTCGCCTCCGCAGAAACACTCGCAACTTGTTGATCCACTTTCCGACTCAACTTGCTTTGTATTTCGGGACTCGCAAGTATGCATTTGCTAATTGCCTGCACGTACTTCGCGTCCACACTTTCGCCGACTGTGATCCTCACGACATTCGCATGTTCGGCAAAATCGCGCGAACCCGCGCCATAGCCGATCTTGTTTAACTTCATCGGAGGGAAATCCCCAAACCGCGAAGCCAACGTCTTCACAATCGCCGCCCCGGTCGGCGTGACCAACTCCGCCTGCACGCCCGACGAGTACACCGGCGCGCCCTTCAGCAACTCCACGGTCGCCGGAGCGGGCACCGGAAACACGCCATGCGCGCACTTCACGGTTCCTCCACCCACATTCAAAGCCGAGCACACAATCTCATCGACTCCCAGCGCCTCCGCCCCCACCGCCGCGCCCACAATGTCGACCATCGCATCGACCGCGCCCACTTCGTGAAAGTGCACATGCTCGATATCCAGGTTGTGAATCTTGGACTCAGCCGCGCCCAGCGCCTCAAAGATTGCGATCGCCTTCCGCTTCGCTCCTTCCGAAATCGCAGCGGCTCCAATGGTCCGCTTGATCTCACTCAGATGCCGCCCATGCGAGTGTTTATAAACATGAGAGTCATGCGAGGGTGGCGCGGACACTCCTGTCCGTGAGGCGTGAGCATCCTCTCGAGCGTGGGCGGCTTCGTGCCTGTGGTCGTGAGAGTGTTCTTCGGAATGGGTGTGCCCATGACCGTGATCGAGAAACCGACCGCGGCCCGTTTCATTTGCCGAGTCATGCGAATCGTACTTCTCCACGTCCTCCGCGGAACTTCTCGGCGAACTCCGCGTTTCAAGGTTTTGCTCTTCGCCCATCCCACTTCTCGGCCGATCCACCTCTCCCTCGACTACCACGTCCACCATGGTTGCTGCAATCCCGCGGCGATCGACGCGACTCAACCGCAGCTCAGCCCCAACCCCTAAAGCAGCCACCGCCTCCTCAAGCACTCGCCCCGGCACACCCGCATCCACAAGCGCGCCAAGAAACATGTCGCCGCTGATGCCAGAAAAACATTCGAGGTACGCAATGCGCATAGGGAACCCGGTCGTTGATCGTTAGCGGCAACGCCTTAGCTAACGACTAACGCCAACGACTAAGGACGATGTTGATGATAGGTGCCTGCACATCACATGGTCAAACCGCGGGCGCCCGGCATCGTTTGCTACAATCACTGTTTTCTTCAATAGTTTAGAGGGCCTCTTGTATCGCTTTCTCGAACGCCGCCTCGCAGCAGCCGTACGCACTTACCTGAAGCGCGCCTACAACCTAGAACTGCCCAAAATCGTCATCGAGCAGCCTCCCAAGGTCGAACTCGGCGAGTACGCCATGCCGCTTGCTTTCGAACTCGCCCGCCAATTACGCAAAGCCCCGCGCAAGGTTGCCGACGAGATCGTTGCCGGCATTGGCCCGATTGAAGGATTTGAGAAGTTGGAAGTCGCCGGAGCTGGCTACATCAACGCTCGTGTGAACCGCGCCGCGGTCGCTGCCGCACTGGCCGCCGACGAGCACCCCAAGGTCGACACGCCTCCAGGCAAAATTCTGGTCGAGCACTCGAGCATCAATCCCAACAAAGCTGCACACATCGGCCACCTTCGCAACGCCATTCTCGGCGACACGTTTGTGCGCCTGCTGCGCTACGGGGGACGCGAAGTCGACATCCAGAACTACATCGACAACACGGGCGTGCAGGTCGCCGACGTCGTCGTCGGCTTTCTCCACATCGAGAAAAAGACGCGGGCTGAGATTGAATCTCTCGCCGTCCAGCCACGCTTCGACTACTACTGCTGGGATCTCTACGCGCGCGTCTCGCAGTGGTACGAGCAAGACAAGCAGAATCTGCAGGTCCGCCTCAAGACGCTGCACGAAATCGAAGCCGGCGGAAACGAAACCGGTGCCATCGCCGATCTCATCTCCGTCGCAGTCCTCCGCCGCCATCTCGAAACCATGGATCGGCTCGACATTGAGTACGACTTCCTACCGCGAGAGAGTGAAATCCTCCACCTGCACTTCTGGGACGCAGCTTTCGCCGAGCTCAAAGAATCCGGCGTGCTCTTCTACGAGACCGAGGGCAAGAACAAAGGCTGCTGGGTGATGCGGAGGGCGCAGGTGGTAGCCCAAGCAGATCAGGAGGTTTCCGAGGAAGACCAGAAAGTCATTGTCCGCTCGAACGGCACCGTCGGCTACGTGGGCAAAGACATCGCTTATCATATGTGGAAGTTCGGCTTGCTCGGCCGCGACTTCTTCTACCGGAGGTTTTACAAATACCCAAACGATCATCTGTGCTGGGTCTCGACCGACGAAGCCCGTTGCGAACCCAACCATCCGCACTTTGGCGACGTGGCCGAAATCTACAACGTCATCGACGCGCGGCAGTCGGAAGCGCAGAACACCGTGATCGAAGCGCTGCGCGGCCTCGGCCACAACGAAGCCGCCGATCACTACACGCATTTTTCCTACGAGATGGTGGCTCTCACGCCACGTTGCGCCACCGAACTCGGCTACACGCTCTCCGAAGAAGATAAAGCCCGTTCGTATATCGAAGTCTCCGGCCGCAAAGGCTTCGGCGTGAAGGCCGACGACCTGCTTGATCGCCTCATCGCGTCCGCGCGCGCGGAAGAAGACACTCGCCACCCTGAGCTCTCAGAAGAAGAACGCCACACGATCGCCACCCAGATCGCAGTCGGCGCGCTGCGCTATTTCATGCTGAAGTACACCAAGCAGTCGGTGATTGCCTTCGACTTCAAAGACGCACTCAGCTTCGAAGGCGAAACCGGCCCGTACGCGCAGTACGCCGTCGTGCGTGCCAACAGCATCTTCCGCAAAGCGGGCCTTAGTGCCGGCAAGTTCCCGTTACAGGTTGACAATTTTGAGCCTTACATCAACCTGCAACCAACCATTTTGGAACAGGAACTTGCTCCGCAATCAGTGGAGGAAATCCAGAAACGATTCGCAGCGGAGATTGATTTTTCGCAATATCTGAACGCTCCCGATGCAAACGATCTCTGGGAACTCTGGCTTACTGCATCCAAGACCGCATTCATCGTCGATCAATGCATCGCTACCACCGAGCCTGCCTATCTTGCCAAGCACGCGTTCCAACTGGCGCAGCAATTTGCGGCTTTCTATCACCGGCATCGCATTCTCGATGAAACCGATGAAAGCCGAAAACAATTTCTGCTCGCGACCACCGCCGTGGTGCGCAGGGAGTTGATTCGCACGCTGGCAGTGTTGGGGATCGACGCACCCGCCGTGATGTAAGGTCGAACTGTCGTTGGTCGCTGGTCATCGGCCGTCGGTCGGGTGATGGTCAATGACAAAGCAGGTGATCCGGCAAATTTTGCCGACGACCGACGACCGAGGACGTTCCTTCGGCTCTCGCACTCGTCGGACAGCAGCGCGCGGCCATCGTGCGCCCCCCCGACGGCATCCGACACCTCAGTTCGCAATCACTCTTGTATTTCGTTGAAGTTGGACTGGATTTCAATAACTTAGAGATACAACACCACTGTTAAATCGCATAGAAGCCCTCAGGGCGTGTTCTGGGGGCGGAGTGATCCCGGGGGTCATCGAAGACCCAATTGTCGATCCTGGAGTGTTCTAGGCCATCTAGCATGGCACTCTGCGGGTCGCTCGAGCCTTCTCTGTCAGGCCAATAGCCACTCTGAGGGTATTATCTACCAGCTACGGCTTCGGAATGGGGCGACCACCCGTGACCAACCCTTTGGCAACTTCCACCCGCTAAAAGCATCTAACGGGTTGCGGATCAAATGTCGATCTGCGCGAGAGCAGGTGAGTCGTGAAACAGTTTCTCGGATTGCTGAGCGTAGTGACGATGGCGATGACGATGAGCGTCTTCGCAACGCCGAAGCCAACCGAGCCAGCGAAAGCACCGTCATTTCCGGGCACACTGGCGAATGCGCGTTATGTGTATGTCGCGTCGTACGACGGTGACCAATTCGACCCCAATCTCTTACCCGAAGATCGCGACGCGATCGGCGCCGTGCAGAACGCCATTCAGAAGTGGGGCAAACTGATGCTGGTTTACCGGCCTTCCGAGGCGGACATCGTGATTCTCGTCGAGAGCCGTCCGTCGGAAGACATCATGGCGGTTTACGACGGGCCCTTGTTTCCGAGCGGAATGTATTTGTGGCGCGTGATGGGCCGCGATGGATTGCAGGCAGGCGAGACGCCGCTGGTCACGCAGTTTGAAAAAGGCTTCGAGGGCGTGCAGAAGCACAAGTAAGGCACGCAGCGCTGCGCCCGCGAACCTGCTGGACTCAGCGCGAGACAAGTTGCAGCAAGCGAACCGCGGACGGCACGGCTTGCAGACCGATCAAACCTGATCCTCTGCAAACTGTGCAGGCCGCGGTTTTCGCTTAGGCCAAAGGCGGCCACGGATCTTCACGGATATACGCTGATTCACACCAAACGAGCCCACAGAAACTCGAAGAAGCCAGTCTCGCTCCGAGCCGCTCCACTTCTGAATATCTGAAGATTGATCCGCGGTGATCCGTGAAAATCCGTGGCCGCCTTGGCCTAAGCGAAGCCGCGCACGAACTCCACCAGGCTGCGCACTGCAATCCCGGACGGGCCTTTCGCGATCCACGGCTTCGCATCTTCGGTCCAGGCGGTGCCCGCTATGTCGAGATGCAGCCACGGAGTGTCTTCTGCGAATTCTTTCAGAAACATCGCTGCGGTGATCGCGCCGCCCCAGCGTCCGCCTGAGTTCACGATGTCGGCGATGCCCGAGCGAATCGATTCTTTGTATTCTTCGTCGAGCGGCATGCGCCAGAATTTCTCTCCCGCCTGATCGAGCGCTTTGCGAAAGCGTTCGTACAACTCATCGTTGTTGGCGAAGATGCCGGCGTTCACGTAGCCGAGCGCTACCACGACTGCGCCGGTGAGCGTCGCGGCATCGACCAGATGCGTGCAGCCCAGTTG
>Ga0306926_10005849_pt1 | contig 13171 bp, 11 predicted proteins | sample flu12Cox44000178_FD_203759 | JGI IMG/M metagenome (GOLD analysis project Ga0306926, IMG submission 203759) | Lab enrichment of tropical soil microbial communities from Luquillo Experimental Forest, Puerto Rico - flux8day.12C.oxic.44.000.178 (v2)... | ecosystem: Environmental > Terrestrial >... | reverse complement strand
CACCGGGGATCTCGCGCGGTTCGAAGACGACATCCTCTACATCGTCGGCCGCACCAAGGAGCTGATCATCCGCTCCGGCTTCAATGTCTATCCGCCCGAGGTCGAAGCGGTGCTGAACGAACATCCGGCGGTGGTCCAATCGGCGGTGATCGGGCGCCCCGTCCCAGGCAACGAGGAAGTCGTAGCCTACGTACAGCTATTGCCGGGATCGATTGCAACACCGGCCGACCTCATGGCGCATGCGGCACGGCTATTAGCGCCCTACAAGCGCCCGTTCGAGATCATCGTACTGGATACGCTGCCGGCCGGCTCGACCGGCAAAATCCTCAAGCACCGACTGGCCGACGCGGCTCGCGATCGGGCCATCGAAGAAGTATAGGAGGCTGAGTTGCAAAACAGGGATGCCACGGTAGCGGTGATCGGTGCGGGCGATTTCATCGGCGCTGCAATTGCCAAAAAATTTGCGTCCGAAGGGTTCACCGTCTTCGCCGGACGCCGCCGTGGCGAGAAGCTGGCGCCACTGGTCGCCGAGGTCGAGGCGGCGGGCGGGCATATCGTCGGGCGCTCGCTGGATGCGCGCAAGGAGGAGGAGATCACTACACTCCTCCGGGACGCCGATGCGGCCGCGCCACTCGAGGTCTGCGTCTTCAACATTGGCGCCAATGTCAATTTCCCGCTGCTCGAGACCACCGAGCGGGTGTTCCGCAAGGTCTGGGAAATGGCTTGCTGCGCCGGATTCCTGACTGCGCGCGAGGCAGCGCGCCTAATGCTGCCGCGCGGCCGGGGCAACATCTTCTTTACTGGCGCCACCGCCGGAATGCGCGGCGGGGCCGGTTATGCCGCCTTTGCCAGCGCCAAATTCGGTTTGCGCGCGGTCGCACAGAGTGCGGCGCGCGAACTCGGCCCGAAGGGCATCCACGTCGCCCATCTGGTCATCGATGCCGGTGTCGATACCGCCTGGGTGCGCGAGCGGATCAAGGAGCGGGAAGGCGAGGCAGCGCTCGCCAATCTCGATCCGGGAAGACTGATGCGACCGGCGTCGGTCGCCGAAGCCTACTGGCAGATCTATCAGGAGCCCCGTGACGCCTGGTCTTTCGAACGCGAGATCCGCCCTTTTGCAGAAAAATGGTGAAACCATGCCCAAGGTAGAATTCCACTTCGATTTCGGCAGCCCCAACGCCTATCTGGCGCATCTGGTGATCCCTGATATCGAGCAGCGGACCGGTGCTAAATTCGAGTATGTGCCGGTGCTGCTAGGCGGTGTCTATAAACTGACAGGTAACCGGTCGCCTGCAGAGAGCCTCGTTGGCATCAAGAACAAGCCGGACTACGAGCGCCTGGAGACAGCGCGTTTCATCAAGCGCCACGGGATCACTCGCTTCCGGCACAACCCGTTCTTCCCGGTCAATACGTTGACCATCATGCGCGGCGCCATCGCGGCCCAGAGGCTCGGCGTGCTCGAGCGCTATGTCGACGAGACCTACCGGCATATGTGGTCTGAACCGAAAAAGCTCGACGATCCAGCGGTATTGCGGGCCGCCCTGCTTGAATCCGGCTTCGACGCCGAGCGCTTCGAGGCGCTGGTCCAGGATGCCGACATCAAGGCGCGGCTGCTCGAAAATACTGAGCGCTCGGTCGCGCGGGGCACTTTCGGCTCGCCCACCTTCTTCGTCGGCGACGAGATTTTTTTCGGCAAGGACAGGCTGCGCGATGTCGAGGAAATGATCCTGGCGACGCGCTAGTGCGGTGAACCCAGATAGGCGAGATCAAACGGGATCGTCATTGCGAGCGCAGCGAAGCAATCTCGTGGCCGTCACACTCAGCCCGTCGAGATTGCTTCGTCGCTCCGCTCCTCGCAATGACGACCTAAAGTTTGAGGATGGCGCAAGACATGGATGTGATCCTGAAGCGGTTCGAGCAGCCCGACGAAGTTCGCACGTTCGAGAAGGGTAAATTCGAAATTGTTCGGATCGGCGGCATGACGATCGGCCGCGCAACCTATGAGCCGGGCTGGAGATGGTCGGCGCATGTTGGCCCAAGGACCGGCACGACGAGCTGCTCGGTCGAGCATGTCGGCATCGTTATCTCCGGCCGTGCCACCGCTGCGATGGACGACGGCGCCATCACAGAGCTGGGCCCAGGAGACGTCTTCCACGTCGCACCCGGACACGACAGCTGGGTGGTCGGCGACGAGCCTTACGTCTCCCTGCATCTTCTCGGCGCGGACCACTACGCTGACCGTCCCTAGAAGAGATCGGAGCAGTGAAAGGTCAAGTGGCGTAGGGTGGAATAGCGCGTAGCGCGCATTCCACCACGCGCGCTCAGCGGCGCCGGAGATGGCGGAATGCGCTGCCGCTTTTCCGCCCTACGGTTACTACGGTTACTGGCGACCCGGGCCGTGAACACGGCCGCGTTCCGACCTGATTGGCCGTGAAGCGCGAAGCTAGAACGAGCCGGGCGCCGCGATACCCTGATTGGTTTGAATATTGAACCCGCTATGCTATATATCGCTATAGGAGAGACTCAACAGGAATTGCTGGAAGAGTGCATGCGTTGGAACGAGCTTAGCGAAGAAAATTGCTCGATGGCGCGCACGGTCTCAGTCATTGGCGACCGTTGGACGCTATTGATTCTACGGGACTGCTTCCTGCGGGTGCGGCGCTTCGAGGATTTCCAGGAGCGCCTTGGCATCACCCGGCCGATCCTCGCCAGCCGCCTCAAGAAACTCGTCGACGAATTTGTGCTCGTCAAAGTGCCCTACCAGCAGCGGCCTGTGCGATATGAGTACCGGCTGACACAGAAAGGGCTCGACCTCTACCCGATCGTCATGGCGATCGTCCACTGGGGCGATGTTCATATGGCCGACAAGAAAGGGCGCCCGCTATTGCACACGCACGATCTCTGCGGCAAGGATTTTGATCCGGTCATGGTGTGCTCCGAATGCGGCGAGGCGCTTATGCCAAGGCAGACCCACGTTCATCCCGGCCCCGGCGCCACTAGCCCGCGACATCTGCCGCTGGGGACCGATCTCCCGGGCGCTCGCCGTACCGTAAAAGAGAAGGCGGCAAACTGAGCCGGCTATGCCGTTTGCGGCCGGTTAGCGGCCAGGCCGGAGCGGTAGGCCGGCCGAGAGGTCATCCTTTCCATATAGTCGAGACACGCCGCCGTCACCGGCACCCGGTAGTCAACCGCCCAGGTCAGGCAAGTGGTGAGCAGCATGTCGGCGGTGGTAAGCCGGCCGCCGACCAGAAAGGGTCGCCCATCCTGCAGCGCCTGCTCCGCGTGGCGCAGCTGCGTCGCGACATAAGAGGCAGCGCTTTCCAGCGCGAGCGGCGCCTCGCCGTAGATGTGCTTCAGATCGCCATGACGGCGCATCACATAGAGGCTGGTCGCGTCGAGCTCGGTCGCGGCATAAAAGCACCACTCGAGCCAGGCCGCATGCTCCCGCGGATCCGATGGAACCAGCGCGTTTTCGGGAGTGCCGTAAGCATTCGAGAGGTAGGCGGCGATCGCAGGGCTTTCGGCGATCGTGAAATCGCCGTCCTGCAGAAGCGGGATCTTTTGCCGCGGGTTAAGACTGGTGTATTCGGGGGTTTTGGTCTCGCCGCTGCGCGGCAGGATTGGCCGACACTCATAATCGAGGTCGAGCTCGTGCAAGGCCCAGTGGGCGCGCAGGGTGCGGCTGGTTCCGACGCCCCACAGCACGAGCCGCCGCGAAGGTCCGTCGCTCATCGCTACCACCGCTCGCTGTGGGGCCGGAGGTCGAGTTCGTGCGTCCATCCGTCGCGCGACTGGTTGTGCAATGCCCAGTAGGCCTCGGCAACCGAGCTGGTCCGGATCAGGCTGTCAGGCGCAAGGTCGGGCATCGTTCCGGTGGCGGCGCTGAGCCGCCTGTGGATCGCCTCGCTGTCGACTGCGCCGTCGATGATCAAATGGGCAACGTGAATATTCTTTGGTGCCAGCTCGCGCGCCATCGACTGCGCGACCGCACGCAGACCAAACTTCGCTGCGGCAAACGCGGCAAAGCCGGACCCGCCGCGAACGCTGGCGGTGGCCCCGGTAAACAGGATCGTGCCATGACCGCGCGGCACCATGTAGCGCGCCGCTTCGCGACCGGTCAGGAAACCGCCATAGCAGGCGAGCTCCCAAGCCTTGAAGAACAGCCTGCCGCTCGTCTCGATCAGCGGCGTCTTGACATTGGCGCCGGCGTTGAACAGGCACACTTCGACCGGCCCCAGCTCCGCCTCCACCTGAGCGAAGAGCGCCTGGACAGCCTCTTCATTACGCACGTCGGTGCCGACGGCGCGCGCGATGCCGCCCGATGCCACGATCTCCTGCACGACGCTCCGAGACTTCTCGGCGTCGCGCCGTGTTATGCAGACGGAGTAGCCGCCGACGGCGAATCGCCGCGCCACTGCGGCGCCAATCCCGTCTCCAGCGCCAACCAGCAGGGCCACTCCGCTCCTCGCGATCGTGCTCATCGTCGCCCTCTTATACGTTTCAAAACCATACTTATATGGATCGATTGAGACGGATGCAAAGACCAGTTCGCCAGTCCAGCGTCGGTTTGAAGCGCGATCTTGTCGACGCCGCCGGCGCTTCGTTACAGGTTCTCTAAACACACTCGAGGTATGACATGCCGGGTCCGTTGGCGGGTATCAGGGTGCTCGATCTGACCAGCGTGGTGTCGGGGCCGTTGGCGACGATGTTTCTCGCTGATCAAGGCGCCGAGGTAATCAAGGTCGAGCCGCTCGGCGGCGATATAACGCGCCAAAGCCGACAGTCGGTTAGCGCGTCGGGGGAATTCTCTGCGCTCTTCGTCTCTACAAACCGCGGCAAACGTTCGCTGTCGATCGACCTGAAGCGCCCCGAGGCGGCGGCAATCATGCGCAAGCTGATCCGCCGCGCGGATGTACTGGTCCAGAACTTTCGGCCCGGGACGACGGAACGCCTCGGCCTCGGCGAGCCGGCGCTGCGCGCCGAAAACCCCCGCCTGATTTATGTCTCGATCAGCGGCGTCGGCGAGAGGGGGCCCTACGCCAAGAAGCGGGTCTACGACCCGATAATCCAGGGCCTGTCGGGCTTCGCCGACCTCCAGGCGGACCCGGAGACGCGCCGGCCGCGAATGATCCGCACGATTGTCGCCGACAAGACCACCGCGATCTTTGCCGCCCAGGCGGTAACCGCCGCCCTTTTTGCTCGCGAACAGACCGGCGAGGGCCAGCACATCCGGCTCGCGATGCTCGACACGATGATCGCCTATCTATGGCCGGAAGCAATGACGCAGTATACCGTCGTGGGCCGGGAGGCGACCACCGCCGATCCCACTGCGCGCCCCGAACTGATTTTCGAGACCGCGGACGGCTACATCACCGTCGGCACGATCTCCGATTCGGAATGGCGCGGCTTCTGCGCCGCCTCGGAGCGCGCGGGTCTCGCAGAGGACTCGCGGTTCAGCACGCCTGCCGGGCGGGCGGCCAACGCCACCGAGCGGATCCTGCTGATGGCGGAGATCATCAAAGAGCGCCCGACCGCTGAGTGGCTGCAACGACTCGACGCCAATGACGTCCCGTCGGCGCCCGTATTGCGGCGCGGCGAGGTGATCACCAACGAGCAGGTGGTGGCGCGCGAATTGATCGAGGAGTTCGACCATCCGGACATCGGTCGCATCCGTCCGCGGCCCGCTTCGACTGCACCCGGCCGAAATTCGTGGGCCGGCGCCGCGCATCGGCGAGCACAGCGCGGTGATTCTCGCAGAGCTCGGGCTTGAGCCGGCGGAGATCGAACGGCTAGCGACTGAAAAGATCGTGCGCTTGGTCAAGACCTAGCTCCGTTGGATCGAGGTCAGCGATAGACCGTGGTTGTGAAAACGCCTGGGACCGCCGGTCAACGTCCAACAACTGAAGGGTCAACGGACCAGTCGCTGCAGCGGGTCTGTGCCACAACCGGACCCTTTTACGATCGCAAACCAGCGACACAAAGGTAGCGTCAAGAACTATTGCTAGACATCTGGACGTTATGGCCGATGGGTACCGTCGACAGTTCCCTGCTGTTAGGGCCATCGGCAAAGATCGTAAACAACTGCTGCCATAGTCGCGAGGAGGTGCACGGTACAATGGCCTGCGTCATGCGGACCAACCACTCGGGGTGCGCCGCGCGACCAATCCACGCTAAATTGTGTCTATTCGCACGACAAAAAGCGCTAATCTGCTTGAGTCGGAACTCGACCGGAGTTGAGCGCAGAACCGATCCTTATACGAGCAGGAGTCCGGCATGGACCTCTCGGCTTGGTTGCGCGGTCTTGGTCTGGGTCAGTACGAGCAGGCATTTCGTGATAACGCCATAGAGCCGGACGTACTGCCTCAGCTCACAGCGGAGGATCTCAAAGAGCTCGGCGTCGCCCTAGTGGGGCACCGTCGCAAACTGCTCGACGCGATCGCCGCATTGCGCGCGACCCCCGTGCCCGATGATGCGCGAATGCCGTCGGCGGCGCCAGTCGACACGATTGGCGAGCGCCGCCAGGTGACCGTGCTGTTCGCCGATCTCGCCGGCTACACAGAGTGGGGCCAGCAGCTCGACGCCGAAGAGGTCCATGCCTTACTCGAGCAGTTCTTCGACTGCGCCGACCGCGTCATTCAAGAGCAGGGCGGACGGATCGACAAGCACATCGGCGATTGCGTCATGGGCGTCTTCGGTGCCCCGGTTGCTCATAGCGACGACGCCGAACGAGCCGCTCGCGCGGCGCTGGCTATTCGTGCAGCGATGCCGGAGGTGTCGGCGCGGGTTGGCCATGCCATCGGCATTCATATCGGCGTCGCTGGTGGACAGGTTGTTGCCAGCCGGACCGGGAGTGCCAGCCACAGCGAGTACACCGTAACCGGTGACACGGTGAATCTGGCCTCGCGCCTCACTGCTGCCGCTGAGGCAGGCGAAATCTTGACGTCGGACGATACTCATCGCGCGCTAGTTCAGCGGTTCGACTGCATCGACGCGGGCACGCTGGCTATCAAAGGCTTTGCCGAACCGGTTCGAGCATGGCGCCTGCGCGGCTCACGACCGGTGGCTCGCGAGCAACGTCCATTCGTCGGGCGCCGCGGTGAACTGGTCCTGCTGGAGGCGGCATCGCCGCATGCCGCGAAACCGGGCGCGGCCAGGCCGTGTATGTCCGTGGCGAGGCCGGGATCGGTAAGACGCGGCTAATCGAGGAGATCCAGCGTACGGCAACGGAAGCCGGGTTTGTGTGCCACGCCGCGCTCGTGCTCGATTTTGGCAGCGGCGCCGGACGCGACGCGATCCGGGCGCTCGTGCGCAGCTTGCTGGGTGTCGAAGTGACGAGCGATACCGAGGCCGCGCACGCCGCGGCCGCGGCGGCACTCTCTTCGGATGTCGTGGTGAGCGATGACACGGTCTTCCTCAATGACCTGCTCAACCTGCCGCAACCGCCGGAATTGCGCCCCATTTACGAGGCGATGGATACTGGCAACCGTAGCCGGGGTCAGCAACGAGTCGTCGCCCGCATCCTCGATCGCAAGAGCCGACAGCACCCCCGCCTTCTGGTCGTGGAAGACCTGCACTGGGCGGATCAACCAACGCTGGCGCAGCTAGTTAAACTAACAATGGCGGTGGCGGAGCACCCGGCGCTGTTGATCATGACCTCGCGGGTCGAAGGCGATCCGTTGGATGGGGTGTGGCGGGCGGAGGCAGCCGGAGCGCCGTTGGCGACGATCGATCTCGGTCCCCTGCCTTCGGATGACGCGCGCGCGCTTGCCGAGGCGCTGATCGCGGCCAATACGGCTTTCGCCCAGCGCTGCGTCGAGCGCGCCGCCGGTAACCCTCTGTTCCTCGATCAACTCCTTCGTCATGCCGATGAGAGTCAAGCCATTGCCGTACCCGGCTCAATTCAGAGCCTAGTGCAGGAGCGCATCGATCGGCTTGACCTAGCGGATAAAGCGGCGGTGCAGGCCGCTTCGGTTCGCGGCCAGCGGTTCGTGAGCACGGCTCTACAGTACTTGCTCGATAGAGCGGATTACCTCCCCGATCGTTTGGTGTCTCGGCTCCTTGTGCGGCCACAGCAGGGGCACGGAGATGTCTTCCTGTTCACGCACGCGCTGATCCGGGACGCCATCTACGACACCTTGCTTAGGAGTAGGCGACGCGAGCTGCATCGGCGTGCCGCGGAATGGTATGCCGATCGTGATCCCGTGCTGTGCGCCGAACATCTCGATCGGGCCGAGGATCCCGCGGCCGCACGAGCTTATCTGGCGGCGGCTCGCTCGCAGGCAGCTGAATATCGCCAGGAAGCAGCGCAGCAGCTCGTCGAGCGCGGTCTCGCGGTCGCCCACGATCGGCGCGACCGTTTTGAGTTGACATGCCTGCAGGGGGAAATCCTGCACGACCTCGGCACCATGCGGGAGGCGGGGCGTGCCTATCAGGCGGCGCTCGATGCAGCCGCTGATGATCGGGAGCGTTGCGCGGCTTGGATCGGACTCGCCGCTGTAAAGCGGGTAACCGACGACCTTGCGGGTGCGTTGGCCGATCTGGACCTGGCCGAGAAGGTGGCCGGGCGGGATGATCTGCTCGCAGAGCAGGCCCGCATTCATTTCCTGCGCGGCAATTTATGTTTTCCACGAGGCGACATCGAGGGCTGTCTGAGGGAACACGGAATTACGCTGGAATTGGCGAGGCGTGCCGGGGCGGCCGAGCTCGAAGCCATGGCTCTCGGCGGTCTCGGCGATGCCGAGTATGTCCGCGGCCGGATGATCAGCGCGTACGACCGGTTCCGCCAGTGCGTCGAGCTGAGCGAGCGCCATGGGTTTGGCCGCATCGAGGTGGCAAACCGGCCGATGACGGCCTTCACCCAGTGGTACGCCGGGGATACAAGGGGCGCGCTCGCGGTAGCCGACACCGCGATCGCGCGAGCGGCACGCGTCGGGCATCGCCGGGCGGAAATGGTTGGCCACCATGCCGCCTTCTTTTGCCGGCACGCTTTGATGGATTTCGAAGGGGCGCTTCTACACGCCGAAGCCGCCTTGACGCTGGCGCAGCAGCTCGGCGCGCGGCGTTTTGAAACCGAAGCGTTGGTATTTTTCGCTGAGCTTCATCGTTTAGCAGGACGGCAGTCCGAGGCGCTCACCAACGCGAAAGAGGCCGTCAAGATCAGCCGAGAGACGGGCACCGCGTTTCTCGGCCCGTTCGCCCTTGGAGCGCTCGCCTTGGCGAGCGACGATCGGAATACTAGCCAGGCAGCCCTGGAGGAGGGCGAAGCGCTGCTTCGCGCCGGCGCTGTGAGCCACAACCATCTGCTGTTCCCGCGCGACGCGATCGAGTTCTATCTCGAAGCCGGTAATTGGGACGGTGTGGAGCGTTCTGCGGCTGAGCTGGAACAATATACCCGGTCGGAGCCTCTGCCGTTCGCAGCTTTTTACGTAGCGCGCGGCCGAGCCCTGGCGGCGCTCGGCCGCGGTCAGTCGGACATGGCGGAAATCGCCGCGGAGCTCGAGCGTCTTCGCGATGAAGGTGCGCGGCTTGGCATGAGGGTCGCGTTACCTTCTATCGAGAGCGCGATGATCAGCTGCGCGGGTAGTTCCAACCCGTCGGCGGCACGGCAACGCGGGCTATGAACCACGCGAAGAATTCGGCTTGGGATGCCCTAATCTCGCTCAACGCAATGGACGGCGCTAGCACTCATCCCGTATCGAAAGGTCCGGAAAGGGTCAGGAGCGGTAAAACTCGCAGTGAGCATATGTCTTCTGAAACGCCCCTGATTGCAGACGTTGGTCGCTAACCTCGCCAACCCATACTGTTGAGATCCGCATTCCGGATCGTCATTGTCGCAACCAATAGCGCGCCTGCGGGCCACATCGGTCGCGGAAGTCAATAACGCACGCCACCACGACCAGTTCCTCCGGGCTGCGTAGCGCACCGGTTGGAGAGTGTCACATTGGAACAGACTGAATCTAAGAAAAAATTATTGTCCCGCTCACATTCCACTCGCCTTCGCGGCCAAAGCAAGCATTGCTCATCTGCTCCTCATTGGCTCTCTCCCGTATGCGCGGACTAGAACCCAGTCAGAGGCTTGGCCGAGATCGTCGGCGACCGACAGTGCACAGACGCCCGAAATCGAACCCGCTCTCGCCCGGAACCGGAGGTTCGAATCCAGTCCCCTCCGGCGGAGACTCAAGTAAACCATCGGTTCCTCGGCGGCGGAGCCCACGTCGCTCATTCTCGGGCGCTCCGTTGAAACCTCGCGTGGCGCGGCGTCACCGAGGGAGCGGGCCCGATGCCCGAGCGCGAAGCCGTGGTCGTGGTCCCTCGCGGCTCGCAGGCCGGTGCTTTCCTTGCGGTGACCGGAGGCTTTATTGGTTTCTGACCCGCAATGCCGCGCCTGGCTCACACGCCGGCCCCCTCGGCAACCGGGGTGAAGCGATTGAATGCATAAGAGACTGGCGCGTCCCGTTCCGATGCTTCGTCGAGGCGACCGAAGAGGAGGCCATTTTGCGAAACGATGTCGTGGATCGCCCAGCGCGGCGCGTTTGGGGCGCGGGGCCCGTGACCTTGCTGGGCGACTCTATCCACGCTACGACCCCCAATCTCGGCCAGGCTGCTTGCCAAGCGCTCGAGGACGCGGTCGTCCTCGCCGATTCGCTCCGCCGATGCGCCCCGGCTGAGGCTGCGTTGCGAGACTACGAGGTGCGGCGCCATCACCGCGCCAAATTCGTGATCGGGCAATCCCTGCGCATAGGAACCATGGTTCAGCTCATCAACCCGATGGGAGTCTGGCTGCGGGCCGAACCACGAGCGGCTTCAGGGGGAGCCGCAGACACGCTATTCGATTGCCAGTTGCGATGTGCGCCAGGCGCAATGCGTTCCGGTGCACGTTCTCCTCGCGCTCAGGAAACAGTCCTGCGTTCGCAGACATGCTCGTCATGAGCCTACTGCAAGAGACCAGGCGACGATGCGGCGATTCAGACGGAAAGTTCTTTCGTGAAGCAGCGTACTATGCGGGCTAGCTGTAGTGGAGGAGCGGCTGCGTTGTCATTTATTGAAGTTGTCCTTGCCATCTTTGTTCGCGGGTTTGATTCGAATGCCGCGGCGCGCCAGTGCCTCCCGAAGAAGTATCTCGATTTCGGCATTGACGCTCCGTAAGTCCGCCACCGCGCATCGTTTTACTGCATCGAGAATGCCTTTCTCCGCCCGGAGCGGGAAGGCGATGCGTTCCGGTCCGGGCGGCCGACCTGGTTGAGCCATAATCGGTTACGAATACAAGGTGCCAGTATTGATCACGGGGGTGACTTCCCTGTCGCCAACCAGGACAACGAGCAGATTAGAGATCATGGCAGCTTTACGTTCCGGATCGAGGGCGTCAGAGAGTTTTTCTTGTCGAGCTCACTAAGAGCGTCTTCTACGATGCTCACGGCGCCTTGCACGACCATGCGTCGGGCGGCAACCACTGCGCTGGCCGCCTGCTTGCGAAGCATAGCGCCCGCGATCTCCGACGAGTAGGCCAGGTGGGAGATTCGTGCTTCAAGCACTGAGACACCGATCGGCTCCATGCGTGTCCGGATCTCGCGCAGCAAGGCTTCAATGACTGCATCGCCACCGTCGCGCAAAGTGACCGTCGACATTGGTGTATGATTGTGGTCCGGTTTCTCTGTTCCACTTGTCGGTCGTTCGCTTTGCCTCACCGCTTCGTCGGCCTCGACCACATCGTAAGGGTGCACGCTCGCCGTCCGCCGCAGGGCGGTCTCGCTCTGCGCCTTCACGTAGTCGGCGTAGGAGCCGACCTCCAGAAGCGCCTTTGCGGCGTCCTCCACACGCCAGACGATTACCGCACCAATATCAATCGGGTTGCCTACAGCATCATTGACCTTAAGCGGGCCACTCTCCAATGTCTCCAGACGGCGCGAGATTTTCCGTGTGGAATTGAAAGGATTGATCCACCAAAAACCCGGCCGATGTTCAGTGCCGACATAGCTTCCGAACAATAGACAGACAAGGCTCTCGTTAGGCTGAAGCACGGCGAGCCCCTTTAGGACGGCGATGGCGAAGATGACCGCTGGCAGAGCAATCCAGGCTGGAACGACCGAGGAGCCTACGACGACTCCGGTGTAGGCCAGCCAACAAGAAACGACGATCAAAGCTAAGCCAATCCCAAGCATCACATACCCGTTGCCGGCATGGAGCTCCTTGTCGACAAACGCGCTGCGCGCTGGCGGCGCTGAAATGATCGTGGCTGACATGACGGGGCCTCCTTCCATGAGTTTACGATATAATATATGATATCAAAAAATACGAGTTCAAGTAGTCTGCGCCCTTCGGTGATGCCGAACGCTCCGTGGTCTCGATGTTCCAGGCTTCGTGGCGGCAGGGGAAAACCGAGCCGGTGTATCCGCGCGGCACGTAAAGCGAGTTTCGACGGTGGCCGGTGCTGAAAATTCCCTCGTGACGATCAACGACGGGTCAATGATGATGTCGGGATGACGGCTAAGATCTGCGTCATCGGTTAGTGCGGCGGCACCCGCGGATCGCTATGAACGGCAGGCGCGCGACAGCGCGAAACCTGCCTGTGCTTCAGGAATTCGTGTCCGATTGGGATGACTGGACGAATGTCAGCGCGAAGATCGGTGGAGAGGACGACAATGGCATGCGGAGGATATCTATGACGCCCTGCAGGTCGAGGCTCTCGTTCTGGATTTAAACGCTCCGTTCGATGACTTCTCGAAAATGTATCATTCGGTAGGGGATAGAATTATTCTCTAAAATGCGCCACGCGTTGGTCCTGACTAGGCGGTGGGCGTTTGCGCCTGTTAACATCCCCGTGGTGGACGATCGTCAGATGGGCTTCGAGCGCGTCGACAATCGAACAGCTCCGGTTTATGGTCTGTGCTGAAGGAAATCGAGTGCTCACCGCGGCCTATCGATTGGTTCTGGATCTGTTTGTCGAGAGCTGCCCTCGATTGTCGAACTTGACGGCCGGCAACACTCGGAGTGCCTCATAGACACGTGCCGTGACCATGCGCTATTTGACCTCGTCTACAGTGTGATGCGCATCCACCGCTCTCCGTGTCGCTTTGCAGGGGGACACACGGTTAGGCGCTTCGGGGCGAAGCCCGACAAAAAGATTGTGGATGGTCAAGCGGCGATCCCGAGCTCATGGAAGAGGCCTTTCATT
>Ga0306926_10005847_pt1 | contig 13177 bp, 8 predicted proteins | sample flu12Cox44000178_FD_203759 | JGI IMG/M metagenome (GOLD analysis project Ga0306926, IMG submission 203759) | Lab enrichment of tropical soil microbial communities from Luquillo Experimental Forest, Puerto Rico - flux8day.12C.oxic.44.000.178 (v2)... | ecosystem: Environmental > Terrestrial > Soil... | reverse complement strand
CAGAAAACAGCCCCGCCGTTCGCGGTCGTTCACCGATCGCTCGATGATCTCCTCGATGAAACGGCGGTACGCGATGGGGTGGAGACGCCCCTTTTTGCGCCAGTACGACTGGCGAATAGCGAATACCGTAGCCGTGAGCACCTGACGCCAAGTGAGGTTGAGAAGCTGACCGAGGCCGCCAAGACCAATCGTTACGGGCATCGAGATGCGACGATGCTCCTTGTGGCTTATCGACATGGGCTTCGAGCTTCCGAGCTTTGCGGGCTCGAATGGTCGCAAGTCGATTTTAATGGCGCAACCCTGCATGTGCGTCGGGCCAAGAATGGCAAGCCAGCTACGCATCCCATCCGGGGCGACGAAATCCGTGCATTGCGCAAGCTCCAACGTGAAGCTCCTAAGTCAGCATTCGTATTTGTTAATGAGCGGGGAACACCGTTCTCACCCGATGGCTTCAATTGGTTGGTGAAGCGCGCGGGTCAAAAGGCCGGACTGCCCTTTCAGGTTCATGCGCACATGTTGCGACATAGTGCGGGATACAAGCTCGCCGGTGATGGCCACGATACGCGAGCCATTCAGGATTACCTCGGACATCGGAATATCAGCAACACAGATTGGGCTAACCAGTTGAACGGGAGTCGGAATTACCAGGCGGATGGTGACGGATCGTCGGTCTCCACCTTGATGCGGGTGCCGCGCGGCGGCGGGTTCAAGGGTGTAACGGGTTCACGGTCAGCGCCTGCTTGCCAAAAAGCCGTTGCGCCGCTTTCTTCGTTTCCCCGGCACTGCAGCGTGTGCGTCGGTCGGGGCGTGCTTCCAACAGTGACGTTCGCACCTTCATCGCTGCAGAACATCTGTCTCAGCTTAAATGTGGGTAACCTGGCGCCCACACTGCAACGCCGATCTTAGTTTTAGAGCCGGTGACATGGGTTGAAACGAAAAGCGCAGCGCACCGGTTTGCTCTTCCCGGCCGCGGCACACTCATTGTAAGCGTAATTTCTTCACTCATAGGTCGCTCCTATTGATCCTACTCCGTAGATGTATATATGCACCTATGCCCAGAAGAAGTTCGCGGCGGGCCGGTTGGCTTATGCCCCTACGCAGTTCGTGCTAAATTGTCCCCTGTAATCGGAGCGGAGGAAGGTCGTGGCCCGGAAATTAACCGATACCGTGAAGCTGCAAGTAAGGCTCTCCGAGCGCCTCCGACGTCGCCTTGAGCAAGAGGCCAAGCACAGTGATTGGTCCATGAACACCGAAATCGTGAGCCCGCTCGACTCGTCGTTCCAGCGGGAGGACGAAGAAGAAATGATCAGGAGGGCGACTCAGGAGGCGGTTGCGGAGGAACTCTCCAAACTGCGATGAGGAGCTGTCACATCCATCCGCGGACAAGGAGGAGAAATCAAAATGAGGGGGCATCTTTGCGAGCGGTGGCCCGGCCATCGGGCTATCGTCATCGACGTGCGCATAGAAGGAAATGATTAGGCGACGAGATCGCGGCGATGGCGGTATAGATCGGCGCGGGGAAAATTCCTGGCGGTTGCGCTACCGCGTCAAAGGTAGGCGCATCAGCCAAACGTTTCACGGTTCGCTTTCAGACGCGCGCAAAGAGCTGCGCCGGCTGCGCCACGAGCGCGAGAGCCACAGCCACAGCCTCCGGTCCGCCGCCGTGAAGCGAAGACGTGGGCGGCGGGATCGATTCACGACGGCGAGCTGGTGTCGAAGCGCGATGATTTCCAGGCGCAGCGAGGTGCGCGACCGGACCAGGAAGCGAAGGCAGTGAAGGAGCGAGACGACGACGGACGCCACGACTGCAGGCCATCGGAGAACGCCAGCAACCTCAATCGACGCGACACGTACAGAGTTCTCGGTAGGCACAGGCGCGCTCGGCATCGAGGCAGCAACAACGCCTGTCTCCCACGTTGCGTGGTGCTCGGATGATGAGACCAACTGGTGCCGCAGTGCGAGGATCTCCACGACGACGCGACCGCAGGTTATCGAAGTACGCCCGCAAGCTCAGTCGAGAAGCTCGACCGACACGGGCAAGCTCGATCTCGCATCGGTATAGGTGGTCCTTTGCTGGGATTCACCCTGCCGGGAGGTAAGAAATGGAAACGATCAACTACGGGCGCTGCCCCTGCGGCGGCCTATTCGAGGCCAGGTACGTGGAAGTTTCCATGAGCATCAACGGCACCACGAAGGTCTGGCCGAATGTGCCGCAAGGTGCCTGCCCGCAATGTGGATCACGCGTTTACAAGGCCCACGTTCTCGAGCGCCTCGAGGCGTTGATGGCTACGACGTCGACGAGATGATGCTCACCGTCCGATTCTCGCAACGGGTTGGACGTTCACGTCCGCAGGAAGATCGGCGCAACTGAGCACCACGACCTGGGGGAGGCGGAGTCGTAAGATCGGCCGCAGCCGTCTCGCGCTTTCTGGAGCGGCGAGAAGACAGCGGATGTGAGCTGTCGGCGGCAGATGCCGGCTTTCCTCTTCGAACGCACGGACGAACCTGTCGACTGTTTCCTCGAAAGATGCTTGCCCCGACTCGTGAAGCGGAGCCAGCTCCCTCTCGTCAGCGAGGTAGACCACGAGGGTGCTGGTTCGACGAGAACTGGCCCACGCGATCTCGCGGGCAAGCCCCGCTCGCAGAAATGAGACCAGATCTGCTGTTTCCAGACCGTTACCGGTGGAGTAAATCCGCTCCTCCCCGATGATGTAACGGTTCAGTGCGAAAGCGCTGAATGGAAAATCGACGACCCGCTCCATTACCCTCGTCAGCCCTCGAACCGGCACGCGGTCCCGGGCAAGTTCCCGAAGAGCGGCCGTCAGTTGCCAGAAGGGCACGGCGGCGGATGCTGCGTCGACGAGGGCCGGAAAGGCTGCTGCCAGTTTGGTTCGCAGAACAGTCAGCGACGTCTCATGCACCAGGAGTGAGGCATTGCGTCGCAGGTCTTCCTGAACCGCACCAGCTATGTACTGCAACGGATTGAGCACGGTCCGGCCGGCAGCCGTCAGCATTTCTTCCTGATCTGGGCTGACGAGGGCGCCCGACCGTCTTCGGTCCGGCGACGGCCACGCCGTCGACACGACATTCATCAGGCGAAGGCAGTCCACGGTATCGTTGACGTGAACGCGTCCCGGTGCGATGCCCGCGCGCGGCGTGCCGGATGCCGCATTGATGACGAGCTCAAAGCCGCGGTCGCGAAGCACCGGATCGGACTGCACGGTGATGAACGGACAAAGAACGCCGAGCTCTTCGTACAGTTCCTGACGCATGCCATCGAAAATCTGCGCCGGTTCGTTCGCTTTCACGAAGATCGCGTCGTGGTACTGCGCCGCAACCCGCAGAGTGATCCGATTCTTTGAGAACTGTCCCAGGCATTCCTCGAGCAACTCGCCTACGGGCTTCTCGGGCACGACCAGTTTTGCGATCGCCTGGTAGTCATCGACCCGCACTCGTGCCTCGAGCAGGCCGGTCAGCAGGAGCCTCGCATCCTCGCGGGAGAGTGGCGCCGGAACGCCGCGGCGCCACTCGTCGATGATTCGTTCGTTGACGAGAATCGCGGGCTGGAGGCACAACGCGTGACGACAGAGCAGGGCGACGTACTCCGCCTCGATGCCGGCGTCCTGAAAGTCTCCTCCGACGTACTCCTGCAGGATCGCTTCGGTCTGTTGGTCGTATCGACAGCGACAGCCGTTCACCTCGCACTCCATCGCGCCGACCGCCAGCTCGTCGTTCACCGTCACGGTGACGGTGCAGGTCACTGGCGGCATGCCGAGTGCTCGACAAAGGTCCGTCGCCAGTGCCGCCGCGGCGCGTTCAGCCTCCATCGCTGACGCCGACTGCAGGTGTGCGGTGATCGCGATCCGCACCGAATCGTCAGCCTCGGGGGCCGTCTGGGACTTGTCATGCGAACGCACCTGACTCCTCCTGGATCTCCGCGTTGCTCATGACCTTGAGGTCGGGGAACACTGGCGCGACGAGCCGTTGAAGCCAGGCACGAACGGCGGGATCGGATACTACGAGCGCTCGACGGCCTTTGTCCAAGTACTGGACGTGGTCACGAACTTCGTCAAGCAGTTTCATGTGCTCTTCCGCATCGAGGCTATGCATGCCGATTTGTAACCTCTCCTGGAGCTCCGGCGCTAGCGTCACGCGGCCGACATCCGACAGGTTGCCTGTGAGAAGGCTCCTGAGCTTCACGCGGATCGTCGCGAGAGCGTCGGCGAAGCTGTCCGGCGCGACCGGCGTGTCCGGAAGCGCTTCGAGCATTGCGATGGGGAGGCCATCGGGCTGCGAAACGCGAATCCCGTCCCGCAACAGCGCCCGGAATAACCGGCAGAAGGCGACGCGGTCGCGCGCGGCTGGAAGCTTCCGATCGATGAGCGCGCCGTGTCCGTGCTCCCGCCATCCGTTGAGCAGGCTGTGGACGTTCTGTATCTCGGCGAAATGGTGGAGATGATCGGACAGGATCCGTTCCAGATGACGGATCAGAAAGTGCGGAACCGTCCACACGTTGATGCCGTTGGCTTGTAGACGTTCGGCCTCAACCGGTTCCACCATCAGTGCGGGCTGGTCGGTCAATGGATCAGCAATCTCCCGAGCAGTGGTGACCCCGGCGGCGCGGGCTTCGGTCGACAGTACATACCGCGCGGTACTGACTAGTGCACCCTCCATGAGCGGGATTTCATCGAGCAGTACGCGGTATGCACCCGTCCGGAGCAGCGAATCGCCTCTGAACCGTATGCCGGGGGGGCGAAGCGCGAAGGCGCGCTCGATTCTGTCCTTCATGGCGGGAATGAGTTCGGATAGGAACACTCCCGAATCCTGCTTGGAGTCAACGAAGGGCACAAGATCGTCAGCGATCTCCACGGCGATGGGCGGGAGCCATGGCTCCGTTACCGAAAGCGCGCCGTAGGTCCGCCTCAGTTTCAGCGCATCGAGTTCGTCGTCCATATATCTCGCCCGCTCGAGCACCGCGATCGCGTGCTGAAACGCAGTGTCCCGGTCGATACCCGACGCGTGTTCCCATACCTCGGCGAGCTTGCGATACACGTCCCGTGGCCACGGTACGGAACTGATGCCGCGTTCGAGGAGCTCGACAGTGCGTCGATGGATTTCGGCGGCGTCGACTTCGGTCAATGTTCCATAGAGATTGGCAAGACCCACATACAGATTAGCGCCACGCGGACACTGTGCAATGCCACGTTCGAGCACCGAAATGGCATTTTCGACTGCAGTCTTCCTATCAAGATCGTCGGCGTGCTCCCACGCGGTCGCAAGTCGTGCATACAACGGCGCCGGGTCCTCGGTCGGGTGTGCAATTCCGCGCTCGAGCAGATCGATGGTGCGTCTACGAATGTCGGCGACATCAATGTCCGACTTCTCATAGAGATCGGCGAGCCGGATGTACAGACTGGTGACTTTGGGGCATCTCGCGATGCCTCGCTCTAGGATCGCGACGCTCTTCTGCACACCCGTGCCCTGATCGGCGTCGGTACCGTCCGATGGGACCGCCAGACTCGCGCTCTCGAGATACAGATTTGCAGCGTCCGGGCATTTCGCAATGCCCCGCTCGAGTATGTGGATGCGCTCGGCGATGACAGCAGGAGCACCGGCGTCGCTGACGTTCCCGAGCGCCTTAGCGGCTTCGAGGTAGTACTCCGACTCCTGGGGAGCCTCCCGAACCGCCGCCAGAAAGCTTGCCGCCGCGTCTCGATATCGCTTGTTACTGACGTGCTCTTCGCCCTGTTTTACATACGCGCTAGCACGCTGTCGTGCCTTCTCCAGCTGCACCTCTTTCAGCAATGTGTGATCGAGATACGCGAACGCGGCAGGGACGTTATCGGTGCCGCCGTCGACATGTGCCAGGTGTAGGTTCAACAGGCGCGTCTGCCGCGCCTCCAGCTCCTCGGCGAGCCTAATGGCCACGCGCGGTCCGAACTTCTCTTCGAGCGTCATCCACCAGTTGCGAGCGTCGTCCGTGGCCTCTTGCCACTGCAGTCGATCCTTCAGTGCTCCAAGCCGGGCCGCGAGTTGCTCGGACGACCAGTCGCTCGTGTTGCTGAAGGTCAGCGCGTTGACCGAGCGAACGCTGGCGGACCGTCCCACTTCGTCGAGTAGTGCGAAATCGCTGTTCCACCGCTCGTCCTTCAAGCGCGTGTAATCGAGATACGAGAGGTTCGCCTCGACGTGATCGGTGTTGCTCAGGAGATAGGCCTGATAGAATCGGTCGATCGAGGCGCGACGAAAAGCGAGTTCCTCTGCGAGATGCAGCACGCGGCCCATCGTGCGCTCGTTTCGTTGTTCGAACTTAGTCCAGAACTGGCGGGCAGGTTCGGATGCGTCACCCCAGCCGAGCGCCTGCTTGACGTCCTGCAGGCGGAGGAAGATCTGCAAGTCACTCCACCCTTCTGTCCTCGAGATGGTCGGCGCCTCGAGCTCGGCGATCGCGCGTTGCGCGCGAATCGCCAGGAACGCGTACTCGATGCCCCTGTCCGCGTTGGCGGCAATCGCCGAGACGAACTCGTCGAGCATCAGCCCGCTCCAGAAAATGGCTTCGGCCAGAATCAGGACGTCGAGCGGCCGCGACGTCCGCTCGAGCTGCGTCCACCACTGCCGGCCGAGGCCAGCGCCGTCGAAGCCGATCCGGCGCTTGGCATCGTGCAGGAAGGCACGGATACCGACCTCATCGAACTCGTGCACTTCGAGGTTTCCGCGCAGCCGATCGGCGAATTCCACGTTGTGCGTGAACGAGTCGAGGGCCTTGGCGTGCTGCTCGGCGCGCGACAGCCACTCGCGCTGCTCGGCCTCGTCGAGGGCGCTGACCGGACGCGGACGCTGGGGGTAGACGATGCCGTCCGCCTGCAGTCGCAGGAACGTCACGAGCACCGATTTGTGGCTGCTCGACTCGTATGCCTCGCGGAATCGCTCGAGCGTGATGCCGCCTGCCTCGATCGCCCGCCCGAGCCGGAACTTGATGTCGATATGGGTATCTTTCGTTACCTCCTGCCACCATCGGCGATCGTGATCGGACGCCTCCCGCATCACCGCGAGTTCGGCCAGCCGCCGGCGCGCCTCCTCGGGGGTCACCGGATATGCGACGCGTTCGGCGGCCTCCTGGACCTCTTCTTGGCCGCTCTCGTCGGCGGCGGCGCCTCGTTCGGTGTCGAGCCGCTCGAGTTCCTCCTTCCACGACGGCGCCAGCCTCGCGTCGACCTGCGGTGCATACCCGCCTGCCTTTTCGAGCGTCGCCAGCGCGCGACGAAGGCCGGCCTCGTACGCGAACGGAGGACCGTCGCATGCCGCAAGGCGGTAGGCTCGCGACGCGTACTCGATGGCCTTCGTTGAATCGCCGCGCTCGAGCGCACACAAGGCGCGCACTCGCCACGCATCTGTGGCGGCCAGGGCGTACATGCTGTGCTCGTCGAGCCGGAAGTAGGATTCGATCCGCGACTCGGCCTCGGCGAGTTCGCCGCGCTTGAGAAAAATCTGCGCGATATAGGGAATCGCGAAGCACTGGACGATCGCATAGTTCGATCGCAGGGCGTGCTCGAGCGCGTTGACGAGACTCTCTTCCGCCGCGTCCCATTGCCCCTTCTGGAACTGGGCCATGCCGCGGGTGACCAACTCCCAGGCTTCCTGGAGCCGTCCCTCGGCAAGCAGCGTGGCGGTTGCCGCAGCTTCATCCAGCCAGACAATCGCCTGGTCGGGGTCCTCGAGGTAGACGTAGCCTTCCGCCAGCCCCTGCGCCCACCAGCGGTGCGAGGTCGTCTGGCCCTGTGCTAGTTGAAACTGTCGAAACGCCTCCTTCTTGTTCCCGCGCAGCGCCATCGTCAACCCGATCCAGCATTCGACGACGTGGCGGATGTCGTCGGCCCCGAAGTGCGCGGCCTGAATGCGCATCTGCCGCAGTTCCGTTTCCGCTTCGAACAACCGGCCCTCGTACATCGTCTGCCACATGCGCGAGTGGCGGGCATCGAGAAACCCGAGGAAGTCACCGATCTGGAGGCGGATTGCGCCGCACCAGCGCAGCAGTCGTTGTGAGACGTCGCGGTTGCCGGCCTGCATGAGCAGAGAGCCGAGTACGTCGGATGAATTGGCCTGCTCGCGACGCGACTTCAACGGCAGCGGCTGCAGCGGATCGCCACCAGGAAGCAACAGCTCGAAGAGATCGAGAAGGGTGCGGTGGTCGTTGATGACCGCGAGCGGCCACCAGAGCTTGTTGAAATACATCTCCCAGGCACGATCGACCTCGTCGGACTGCACCAGGAGTCGAAACAACGTAATCGCTCTGTTCAGGTCTATTCCGTCGTTCGGATCCTTGCGGTCGGGGGTGGCGAAGAACTCCGAGAGAGCGTGCCGCAGGTGCCGCTCGCCCCTGGCGTCGGTCATCAGATTCCAGACCGCGCCGCGGACGACGGGATGTACGTCGTACTCCATCGTGCCGTCGTCGGCCTTGGTCGCGCCTACAAAGCCGAGCGCGACGAGCGCGTCGAGCTCCCCGCGAACCTGCTCTTCCGACGTCCATCGTCGATCGCCGGACAGTTCGCTGCTGCCCTGGAGGATACGGCCAAGCAGCGGCAGCGACATCGCTTTGCCGCTGGTCGCCAGCGCGCCGAGCACGTCATACGAGCGTTCGTCGAGATCCCGCAGGCACATGCCGATGACGTGCGCCCTCGCTTCCATCGGGGTTGCGCTGGAAGCGGGCACGAAGTCCGCGTGCCGGGCGTCAGCCCGCCACTTCCGCCACCCGTGCGCCCTGGCTGCCGATCGCGCGAGGATGCTCACGACCAGCGGATGGTTGTCACACAACGCGAAGATGGCGGCCAGTTCCGTGTCGATGCCATCCTACGGCAGGATGCTTCCCCAGAGTTGTGTGACCTCCTCCGGCGCCAGGCCACGGAGCATCATGAACTTCGCGCCCTGGACCGCGACGCCAGGCTCTTCTTCGAGCTCCGCCGGCGCGAGCCGGGTGGTGATGACCACCTTCGATTTCATCGCGCGAGTCAACCGCTTGAGAAAGGCTGCGCTCCGCGGATCGGTCAACTGCCGGTCCGTCTGCGTGACCTCCGTCTCCTCCTTGCCGGCGCGGACCGCGTCGAGATCCACCGCGCGGTCGAACACGATGGCATAGCCGTTCATCAGGCGTTCGAGGCCGTCGAGCACGAACACGAACGGTTCGTCTTTGAGCACCTGGAGCAGGCGGCGCTCGAGCTCGGTTCGAGTGAGCGTCTTAATCTCGTCGGTGTTTCCCTGGCCGCACCACTCGAGGCTGCGCCGGAGGAACTCGGGGAAGTTGAAGTTCTTTTCATAGAAGCTGCACCAGAACACCCCGCGAAATCCCAGCTGGCGGAAGGGAGCGTGGCTCACCCAGTGCCAGGCCAGCGCGCTCTTGCCACTGCCGCCCAGCGCGCAGATGCAGCGCACGCCCACCGGCGAGTCGGCTTCGGCGATCCACGCGTCCAGCTCCCGCACCTCGGCTTCACGGCCGAAAAATCGGTCGCTGAGCGAGTAGAAATGCACACACTCGAATCCCAGCCACTCGCGAAGCGTACCAAGGTCCGGCGCCGCGCCAGCCTCGACCGAACGGGCGCGATGTTCGAGGTAGAGATTGAAGCGTTTTGACGAGCGACTCGGCGTCCTTCTCCGAACCGGCGCGGCTTGCCACCCGTCTGGCGAGCCGCATCGCGACGTCGAGATGCACCGGGTCGGCCAGGTAGTCGACCAGTGCCGCGATGCGGGTTTCGAGATCGCCCTGCGACAGCGCCGGCAGATCGGGCGAAATGCCGAGACCGGCAAGGAGCTCGGCTCGCGCCTCGGTCGACTCGAAATCCTGGCTGCGGCGCCGCAGCAACGCGATGTAATCCTCGCGCGGAAATGTCAGCGTGGGCGCCTCGCGACGTGTCGTATCGATCGTCATGATCGCCGCCTACGAAGGTCCGGCTGCACAGCGGAAGCCGGTGCGCTCGTCGCGGGCTCCGAGCGGGACTCCGTAGCGATAGGACACGCGAAGGTTCAGCGGCGGCATGTCGAACGCGCCTCCCCTTACAACGTATCCGTGACGGTAGTCCGAACAGAACGGATTGGTCCGCGGCTCCTGCGAGTACGGGCCATAGCCGTCCCGACACAGCTCACAGACATTCCCGGACATATCCCACAGAGCAAAGGGGTGGCTGTGGCCGGCGGGAAAGAGGCCAACCGGCACCACCTTCCCGATTCCTGTCGTTCGGCAATTGGCGCGATCTTCCTCGAGCGGGTTGGACTTCCAGTCGTCTCCCCAGGGGAAGCGTCGACTTGAATCCGCGGCGCTGCCATTGCCGCCGGTCCGCCCGCCGCGCGCCGCTTTCTCCCACTGTGCTTCCGTCGGAAGCTGAATGACCCAGCCCTGGGGAATGTCGACGGAGACCGTCGTATACCAGCGGCAGAACGCCTCCGCTTCCCAGCACGAGATACCGGTTACCGGACGATTGCCGGTCATTTGAATCTGGTCCCACCCGTGCGGCACTCGAACGCCTTCGGCGTCGCGCCAGTGGCGTCCCGCGTCCGACCACCATTCGTCGGTTTGATATCCGCCTTCGTCCCTGAAGCGACGGTATTCGGTGACGGTGACTGGCCATCGCCGGATCCAGAATTCGGATAGCTCGACATCCGCCGAAGGCCCTTCCTGCACCCACGCCTCGAGCGCGTTCGAACCCCGCGTGAACGACCCGGCCGGCACAGATACCCACTTCGACGCGTCGCTGGTCTCCAGCCGGGGGTCGAAGACGGTTCCGAGCCCTTCGGCGATGAGCACTCGTGTGCGGAGGTCGGCGCGTATCGCCGGGTCGGCAAGGAGCGGGAGAATCAGCCGGTGCGCCTCTCGGGCAGGGTCAAGCGTCCGTGGATCGAGATCGTACGCCGCCAATTCGATGAGGCACACGCTAGCCGCAGCCACGCGCGGCGCCCACAGCGCGAGCTCCTCCGCGGTTAGCGCGCGGCTCTTCGGAAATGCAGGCGTCTGCAGTACCTGCTCCAAGAGTCCAGTCACGCCCCGCTCTCCGTATTCGGCGGCCAGTACTCCTGCGGCGAAGGCAAGAGTCTTGGACCAAGCCGGATCGCAGGCGTGCTCGAGCAGCCCGTCGAGTTCATTGAAGTCGACGAACTGCCGCGCCGCCAGATATTCCTGGAACGTTCGGTGTCTGAACCGGACGTATCGCGACTGACGGAACGGTCCAGAGGGCCGGTCGACCTGAAGCAGCCCGGTCTGTATCTCGAGTTCTCGGAGCAGGGCTTCGCCCTCCTTGAGGAGCAGGCGCGGCGCCAGGGCCGTTCCGCTGCCACGGACTCGCGCGCCGAGCATCTCCGTGGCGACTTCGAACCTGATCGCTGAGAGCGGCGTCCCGTCATCCTCCTTTGACGTCTGCATGGCCGCGGCGAGAGCACTCAGGTGCCCGCGGATCTCTTCGCGCTTCTGCGGATCGCGTCCCTTGAACAGCCGGTTGATGAAGTGCTCGTACAGCACAGCCTGCTGACGCGGGAGCGGACCGTCGTGCCTGAACATCGCGAGCATCGCGGCGATCTGGGGATTGGCGGCCATGTCGCGCGCCGCCGGAGAGGCCCGCAGCGACTTGAAGACGCTGGTCTGCACGACTCCGGCATTGTCATTCCATACCACACGACACCATGTCGCCAGATATTCGTCTGTCTTCGTCCGATCCATTCGCTGGATCTGGCACCGCTCGAACGATGAATAGAGTTCACCCGTTCCCCACGCTGCCTCGCGGCAGGTGACGATGACGCTGTTGCTGCCGCGTATCGAGGCCGATTGCCGCTGCAGCTTCGCGATGCTCGAGAGCAGAGCCTCACGTTCCCGCGCCTCCGCGATCTCGTCGAGACCATCGAAAAGAAACAGGACGTTCCCTCGCTGCACGAAGCTCTGGACGACGCTTTCGCGCAGCGCGAGCTCGTCGGCAAACAGCGAAATCCACTCGTGGGGTTGAACGTCCTCAATCGAGTCCGTCGTGGCTGCCCGGAACCGGCGTAACCGTTCGGCGAAGGTCGGCAGATCGACGAGCAGCGGCACCTGCGCGCGCTTCACATTCGCGTCCGCGGTCGCCGGCGGGGCGCCTATCGAGTCACCAGGCCGGGCCAGAACCGCCCTGGCCGTCTGCAAGGCGATGTAGCGCAGCAGTGTCGACTTGCCGCCACCCGCGTCTGCGGTGATCGCCACGCGCTCCCGTCCGAGCACTAGCGTCCACGGCGAGACGCCATCCTGGTGAACCCGCTCGCCTATTCGCAGCTGCATCGGAACGTAGAGGGAATCGACCGGCAACGCATCCCGATGGTGTTCGTCGGGGAATGGCAACGGCAGCGAGCTGAGTCGTTCGATTTGCTCCGAGAGATAGTTCTCGAGCCAGCCGTCGGCCGGCTCGGCGGGCGAAGCTGCCACGGCCTTGAGCGCCTCTGGCACCGCTGCATCAGCGCACCCACGAACTCGGCCTCGTTCAAGAACTCCGCGGGCCGGCAGCGGCTGCGCACTTCGTTCTCGAAGTCCACCAATCGTTTGGCCTTGTCGGGATCCAGCAGTTCGGTCAGCGCGAGATTCGGCACGCTCTTCCGAATCAGCGCGACGATCGGCTTCTTCAGTTCCACCGCGCGCCGGAACTCGAGGTGCGTGATCGACAGGTTGAGGGGGTTCGACTCCTTCGGCTGGAAGCCGTAGCGTTGACCGAGGATCAACAGGTAGACGTCGCACTGCTCGACGTCTTTCAGACAGCTGTCACGTACCGTGTCGGTGTCGGCGATGTAGCTGTGAAACGGTTGATGGTGTGTGGTGATCAGCCATTCGAACGCTTTCGACCGCTCCAGTTCCAGGTCGAGACGAGTGGACGACACGTACACCTTGGCCATTACTTGGCTCCCACGAGGGACGCGACAGGACGGATCCGGCTGTCCTCATTCGCCATCCCGTCAGGGGCGGATCCTATGCTTGTCGTTCTGGAGCGCGTCGGAGGGCAAAGTTTACACCTGCCACCTCAAGTGGCCAAGCTGGGCTGTTGGATGGTCCATTCTCCCGAAAAATCGGTACCGGGCAGGTGGTCGGAGATCGAACCATCCTCGGGCGCATCTCCAAGCGCGGCAACGGTTACTTGCGAACACTCTTCATGCAAGCAGCCCGGGTCATTCTGTTGCGGTCGGC
>Ga0306926_10005844_pt1 | contig 13178 bp, 16 predicted proteins | sample flu12Cox44000178_FD_203759 | JGI IMG/M metagenome (GOLD analysis project Ga0306926, IMG submission 203759) | Lab enrichment of tropical soil microbial communities from Luquillo Experimental Forest, Puerto Rico - flux8day.12C.oxic.44.000.178 (v2)... | ecosystem: Environmental > Terrestrial >... | reverse complement strand
TATCTCGCTCACTCTCTCCGTTAGCCCATCGTTAGTGGTGACGATTAGCGCTGGTCTGTGCAGGTTAAGTGCGTGAAAACATTGGAGCGGGTGAAGGGAATCGAACCCTCGTCATCAGCTTGGAAGGACTCCGGCGGCTGATCAACATCAATGGATTTTCCGAAAAAACAACCTCTTTCGGTGCGTTGCGCCACATAGCGAATTCTCGCCATTCGGAATGGCCGGGGGCGCGATGACCCGGCTTTTTCCGCGAGTGTCAAAGCCGGGGGCGGCTCGGCTGCGGCTGCGGTGGCGATGACCAAGGCATCGGCCGCGCGCAAGTCATCTCCGCGCGAATACTTGATTCCACTCCCCGCTCGAGCGCGCGGTTTTACTGACGAATTCTTGGCGCGCGCAACGCGTCGTGCTATTGTTGAGTCGCCAACCCTATCGAGCATGGCGGGCGCTTTGAGCCCCGCCAGAACGGGGTTGTGCGTCCCCATGTTCGCCAAAGATGGTGACGAGCCCGGTGCTGGAAACACCGGGGCTCATCGAATTCGCAAAGGTGGTGACGGCGCTTGTAATAGCCCGAATCAGCCCCTCGCGCAAATCCCTTCCCCCAAGTCCGCCGCCACCATCGCGGCGACCATCATTCTCAACAAGGCTCTCTCGTTGGGGATCCGCGTCCTCACCGACGGAAACGAGCTCGCCATGCTCGTACCGGTGAAGGTGCCGCGCGCGGTCCGCGTCCGGTTCGAGACCCTGCTCTACGAATTCCGGACGGAGGTCATCAACATCATTCAGGCGAATGCGGCGCGGACGGGAGCGTCGTCATGACCGATCGTGTCATCCCCGCCCGCGAAAGATTCATCCGCCGCCAGATCGAACGCGCACGGGGGGTCGCAGCGCATTACGACGCGCTCAACGATCCGGACTCGGCATGGGTGTTCGAATACTGGGCTCAGCACGCGGAGGCCGAGCTCGAGGCCGAGCGCAAGGCGCAGGAGGCCGCGTCATGACCCCCGACATCACGTCGTTGCGCGTTACCTTGTGTGCCAACGGCTACACGCCGGTCCCCTTGTTCGGCAAATCGCCGCCGATCTACGGCAAGAACAACAAGACCAGGGGCTTCGCCGATTGGCAATTGCTACGGAACGTCACTCGCTCGGAGTGCGAAAGCTGGGGGCGCCTTTGGCCCGACGCGGAAAACACCGGCATTCTCACGCGCGAGACGCCGGCATTTGATCTCGATATCTACAATGAGCAAGCCGCCATCGCGGTCGAGGACTTCATTCGCGATCGCTTCGAGGAACGGGGCTATTTTCTACCTCGCATCGGTACGGCACCGAAGCGCGCATTCCCATTTCGCACGAATGTTCCGTTCGACAAGATCACGGTGAACCTCACCCGCGCAGGGCACGAAGGCCTGGGTGAGAAGATCGAATTCCTGTGCAACGGCCAACAGTTCGTTGTTGCTGGCGTCCATCCAGACACTGGCAAGCCATATAGCTGGCCGCTCGGCGACCCGGCCAACATCAAACACGAGGACTTGCCCTATATCTCTGTGGAAGAGGCGCAGCAACTCGTCGACGACGTCGTTGAATTGCTGATCCGTGACTTTGGTTATGTCCGCGCCGCCGATCGGCCGAAGCGCACCAAAGGGAACGGCCAGATCATCAACGATCAGCTCGCGAATGAAGAAGATTGGCGATACCTGATCACCAACATTCTTAACGGTGACGACCTCCACGACAGTTTGCGTGATCTCGCCGCCAAGTACGTCGCCAGCGGCATGGGCGCGGGCGCCGCGGTCAATTCGTTACGCGCGTTGATGGAGGCCTCGACAGCGCCAAAAGACGAGCGCTGGCAAGAACGCTTCGATGATATTCCGCGCTTGGTCCAAACCGCGATCGACAAAGGATTTGCACCCGAGGAAGAGGATGAGGAAGAAGAACAGCCGGCGACTGCCTCGGCGCAGCCGGGGGCTGGTGCACAGGGATCTGGTCCTGCAGGTCCGCAGCCCGGAACTGGTTCGCCACCACCGCCGCCTCCTCCGCCACCTCCAGGCGCAGGACCGCAGCCGGGAACGCCCCCGCCAGGCGCAGGCCCGCGACCGGGATCCGGTCCGCAGCCGGGATCCGCAGCCAGCGGCCTCGGCGAGTGGAACGCAGCTCTCGACGTTGACGCGCCGCCGCCACGCGGCTGGCTACTCGGCAATGTCTTCTGCCGTACCTTCTTAAGCTCGATCATCGGTAGCGGCGGTGTCGGCAAGACCGCGTTGCGCTACGCGCAGGCGCTCTCGCTCGCGACCGGGCGCAACTTGACCGACGAATTTATCTTCCAGCGCTGCCGCGTGCAGATCGTATCGCTCGAGGACGACGCCAATGAGCTGCGCCGGCGCATCCGCGCCGCATGTCTGCACCACAAAATCCCGCTCTCCGAGCTCGACGGTTGGCTGTTCTTGGCCGCGCCGGGGGCGAAGGGCGGCAAGTTGTTGGAGATGGTGCGCGGGCGTGTGGTGGTCGGCAAGCTCGGTGCCAATCTCGAGGCTGCGATCATCACACACAAGATTGACCTCGTGATGCTCGATCCGTTCGTTAAGACACACTCAATCGAGGAAAACCTCAACAGCGCGATCGACGACGTGGCGCAGATTCTCACTGACCTCGCGACCAAGCACAACATCGCGGTCGACGCTCCCCATCACGTCCGCAAGGGGCAGATGGAAGCAGGCGACGCTGATGCCGGCCGCGGCGCGAGCGCGCTGAACAACGCCGCTCGGCTTGTTTACACATGTCTGCAAATGACTGAGGAAGAGGCGCGGGCTTTTGACATCAGCCAGGAAGACCGCCGCGACTACATCCGCGTCGACAGCGGCAAGGTCAACATCGCGAGGGCGTCGCGCAACGCAAGATGGTTCCACCTGGTCAACGTGCCGCTCGATAATGAGACCGCCCAGTACCCCGGCGGCGACCAGGTGCAGACCGTCGAGCCGTGGAAGCCGCCGGATGCGTGGATCGGAACCACGTCGATGGGGCTCAATGCCGTCCTTACCGACATTGCGCGCGGCCCGGTCGACGCGAACGGCAAGCCAACCGGCCGGCGCTATTCCGAGCATCCCAGCGCGACCGGCCGGGCGGTGTGGCCGGTGGTGCAGAAGCACTATCCCGCAAAGACGGAGGCGCAGTGCAAGGAGATCATTCGCAGGTGGATGGAAGAGGGGCTGCTCTACCCCGACGAGTACGATGACCCGATTGACTACAAAAAGCGGAATGGCCTCTATGTCGATGATTCTAAACGCCCATCCTGAAAAATCCGCCAGTGAAAAAGGCGGAAAATCACTGGCGGACGGCCGGCGCGGGCAGCACCGTGGCCGAACCCCAATTTCACTGGCGGACGCCAGTCCGGGAAATCCTTATTTTCCGCGGGGTTATTTTCCGCCAGTGGCGCTTTTCACTGGCGGATCACTGGCGGACGCTGGTGAAAACCCGATTTCTTCCGCCACTGCCAGCCGCCTAAGAGAAAAGGACTGTCGGAAGGCGCCTTTGGCGCCCTTCCGCCGGTGCCCGCCGTCACTGGCGGACTACCGGACGGAAGCCGACAGCCTTTCTCTACGGCGGCTGGCCCCGCGCTGGCGGATCTCACAGAGGAGGGAGACGAGATGGCTGAAACCAACGAAGACATTGAGAACGTCGAGGCGTGGGCAGAAGTGATCAACGATCTGCTTTGGCTCGTGCCGATCGAGCGGCGTGCGGAAGTGCTGGCGCTGGCCACCAAAAGCGAGGAGTCCGAGCGCAAAAAGCGGGAGGCCACCGGCGTTCGGATGATGGCCACTCCGTGGACGGAGCAAAGGTTGGAAAGCTTCAAAAACAGCCCCGCGTTTCGTCACAGCGGCGCAATCACGCGACTGCAAAGCTTGGTCGTGCAGGTCTTCGTTCGCGACATCACCAACAACCACAGCGCCGAAGACGCCGCGGGGATCTTGTTCGCTCCCCACCCCTATGGAACCGGATCGGGGGCGTTGCGGGATTACTTCGAAGATTTACCGAGGTCGTGATGCTCCACCGTCCCCCCGCGCCCCCTGCCCCTTCCGGCGATCGCCACCGCCGCTTCCGGGCACGCCGGCGCAATGGACGCGCCTGCTACCGGGTTGAGCTCGACGGCGAGGGGTTATCGTTCCTGATCCGCACCCGTTGGCTGCTCGAGGCCGAGGCCTCCGATCGGCTGGCGGTGGGCGCGGCGCTGACCAGGATGATCGCGGACGCGGCGAGGAGGTGAGATGGACACCGAGCAAGGGCTTGATGTGCAGACGCGCGGGCTGTCGTCTCAAAAATCCGCCAAGCTTGGCGGAAAAGTAAGACAGCCGGACACGCCGACAAAGCCATGGCTCGCGCTCGGCATGAGCCGGGCGACTTGGTATCGGCTCGGCAAGCCGAGCGAGAAGCCAGAACCGCGTCTAACGCAAAAGGATATCGCCGAAATATTGCACACGAGCGTCCGAACGGTTCAGCGGGATCGAGCAGAAGAGCGCGAGAAAGAGCGCAAAAAACGTATAGCACGCGTCCGCGAGTACATGGCGCAGGGCTACAGCCAAGACGAGGCATGCGAGCTCACAGCCGCCGAGTTACGGGCACGTGCAATAGAGAGGCTTATTTCAGAAGGTCGCTTGGTAACGTTCGCTCAGGCGTCTCAAATGGCCGCCAAGTGGCGGGAATGTGAGACGCGTTAACCCGCCATCAACCACGGCACGCCCATAGTGCGCCCTCGCTTCACTGCCGCGAGACGCACCAGCATGAGCTACACCTTGGCAGAGGCTGCCCGCGCCTGCGGCGTCGACAAGTCCACTATACGTCGCGCCGTGCGGTCGGGGCGGATCTCGGGCACCCGCAACGATGCAGGGGTGTGGCACCTCGAGCCGGCCGAGCTCCACCGCGTATTCCCGCCGGCGTCGCGCCCCGCGGACGACACCGCGGCGGCGCCGCGAGCTGCACCGGCCGACGCCGCGATGGATGATTGCCGCTAAGTGCTGCTATTTGATTTTCTCCGACCACTCGGCCCCCGCTTTTGGCATGCTTCGCGGGGGCTTTTTCTTAAGCAATCATCGCCTTGATATCAGGGCGCCCACGGAGTTGCCGCTGACAGCACGTGCGCGGCAACACGTTCCCGGCTTCGGTGGGTTCGCCTCGTCGAACAGCCACGTAGACGTTGACCACTTCGCGCAAGGCTGCGGCCGCCTCGGGACGGTTACACGACGTGCACGGGACAGCGGGGTTGAGTGGGAAATGGACCGGCTCTGGGAGAACGGCCGCAGCGGGTTCGCGCTCGCGGACGAGCTCACGGTCGAGTTCAAGCTCACGGTCACGGTCGCGGTCACAGGACCTCTGTGCCTCCTCCCACTCCGCGAGAATAGCCCCGAGATCTGGCGGGGCTAATCGACCGTTACGCGTTCCTTGGCTGAACTTCGGCTGTACTGGCTGATGGCTAAATTCGGCTTCGGGTGGCGTCGCGGTCTGCTTGGAAATCTTGTGGAGCGCCCAGGCTCGCTTCTTGGCTTGGTTTGGAGAGCCGTTGCCTTGCACTTCCTTCCGACGAATGAGGCCAGCTTCCTCGGCCGCCGCAAAAAAGCTGACCAAACCAGCCTCGGCGGCGTCCAATAGATCATGTCGTCCGATATCGGCGAGCCTTTTTCTGAGGTAGCTAACGCTTGTGCTCATCGCCGCGTAGAGACCCGAGGTGGTGTCGAGGTTGCGGGAGATTAAGTCCGGTTACGGGGGGTGCGCAACTTCAGCCAATTGGCTATTTTCCGCACTCATTTAAGGATCGTTTGGCTGTGGCTGACCAAAACTTTTTTGCTCTTGCCAGCGCGCCGCGAGCCGATGCGCTCGAGGATTTTCCGAATACCCCCCGGAGGGGTTTTAAGACCGGTCGCACGGTCATGCGCGAGGGCGAATGACGCGCTATATCTGATGCGCGATGGGCTCGGGCACTAGGGCGCGCGTCAGCCCAACGCACAGGGTCGATGTTGGCGCGGGCGACGTCGCCGGAGCGCGACGGGGTGAGCGCGTGGCGCTGGATGCGGGCGACGGGGTGTTGGGGCGCGGCTGGGGCTCTAAGGGTGTGGGCTAGGTTCGTATTGGCGGCCGCGCGCGGCAGGCGTATCTTCTCCTGAGTCAGACGGGGAGATTACCGCCGATGACCGTTGATCTAGCCAACAGGGTCGAGGAGCTCGAGCAGCGCGCCCGGCGTTTCAAGCTGGCGACCACTGGCATCGAGGGGTGGGAAAATTATTTTCAATCGCTGATCATGCAAGAGCGGGATTACTTTGAAGACTTACTGACTGCGGTTGTTGCCCAAGTTCGCCGTGAGGGTCGTGACGAAACGAAGGCCATGCTTGACACGGCGTTGGCGATGCGCGTTCGCGGGACTTTCCAGCCCGGCGCGAGTTACGTGCGCGGCGACATGGTCGTGCTCGATGGCGGTAGTTTCCTTGCGCGCAAGGACAATCCAGGCAAATGTCCGGGTGAACATTGGCAGCTCGTTGCGCGGCAAGGGCAGCGCGGCATCGCTGGACCGCAAGGTATCGCTGGAAAAGACGCGCCGAAGATCGTGGGATGGGTCGTCGATCGCGGTGCTTTTACTGTTGCGCCGAAGCTCAGCGACGGCAGCCTCGGTCCGTTGCTCGAGCTGAGCGAGTTGTTTCAGTCATCTGCGGACAGTTTCGCAACGTGAGGGAGGCCTGCAGTGATCGATCCGGTTGTTCTCGAGGCACGCATCCGACTTCAGGTCGCGTTGCTGCGCGAACTCGCCGCCAGGACCGCCCTTGAGTGGACCCGTGCAACCGAGCGCGAGCGGTACGCAAATAGCGGAAATCCAATCTTGCGGGCGTTGGCTCGCCGCATGCCGCCTCTGCCTCCGCCGTCCGTTAACTGAGGCAACCTCATGTCCATTTACTTCATCCAAGAGGCTGATACAGGCCGCGCGGTCTGGTGTTCCAGTGAAGGGGCGGAGGAAGTTGTGCTCTGTTCCGTTAATCTGGTCGCTTACGAGAGCGAGGCGGCGGTGCGCGATCGGTTTGGCGAGTTGATTAACGCGGTGGCCGATCATTGCCGACGCCAGCATGTTGCTGGGGCGATCGACCCGGCCGCGTGGGTCGATGAACTTCCTTGCTCCAAATGTGATTCGCCTCTCGCTGCGGACGTTTTGCACCGCGCGCGGCAGGCTTCTGGTGTGAGTGAGCTTGACTTGAGCCCCGGCGGGTTCCCGGCCGGCTGCTGCAAGCGGCGTGTTGTCGGGGCGTTCGGCGGCAGACCGGACACGCTGCACTCGGCCGCGCGCCGCTGAGATGATCGAATGAAGCGGCGCGAGTTCATTACGCTACTCGGCGGCGCGGCGGTGGCATGGCCGCTTGCGGCGCGCGCGCAAGAGGCGGGCCGTACCTATCGACTCGGTTTCATGGTGCCCCTTAGTCCGGATGCGCCAGGGATCGTCGCCTTCTTCGATGAGTTACGCTTCGCCGGATTCATCGAAGGGCAAAACCTCATCGTCGTCACAGGGGGTTTTGACGTGCGGGACGAACGTTTCGCCGAACGCGCGGCGGCGCTAGTCAAGGCCGCGCCCGATGCAATTGTCAGTGGCGCCGATCTCGCGACGCGCGCCCTCCAACAGGCAACCCGGACAATACCTCTCATCGCCATGACCGAAGACATGGTCGCCGCGGGGTTAGTTAAATCCCTCGCCCGCCCAGGCGGTAACACGACAGGGATTAGCCTGCTCTCGCCGGAGCTAGACGGAAAACGCCAAGAGATTCTGATGGACGCGGTGCCCGGTGCTCGCCGGATGGCGGCGCTGGCCGACTCTCGGGTCACCCCGGCGCATCACCTTCAAACGCTGCAGGAGGAGGCGCGCGCCCGTGGCGTCGAGCTTTCGGTTTTTGGCGTTACCAAACTCGAAGAGATCGGGCCCGCGATCGAGAGTGCCAAGGCGTCGGGCGTCCAGGCGCTGAACGTTCTGGCGACACCGCTGTTTTTTACCAACAGTCGCCTCATCATCGAACGGGTCACGGCGTTGCGGCTGCCGGCAATCTATCAATGGCCGGACATGGCGGAGCAAGGTGGCTTCGCGGGTTACGGTCCGCGTTTCACTGAAATCTATCGTCAGCGAGCGCGGATAGTCGTCAAGGTGCTGCGTGGCGCCAAGCCGGCCGATCTTCCGGTCGAGCAGCCGACCACGTTCGAATTGGTAATTAATCTTAAAGCAGCGAACGCCATCGGTCATGAAGTTCCGCCCGGCCTGGTTCTGCGCGCCGATAAGGTGATCGAATGAAGCGGCGCGAGTTCATCACGCTCATCGGCGGCGCGGCCGCGTGGCCGCTCGCGGCGCACGCGCAGCAGGGGGAGCGGGCGCGGCGGATTGGCGTGCTGATAGGGCTATCCGCTAATGATCCGGAGTCATCGCGGCGTTTGACAGCGTTCCGACAGGGACTGCAGGAGTTGGGCTGGTTCGACGGCCGCAACGTGCGACTCGATGTGCGCTGGGCCACGGGCGATGCCGACCGCTTTCGGCAATACGCTGCGGAACTGATCGAACACGATCCGGCTGTCATTCTCGCCCTCGGCAGCACGACGCTGGGGCCGCTTCAGCAAACCACCCGTACAGTTCCGATCGTGTTCGCGTTGGTCGCTGACCCCGTTGGCGGTGGGTTCGTCCAAAGCCTAGCAAAGCCTGGCGGCAACGCCACCGGGTTCACCCTGTTCGAATACAGCATAAGTGGGAAATGGCTGCAGCTGCTCAAAGAGATCGCCCCGCGCACAACACGGGTGGCCTTCCTTAGGGATCACGCGAGCCCCTCCGGAATTGGCCAATTTGCCGCCCTCCAATCGGCTGCATCATTAATCGGCGTGGAGGTGAGCCCGGCCAACGTACGCGACGCTGACGAGATAGAACGTAACGTCGGTGCATTTGCACGTGGATCGAACGGCGGACTGATAGTGACAACTACTTCGGTCGCCATCGTTCACCGCGAGCTAATCATCGAACTCGCGGCGCGGCACAAGTTACCCACTATTTATTGGGACCGTTTCTACGTCGCTGACGGCGGCCTAATCTCATATGGAGCTGACACCATCGATCAATGTCGGCGCGCGGCTGAATACATTGATCGCATTCTCAACGGCGAGAAGCCTGGAGACCTCCCGGTACAGGCAGCGACCAAGTACCAGCTGTCGATCAACCTCAAGACGGCCAAGACGCTCGACCTGGAGGTCCCGCCGACGCTTCTTGCCCGCGCCGACGAGGTGATCGAATAAGGCGGCGCAGCGCGATTGTGGACTCGGGCTACGTTCAGCGACATCGGCAATCGCTGGCTGCCGCAAACGACGTATGCGGATTGCGCCGGAGTTCAGGCGATTTTCTTACGCCGTCGCCACCTGCTGAGAAGGCCACCGCTCGCCAAGATCATGACCTATTTTATCGCCTTAAAAATCGCGCGCGCTATTGCGTCCAATTTATCAAGCGTGTCCTCGACCAGCACTGAATCGATAGGCCAGCGTTGTCCAGGAAACGATGGATCAATGTCAGCTTCGTGGGCGATTTTGTTCCGTCTATCAACGATCAAGAGAAGCGAGGTCTTAATCTCCTTTGTGGTCGTCCCGAGGTGCATAGCAACTTGTTCCCACAGCTTTACGTCGGAGAAGAGACGGATTGCCTCCGCGATCCTGTCGGGATGCTGAAAGGATACAAAGCTATGCTTCGACCGAATTTCCGCTTCAATACTCTGTTGTGCGGTCGATGGATTTGAAAGCGCCCCCGCGATTGAAATCGGCAGCGGGAAACGGTTGAAAGCTTCCGTGCCTTTGCGGGTTCCAGCCCAGCATTCAAGCATTCCTAGTCGCGCCAATTCGTGGACATAGTGATCTAATGCACTAACACCTAACACAATCTCCGCTCTCAGAAGATCGCTAAGATCGATTGCCGCTGTAACTTGCTTGGAGAACGACCCATGAAGTGCGTGAAGTGCACGCACGCGCAGCATACTGGCTTCAAACGCATTAAGTGCCGCTTGCATTGACGACCCGGAGCACTCGATCCGCGGCCTCGTCAAATAGCTGTTTGAACTGCCTTTGGGAGGCTTGTGTGTTTGCCAAGACGCTGCCCTGTTGCTCCAATTGCTTCGCCGTCAACTCAAAGATTGGAACTTGATGCTCTTGGGAACTCGCTATGAGAGAATTAAAGTCGGGCATCTGCAGAAGCGGCTGACGAGGATCGAAACCCGCAGCCTTGTAGGTCTTAGCTGGCAACATCATCCCAGAATGCTCCATTGCTGGGATCAATGTGTCAGTTACTCCTGCCTCAAGCTGATCAACCCATTTCTGGAAGGCTTTTGATGGCGCGCCGCCGCGCGGTCGGTATTTTTGTATGACATATCCAAGGAACTTTGGATCGGACGACGGGAACGGGTATTCCGCCTCTTTCAGCAGAGTGACTTGATCTGCAGCTTTCGCCCATGCACGCCATTTAGGGAATACCGTAGAAAGCGAATTGATTGCCATCGTGGAGAAGTAGTCCGGATGCATAGGCACGATGAAAAAGTCGCTTGTTGAGAGCAGGTTCTGATTTACCGCTCCCAAGCTCGGGCCCATATCGATCATTACAATGTCGCTCTTGTACTTGGCCGCAGTAGCTTCGATCAGATACCGTAACGATCCGGGCAAATTTCGGAGAGTAACGAGTGAGCCGGAGAGCTCCTGCGCAATGCCGAGCGTTACTTCATACTCCGCGAGCCCAATATGTCCGGGCATGAGGAAAAGATTTTTGTTCTTCGGGACCAAAATACAATCTACCGGCTGTATAGGAGTGGGTCGGGACTCAAATGCCGGTGCCAGTCCCTCTTTGATGTTTAGGGGCTTACCGTTTTTTGTCCCTTGGATAGAGTCGGCAGTTTCGAGGTTCTCCAGACCGAGTACCATGCCGGTCAAATTGCATTGCGGATCGCAATCGACCAGTAACACATTCTTGTTCTTGCGAGCGAGCATCCAGCCCAAGTTGAATGCTGTTGTGGTCTTGCTCACGCCTCCCTTGTGATTGAACAGGCTTATTATCCTCGCCACACGAGCCTCCGCCGCGCTCCTGTCTTGATAATGCTAGAGGTGGGGGCTTTTAACAAGTCGTTGATAGTCGAAGGCCGCCATCGCGGCCTCGTGCGTCGCCTTTGTGCTCTTCATCGGCGAGCCGAACGCGCTTGCTTGACGGCTCCAGCCGCGACAGGGCTCCTTAAATTACATGCCAATCTTGGTAACCGACGCGTAGGTCCTGAACTGTTTCCAGAACGTGATTTCGAAAAGCGAACTCATATGATCGTCGTGCGCCACCGCACGACGCACCACCACACCGGGCTCGCGCGCGTAGACCGATCCGAATCTGTCGAGCGCGTCTTTCCAGAGTGGGTTGCCGTCTTCCGGAAGCGCGAAGAAATCTATCTTGTAGGGCGGCTGGATGTAGACGCTGTCCTCGATGAAATGGATGCCGCGGACGATCTTTTTAGTGATCCGCTCGAAGCTCTCCTTAGGGATTAGGACAGCCATTCGCTCGCCGGGAATCTCCCAGCGGTCGCCAAGACCAGGGAAAGTCCCGTAATCGGGAATCTGGTCGCCCTGTAGCGCCTCCGCGATGATTTTATGTCGTTTCGCCTGGCGGTGCTGGGCGTCCCGCGCGTCGCGCCCGGCGGCGGGGTTCAGAGACCGCAGCGACTTCTGCACGATACTCGCTGACGCAAGGTCGAACGGATCGAGGCAAAGCCCGACCTTCAAGAGAAAGCCCTGTTCGAGCTTGCCGTAGTCAGTATTGCAGGGGATACAGCTTGGTATCTGCCACTTTTCAAGGTTGGGAGGCGTCGAATCCGGATACCATGACTCCGGGAAGACGTGGTCGGAGTTGCGCTCCTCCACGTCCTTCAGGCAGTGGACGCATTTGCCGGGTCCAAGTTTCTTCGCCATGGCGGCGCTGCCATATCAGATTCGTGCGTGGGAAGCTGCAACCACTGCAGCCGCGGCAAAAGCTGCAGCAAACAATTCGTGATCATGAATCCACGCTAGGCCACCACAAATAGCTGCCAGCAAGGAAATGAGAAATAGCTCTGGCACCCACGGGTCCATGTTATCGCCTCCAGTCCTCCTCGGCCTCACGCCGCACCGCCTCGCATGTCGGGTTCTTGCTCTTGATCCAGTCGGGCGAGCGGCCGGAGCGGTACATCGACGCCTTGCGCTTCGACACGATGCCTTCGAGCCCGAGTCTGCAGGCGTGGCGGAAGACCACGTCTCCCGGCTCGTCGTCGATGTGCTCGTTGAGCATCAAGCCCGGCCTGCCGTTGCGGACGAGCCTGGCGAGCGCGGCCTTGCGCACCTCGATCGGCTCGCCTCTGAGATCGTCACCGTCGAGCTCGATCAGATCGAAGGCGTACAAGAACACGCGCCGGTCGTAGTGCCGATAGCGCATCCGCGCCGCCTCACGCGCACCAGCATGCGGAAGCCGTCGTGTTTGATCTCGTGGAGCCAGTCCGCCCCCGCGGGCGAAGACGAAAACACACTTCGCTTTCTGCATCGACATCTGGGACGACGTCGGCGGGAGCATCGTCGAGCACATCGCCGGAGCCGACGAGGCAGAGTCGACCTACCGGACGGCGGCCGTTGCGCGCTAGCCGGCGGCCCGCATCGTGCTGCGGCACGGTGCACGCGTCGTGCACGACAGCGGGGAACGGTTGGCGCATTGATTAGCCGCGCCTGTGACGTAGTGCTTCCCAAAGCAACCTCTTGAGACGCTTTTGCCACCCCACGGTCACTGCACCTGATCGGCTGCTGCAGCGCGCTTTGCCGGATCGCTCAGGCGGCATCTAGCCCACTCGGCTGCGCTCGATTTGCTTGATGGGGCACGGTAAAACATCTGCGGCGCGGCTAGGCCGACGGCCCGAACGCCGGCACCGCACCGGCTTTCTTACTGAGACCACATGCAGCATCCTTGGGGCAGAGAGGATGGTCTTGGCAAAGAGGCACGAGGCAGGTCTGGCCAAAGACGGGTAACGTCCTTTCTCCGATATGGTCAAATCTCGCAAAAGGAGTTCTCAATCGAAGGCTAGCGCTGTAACTGCTAAGCGGGCCGTAGATGAGACGCGATTTAGCGAGATTGTTGATGCAATCGTCGATGAGCTG
>Ga0306926_10005837_pt1 | contig 13182 bp, 12 predicted proteins | sample flu12Cox44000178_FD_203759 | JGI IMG/M metagenome (GOLD analysis project Ga0306926, IMG submission 203759) | Lab enrichment of tropical soil microbial communities from Luquillo Experimental Forest, Puerto Rico - flux8day.12C.oxic.44.000.178 (v2)... | ecosystem: Environmental > Terrestrial >... | reverse complement strand
ACCCTGACGCGGGTCTTCACGGAGATGCAGTCGTACCCGCAACTGATCCATTCCTATCTGGCTCCTTTTTGTTGACCATAATGTCCCTTTATTCATGCGCATCAGTATAGAATGATTAGATGAAGAATTCTTCAGGTTTGGAGTTCGCATCATGCCGGCCGACGTGCTGACGGCATTGGAGCCAAGAAAAACGCCCGTTCAAGCGAGGGCGGCGATTACGGTAGAAGCAATTTGCGAGGCGACTATTCAGGTTTTGCTCAGTTATGGAGCAGAGCGATTAACAACGACCCGCGTCGCGGAGCGCGCCGGGGTATCGGTGGGAACGCTGTACCAGTACTACCGCAATAAGCGGTCACTGCTGGCTGCGGTGTTCGAAGATCATCTGAACCGGGTCGCGGTGGCGGTCGAGTCAGCCTGTGAGCAGGCGCATCACAAACCACTCGCGGATATGATCCGGCAAATGGCGGAAGCCTATGTGGGCGTCAAGATGGACCGCGCCGATATTTCGGTGGCACTCTACAAAGTCGCGCCGGATATCGGTGGAGCGGCGTTGGCGGAACGGGTTGGCAGGCGGCTGCGACAAGCCATCGACGCGATGCTTCAGACTGCGCCGGATGTGGAGTTGCCGCCCGGCAAATTCGCCATCGAGATGATGCTGGCCGCGATGTCGGGGGCAATGCGTTCCGCCCTGGAGACGGGAGCATCACCCGCAACTTTCCGCAAGATGCGAGAGCATCTCGTGCTGCTTTGCCAGGCCTACATGGCGGCGGTCACGGCCCAGCGTAACTGAACCATACGCACAGCGTAGATTGATCGCGAAGGAGGCATGAGAGGTTGCTCTCGGGCTGTGTGTCAACGGTCTGTTCGAACCGGGAAATCGTCATGAAAGCCGTGATTCTTAAAGAGACGCGGAAGATCGTGGTCGGTGAAGTTCCGGACGCCGAGATGCGCGAGACGACTGATGTTCTGCTTCGGCTCACGTCAACCGCCATCTGTGGCACCGATCTGCACTTTTACGAGGGCCGGATGCGCGGTCTCGAAGGAAGTGTCATCGGCCATGAGCCTCTCGGCGTGGTCGAGGAAGTCGGCTCGGCCGTCAAGAACGTGAAGAGGGGGTGACCGCGTTACTGTTCCAACTCACATCTGCTGCGGTTTCTGCGCCATGATGACAAGCGCTGGAACAGCAAGCTTCGCGACATGATCGTCAACGGTGCAGCCAAACCAAGCCAGGTTGTGAGCCACCGGCTTCCTCTTGACCAAGCGCCTGGTGCATTCGCGAAATTCGATCGACGCGAAGAGGGCTATGTTAAGGTCATCCTCAAGCCCTCGTGACCGTCCTAGAGAGGGGGCGATTGGGACATGCCTGGTAGCGGTAGAACAATCCAAAGTGGCATATCGAGGTTGTACTTACTCGTGTTTATTTCTAACGCCGATGTAAAAACGGTCCGGTAAAGTCGCGCCACGTCGAGCCATGGAGGTGGCAAATGAAAGCCGACGAAGCAACCTGGGAGCCTTACCAGGAGCACGGTCGCCTCACCACGCGAAGCAACCTGCCCAATACCGTCTTTGCTTTTCCGAAGCAGCGGAAAGAGCCGCTGACGGACGCAGAGCACGTGCGCAATGCAGTTGCGCGATTTGATCAAGTCCTGGATGCTTCCGATGAGGAGAGGGCCTTGGCATTCGCGAACATCGAGAAGGCCGCGCGTTACTATAACGTGGACCTTTCCGAGACGGATTGGCACCAGCTCGGCGTTCATCCCCAGAAAAATCGAAAGCAGGCGGCTGCTAAAGCCGCGGCGACCAGAAAGCGCGAGCGTACCGGCTAGACGAGCGTAGTGAGAAGCAGCCGGATCAGGCGGGCGCGGGCTCGGCGGTTTCCCCTAGTGTGACGCCGGGGTAGTCGTAGCCCCGACCCGCACCACGAGGCATTTCACGCTTTTGTTGCTCTGGGTGTTTCTGATCTCGCCTTTGTTGCCGTTGATCTTGTAGTTGATCGGGCTTCCGACGACCCAGTCGGTCGCGTTGACTTTGTCTTTCTCATTGGTGCGGCAGGTGTAGTCGTTCGTTGTGGAGGTGAAACTCAGGTCGTACTGCTGCTTCTTGTGTTTCTTATCGGTGGTTCCGGCGGGCTGGACATTCGTTAGCGTCGTGCTTCCCGACTCTTTGTTGGCTGCCAGGGCCAGGCCCACCAGAAAGAGAACGATAATCGTCAGAGCAAAATATTTCCGCATATTGATTCCTCGGGCGAGAGACGTTGTGCTTTGACTATATCAACGAAGGCTTGCGGGCTGAAATGGCCAGCGGCCACGGAAAAATCGAAGTGCGAGTCCCTTGACTCCGCGCTCTAGGTGACGCTCCGCTCGGGATGACACAAGAGGAAAGCGGCTCGGAGCGTCGTAGTTACGACAAAAAGGCTCATCCCTCGGTCGCCATGAACACCCCCACGAAGCGCAAAGTCGGCGCTTCGTAGGGACCCGGTTTTGCGGGCGACCTCGTAATGACAAGGCAGTGGATCGTGGATCGTGGAAAGAAAAACGAACCACCACGGATGACAGGAACCACTGTACTAAAGTAACTGAATCATCCTCCGACCCGAACTGTTCTACAATAAAACCAACGCTCTGGTGGAAGCCTTGGTTCTGAGTGCTGGAGTTGTGATGCCACCCCTTCGCCAAAGGAAGGCGAAAGGATGGGGCACCCACGGGAAAGTTTCCGCAACATTGAGCCTCCGGGATAACACAATGCCGGGTTTGGCCGTCTTACAATGGACGGCGTCTCCGCGTACCGATTAACGTGGCAATCAAAGTCAAAATGGCCGAATCCCGGCCTCGCCCCGCTTCGAAGGTGCCATCGCGCGCAGGCAAATCTCAACGCCGGCGCGGACAGCACTTCACCATCAGCGATCCCATCGTGAAGTGGATGGTTGCCGGTTTCCTCATTGCCGGCATCCTGTTCATGGCGACCTTTGCCTTCCTCTACGTCAAGTACGAGCGCATCGTCGATCGCCGCATGTCGGGGCAGATCTTCAGCAATGCGGCCAAGATATACGCCCGTCCGCAGATTGTGCAGACCGGTGACAAGCTCACCTCCACAGAGATCGTCGGATATCTACGCCGCGCCGGCTACAGCGAGCAAGGCAAAGCAGCTGAATCGCCTGTCGGACAATTTCACGTCGGCAGCAGCAGTGTTGAGGTCATGCCGGGCGAAGAATCGTTCCATGCGGCTGAGCGCGCGACCCTCCGTTTCGAAGGCGGCAAGGTCAGCTCGATCTCACTTGGCGGCCGTGGTTCACAAACGGTCAACGCCTATGAACTTGAGCCGCAGATGATCACCTCGCTGTTTGGCAGCCAGGACCGATCGAAGCGACAGCTCGTGACCTTCGGCGAAATCCCGAAGGACCTGGTCAACGCGACGATTGCGATTGAGGACCGCCGTTTCTTCCAGCACAGCGGAGTGAACTATTACCGCCTGATGGAAGCCGCGGCCAGCGATATTTTTCACGCCCATCGCGGGCAGGGCGGCTCGACCCTAACCATGCAGCTCTCGCGCGGCTTCTTCCTCACGCCGGAGAAGACCGTCAAGCGCAAGCTCACCGAGATGCTCATTGCCATGGAGCTGGAGCAGAAATTTTCCAAGCAGCGCATCTTCGAGATGTACGCCAACCAGGTGCCTATGGGACAGCGGGGCTCGTTCAGCATTAACGGCTTCGGCGAGGCGTCGCGCGCTTACTTCAACAAGGACATCAAGGACCTCACGCTGCCGGAGTGCGCGTTGCTGGCAGGGATCATCCAGCGTCCGAGTTATCTCTCGCCCTATCGGCATCCCGACCGCGCGCTGGAGCGGCGGAACCTCGTACTGGACTCCATGGTCGAGACGGGAGCTATTACGAGCGAACAGGCCGAGCGTGCAAAGGCGACGCCGCTGAAGCTCGCCACTCCCAATGTTGAGGCTAGTGACGCTCCGTATTTCGTCGATCTCGTGAAGGATCAGCTCTCCAACCAGTACAACGAGACTGAGCTTAACGAGCAGGACATGCGCATCTATACCACGCTCGATCCCGACCTGCAGACGGCGGCTGCCGAGGCCGTCGAAGTTGGTATGAAGCTGGTGGATGAGCAGGTTCTGAAGCAGCGCACGCACAAGGGGAAAGTCGGAACTGGCGCGAACGCGAAAACCGAAGTGAAAGTTGATTCGGGTCCTATGCCGCAGCTCGCAGTGGTTGTGCTCAATCCACATACCGGCGAAGTGCTGGCGCTTGTCGGTGGTCGCAACTATGGTATGAGCCAGCTCGATCATGCCGTCGCCAAGCGGCCCACCGGCTCAATCTTCAAGCCTTTCGTCTACGCGGCCGCAATCAATACCGCATTGACTGGCCAGATGATCTCGGTTGGCCACGTCGAGCCGGAGAGCGGGGGCAACGCTCCGCCCAACATTGACACCAGCGGCGCGCCCGCGATTTTCACGCCTGCCACCCTCGTCGACGACGAGCAGGTCAGTATCGCCTACAAGGACGAGGTTTACGAGCCGCGCAATTACCACGAGACGTTCCATGGGGAAGTCACTGCGCGCTACGCGCTCACGATGTCGCTAAATAACGCAACTGTTCGTGTCGCGCAAGGAGTCGGCTTCGCTACGGTGGCGTCGCTCGCCAAGGCGGCAGGCATCACCAGCGTGCGTGCGACTCCCGCCATCGCCCTCGGGGCATATGACGCCAATCCGTTGGAGATGGCCGGCGCATACACCGTCTTCGGCAACGGTGGAACTCGCCTGTCGCCCATCATGATGAAGTCGGTGCGCGATGCTCGCGGAGGAGTGCTCAGCGACTACCACAACGATTCCAAAGGCGTGCTCGATCCACGCGTCGCTTACGTGATGACCACCATGATGGAATCAGTCATCGATACCGGAACCGGCTATCCTGTGCGTGCCCGTGGATTCGCCGCTCCAGCTGCCGGCAAGACCGGCACCTCGCACGACGCGTGGTTCGCCGGCTACACCAGTAACCTGCTTTGCGTCGTATGGGTAGGAAACGATGACTACACCGACATCAAGCTTGCCGGTGGAACCACGGCCGCTCCCATCTGGGCCGAGTTCATGAAGCGCGCGCAGAAGATTCCGCGCTACTCCGACATGAAGGGCTTCGCCGCGCCGTCGGGTGTCGTCGAAGTGAAGCTCGACAAAGTGACGAACCGGCTTGCGACTGAGGCGTGCCCGCAGATTTACTACGCCGCTTTCATCGCCGGAACCGAGCCCAAGCAGAACTGCGAACAGGCGTTCGCCGATCATCGCAACTTCTTCTCGAAGATTCTTGGCCTTGGAACAGCGCCCGCCGCGCCGCCGCCCCCCACCACCAATGGGCCACTAGAGCCGACACCTGGGTCGCCTGGTGCTCAGCAGCCCTCCGCCCAGGCGGGCAACGCCCCTCCCGCTGAGCAGAAGAAAAAGAAGGGCTTCTTCGGACGTATCTTCGGTGGCAAGGGCAACGACCAGAACTCGAAAAGCACCCCCGCAAATTCTTCTTCGGACCAGAGGAACAAACCGCCCCCAGAATAGGTCTAATATATTGGGGAATGGGAGTCGGGGGGTGGAAGCATGTCTACCCGTAAGCTAGTTCGTGCATTCTGTTTGACTGTGGGGTGTGTCGCTATCATCCAAACGCCGTCGATCGCATCAGTTGCATCTGATGGCCAGCAACAAACCGCATCGACACCTGCGCCTGCGTCTTCAACCATACCTGCGCCGACAGCAGCGCCTGCCTCCGCGCCTCCGTTAGTCTCGCTTACCGACGGCACTCCGCAGGAACTCGAACACCAGGGCGATCAGTTACGCTCGCAGAAGCGCTATCTCGATTCCATCGACTACTACAACGCCGCTATCGCCAAACAGCCCTCGGCGCTGCTGTGGAACAAGAAAGGCATTGCCTTGCTGTTCGTCCAGCACTCCAGGGATGCGCAGAGGTGTTTCGAACAGGCGTTGCGGGTCGACAAGAATTCTGCCGAAGCTATGAACAATCTCGGCTTCGTCGCGCAGATGGAAAAGCGCTACAACAAGGCGATCAAGTATTACGAGAAGGCGCTGGAGATTCGTCCGCAATCGGCAACGTTCCACTACAACATGGGCGCGGCGCATTTCGCCAAGCACGAGTTCGAGAAAGCTACCCAGGAGTATCAGGCCGCCTTCAAGATCGACCCTGACATCTTCGTGCGCGTCTCACGCACCGGCGTGATGGCGCAGACGACTTCGCCTGAGGATCGCGCAGCCTTCTCGTTTATGGTGGCGAAGATGTACGCACAGGCCGGAGATCTTGAGCACTCGCTCGAATACCTGCGCAAGGCGATGGAAGAAGGCTACAAGAACATCAACCAGGTTTACACCGACTCGGAGTTCGCCAGCCTCCGCACCGACAAGCGTTTTACAGACCTCATGGCACAAAAGCCACAAGCGATTCAGTAGCCGGTTGTCAGTTGCCAGCTGTGTCCGTGGTCGGTGGCAGTAGCACTCACCAATTACCAGCTACCAGCAACCAATCACTGGTTCCAGCCATCCCTAAGCTATGACCAAGGTCGCCCTCTTCGGCGCCGCTGGCGCCATCGGTAACAGCATCGCCGCTGCTCTTCGAGCTAATCAGCAACCATATCGTGTCGTTGGCCGCTCTCGCGACGCACTCGAGCGTGATTTCGGTTCTGACCCTCTGGCCGAGATCGTCATTTGGAGCCCAGATGATCCCGCCTCGGTGATCAGTGTTGCGCAAGGTATCGACACCATCATCTATCTTGTCGGAGTTCCCTATGATCATTTCGAGCTTCATCCGCAACTCATGCGCAAGACGCTCGACGGAGCTATCGCCGCGGGCGTGCCGCGCATGCTGCTGATCGGCACGGTCTATCCGTATGGTCTCGCGCAGACCAACCCGGTCCGCGAAGACCATCGGCGCAACCCGCACACCTTCAAGGGCCGCATGCGCAAGGAGCAGGAAGACCTGTTGCTCACCGCCGACGAGGCGGGCAAGATTCACGGCGCAGTTCTGCGCCTGCCGGACTTCTACGGCCCTGGAGTAGACAAGAGCTTTCTCCACACAATCTTCGCCGCCGCCGCCAACGGCACACGTGCGCAAGTTATGGGCCCGGTTGACACTCCGCACGAATACGTCTTTGTGCCCGATGTTGGGCCGGTGGTCGCTCGCCTCATCGAGAACCCGGCAGCTTACAAACGCTGGTGGCACCTCGGCGGAGCCGGAACGACGACTACTCGCCAGGTCGTCGATCGTGCCTTCGCGCTCACCGGTCACAAACCCCGCGTGATCGTCGCCGGCAAAACGACGCTGCGCCTGATGGGACTCTTCAATCCGTTGATGCGTGAGATGGTGGAGATGAACTACCTGCAGACCAGTCCCGTGGTGCTCGACGACTCCGCCCTGCGCGGGCTGCTGGGCGACATCAAGAAGACAACGTACGACGAAGGCATCCGGCAGTGTGTGGAAGCGGAGCAGGCAAGCCGATCGAGCGTGAAATAGACTTACCCGATGGGTGGCCCACATTTCCCTGATGTTGAGAAATGTGGGGTTGGCTTGAAACTACAGCAACCCTTCCAGGCGCACGTAGCTGGCTTCCATGCCGCTTTCCATTCCGGTCGCCAACATCATTTCACGAGTCTTCGCGTCGGGCAGCGTCATGCGCATGGTCATCAGCGTGCCGGAGCCGTTCGCCTCAAAGGTCGTCTCAATGTGGTTATCGGGCGTGGGATCCGGCAAGTGCATGCGTTCCACGTGAACGATGCGGCGATAAGGTTCGAGTTCGAGGAATTCGCCGGTGAGGTAAAACCCCTGGCCCTTGCCATTGCTCCACTCGTATCGGATCTGGCCGCCAGGCCGCGCATCGTTGATGCAGACAGGCATCGTCCAGCCTTCTGGGCCGAGCATCCACTGCTGGATGAGTTTGGGATCGATGTGTGCGCGGTACACAGCTTCGGGGGACGCGGCGAAGTGCCGCGTCACGATCACGTGGCTGTCGCCTTCGGTGGTCAGGGTCATTTTGCTCATCGTTTTTCTCCTCTTTTTTTCCCTTCTATGTTTGCCAGAACTTGATCGAGCTGGTCGTAGTTGGCCTCGAGCGCCTTGCGCAGCATGGCGAGCCACTGGTCCATAGCGTCAATGCCTGCCTTAGAAAGACGCCGAGGGCGCTTCGTGCCATGGATACGGCTCTGGATGAGTCCCGCAACTTCAAGCACCTTGAGGTGCTGCGAGATGGCCGGCTGGGTCATCGCAAAGGGCTCGGCCAGCTCCATCACGGTCGCTTCTCCGGCGGCGAGACGTGCCAGGATCGCGCGGCGAGTCGGGTCAGCCAAGGCGGCAAAAGCGGCATCCAGTGTCGCTTGCATAACTGTTACCTTATATAAGTAGATGCTAACTGTCAACGGGAATAGGGAGAACACGAATGTGCAGGAGGTAAACCCACATTTGCCGGAATCAGGCAAATGTGGGCCACCTGTTCAACCCGATTCTTGATGATCGACTAGTTCTCTCCCCGCTTGCGAAGAAACGCGGGAATCTCCAGGTCCTGAGCGTCGTACGTGATGTTTACGCTCGAGGCCACCGTGTCGATAGGAGCGGGTTCTTCTGGCGGAACTCCGGCGCGCTTGATGAGCGAGGCGTACGTCGATTCAGCTTCGCGGGAGTAGTTGGCTGCGGTGGCGCGAGTCTCGTCGACCGGTTCGGCGTGACGAACGACTTCGGAGCCGAGCTCGTAGTCGTCGGCGATGTCGGGGATGTAGGGTGCTCCCTGCGTGTTACCCGCCCTATCGCCAGCGGAGGACGATAAGGGTGGGGCGCCCGAGTCTTCCCCACGATTGCCAACCGAAGGCAATTGTGGGCCGCCCGAGCTAGCTTCTCCCAGGTTAGCGCCCACATGAGGGGCGCGAACCTGGGGCGACCGGCTGGACGCACTAGTGGCACTGCCAAGTTCGCGGCTGCGTGCCGCTTCTTTGAAGCCAGTGGCAATGACGGTGATCTTCACTTCGTCCTTCATCTTCTCGTCGAGCACGGCGCCGAAGATGATGTTGGCGTCTTCGTGCGCGGCGCTCTGAATGATGGTCGAAGCCTCGTTGACCTCGGCCAAGCGGAGTGAGCTGGAGCCTGTGACGTTGATGAGAATGCCACGGGCGCCGTCGATGGCGCCGGCTTCGAGCAGCGGCGAAGCGATGGCAGCCTGTGCTGCCGCACTGGCGCGGTTCTCGCCGCGAGCTGTCGCCGTACCCATCACCGCGTAACCCATGCCGGCCATGATGGTCTTCACGTCGGCGAAGTCACGGTTGATGATGCCGGGGATGGTGATGATATCGGAGATGCCCTGCACCGCCTGGCGGAGGATGTCGTCGGCGACGCGGAACGATTCGAAGAAGCCGGCATCTTTGGCTACGGCGAGCAGCTTCTCGTTAGGGATGACAATCGTCGTGTCGACGGAGTCGATCAGTTCCTGCAGGCCGCGCTCAGCCTGATTCTGGCGGCGCTTGCCTTCGAACGCAAACGGCTTGGTCACCACGGCAACCGTGAGCGCTCCCATTTCGCTGGCGAGCGAAGCGATAATGGGCGCGGCGCCCGTGCCGGTGCCTCCGCCGAGACCAGTGGTGACGAACACCATGTCGGCACCTTCGAGCGCCTCGATGATCTTGTCGGCATCTTCGAGCGCGGCTTTGCGGCCAACTTCGGGGTTGGCGCCGGCGCCGAGGCCGTTGGTGAGCTTCACACCGAGCTGGAGCTTCACAGGCGCGCGCGAAAGCTTGAGGGCCTGGAGGTCGGTGTTGGCAACCACGAACTCTATGCCTTCGAGGTGCGACTCGATCATGCGGTTGACCGCGTTGCCTCCGCCGCCACCCACGCCGATGACCTTGATTTTGGCACTGTTGAGGGCGTCTTCGTTGAACTGTATGCGGATGTCACTGGGCTGCTTTGCGCTGAAATCTTCGATCATCGTTACCTCGGTCAGGTCGCCGTCCCGCTGTACGGGACCGCGAGGGAAATTAAGAACCGTTGTTTGCGGCACGGCTAAAGCCGTGCCCCTTCAAAGCAAAATTTGTCGTGCGACACGACTGAAGTCGTGCCCTGATACGAAACCATCGGAAAGCGAGTTTTGGGCCACGGGTCATGCCGCGCCCGACGCCGGAATTTGTGCGAACCGTTCTAAGCATTCTGTTTTGCGAACAGGGCACGGAGTCGCGCTCCGAAGCCGCGGTCGATGTTCGTGCGCGCCTGTCGCGCGCGGTGTCCGTAGAGAACCATTCCGATGGCCGTCGAGAACTCGGGTTCCAGCAAGTTGGACGGCAGCTTGGCAATGGGCACGGGATATCCGAGCCGAGCTTGACGATGTAGCGAATCTTCGGCGGTCTCAATGAGGCCGTTGAGGCGAGCAGCGCCACCGGTGAAGACCACGCCGGCTCCAAGCAACTCGTAAACTCCAGCCTGGCGAAGATGGTCGCGCAAGAGCTCCATGAGTTCGCGGCCGCGAGGCTCGAGGATTTCGCCGAGCATCCGTTGTTGCAACAAGCGCGACGGGCGATCGCCGACCGAAGGCACCTCGATCTCGTTACCTTCGGGGATGCGGGTGACGATGGAGCAGCCAAACATTTTCTTGATGTTTTCGGCGTCGGGAATCGGGGTGCGGAAGCCGACGGCAACGTCATTGGTAAAGTGATCGCCGCCGACGGGCACCGCTCCGGTGTGAATCACCACCCCTTCGTAGAAGACGATCAGGTCGGTCGATCCGGCGCCGATATCGGCCAGGCAGACGCCAAGCTCACGCTCGTCGGTCTGGAGGACGGAGTCGGCACAGGCGAGAGCCTCGAAGACGGTATCGTCAACGTGAATGCCGGCGCGGTTGGCGGCGGTGACGACGTTCTGGGTCGCGGTGGCACTGGCGGTCACCATGTGCACGCGCACTTCGACCTTTTTGCCCATCAGGCCCGCGGGATCGTGCACCCCGGGCTGACCGTCGACAATGAACTCCTGCGGCAGAAGGTGCAGGGGCTCGCGATCTTCCGGCAATGGAATGGTGCGGGCCTTCTCGACGGCCGCACGGACGTCGTCGCGGCTGATTTCGCGCGCGCGGCCGCCGAGCACGATTCCTCCGTGACTGTTGACGCCGCGAATATGGGACCCGGCTACCCCGACGACAGCGTGCTCGACCGGCGCCTGGGCAACGTTCTCGGCTTCTTCGACGGCCTTCTTGATGGAGTCGACGGCCTTGTCGAGATCGGCAATGACGCCCTTGCGCATGCCGCGCGAATCGCATACGCCGTGACCACGGTAACGAAGGGCGTACTCGTTGACTTCGGCGACAATGACGCAGGTCTTGGCGCTGCCGATGTCAATTACAGTAAGCAGGTTTTCCGTTTGACTTCCCATCGCGTCCTAGTGCTTCTTTGCCTTCTTTGTTGGTTTCTTGTGAGGCGTTATCCGCTCAGCAGTAGTGGCGTTATTGGCGGTCTCATCCGGTTTCGCTACCGGTGCGTTCGCAGTCTGGGCGCTCGACGAATCCGGGTTGACAATGACCTGCCCGTCGAAGCGCAAATCCACGGAGTCGAGGCGCGGGAACTGAGTACGCCAATCCCGCACATGCGCGATATAGAGTTGGTACGGACCCAGGAAGTTCGGCGAGCGCAGATGCATCAGCACTGCACCTTTCGGGTCGGCAACAGTCGCCTTCACGTCGTCCGGGTTGGAGACGTCGACCTCGCTAAGTTCGTGTGAGTAATTCGCACCCGTGGAGTCGAGCTGGTTGATCAGATCGGCATAGATCTTCATGCGGGCAGCACGCGTGGAAAGCGGATCGTTGTCGCTCATGCCGACGATGACAGGAAACGAGAACGTGGACTGCGCACCTTGTGGCATGTCCATGATAACGCCCTGGGCGTCGATGAGGGCGATGCGTCGGTTAACTTCGACGAAGGCGACGGGCGTGCGCTCGTGGATGTCGATGCGTAGACGATTGGGCAGAAGACGCATCACCGAGGCGGACTGGATCCAGGGAATCGCTTCGAGCTGCTTCTTCTGGTCGGCCACCGAGACGAAAAAGATATTGCGCTCAATGTCGCCACCGATGGCGTCTATTACTTGCGCGAGAGAGACGTTGTGATTGCCGCGAACTTCGATGTTGTCGCTGGAGTCGATGCGGAAACGCCAGGACTGCGTGCCGTAGCGGTAGAGCGTGACGGCGATCAGTCCGAGGGCACCGAGTACGAGCAACAGGGCGAGCAGCAGTTTGACGCGATCAGCGGTTTTACGAGGGAGTGCCCCGCGGCGCACCGGGACGCGCTTCTGGCCGCGCAGGAACGGTGACTCGTCTTCTTCGTCGAGGGCGAGGATGCGGGCGTCGAGCGGCGACTCGTCATAGGAACGCGACGAAGCGCGAGGCTCCCGGACCGGGTCGAAATCCTCTGCCGGCAATGTCGAAGTGGTTTTCCGTGCCATGCGACAATTTCACTTTTGCTGTATCCGAAGCGAACCTTCTTGTGCCGTCGGCTAGAGCCGGCTACAAACCTTCGAAAGAGAGCGTCGGAACCGTGAGCAAAGCCCGGCTCTACCAACTTCCACCGGATACAGTCATTGCTACTTTGCTTTGAACGCCGTAGAACTGCCGAAAACGTCGGCACTTCGCCTCACTATATCCGGTTTCGTCGGCAGCGCGGGGGTGCAATTTGGAGGTTTGCGAGGGACGTACTTGGTTTGGAAACAGGGTGCGAGTGGATAGCGGTTAGTGGATAGCAGATAGACAGCGGTGTCGCGCGAGCCAAGATAGTTTGAGCGGAACGCGCAGGAAGGAATCAGAAAGGTAAATACCACACGGCACTGTGGGCGGTGAGTCGGACACAATGGGTAGTCATGCGAAGGGTGGCATGGCGTACCGGAGGGCTGTCGCTAGCGCGAGTTGCGGTTGTCGAACGGTTAGTTGTGCGCTCCAATTGAAGCTTCGAGATGTTCGAGGACCATCGGACCGAGCTGGGACACGTTGCCGGCGCCGAAGGTGAGTACGAGGTCGCCGGAATGTGCAGTCCTGGTCGCAAGCTCGGCAGCATCGGCAAAGGAGGCGACGTATTTTGCGTGGCGTTTGCCGTCCTTGGCGATTCGTTCGGCAAGGTACTCGCCAGTCACGCCGGGAATTGGCGTCTCGTTGGCGGCGTAGATGTCGAGGA
>Ga0306926_10005836_pt1 | contig 13182 bp, 11 predicted proteins | sample flu12Cox44000178_FD_203759 | JGI IMG/M metagenome (GOLD analysis project Ga0306926, IMG submission 203759) | Lab enrichment of tropical soil microbial communities from Luquillo Experimental Forest, Puerto Rico - flux8day.12C.oxic.44.000.178 (v2)... | ecosystem: Environmental > Terrestrial >... | reverse complement strand
GATCGCTGCCCGCTCGCATGGCGCAATGCCCGAAATGCGGCGAGGCGGCGCTGATTCGCCTCGAAGGCTGCGATCAATGCACCAGCTGCGACTACTCGAAATGCGGGTAGGGCGCCGACGCCGTCGAAAACCGCCCGTATCGACCGATCGCACCTCGCCCCGGGGTCAAGGTCTTGAGCGGGTCCTCCTCAACCGATAGCGTATAAATTCGTTAATTCGGGAGGATGGCCGATGGAAAGCGACATATCGCGGCGGGTTGCTGCAGAATTCTTCGGTACGTTCTGGCTCGTGTTCGGCGGCTGCGGTGCGGCAGTCTTGGCTGCCGGATTTCCGGGCTTCGGGATCGGCTTTCTCGGTGTCGCGTTCGCATTCGGGCTGACGGTTTTGACTATGGCTTACGCCGTCGGTCACATTTCCGGCGGCCACTTCAACTCCGCGGTCACGATCGGCTTGTGGAGTGCGGGGCGCTGCCCCAGCCGATACGTCATTCCCTACATCATCGCTCAGGTGATCGCGGCCATCATCGCGGCCGCGATCTTGTGGGTCATCGCATCAAGCCAGCCGGGCTGGGTTCCCGGCCGCTTTGCGGCTAACGGTTTTGGTGATCTCAGCCCCGGCAAATATGGCCTCGGGGGATGCTTTCTTATGGAAGTGGTGATGACGTTCTTTTTCCTCTTCATCATCATCGGGAGCACGTCGAAGGGTGCGGCTGCCGGCTTTGCCGGAATCCCGATCGGCCTGGCCCTGACCTTGATCCATCTCGTCTCGATCCCGGTTACCAACACCTCGGTCAACCCGGCGCGCAGCACCGGGCCGGCGCTCTTTGCGGGCGGTGAATATATCGGCCAGCTCTGGCTGTTCTGGGTGGCGCCGATAATCGGCGCCGTCATCGCCGGGCTGCTGGGCCGCTGGATCTACAAGCAGGAGGCCATTGTCGGCACGGTGGTGGTGGAGGAACGGCGAGTGAGCCCTTGATGATGGTTCGGTGCCGCTAATCCGGCCAGCGCCGGTGCATCCAGAACGGTGGCGGCATCGGCATGGGAGTCGCCGCTCCACGGCAACGCTAACGGAGAGAAGACGGTGAGCGGGAAGCGTGTGCCGGCCGCCACGGCCCGGTCGATATGCTCGAAGCCGTGGTCCTCGAGACACCCGCCCGGCTCGAAGACCCGGATCTCTCTGAGGCGGGAGTACTCGGCGGCGCGGCCGAGATTGTCCCACATGGCGCACACGACATCTGAGATCTCACCTTCTGACAACACGGGGAAGGGCGCGTTCGATATTCCGCCGGGTCAGCCGGGAGATCGGACCGGATCGCTGCGATTGCCATCGATCAAGGGGCCGATCAGCCGAGCCAGGACCTTGGTATCGGACCAGCGGATTTCGACCTCGAGGACATCGATGCCGGAGCGCTGGGCCGTCGGGACCCGAACGATATCCTTGGCTGTGGTAATCAGACGGGCATCCGAGCGCTCCGCGTCGCGGCGCAGCCCTGCGAGCTCGGCGATGCTGAAAGGATGGTGATCGGGAAACGCTCGCGTGCTGACGAGGTCGGCGCCGAGGGCCCGCAAAGTCGCAAAAAATTTCTCCGGCCGCCCGATCCCGGCGAAGGCCGACAGCCGCATCCCGCTCAGCCGCTCGCCGTTCACCGGCGCGAGCACCGCGTTGATCACCGGCAGCCCGCTGCCAAGCCGCAGCGCCACGCCAACCCACCCTTCTCCCTCGGAGGCGACCAATACGACTGCATCGGCGCGGGCGAGCCCGCGGCGCAGGTTCTCGCGCAGCGGACCCGCCGGCATCACGCGCCCATTGCCAAAACCGTAGCCCGTGTCGACGACGACCAGCCCGAGGGTCTTTGCAACCGCCGGGTTTTGGAACCCGTCATCGAGCAGGATTGCCCCGGCGCCGCTGGCGACCGCGGCTCGGACCCCGGCGGCACGGTCGCGGGCGACCCAGCACGGTGCGCGGCTCGCCAGCAGCAATGCCTCATCCCCGAGCGCCGACGCGTCATGGCGAATGGGATCGACCCGAATCGGCCCGCGCAGCCGACCGCCATAGCCCCGGCTTACGACATGCACCGGGACGCTGCGCCGCGCGAGCCAGGCGGCGAGCGCCAGCGTGACCGGTGTCTTGCCGGCGCCGCCAGCAACGAGGTTGCCGACGCACACCACCGGGATCGGCGGGCAGTAGGACCGCGAAATTGCCCGGCGCAGCCGTCCGGCGGCATCGCAGACGGCGCCGATCGGCGACAGCAAATCGGCCAGCAACCCGGCGGGCTCTCCCCAAAAGGCCGGGGCGGCGCGCACTCAGGCGCGCAACAGCAGGGGTGGAGTGGCGGTGTCCTCCACCCGGGCGAGCCGATCGAGCCATGGGGCGAGACGGATCAGCACCGTGTCGAGGATGCCGGAACCGGCTTCAGCGACGCGCCTCGCCGCGGCGGCGCGTTCGCTCCTGAGGTGTGGATCGCCGAGCAAGGCCGATACCGCGCGGGCGAGCCCGTCGGCGTCCGACACCGTCTCGGCAGCACCAGCCGCCGCCAATTCGGCCGCCATCCCCGCGCAATTGCGGGTATCCGGGCCATAGAGCACCGCACAGTCGAGCCGGGCCGCCTCAAACGGGTTGTGGCCGCCTTTGGCGACGAGCGATCCGCCGATGAACGCGATCCCGGAGAGACTGTAGAACAGCCCGAGCTCGCCGATCGTGTCGGCGAGATAGACATCGGTCCCATCGGTGATCGCTTCACCTCGTGAGCGGCGCGCGACACGCAACCCGCGCGCGGCGAGCATCGCCTCGATCGCATCGCCGCGCGTCGGGTGACGCGGAACGATGATCGTCAGCAGGCCCAGGTGGCTGGCCGAGACTCGGCGATGGGCGAGCGCGGCAATCTCTTCCTCGCCGGCATGCGTGCTGGCCGCGAGCCACAGCGGGCGAGCATTCACTAGTCGGCGCAGCTCATCGAGCTGCCGGCGGTCGACGGGAAGAGCGGCGGCCGCGGCTTTGAGGTCGCCGACCACGCCGACTTCGCGGGCGCCGAGCTGGCGGAAGCGTCGGGCCTGCTCCTCGTCCTGGGCTAGACACAGCGAGAATGCCCGCAGCACCGGGCGGATCAGCCCGCGCCACTTTTGCCAGCGGGCATAAGAGCTCGCCGAGAGCCTGGCGTTGACCAGCGCCATCGGGATGCCGCGAGCGTGGGTCGCCAAAATCAGGTTGGGCCACAGCTCGGATTCAACCCACAGCGCCATGTCGGGGCGCCAATGATCGAGAAACCGCGCGATCCAACCCGGCAAATCGACCGGGACGAATTGATGCCGTGCCCGTGCCGGCAGCCGGCTTTCGAGAAGATGAGCGGAGGTCACCGTTCCGGTCGTGACCAGAATCTCGAGCATGGGGCCCGCCTGCAGCAGCCGCTCGATCAGCGCAAGCATCGCGGTGGCCTCGCCGACGCTCGCTGCGTGGATCCACAGCAGCGGCGCTTGTGGCCGAGCGGTGCCGGTGACCCCCTGGCGCTCAAGATAGCGGCGCGGATCCTCCTTGCCACGCTTACGGCGCCATTTCAGGTAGACGACCGCCAATGGCGCCAGCGGCCGAGCCGCCACACGATAGAACAGAGGCAGCATCAATCGCCTGCGATCGGCCCGGCCGGCCTGCCATTGTCGCCTGCGAACAGTGGCGACGAGATCTGGTGGCCGACGAGGCGATCGGCCTCGTCTACCATTTCCACCATGCGGGTCTCGAGCACGCGGCGGGCGTTTTCGAGGCCCTCATCGTCGAGCTCCGCGGCAATCTCCACCGGCTCGCCGAACAAATAAACGCCGCGCCCGAACGGCAGCGCGAGATGAAAGCGGTCCCAGGTCGCAAGCACGCGCCGGTGGCTCGTAGCGAAGGTCAGCGGCACGATCGGCACGCCGGCGAGCCGAGCCACATTGAGAGTCCCGATGCTGACGGTCATTGCCGGGCCGCGGGGACCATCCGGAGTGATGCCGACACAGCCCCCTTCTCTGAGCCGTTTAAGCATCTCGCGCATCGCCGAGGACCCGCCACGGCGGGTCGAGCCCGCAATCGTTCCGATACCGAAATAATTCATCGCGCCGGCGATGATCCGCCCGTCGCGATGCGCCGAGATCAGCATGTGAAACGACGTCAGCCCATGCCAGGCCAGCGGCATCATCATCAGCCGCCCGTGCCAGAAGGCGACGATAAAAGTCCGGCCTTCGCGAGTGAACCGGAGCGTCCAGTCGCCGCCTTCTATGCTCCAGCGATTGGTCAGATAGACAAACCGGATATAGCACTGGGTGATCCAGCATGCGATCGCCTGCAACCGAGCGCTGCGTAAAAACCGCCGCCAGGCCCTCGACCTGGTCAATTGCGCCATCACACCGTCACGGCGTTCGGAGCCGCCGCTGCGAGATCGCGCTCTTCGGCGAACTGCATTGCGTGCAGCCGCGCATAGAGACCGTCGCGGGCGATCAGCTGGGCGTGCCGGCCGATCTCGACGATATGCCCGCGGTCGACGACGCAGATCAGATCGGCGCGCTGCACCGTCGACATCCGGTGCGCGATAACCAGGGTCGTGCGCCCGTGCATCAGCGCCCCCAGAGCTATCTGAACCTGCCGCTCCGATTCGCTGTCGAGCGCCGATGTCGCCTCGTCGAGCAGCAGGATCGGTGCATCCTTCAGCATCGCCCGCGCAATCGCGACCCGCTGGCGCTGACCGCCGGAAAGGCGCACCCCGTGCTCGCCGACCAAGGTGTCGTAGCCTTGCGACAGCTCGCGGATGAATTGGTCGGCGCCGGCCGCCCGCGCCGCCGCCTCGATTTCGGCCGGCGAGGCTCCGAACCGGCCGTAGGCGATGTTGGCGCGCACCGTATCGTCGAACAGGCTGACCTCCTGGGCGACGAGAGCGATGGAGCTGCGCAGCGAGGCGAGCGTCACCGCACGGATATCCTGCCCGTCGATCGCGATGCTGCCCGCCTCGACATCGAAGAAGCGTGGGATCAGGTTGAGGATCGTAGACTTCCCCGCGCCCGACGGGCCGACCAGGGCGACCGTGCAGCCGGCCGGCACCGTCAGCGAGATGCCGTCGAGCGCCACCGCCCCCGGCGCGTAGCCGAAGCGAACCCCCTCGAAGCGGATCTCGCCGCCGGCGACGCGCAGCGGACGGGCCTCCGGCGTGTCACGGATCGTCGGCTCGGTATCGAGCACATCAAAGACCCGCTCGGCGGCGGCGAGGCCCTCCTGCAACGATGCGTTGAGATTGGCGAGACTCTTCAGCGGCTGATAGGCGAGCAGCAATGCCGTGATAAACGAGAAGAGCGCGCCCGGGGTGCGGGCGCCGGCGATCACCTGATGGCCGCCATAGAGGATGACGACCGCGATCGCCGCACCGCCCAAGGCCTCCATCATCGGCGAGGCCCGCGAGCGCGTCCGCCCGGCGCCGACGACCAGCGCAAACAGGCGGTCGAAGAGCCCGGCGGCTCGACCCTCCTCATAGGCCTCCATGCCATAGGCTTTGACATGGCGCGCGCCTTGAAATGTCTGGTTCAGCAATGTCGTCAGCTGGCCGATCTCGGCCTGGGTGTTGGCCGAGACCCGCCGGATGCGGCGGCCGATGCCGACGATCGGATGGATGGCCAGCGGGAACACGAAGAACGAGACGATCGCGAGCAGCCAATCCTGATAAAACATCACCGCGACGAGGAAAACGACGGTCACCGCGTCTCTGCCCATTCCGCCGAGCACGTTTGCCGCCGCGCCGCGCAGCACTACCGCGTCGCTGGTGAAGCGCGATATCAGGGTGCCGGTCGGATGAGCGTGGAAATAGGCGAGATCGGCGCGCATCAGCCGCGCGAACAGCGCCTTTTGCACATCGGCGATGATCCGCTGGCCGGTCCGGGTCATCAGCACGGCACAGCTGTAGTCGCAGAGCCCCTTGACGACGGCGAGCGCGAGTGCGCCGCCGGCGAGCACCCACAGCAGCGAGCCGTCGCGCGCCACGAAGATGCGGTCGAGCACCGGCTGCATCAGCCAGGCACGCGATGCCGTGCTCGCCGCGGCGACTCCCATCAACGCGGCAGCGAGCGCAAGGGCGCCGACATGGGGCCGCATAAAGGCGCGCGCCAAACGCAAGACGAGCGCAACCGAGTGCGCTCCATTCCCCAGCACCGTCGGACATTTCTGCATGTGTTCCCCGCAGGCAGTGTTAGAGAGGGGCGGGCGGGTTGGCAAGGCCAGCGGCGCGTACCGGCGGTCGGCGGGCCATGTCGGCTCCGCCCGCGGTCTCGACGACCGCGACCCGCCGTCGCGCCGATACCAGCCGCCGCGCCCGTGGCAAAAACAATCGCGATGCCGGTATTAACGGAGTTCCTCGATAAAAGGTAACTCCTTGTCGAGAGATGTCGTCAGCGGGACCTCGGCTCTTTCCCGTGGCACTACGGCTACTCTTCCAGTCGCCGCAGGTGTTCACCGAAGGTGGATTGCGAGCGCGAAGACTACGATCGCCGGGATTTCTTCATCACGACCTCAAGCAAAGAGCCGCCGAGATCGTCGAAAACCTGGAAGCGGCATTTGACCGCTTCCGCAAAGTTGCGTTGGGCTTGCCAACGGGGTGACCTCGCGGGTTAATTTGTGCCACAGCGCGGAGCGCCGCGGTAGACCGAGCGCAGCCAATGACGGAGCTCACCAGCGGCGAGAGGGCAGGGCATGAGCACCACGTCCATTGCGGACCCCCGGTCCGCGCGGTCGAGGCTGTGCCGGTCCGGGCGCTGCTGCTGGGTGAGCGGCTAGACACACGCGCACTCGAACGCGATACGCCTCTCGGCGTTGTTCCGTTGACCATCGACATTCCCGGCGGCGGCACCGCCGTGCTCTTCCGCTATGGTGCCGTCGTCCTATTCGGCGTGGCAAACGAGGCGCTGGACAACTTCGTCTCTGGGCTCAGACCTCTGGTCACTGCGGTGCTGCCGGTCCCCGAACGGGACGATGCCCGACTCTTGATCAGGCCCGACGCGGACCAAGTGGTCGATCCGACAGGCAACATCTACCTTCGCGAGAAGACCACCGAGCGGCTGCAGGTCGTCGCCGACGTTCTCGCAAAAGGTCTCGTGCTGTCGCATTACGAGAAGCGGATCGCCGATATCTTCGATGGCATCGAGCCGCTCGCCGCGACGTTGCGGGAGAGGGGCCGCGCCGGTGCGCGTGGCAAAGAGCTGCTGCGCCACATCGGCGACGTGCTGCTGATGCAGCAGAAGATGGTCGGCCGCGTCGAAACCGGCGAAAAGCCGGAGCTGCTGTGGGACCATCCCGAACTCGAACGTCTTTATGTGCGGCTCGCCGAGGAATACGAGCTGCGCGACCGCGACCGCGCGCTCGACCGAAAGCTCGACATCATCTCGCGCACGGTCGAAACCCTGCTCGGCTTGGTGCAGACGCGCAGCAGCCTGCGCGTCGAATGGTACATCGTGCTGCTGATCGTCGCCGAGCTCGTGCTGACGATCTATCCGCTGCTTCTGAGCCGCTAGCAGAAATGGCGATGGACACCCTGCTCATGCGGCTGGGCCGGGACGGGTTCCCCTCTGATTTCGATCTGATTTCGGGGAGGTCGTAACATGAAATTTGCGGATCGCAGCGGGGCCGGCCGCCGGCTCGCCGGTAAGCTGTTGCATCTGAAAGATCGGCGGCCGGTCGTCCTGGCGTTGCCGCGTGGCGGCGTCGCGGTCGGCTTCGAGATTGCCCAGACGCTCGGCGCACCGCTCGACATCGTGCTCGTGCAGAAGATCGGAGTGCCTTGGCAGCCCGAGCTGGCGCTCGGCGCGGTCACCGATGGCGCCGATCCGCTGAGCTTTATCGACCGCGATCTGGCGACCACGCTGCGTATCCCGGAGACTTATATCCGGGACGAAACCGCACGCCGGCTCGCGGAAATCGAGCGACGCCGGGAATCCTATTGCGCAGGCCGTGCGGTTGTGGAAATCGCCGGGTGCGTAGCGATCGTCGTCGATGACGGGGTCGCCACCGGTTCCACGATGCGGGTGGCTTTGCAGGCCGTGCGGCGGCGCGCCCCCGCGCAGCTGGTCCTCGCCGTGCCAGTGGCGCCGCCCGATACGCTCGATGCCTTGCGCGAGAGTGTCGACGAGACGGTCTGCCTGGAGACGCCGGCCGGGCTCGGGGCGATCGGGTATTACTACCGTGATTTCCACCAGCTGAGCGATGACGAAGTGACCGATCTTCTCGCCCGCGCGCAGCGCGGCGCCGAACGCGGCACCTGACGGTTTTGTCAGATGATCCCAGTCACCGACGATATCGCGATCGACGAGAACGAGATCGAAGAGGTCTTTGTCCGCGCCTCGGGTCCCGGCGGACAAAACGTCAACAAGGTGGCCACCGCGGTGCAGCTGCGCTTCGATGCCGCGCGCTCGCCCCGCCTCGATGAGCGGACGCGGGCGCAATTGCGCCTGCTCGCCGGGCGGCGGATGACCGCCGAGGGCGTCCTCGTCATCATCGCCCGGCGCTTTCGTACGCAGGAGCGCAATCGGCAGGACGCTTATCGGAGGCTTGTCGAACTGATCGGTCGGGCAGCCGAGCCCGTGAAGCGACGCGTCGCTACCCGGCCGACAGCCGCATCCCGTGAGCGGCGTCGCGACACAAAGCTCGCCCGAGCCCGGACCAAGCGGCTGCGCCGGCCGGTGGAGCAATCGGTCGAATGAGGATATCCTCCGACTGATCCGTCGGATGCCTCATGCAAGGGATGACGGCGCGTCGTATGGCCTGCGAGGCGGAGCTCGCGAACCACCCCGGACCTCTATCTCGCATCCACGACAACGCGCGGCGCGGTCCGAGCTCACAACGAACCTCGGGCGCCGCGGCGGTATCTTCTGGCATGGCTGCGCAGAGCGCGAGCGAGACCTTCCACCCGCTCCGGGATAAACCTACGCGCGTCGTCTACCCTCCCGCCCATCCAATCGCTGACCGCGTGTCGACGAAACAGCGAGAGGTCCAGGCGATGGCGGATGGTCGGCACGACTTCGCCGCCGAACTTGCGTAAGAACAGACCGGTGCCGCCAAGATTGTACTTGGTCAAGCCTTCGGCGCACGCCCATTCAATGGCACGCCAATGCAGCAGGTCGTTGGGCTTCAGGTAGAGCGCACTCTGAAGGAAACTGCGGGCCGCGTATTCCACCACGCCACCGGGAAAGAATCGCAGCACCAGCCCGGCGATGACCTTGCCATTATAGCGGGCAAGGAGCAATTGCCGGTTGCTCCTCGTCGTCAAAAACTCTTCGCGAAACTCCTCTTCCCGAATGATTTGCAGGCGCCTGCGACGGGCCCAGTCGACGTACACCGCATAATAGGCCATGACATGGGCGGGGCTCTCGGCAAGATCGACGGAAACCCCGGATCGTATCGCCCTTCTGATGTCGTTTCGTCTGGTCTGCGAAAATTTGCGAAAGAGCGCGTCCGAGCCTGGCGCCAAATCCAGCATCACCACGCCGCGGTATGGTCTTTGGCGAAAGCGGGCGTCGACCAATTCGGCCATATCGGACCAGACAAAAAGATCGATGAGCTTTGCCGATCCAGCCTCCTGAAGGATACCGGAGACCAGATTGCGCATCGAAACAGTTCGATCGACGTGTCGCGAAAAAGCGATCTGCGGGCGCGTAGACAGCCCCGATTGAACTCGGTTGCCATAATGAAGGCCGGTCATGACCGCGGTGACGCTCTCGTCGACGATGCTGAGGACGGCAAACGGCCTCTTGCCATCGAGCATGGGCTCACGAAAATACTCGGGGGCGGTGTAATGCGACGGGCAGTCGGAATCCGCCAAACAGGTTCGCCATGCGGTTTCTATGGGGCCGGCGGGCTCGCCATACAGAACTTGAAACGAGGTGTCGATCACCTCACGCAAGGCCGACGAGGTCCCAGAACTGTTCAGGGCTTCGCCTGCACCGAGCGAGAAGGTGGAACTCAAGACGACCGGCTGCCGTAGAGGGATCGGGCTCTCGAGGAACTATCCGGGAGGGCTCATCTCAACTCGGGGGTAGAGGGTGCCTTATCGGGCAGCGGCTGCTCGGATCTTTCGCTTCTGCAATGTATCCGAACTGTGTCCATGATCTGAGCGGCCTCGTTATTAACGGATTTCTGACGCCTTGCTATGGCCGTAAGGTATCTGTAAGGTTCTCGGAGTCAAGGTTAAGATTCTTCTAAGGTGGCGGGACCTGTTTTTGCCTCGACTATTCTCCCGACCGGATGCGATTTCGGATCGGGCCGATTGCGGGGGTGTGACTTGGTCGCGGGGCCGTTGAGGTGATTGCCGGCTGGAACATCGGCGGCTTGCTGAGCGGCCTGGCATCGCGCAACAGCCACTCGGCGGTCATCGCATACAGGGTCGAGGACACCGAGACTTGGGACAGCGCGATGGTTGCCGACCAGGCGCTGTGCCTAGCCCGCGGGCTGTGCGACATCGGGATCGGGGGCGGCGAGCGTGTCGCTTTGTGGGCCCCCAACTCCCCAGTCTGGATCGTGGCGGCCCTCGCGATCCTGAGAGCCGGCGGGGTGATGGTGCCGATCGACGATCAGGCCGACGCCGAACAGTTGGACGCGGCGTTGCGCTCCAGTGCCGCCCGAACGATATTCACAACGGCGCGTCACCTCGAAGCCTGCAGCGAAGTACTACGCGCTGTCAGGGTTATTGTGGTCGAAGAAGACGGGTTTGACGGGCGGGTTGCGACGAGCTGGCGGTCCTTGTTGGGAAAGCAGTCGGAGGATCTTCCGACTCCGGCGCCGGATGCTCCAGCGGTGTTGTCCTGGACTTCCGGAACCACCGGGTCGCCAAAGGCGTTCCTACTGACCCACCGCAATATTGCCACCAACGTCGAGGCGTTGCAGAAGCTGAACGTCGTCGGACCGCGCGACCGCGCGCTGCTGCCGCTGCCGCTGCACCATGCCTATCCTTTGATCGTGGGAATGCTGACCACCCTGACGATCGGAACCGCGATCGTCTTGCCGGGTGGCACGACCGGGCCGCTGCTGGTGCGGGCGTTGCGCGAGGCCGACGTTACCACGATCATCGGCGTGCCGCGCCTCTACGACGCGATATGGGCGGCGCTCGAAACGCGCGTTGCGACGCGCGGCCGGGCAACTCGGCTGTCGTGGCGCGCGCTGCTGCGGTCGGCGACTTTCATGCAGAACGCGACCGGACTGCGCCTGGGACGACTGCTGTTCGCTCCGGTTCGGCGCGGAATTGGCCGGCATCTGCGGCTGCTGGTTTCGGGCGGAGCGCGGCTGGAGAGGGAGACCGAGGAACGGCTCGAAGCGCTCGGCTGGACGGTGCTATCCGGATATGGGCTGGCGGAGACAGCGTCGCTGTTCACCGGCAACCGGCCGAACGCGCGGCGCCCGGGCAGCGTTGGCCGCCCGCTCGCCGACGGCGAGGTGCGTATCGCCGACCCCGACGAAGAGGGTGTCGGCGAGATCGAGCTGCATGGCAGCTCGATCACCAAGGGCTACCTCGGCGATCCCGAAGCCAACCGCGCGGCATTTACCCCCGACGGCTGGTACCGCAGCGGGGATCTGGGTCTTGTCGATCGTGACGGTTTTCTGTTCGTCACCGGCCGGACCAAGGAGGTGCTGGTGCTGAGCGGGGGCAAGAAGGTGGCCCCGGAGGATTTGGAGCGAAGCTATGGCAGCGCCCCGGAAATAGTCGAGATGGCAGCGCTGGAAGACAAGGGCGCGCTCGTTGCCTTGGTCCGGCCGGACCGGGACAAATTGCACGAGCGCGGGGCGACGAATTTGCGTGACGGCATCCGCGTAATTCTGGCTGAAAAAGCGCAGGACCTCCCCTCTTGGCAACGCCTGTCGGGCTTTGCCCTGACCGATCAGCCATTGCCGCGGACCCGCCTCGGCAAGTACCGGCGCTTTCTACTCCCCGCACTCTACGCGGAGGCTCTGGCCGGCACCCGGCGCGCCGCCGGCGGAATGACGTCGGAAGACGCCGCACTGTTGCGCGACCCGACGGCGGAAACGGTTTGGGCCTTGCTGCGCGAGCGCTATCCGGACCAAGCGCTCGACCTCGATGTCGATCTCGCGCTCGACCTGAACGTGGATTCGTTCGGTTGGATGGAAATCGCGGTCGCATTGCAGGACCGGTTGGAAATCGATCTCTCGGAAGCCGACATCGGCGGTATTCGGACCATTCGCGAGCTGCTGCGCCTGGCAATCGAGCGGCGTGGCGGGGTTCGTGCGCCGCCGACCGAAGAACCCGCGATGGCGAGGGATTTCGAGCGCTGGCTCGCGCCGACGGGCCGGCTGCTGACGGTGCTTGCTCTGGTTCTCTATGCGCTCAACTGGCTGCTCATGCGCGGGCTGTTCCGGCTTCGTGCGACCGGCACCGAAAAATTGCCGGTAACAGGAGCATTTGTGATCACCTCCAACCACGTCAGCGATCTCGACGGCTTGGTGATCGCGGCGGCGCTGCGTTGGCCGCAGTTCCAACGCCTTTATTGGGCGGGCGACGTGGTGCGCATGTTTTCCAACCCGCTCAATCGCTTGTTGTGCCGGGCTTTGCATGTCTTCCCGGTCGACGGCAACCATCCCGCCGCGGTGCTTGAAACCGCCCGTCGGGTGCTGAAGGCAGGCCAGGTCCAAGTATGGTTCCCCGAAGCATGGCGCTCTCCCGACGGCCGGTTGCAGCGTTTTCTTCCGGGCATCGGTCAGCTGCTCTTGGCCAGCGGGGCGCCGGCCGTGCCGGCCCATATCGAGGGCGCGTTCGAGGCGCTGCCGAGGGGACGCCGCATCCCGAGGCTCCACCCGATTCGGGTGCGATTCGGCTCGGTCGAGCCGATCGAGCTCCTATGCGGCGCCGGGACCGGCCGGACCGAGGAGGAGGCGATCAGCGCCGCGTTGCGCGAGCGGGTTGCCGCTCTCGGTGCCGGCTCGGTCACCGCTCACGAATCAGCCGGCACCGATTCGACCGAAGGGCGGGCCGATACTCTGAGCCGATAAAGAGCCTCTACTTGAAGATGCTGCGGCTGCTCCCATATTTGCAGAGCGCCCGGCACCGAGCAAATCCCTGCCACAATTACCGTCCAAGCTCCCGGAAGGTTCCGGGGGCGTGGTCGTGTCTTCGGCCGGTGCGCAAGCGAGCTGAGATGACAGTGACAACATTGGGCGAAAATAGAGGCGACGCGCTCG
>Ga0306926_10005835_pt1 | contig 13184 bp, 10 predicted proteins | sample flu12Cox44000178_FD_203759 | JGI IMG/M metagenome (GOLD analysis project Ga0306926, IMG submission 203759) | Lab enrichment of tropical soil microbial communities from Luquillo Experimental Forest, Puerto Rico - flux8day.12C.oxic.44.000.178 (v2)... | ecosystem: Environmental > Terrestrial >... | reverse complement strand
GGCTCGACTCGCACCGGCTCAGCCCGTGGTATTTTCCCTCCGCCGCGGCCTATCGCGAGAAACTCCACGCCGCTGGCTTCACGGTCGAGGACATCCGCGTAGTCCCGCGGCCGACCGCGCTGCCGACCTCGATCGAGCCGTGGCTGGATACCTTTGCCGAAGCTGTCCTCGGTGCCTTGCCTGAACCCGACCGTTCAGCCGCGCGCGCCGAGGCGGCCGACCTGTTGCGGCCGGTCTTGGTGGACGAAACCGGAACCTGGATCGCCGATTACGTCCGCCTTCGCTTCCGGGCGACACTCCCGCCTTGTGAGGCGTCCTTTATCGCTCGGCGGTAAGCCGATCGAGCAGCAGCGCGGCTGCCTTCGCCTCGGCGATGCGCTTCGACGAGGCCGTCGCACTGGCACGATCGCCGCTGGCGACACTCGCCATCACGGTGAAGAGCGGTGCATGGTCCGGCCCGCTTGTCGCCATGAGTTCGTACGCTGGAAGGGCCAGACCGCGCGCTTGAGCCCATTCCTGCAACGCGGTCTTCGGGTCGCGCGGCGGCTCCTCCATCTCTTCTATCAGCGGCTCCCAGAATCGTTGGACAAAGGCTGACGCAGCCTCAAAGCCGCCATCCAGATAGATTGCCGCAATCAAGGCTTCGCAAGCATCGGCGAGAATTCCGGGGTTGCCCGCGGCCCCCGCGGCTGCCTCGGCCCGCGACAGGACGAGATAACGCCCCAGGCCGATCGCTTCAGCGACCCGGACAAGCGCCTGGCGGCGTACGAGGTGAGTATGCCGGCGTGTAAGATCGCCCTCGGGCTCGCCTGCGAACCGTCGCCACAGATGGTCGGCAACGACGAGACCGAGTACGCGATCGCCGAGGAATTCGAGACGCTCGTAACTGCGCTTGACGGGCGTCCGACACCGATGGCGACGACGTTCGGGGACGAGCGCGCTCGGATGGGTCAGTGCCTCTTCGAAGAGCTCGCGGCGGGCGAACTCGTAACCGATGATATGCGGGAGCGCCTCCGCCGACAAAATCCCTCTCTGCCGACCGCTTGCGTTAGCTCACGCCGTGGAACAGCCGGCTATAGCGAATCGCGAACGGCCATTTCCAGAACTCCCACAGCCGCGCCGACCCGTCGGTCGAAAAAAAGATGAACTCGGCGCGTCCGATCAGGTTCTCGGCTGGGACGTAGCCGACGGCGGAAAGCACACGGCTATCCTGCGAGTTGTCACGATTGTCACCCATCATGAAGTATTCGCCGGGTGGTACATCGTAGACTTGAGTGTTGTCGAGCGGACCGTTGTCGCCCATCTTAATGATCCGATGCTGTACGCCATTCGGCAGGGCTTCGATATATTGGGCGAGCGGGATCACCGCACCATTGCCCTCGTGATAGAGGAAATCCTCGATACGCTTGCGCAGACATGGCTGGTCGTTGATGTAGAGGATACCGTTCTTCATCTGGATATGATCGCCGGGGAGGCCGATCACCCGCTTGATATAATCCGTGGAGTTGTCTGTCGGCAGCTTGAACACCGTCACGTCGCCGCGCTCGGGTGAGTGGAACAATATCCGCCCCGAGAACAGCGGCAACCCCAGGGGTAACGAGTAGCGGCTATATCCATAGGAGAACTTCGAAACGAACAAATAGTCGCCGATCAGCAACGTCGGCACCATCGAGCCGGATGGAATATTGAACGGCTCAAAAGCGACCGTGCGCACGACCAGGGCAATCAAGATAGCGTATACGACGGTCTTTATAGTGTCGACGACACCACCGGAAGATTTTCTCTTGGTGATGCCGGTGCGCGCAGAATTGGCTTTCATGGATTGCCTTGAGGGCCTGGTTAGCGCAGGATCAAGCCGATCGCGAGGCCGCGAGTCAAGGGCGCGCCTGCCGAAAAAACTTCGTGGCTCAGCCGGTTCGGGCGGGCACGGCGGTGATGATCACGATCGCCTGGGCAATCGGCGGCTCGTCAGTCAGCGTAATGTCGAGGCGAGCCGTCATTCCTGCCGGCGTAATCTCTTCTAGCCGGCGCAGCGCGCCGCCCGCCAGTTGCATCGATGGTTGTCCGGAAGGCAGATTGACCACCCCCAGGTCGCGCCAGAAGACGCCGCCGCGGAATCCAGTCCCGAGAGCTTTCGAACAAGCCTCCTTAGCGGCGAATCGGCGGGCATAGCTCGCTGCCCGGTCGGCGCGCCGATCGCATTTCTGGCGCTCCGCATCGGTAAAGATGCGGTCCAGAAAGCGATCTCCAAAGCGCTCGATCACCTGCTCGATGCGGCGGATGTCGATCAGATCGCTGCCAAGGCCGAGGATCATCTCGGGCGCCCGTCGGCACGGGATTGCTTCGTCGCTGCGCTCCTCGCAATGACGAGTGACGTCACTGCGAGCGCAGCGAAGCAATCTCGTGCTGGTGCGACGGTCATCAGCCGCGCGCTCGTTCGACCGAGTTGATGACCGGGTTGGCACGCAGTGCAGCAATGATCGTCGTCAAGTGCTTCACGTCGCCGACCTCGATGTCGATCATGATCTCAAAGAAGTCCGGCGAGCGGTTAGTGATCTTTAAATTACTGATGTTGCCACCTTGCTTACCGATCACCGTGGTCAGACTGCCGAGATTGCCGGGCTCGTTGGCGATCGTGACGTTGAGCCGACCGACATGAACCGCGTCGGCATCGCTGTTGCTCCAGGCCACATCGAGCCAGCGCTCCGGGCTCTCGGCGAAACTCTCGAGCGTGTCACAGTCGATCGTGTGGATCGTCACACCTCTGCCCGTCGTCACGATGCCGACGATTCGGTCCCCGGGAAGCGGGTGGCAGCAGCCGGCGAAATGCAGCGCCATGCCGGGGATTAAGCCGCGGATCGGTACCGCCATCTCGTTGCGTTTCGCCGTGCGCCGCGCCCGTGCCAGGGAAACGACCTTGGTCTTGACTTCCTGGGGTTGCGGGAAAGCGGCGTTGATGACCGCGCGTCCGGTGGCGAGCCCCTGACCAACCGCGACATAAAGATCCTCTACAGTCGCGCAGTTAAAGTTCTTGAGCACGGCCTCGAGCGGTCGCTCCGAAAACTCCTGGCCTTCCTGGCGGAACGACTTTTGTATGATTGCCCGCCCAAGATCGAGATACTGGGCGCGCTGTTGGGTGCGGACAAAACGGCGGATGCGGGCACGCGCCTTGCCGGTGACGACAAACCGTTCCCAGGTCGGCGAGGGCGTCTGCGCCCTCGAGGTGATAATCTCGACCTGGTCGCCATTGCCGAGCTGGGTACGCAGCGGAACCATGCGGCTGTTGATCTTCGCTCCGACGCACCTGTCGCCGATCTCCGAGTGGACCGCATAGGCGAAATCAACGGGCGTTGCGCCGCGCGGGAGCGCGATCAGATCGCCCTTCGGGGTGAAGGCGAAGACCTGATCCTGAAACATCTCGAGCTTGGTGTGTTCGAGGAATTCCTCCGGACCGGAGGCGTGGTCGAGGATGTCCAAGAGCTCGCGCAACCACCGGTATTGCGGTCCCTCGGTCGTGCCGGCGCCTTGTTTGTAGGTCCAATGCGCGGCAACGCCGAGCTCCGCGATTTCATGCATATCGCGGGTGCGGATTTGCACCTCGATGCGCTGTTGCTCGGGCCCGATGACCCCGGTGTGCAGCGAGCGATAATTGTTCGGCTTGGGCGTCGAGATGAAGTCTTTGAACCGGCCGGGGACCACATGGTAGGCGGAATGGATGATACCGAGGGCGTGATAGCAATCGGCGATATCGTCGACGAGGATGCGAAACGCCATCACGTCCGAGAGCTGCTCGAAAGCAACGTTCTTACGCTGCATCTTGCGCCAGATCGAATAGGGCGATTTCTCACGACCAGAGACGGCCGCCCCGTTGAGCCCGCCTTCCGCGAGTTTGCGATCGAGCTCGGCGAGGATGCGCGGTACGACGCGGGCGCCCTTGTCGCGCAGGAAATCAAGACGTGCCAGAATACTGCCGCGCGCATCGCCTTGCAGCTCGGTGAACGCGAGATCCTCGAGCAGGTCCTTCATCCGGTGCATCCCGAGCCGCTCGGCCAGCGGCGCGTAGATGTCCATCGTCTCCCGAGCGATCCGGCGGCGCCTTTCATCGCTCTTGATGAAGGGTAACGTCTGCATGTTGTGCAGCCGGTCGGCGAGCTTGACCAGCAGCACACGAATGTCTTCGGACATGGCAAGGACGAGCTTGCGGAAATTCTCGGCCTGCTTAGTCTGATCGGATTGCAGTTCGATCCGCGACAGCTTGGTCACACCGTCGACAAGCCGAGCGATCTCCGGACCGAATACCCGCTCGATGTCATCGAGGGTGGCAACGGTGTCCTCGATCGTATCATGCAGCAACCCGGTCACGATCGACGCGGTATCGAGCTTCATGCGGGCAAGGATGCCTGCGACCTCGACCGGATGAGAAAAGTAGGGGTCGCCCGAGTCGCGCAGCTGTGCGCCGTGAGCCCTCATAGAATAGACATAGGCACGATTAAGCGCGTCTTCGTCTGCGCTTGGGTCGTAGGCCTTAACGAGCTCGACCAACTCGAATTGCCGCATCATGATAACGGCTTCCGCATCTCGCCCCGGCGATCGCCGGGACGAAATCGCAGGGGCAGCGCGAAACTCATCAGCAACGCCGCCATCCAGGCTCGACGCGCTGCTCGGGATCAGAGATCCTCGTCAAAATCACCTGGCAGATCGCGCGCTGGAACATCGGTGAGATCGGCCTCTTCCTCGGCCCCGAGGATGTCCACGGCGAGCTCTTCGTCGAGCGCTTCCTCCTCCAAGTCAGCTTCCTCCTCCCCGATGTCTTCCGCTTCGAGGGGGGCTTCCTCTTCGAGGGGGGCTTCCTCTTCGAGCAGCGCGCCACTCGGCGTGGAAACCCCGAACAGCGCCGGATCGAGTTCGAGTTCGTGGGTTTCTTCAGGCTCGTCGATCTCCACATGTTTTTGCATGCCGCGCACCACCGAGTCTCTCAGATGCCCGAGCCCGACCGTCTCATCGGCTATCTCGCGCAACGCGACGACCGGGTTCTTATCGTCGTCTCGATCCAGCGTCAGCGGGGCGCCGGAGGTAATTTCGCGAGCGCGCTGAGCGGCGAGCAGCACGAGCTCGAAACGGTTCGGGACCTTGAGGACACAGTCTTCGACGGTAACGCGCGCCATTCCATCACTCTTCAAGACACGAGGAAACCAACGAATATATGGGGCGTAGTGGGCGGCGGCAACAGCAAGCCTAAACGCGTGCGGTCAGCTGGGCCGTGCTTGACCCCAGTCGCGGCGGACGCCTATATGACGCGTAGCCGGCCGGATGGCAGAGTGGCTATGCAGAGGACTGCAAATCCTCGTACAGCGGTTCGATTCCGCTTCCGGCCTCCAAGGGGACTTGCGTCTACGGCACTAGGCGCCCTGATCCCCGGTAGCTCAGTTGGTAGAGCGAGCGGCTGTTAACCGCTTGGTCGCTGGTTCGAGTCCGGCCCGGGGAGCCAAAAGGAACGAGGGGTTAGGCGATATTTTCGCTTAACCCCTTCGTTCTTTTCGAGAGCCGTGTCACGGCTAGGACAACACCGAAGCACCACCGTCGCGCTCTATATACGGCTTGACGCTCAATCACGCGCTTATCACGTTCAACAACCATTGCGGGACACAAACCGTTGATGCGCGCCTGTCGGGGCAACTTGCCCTGGTGCCGGAATCCTAAAGGGGACAATGTCTTCGTCGCTCGGGTCATCGGCGGTTTACCGACGGCCGAGGAGCCCGATCGCAGCTGCCGGCTCGAGATACTGCTGTCGCGGACCGAACGGCAAGCTGGCTCGCCGCCTTGATACGCGTCGCCCCGTCTTCAGCTGGACTCCCGAAGGCAAGCGCTGGAAGGCCGCACAAGAGCGGCCCGCGACCAGCCTAAGATCGCCCTCTGACGGGACGAGCGTGTAGGTTCGCGCCTCTCCACGCCCAGTCGCAGCGGCATTCGACGATCTGAGCTTCGACGCGAAACAGGCCGCATCTCTTGCACGTCCTCCGGGTGACGATCCAAAGCCAAACTTGGCGGATCGCCAGCCAGCTCGGTACTGTGATTTTCATACGTCTTTGCGGAAGAAGCATTTGACCCCTGCTCCGGCACGCTAACAGGGCACTCGTCGTCCGGACCTGTGTTTTTTTAGGGTCCGAAGACGCGGCCCGTTCCCACCGTAGGCGATGGCGAACGGCTGTGATGACCGAGCCCGACGAGATTGGTCTGTCCCCGCAGGTTCTCGCGATGACAAGTGCGGTCATTGCGACCCGCGGAGGGCTGGCGCAGGCGGACCGTCCCGTGGAGAACCAATCTCGTGCCGGTTGAGGCTCAGCTCAGCACCCCGACCTTCTTGCGCTCGATCAGCTCGAAATCGATCTGCGCGCCGAGGCCGGGCTCGGTCGGAGCGTGGACGAGGCCGTCGCGGTCGACGGTGATATCCTCGACGAGCCCGTATTTCTGCATCGCGTCGGGCAGCAATACCTCAAAGAACTCGGTATTCCTGATCGCCATGATGACATGCAGATTTGCAACATTGTTCAACGAGTTACCGCCGTGGTGCACCTCCATGTTCATGCGAAAGGCTTCGGCGAGGTGGGCGGTCTTGACTAGGGTCGTGATCCCGCCCTTGACCGCGACATCGCCGCGCAGAAAGTCGGTCGCGCGCTCGAGGATCCAGGAGGCATAGGAATCGAAGCCGGCGATCGGGAACTCGGTGGCGAGGATCGGAATGTCTAGCTTTTGCTTGAGCTTGACGTAGTTGTAGATGTCTTGCTCGGTGAGTGGGTCCTCATACCAGTAGAAACCCATCTCCTCGATCGCCCGGCCGACCCGCAATGCTTCCTCGTAGCGATAGCTCCAAGTCGAATCGAGCATGATCGTGTAGTCGTCGCCGACTGCCTTGCGTACCGCCTCGCAGACCTTGATGTCCTCGCGCCAGGATTGCGGCGGGTGGATCTTGTAGGCCCGCCACCCGGTCGATTGGTAATGCCGGGCCTGCTCGACATACGCCTCGGGCGTGCCGTGGATCTCCGAGCTGGCGTAGGCGGCGATGTCGTCGCGCGAGGTGCCGATCAGCCGGTGGATCGGCAGTCCGGCCGCCTTACCGCCAATGTCCCACAGTGCCACGTCACAGGCACCGATCGAGCGCACGGTGGCAGCGCGGGCCCGCGCCCACAGCAAACGGTTGAGGCGCTCGCGGTCGAGCGGGTTCTGACCCAGCAGGATCGGCTTCAGAAACCGGATGAGACCCGGCCCGTCGAGGCTCGCCGGGTTCGAGGAGGTGCCGAGAAAGGCGTGGCCCGTGATCCCGTCATCGGTCCTGACCGCCAGCAACCCGAGATCGCTCTTGCCGGTCGGTCGGGCCGTGTGGTGGCCGTAGATCGTCGAGGGGATGCTCTCCCAGGAAAACAGGGTCAGAGTGATGTCGCTGATCTTCATTGGGGCCTCCGCGGCGCAGGCGCCGAAATAACTACTCGAGTACGACTTTGCCGATAACCTTGCGGTCGATCAGGGCCTGTACCGCCTCGGCCACCTCGCTCAACGGGAAGCGGCGCCAGATGCGCGGCTTGAGCTTACCTTGTGCGGCCAGATCGACCAGTGCCTTTGTGTTGGCGGCGGCGATTTCGGGGTGGGCTTCGTTGAGCCCGCCAATCCGCACGCCGATCGCTTCGATCCCTTTGATAAGCAGGTAGTTGGTGCGGGCGAGTGCCGGCGCACCGCCAAGAAACCCCAAGATCAGGATGCGCCCGCCCCAGGCCAGGCAGCGCAACGACTCCTCGAAGGTCGGACCGTTAACCGGATCGTAAATGATGTCGACGCCGCGACCCCCGGTCAGCTCCATGACCTTGTCGCGGAAGCCGGCCTGGTAATCGATCGCATGCGCCGCACCCTCGGCTCGGCAGACCGCTCGCTTCTCCTCAGTGCTTGCGATCGCAATGACCTCGGCGTCGAACAGTTTGGCAATCTGGATCGCCGGGATGCCGATGCCGCCGGCAGCACCATGGATCAGCACCCGGTCTCCCTCCTTGAGCCGCCCTCGCTGCAATAGCGCATGATAGGCGGTGCTGTACGCGCCGCGGAACACTGCGGCCTCCTCGAGGCTCATGCCCGCAGGAATGGGGTCACAATTTTCGGCGCTCGCATTGCCGAGCTCGGCGAAGGCGCCGAGCCGATGCCGGCTCATCACCCGGTCGCCGATCTTGAACCGGGTGACATCGGGGCCAATCGCGACCACGTCGCCGACTGCCTCGCTGCCCGGGATGAAGGGCGGCTCCGGCCGAAACTGGTATTTCCCGGCCAACATCAGGACATCGACATATTGCGCGCCGCGCGCCCGGATCCTGACTTGCACCTCGCCGGCGCCCGGCGGGGGCGGCTCCGGGACCTCACGCAGGGCGAGGACCTCGGGACCACCGAACGCCTCGCATACGACCGCCCTCATCCCGCGCGTCCCTATTCGGCCGCTTCGGCTCGGACAGGCGCTTCGTGTTCCGATCGCAGCTTCTCCATGACCTCCCAATTCGTGTACCGGGTAAAGCCATTCTCGTCGAAGAACAGGACGGCGCCGGTGCAGATGAACAGATAGGTTGTGTCTTCGAGCGCGGTGGTCGCGTCGTGCAGGATGCCCGACGGCTCATAGACGTAGTCGCCGGCATTCAACACGCCGTTCCGGACCTTAAGCTTCCCCGAAATGACATAGGCATGTGCCCCGGCGAGATGCTTGTGCGGCGGTGCAGTGTAACCCTTCTTCCAATGATGCAGGGACGCCCAAGTGCCGGTCTCACGGCCGACCCACAGCACCTTGACGGCGGACATCGGAGATTGCTGGATCCACGGTGCCTCGGACCGCACGAGCGTGTCCTGAATGTCCTGGAAGACGGGTCTGATATCCTGCGGAAGCGACATGTCTGCTCCTTTCTTCTCGACGGCTGAGCACGATAAGTCTTCTCGATGGCTGAACACGATAAGCCGGCGTGGGATCGACGACAAGGCACGCACCGTGAGGTCAAGCCGCGGTTGTATCCGGGAGGTTGTAGCGCTCCTGGCGGGCAATCGATCGCCGCAGCCGCGCACGGCCCCATCGCAGCGCGAGTTTACACAAACGCAAGACCCAGATTACGACTTTGGTTCGAGCCGGCATCCGGGGGTAGACCGCCCCGCAGGCCCGCACCTCGAAGGGAGGACGTCATGACGTTCAAGGTCCAGGTCGGCCCGCCGCAGATCTCCATCCACCAAGGCCAGACGGTGTTAATCAGCGAGGAGGACGGGCAGATCAAATGGCCGAGCGAACGGGGTCTCTACTTCTTCGACACGCGGGTTGTCAGCAGTTGGACGATCTATGCCAACGGCGAACCCTGGGAGCTGCTGAACGGCGGCGCCATCAGCTACTACGCAGCCCGCATATTCCTGACCAATCGGACCTTGCTCACCGAAGACGGCACGATCCCGCCGCGCACATTGGGCTTTACCATAAGCCGATCCATCAGCGGTGGCATGCACGAAGACCTTGACGTCTCCAACAACAGCATGAAGCCGGTGAGGTTCCAGCTCGAGATCGCGCTCCGCTGCGACTTCGCCGACATCTTCGAGGTGAAGTCGGGCCGGATTGTGCGCCGGGGCCGGATCACCACGGAGTGGTCCGAATCGCATCAGCGATTGCGCACGACATACCGCAATGGTGACTTTAGCCGTGCCGTGACGATTTCCCCGGCGCAATCGCCGACAAAGGCGGTCTACGCCAATGGTCGCCTCAGCTTCGAGGTGGCCCTCGAGCCGGGCAAGGCATGGCATTGCTGCCTGCTCTATACGCTGTCGGACAGCGCTCGGCATTTTTCGCCACCAACACATTGCATCGCTGACAGTCAGCAGTCACAGCATGCCGAGACGATGGCCGACTGGCTGAATCACGTGGTCAAGATCCAGACCAGCAACGAAGAATTCTATCGGCTGTTTCGCCAGGCGCTGGAGGATATGGCGGCACTGCGCCTCCCAATTGCAGGCACGGATCACTTGGTGTTCCTGCCTGCCGCCGGCCTCCCTTGGTTTGTTGCCCCGTTTGGACGCGACAGCCTGATCGTCTCACTTCAGAACACGCTAATCTATCCGGAGTTTGCCCGCGGAGCGTTGGAGATACTTGGAGCCCGGCAGGCAACAGAGCAAGACGACTACCGGGATGCCGAACCTGGCAAGATCCTGCATGAAATGCGCTACGGTGAACTAGCGCATTTCAAGCTAATCCCGCATACGCCCTATTACGGCACCGCGGACGCCACGCCGCTCTACTTGATCACCTTGCACCACGCTTGGCGGGCGACAGGTGACCGGGCGCTTCTGGAGCGGCATCTCGAGACCGCCGAACGATGCCTGTCCTGGATCGACAACTATGGTGACCGCGATGGCGACGGCTTCCAGGAATACCAGACGCGCTCCTCGGTCGGTTACGAGAACATGGGCTGGAAGGATTCCGGCGATTCCGTCGTGTACCCTGATGGCACCTTGGTCAAAGGGCCAAAGGCGCTCTGCGAGCTGCAAGGCTATGTATACAATGCCTGGATAGGGATGGCCGAACTGTTCGATGCGCTGGGCAAGCCGGATCGTGCGCAGACACTGCGCGCCAAAGCCGCTGCCTTGTTCGACCATTTCAACGAAGCCTTCTGGGACGAAGAACTCGGTTTCTATGCCTATGCGCTCGACGGCGAGAAGAAAAAAGTGCTGACCGTCGCCTCGAACCCAGGGCATTGCGTTTGGTCCGGCATCGTGCCTCCCGAGCGCGCCAAGAAGGTGGTGCACCGGCTGATGGCGCCGGACATGTGGTCGGGATGGGGCATTCGCACGCTCTCTGCTGATCACCCGGCTTACAACCCGTACAACTATCAGACGGGTTCGGTCTGGCCGCACGACAACGCCATCATCGCCATGGGCTTCAAACTCTACGGCTTCGCCGCGGAAGCGGCGCAGATCGCTCACGACATCAGCGTTGCAGCCAGCCATTTCATGCTCAACCAGCTGCCCGAGCTCTATACGGCATTCGAGCGCAACGAAGCCACCTTCCCGGTGCAGTACATCGGGGCGAACGTGCCGCAAGCCTGGGCAGCGGGCTCTGCTTTCATGCTGACCGGGGCGCTTTTAGGTATTCTGCCGGATGCGCCGCGCAACAAGCTCTATGTCGACCCGTCCCTTCCGGGATGGCTGCCCGACCTAACCGTGCAAGACCTCCGCCTCGGCAGGCACAAGCTCAACATCCGCTTCTGGCGCGAGGGCGAGCAGACTGCATTTGAGGTGATCAGGGGTAACCCCAAGCTCGTCGAGCGCTGCGATATGGTGTCGAAGGTGGCGCGGCTAAGAACTGCATCCGATCCGATCTAAGCCGGCAGCGGCGGACGTAGGCGTCGTGACACCGTATGGCCTGCCAGCCGATCCACGGCAGCCTGCAAAGGGAGCGGGCGATGGATCGGGCCCAGAATACCGCGACGGCACCCCATACCGATGCCCTCGCGCTCGTTCGTGATACAACCTCGTTTCGTAGCTCGACGTGCCAGCGATTACCCGGGCGCCCAAGAGCCGGGCGAATTACAGCGCAAAGACCGATACGCCGCCCGAACCCTGCGTCGAGACGGTGCCTCCTGCGGTAACTCGGCGATAGCCTGTTAGAGCGACCCAGGCAGTTACGCCAGCGCACGGCAAGGTTGCAGCTTCCTCGTTGGAGAGATGGCTGGCCAGACGTACGACCGCCTCTTCGTTGACGACCGCGTATTGGGCCAGCATCGCGTCGAGATTGGCACCAAGCCGGTCGGTCAGGTACTCGGGGCTAATCGGTCGGTCCGCCAAACCAGCGCGGATGGAAGCAGCCGGCGACGCGATCACCGACCCTGACCCTCCTCATCCCGTCGTTGATGGCAATGACCTCGCCAGCGCCGTCAAAAGTGGCCCCACGCCGAGCTTCGTGGGGAACAACGCTGTGTAAGAGACATCCTACGCGTCGCCCATTCGCGGCATCGGGCACCGCTCGACCCGCCAGCGGACCATCTCCTCGGCGTCGCCACGCCAAGCGCCGACGATGAAGGGTACCTCGAGTTGACGTTAAGGACGAAGCCTGTGGCAGATCTTAACTTTTTATTCATTCGGGGCCGATAACCAAGAGAGCAAACCGCTCGATCACCGGCAGCTCGTTAACGTCTGGCCCATTCTCAAGGCACATCCGAATTGAAAATTATAATCGGAATCGGTCTTTCTATCATCGGCGCTATTATCTGGGCAGCCGCTCTTGTCGCCGCATCAATCATCGTACATCCGACAGTAATATCTCTCGGAGTTATAATAGGTGGGGGAATAACCACGAGTGGAATCGTTTTGATTTGCTTGCCCGCTAACCCCATTCGAGTTTCCTATTTCGACAAGAGACTGTAAGCGGTGCACTCACTCTTCAGCGCGCATGAGGATACGTGTCGCCCCTGGCATCCGACCGCTCTGTCGTGTGCACGAAAATGGCTCTGAAAGTCCGAAATGGACGTTTCACCGGGCTTCTTGGATTTCCGACAGGCGTCCTGAAAATGACTTCAGACAGTCTCGTGGAAATGAGGGAAACCGCCATTTCGAGATATACACCACTTCCGCCCCCACGGAGAACGGCCTTCGCTGGACGTCGCCAGCCGGCGAGGCCGTAGGCACCTATCGGCCATCGCCGACCCGTTGGCGCGAGGACGCCAAAACGCGGCCTGGAAATATGACGGGCGGTTTCCGGCCGCCGACAATCTGGGTGCCGGGCCCGTTGACCAGCATCTCGCCCTTTGAGCTCGGGCCGAGCGGTGTCGCTCGTGGCATGATTAACAGGTGCTGCAGCCCCTTGTTATCGAGGTCCCAGTTGAGCACCGGCCCGGTGTCGAGATGGATGAAGCCGGAACGCGGGGACCAACCGACCCCACCACGCCTCATCACGCGAGCTACCGCATCACGAAGGTTGGTGGCGAACCGCACGTCGAGCGCTCGGCCGTAGATATGCTGACTGTTCTCGGCAATTCCAAGGGTCGTGCTGGCCAGCATCGCATTGGTTTCCGCCGAACGAAAGGCCGACAGCACGACGGCGCTCGTCTGGCCGGTGGCAGCCATGAGGCTAGCGAGAAAGTCGATGACGCCAACATCGATGTTGGTCATTCTGCCCGAATGATGGTCGCACA
>Ga0306926_10005834_pt1 | contig 13184 bp, 15 predicted proteins | sample flu12Cox44000178_FD_203759 | JGI IMG/M metagenome (GOLD analysis project Ga0306926, IMG submission 203759) | Lab enrichment of tropical soil microbial communities from Luquillo Experimental Forest, Puerto Rico - flux8day.12C.oxic.44.000.178 (v2)... | ecosystem: Environmental > Terrestrial >... | reverse complement strand
CCTGGCAATCCGGAATGGAGTTCATAGGCGTCTGAACCTTCGGCAGTCACAGCCGTTTCGGTCGCCTTATTGCCAAGCATCAGAGGTTAAGAACCCACGACGGCAGTCGTCGGAATCGCACCTCAAGAGGCACGTTGCGTCTAGTTTTTTCGGTTGCCGGTATCGACTTTCGCGCAGGTTCCTCGCGCCTCGACGTGTTGGGAGGCATCGCCGACTGTCGTAATGGAGTAGGCCGTGATGTGTCCGGTATTGCGATCGATCGCCGCGGATTCGTCTGAAGCCACTTTGCTGCGATCGCGGCGATTCGAGATATCCCAGCGGTTCTGGTCGCTGTTATCCACAAACGACGTGACTGCCCCGCCTTTTTTGTTAGCCACGGCTATGGGTATGGCGACCGCGTAGATGCGGATGGCTTTAAAGCCCGTTGCCGCGTCGAACAGCATTTCCACCACGGCAGTCTCGCGCGACTGCCTGGCGTCGCCGTAAGGCGGCTGTGTCGTTACATCGAGGTCGCAAGTCAGCTTGATCGTTTCTGTGTCGGCGTAGCTGACCGGTAACGACACAGCAGCGCATAACAGCAATGGAAGTGTGATTTTCATGGCGTGGAGCCTAAGTCTCGCCCAGACGCGTAGCCCAGTAGTCTCCGCGCCGGCGTTCTGCGCGCAACTCGGGCGGTAGCGGGACCTAAGGAGACTGACGCCAAGGTGCGCCAGTGGAAACGCTGAGGGTCAGGGATCACCTCGCCTGTTCCTCCCGATGAGGACAGTGAGGTCCCAGGCGATGTGACGCGATCGCGTCGGATCACCCCATGCGGATGTCAGCGGTGTTTCGATCGCATCGAATGGATCCCGACCGACGCGAACCTTATAGGCCTGAGTAGCCGACCAGCTGTCGAGGTAGCCCTTCAGCTGCGGTAAACTCCACATCGTGCTCATCCGGAAGTGCGGCGCTGCGACGCTCACAAACGGAAAGGGGAACTGTCGATACCCCTCAAGCACGATCGTGTTGCGGTCGCTCCAGTATGGCGTCAGGAATTCCCGTCCGTAGGGATGCAGAATGGCATCGATCTCGGGCGAGATGCTGCAAAATCCATAGCCCCAAATTGCGATGACGCCGTTGGGCCTCAGCGCAGCGCTGACGGCTTCGTAGAACGACCCGGTCTCAAACCAATGCGCGGCCTGCGCGACCGTCACCAGATCGACGCTCGCTCGTGCGAATTGGTGCGGCGTGTCCGCATTCGCGACCCGGAAACTGACATTCGCTGGCGCCGCCGCATACCGAATCTGCTCGGGACTAATGTCGGTGGCAACCACCCGCACGAAATGGCGCGCCAACGCGCGGGCTGCCTGACCCGTTCCCGTCCCGCAGTCCCAGGCGAGCTCGCGCGATGGAACGAGTTGCAGGAGAAAGTCATAGAGCGCCGCTGGGTACTCGGGGCGAAATTGGGCGTAGCTTTGTGCCTGGCCCGAGAAGCGAGCTGTGGTCAAATTTGTCAACCGTTCTTTTGAGAGCCGCGGCGGCGCAGATCGTCAAACAATTCAACCAAATGAAACAGCACCGTGACGAATGAGGCACCAAGAGCTGAAATGATCAATTCCATTGCGATTCCTCCACGTTGAGATCAGATCGAGTTGCACCGAGCGAGCGCTGAGCGAGCGGAAGCGCGTAAGGCCCCTTCGCTCATCGCTGGATTGAAGAATGAGTAAGTCCCGGCCCGCTTGCCTTTGGCGACGTACATTGCGGCGTCTGCGTTCCGCAGGAGCGTTTCGCCGTCAGTGCCATCCTTCGGGTAGATGGCAATTCCCACACTGGGGGTTACTGCGACCCAGCTGCCCGCAATTCGCACCGGTTGCTGGACTGCATCGATGAGCCGCTCCGCCACCGAAGCCGCATCGCGACCGTTGCCCAGATTGGGCAACACGGCGGTGAACTCGTCGCCGGCGAGTCGCGCCAGATCCCCGGTGCGTGCGATCGCTCCCCTGCAGGAGCCGACGGCATCCGCGAAGCGCAGGCTGTTTCGCAGTCGATTGGCCACTGCGCGCAGCAGCTCATCGCCCGCAGCGTGTCCGAAGGTGTCGTTGACACCTTTGAACTTATCGAGGTCCAGATAGAGCAACGCCAACAGTCGGCACTGCTGCCGCGCCAACTCGATGGCGCTCGACAACCTGTTGCGGAAGTGTTCGCGGTTCGGCAGCTCGGTGAGGGCGTCAAAATAGGCCAATCTGACCACCCGCCGCTCGGCGAGCCACTTGCTGGCGAGCGCGATGATCATCTGCCGTACGTGGCCCGCTGCAGATGGGCTCGCCAGACGAGACAGCTTGTCTTCTGGTGGGACGAGGCCGCCAAACTCGAGCGGATCGATAGCGGAAGAGGCCGTACACAGGACGATTTCGACAGCTGGATCGGCTTCCCTGATGCGGGCCGCCGCCCACGTGCCACTGCAGCCCCGGGTCTGAACACCGATAAAGGCGATCGCAAACGGCTGCTGCTGCACCGCGGCTTCCTGCGTAAGGGCGACGGCTTCTTCGGCGCGACCGCAACAAACGACTTCGAAGCTCTTCGTCCTCAGGAAGGAATTGGATCTTGAACACGCCGCTCCAGCCGTGTGAGCCGATCGGCTGCGCAACTCGCGGAACGCCGCGATGTCGTGGTTGACGTCGGTCTCGAGGAGGATCTGTCGATATGCCTCACGCACGCTCGCATCCTCGTGAGCTATGAGTACGCGTACGACGACCCGGGGCCTCGGACCCGGCGCCTGACGCTGCGAAGCACACGAGGGCTCGCTGGACTCGGGAGGGAGGGCCTTGAGCCACTTCGCCATAAACCACAGCTTGTCGAGGTACATAAACATTCCGCGGTGGGCACGAGGGCGCGGAACGGTGCCGGCTCACACGCGCGGCGTCTTTAAGAAGCCGTGAGCCGCACTTAAGGGATTGTTAAAGGAGAGTGAAGGTGTAACGTTGTGGTCGTGGAGGGCAGCGGGGCAGCGAATGGGCCGCAGCTCGAGCGGCGGAGCTATGCTTAAATAATGGTCGTGCTTTCAGTGGCTTAGCGCGAGCGCCCGTGAAAATCGTCGGTACCGAGGCCTTTCGCATGGGGCCCTGGCGCGTAGATCCTGCTCGCGATGAAATCTCGCGTGACGACACAACCGTCAAGCTCGAGCCCCGCACCATGCGTGTCCTCGTGTGTCTCGCTCAGCGCGCGGAGGATGTCGTCAGCGTCAACGAGTTGCTGGACACGGTCTGGAAAGATCTGGTCGTCACCCAGTATTCCGTTTATCAAGCTGTCGCGGTACTCCGCCGGGCGCTCGGCGACGACCCGAAGGACCCCACGTACATTGCGAGCGTGCCTCGTCGGGGATACCGGCTGATTGCACCGGTCGAGGCGGACGCGCTGATGCAGGATTCGGCGTCGACGACTGAGCCTTCGCCGACGGCCGACCCGCAAGCGGCACCGGTGCAGGTCACCGATGAAGCGGAACATCCGCAGCTCGCTCCACCGGGGGTTGGCGAAGTCGTTGGGTACGGTCGGCGCTTGCGATACGGGTCTCTGGTGTTCGCGCTGGTGGTCGTGGCGGCGAGCGCTGGCTGGTATCTTCTGCGCTCGACCCGCGAGCGCCCGCCCGCTCTCGCTGCAGAGCACTCTCGCGATGCGCCCGCTCGTGTCGAGCCGATCAGTGCGACATTCACACCCCCAACTCACTCCGTGGCGGTGCTCCCGTTCACCAATTTAAGCGGAGATCCCAAACAAGAATACTTCTCCGACGGGATGACTGAGGAACTGATCAATGCACTGGCCCAGGTCGATGCCTTGAAGGTGACCGCTCGCACCTCATCGTTCTCTTTCAAGGGCAAGGACGCGGACATCGGCACCATTGCACGCCAACTCAACGTAGCCGCCATCCTGGAAGGCAGTGTGCGTCGCTCCGGGAACAAGGTTCGAATCACGGCGCAGCTGATCAATGCCGTGAATGGTTTCCATATCTGGTCACAAGACTACGACCGTGACCTGAACAACATCCTCGTCCTCCAGACCGATATCGCCAAGACGGTCGCACAGGAGCTACAGGCTAAACTGCTGGGGAATGAGGCGCCGAAGATCGAGCTGGGCGGCACGCGCAATGCGGCCGCGTTCGACGCGTATCTGCGAGGCGCAAAAACGTACAGCTCGAACCCCGACGACGCCAAAGAACTGCAAACGGCGATTGCCGCGTATACAGAAGCCATCGATCTGGATCGGAACTATGCGCTCGCGTTCGCGGGTCGCTCAGTCGCCTATTCGGGCTACGCCTCAGAGTACGCGCGGGGAGCGGCGATTCGTGAGGGGTTCGACAAGGCGCAGGCCGATGCACGGCAGGCGCTCGCACTTGCCCCAGCGCTGGCCGAAGGCCACCTGGCGTTGGCCCGCGTTCTGGAGGCCGGATCCCTGGACTTCACGCAGGCAAGTGAAGCCTACGAACGGGCCCTGGCGCTCGCCCCCGGCAATGCAGAGATCCTGCGAGAGAGCGGCCGGTTTGCAGCTCATGTCGGTCACTTCGACGTCGGCCTTGCCGCAGTCCGGCACGCCGTCGCGCTAGACCCGCTGAATCCTCGTAGCCAGTCTCAGCTTGGCCGGGCTCTCTATTTCGCTCGCCGATACCGGGACGCGGCGGCGGCTTTTGCGGAGCTCATCACTCTTGACCCGGACAACAAGTTCGCCTTCGGAGCTCGGGGGCTGGCCGAATACGGGATGAGGGACCTCGAGAGCGCGCGCGCGTCCTGCGAGGCGAAACCGGACCACTGGGTAAGTCAGTGGTGCCTGGCGATGACGTACGACAAGCTTGGACGGCGCACGGACGCGGAAGCCGCACTTGCGAAAATGAAGGCGGTCAATGGAGATGCAGCGGCCTACCAATACGCGACGATCTATGCGCAGTGGGGCGATTCCCCCAAATCGCTGGAATGGCTGGATAGAGCCGTGCGTGGGCGCGACCCGGGACTGCCTAACCTGAAAAGCGACCCGCTAATGGACCCCTTGCGTAAAGAGCCCCATTTCCAGGCAATCGAGCGCGAACTGAGATTTCCGGACTAACCGGTTAGCTGCAGCCTCTAAGCGCGGGTCATGGCGTCCTCAAGACGCCGTCGCCGTGATCCGGCACCGTGCGGCCTTCTGCTGATCCGCGTCAGGGAAGCTTCATCGCCTGCTCGAAGTGGTGGGCAAACCGTCGCGCTTCGAAGTCCGCAGCGCCGGAAATGCTCCGGCAGCCAGTCCATGCACCCAGTCATCGCACAGAGACACGGCTTCCGAGGGTGCAAAGCTCGACGGGTTGAGACTGAGTTCGACCCAGAGTCCATCCATGAGCGCCGACAGGCCGATCGCCGCCGAACCGACCTGGAATGCGGGCACACCGGGCAAGCGCTTCAGGCTCGACAGGAGCCTTTCGAGTGTCGCGCGCGCCTCGCCGTAAGCGCGCTCACGCACAGCCTGCAACTTCGGGGAATGTGGCACCAGGCTCCAGAAAACGAGCCAGGCGCGAAAGAGCGCAGGATCGAGAGCCTCAGGTTCGAACGAGGCTGCAAAGAATGCGTGCAGGGACTCGAGCGGCTCACCGGCAACCGCGAGCGCCGGATCGCGACTGCGGGCCAACAGCTGCTTTGCCAACGACTCGTAGGCGGTGGCAAGCAGGGCATCGATACCGTGGAAATGGTGGGTGATGAGCCCCATCGAGACGCCCGCCTCGGCGCTGATCCGGCGCACGGACACCCCCTCGTGGCCGAACTTTTTCAGGCAGGCGAGCGTGGCCGCGATCAGCGCCTCGCGGCGCGCATCGGGTGGTTCACGCCGGAACTTGGGCTCAGCCGACGCGTTAGATCGCCTCACCGGCCCGGGCCCGCAGAAATCTCAGCCGACTCTCAACGTCTTCCTTGTTCAGATAAACGCCGGCGAGACGTCGGTAGCCTGTGTAGGCGTCGCGCGCGTGCAGAACACGCCAGTTGTCGAACAGCAGCACTGAGCCCGGCAGCAGCCGGCGGCGGTGCTGCAGCGAGGGTTCGCGGCAGAGTGCATTGAAGGTCGCGAGCGCACGGTAAAGCGCCAGCTGCTGCGCAGGTGGCAGCACGAGCGGTGCGCGATCGTAGTTGTTGTAGCTGACCTGCACGAGCTTGCCCGAATCGTCGAGCCGGAAGAGCGGCCGACGCGCCATCAGGTGAATACCCCGTCCCTCATCGATGTACTGACCCGGGATTGCGACCTCAGTCAGCAGTTGGAAATCGGCGGGTGCATCGCGCTGCATGATCTCGGCGATCCGAAAACCATCAATGAGCACGTTCTCCCCGCCCGTGCAATCGGCCGCGAGACAATGGAACATCTGGTAGCCCGGTGCGTCGAGGCTGTAGGTACCGTCGGTATGCGGACCGATTGCCATGCTCGTGTAGGCGGTGTCCTTGTGCTCGAGATTTGCCGTGAAGTCCCAGTAGCCGCCGAAGATCGTCTGACGCGTGTAGGCAATTCTGGCTGCGATGGCTCGAGTCGCCTCCGGCGTGCGTGGTGCCTCCTCGACAAAGCTGAATCCGACCCGCGCAACTTGCTCCAGGAACTCCTTGACGGCGGACTCATCGCTCATGAACGCGGCGTAGGCGACTGACGGTATGCGCCCGGCGATCTCGTCCCGGTTCCAGGTCCAGAGTGCTACGGGCAACACGTCCGGGTTGAAGCGCAACCCTGAGAGAAATCCGGCGTTGAAGCGGCTGATGTGACCACCCTCGGCCCATTCAACCCTCAGCACACGGCCCTGATCCTCCACGGCGATCGCGCGGGCGGCAATGTCGGCGGCGATGCCGAAGGTATCCACGAGACGCTGCTTGGTGTCGGGATGCTGGCTCGCGGGGCAGTTGTCCCGCAGCCACAGCAACGGCAGCGTCGCTGGCGGGCGGCCGTCGCTCCAGCGTAGCTCGACGTCATGGCCCCGGACCGTGGCCTCGCGCAAGGTCGCCGTCATCGTAGATCTCCTGCTGTGGACTCAAATCCTTATTATGCGACCGCATAATAGCGCACGCCTGCCGCCGGCGTCCAGCCCGGGAGCGGTCGAGAAGGACGTTGCGGCGAAGGTCGCGCAGCGCACGACGCCACGGGGCAAGGTCAGACACAGCGATTGCGTCGTTCACACCCGTGCGAACGGCGACTAATACGGCCGTCGATCAAACATCCAGCGTCGGACGAGGGGCAATTCCATCGCCAGGTTGGCAGAGCTACCTCCCCAGCCCGATGCGCGCCGAGCGAGCGACAGTGGCGTCGATGCCGGCGGTGGCAGCGCCAGCTCGCCCGGTTTCTGGCCCGGAGAGGCTCATTCCACGCGAGAGCCTCGACGCGGGCGGCGGATCGCTCTCACCTTCCCGCTCGTCGCACCTCCACAAAAGAACTGGTCACCGCCATCGGATTCGAGCCCGGACACGTGCACTCCGGCTGGCATATCGAGCTTCTCCAGCACCTTGCCCGTTTGCGGGTCGACTCGTCTCAGGTCGCTCTCGCCTCCTTCCAAGGTGCCATGCCAGAGCTCTCCATCGACCCAGGTGACGCCGGTCACGAAGCGGTTGGATTCGATCGTGCGCAGAATCTTTCCGGTCTGCGGGTCGATCTGATGGATCTTCCGATCACGATACTGTCCGACCCACAGCGTCCCCTCGGCCCATGCGAGCCCCGAGTCGCGGCCACCGCCCGGTGCCGGGATGGTGGAGAGGACTTGTCCGGTCGCTGGATCGATCTTCTGGATGCGATCCTCCGCGATCTGAAAGAGACGCTGCCCATCGAACGCTGTCCCGGCATGCGCCGCGACGTCGAAGGACCGCAACGCCTTACCGCTCGCAGGATCGAAGGACTTGAGCGTCGCTCCCGCAGCAAACCAGACTTGCTGACCGTCGTAGGAGACGCCGTGCACATGCTGGACGCCCGGGAAAGCGTACTCACGAAGGATTTCGGCCGCTGATCTCTTCATGGCAGCATCCTAGTCTCTAGGAGAGTGGAGCCGGGAGTAACAAAGTCGTCGTGAATCCGGGCGGCAGGGGAGTCACCCAGCGGCGTGCCCGCCCGCGGCCGAATGCCTGCACCTTGCCGGCCGCCGCGAGCGCTTCGAGCGAGCGCTGCATCGTACGTTGCCCCGTTCCGAGGGCTAGCGCGAGCGCCGAGCTCGACCATGACTCACCATCGGCGAGGCAGCCCAGTACGGCCGCGTTCGTATCCTCCACTGGCGCCGCCAGTACCACGACCTCACTTGCCTCGCGCGGGGCGAGCGCAAAGCCCCGCTGAGTGGCGCTCACACGCGCGAGTCTCCGCAGCTCTCTGCGCAGCCGCCCGACTTCAACCCGCAACCGTGCGCGATAGGATTCATCCGCGCGTTTGCCCCGAAAAGCGCGTGCGACGAGGACGTCCCTCGACACGTCGAGCGGCCATGCCTCGCCCAGCGCGCGTGCGAGCGCGAATAGCACCGGGCGCCTTGCGAGCGAGACCGCGGTGCTTGCGTCGCGCACGACGAGACGGCACGCGTCTACGATGAGGGCCCCGGACATATGCAGGGCCTCGACATCTTCGAGCCGGAGCAGTCGATCCCTCCCATCCGCGATCACACGGGCTGCTGGCGTGGTGAGGACCCGGGCAGCGCTTTCAACCTCCGCGGTCAGCGCGGGGATTCCTGCCTTTCGCGCAGCCTGCTGCGCCTCAGTGAGTGCGCGGCGAGCCACCCGGATCCGAAGACGCCGCGTGCCGACTCCCGCGATCGCCAGCTCGTGAACAACCCGGAGCGCCGGCGGCAGGCCTGTGGGATCGAGCGCGGCGAGCATCTTGTCGGCCTCGTCGAGTCGCGCGATCAGCACGAGACGTCGGACCTCGAGATACCGTGCCTGCGCGGCATTAGCGCGATCGCCGTGCTCTTCGAGCACCATGCGCGCCGCCTCGAGCGACTTCGCGGACCACTTAAGCTCGCGCGCGGCGAGTGCGACTTCGGCCTCGGCCACCACGCAGCGCGCACGTGCCACCGGCTCCTTCGAGCCGAAGCCGCGCGCGGCACGCCGCAACAGCACCTTCGCTCTGACGAGGTCGCCGAGCTGCGCCATCGCGATGCCGCGGAGTGCAAGCGCAGGAGGATCATCCCGCAGCGCGACTCGCTTCAGCGCGCCGAGAGGATCACCCGCGGCGAGTGCGCGTGCCGCTGCCGTGATCAGTGAGTCCATCGAAATCCCGACACACTTGTCACTCCCAGCATTCGCTCGGCAACGACTAATTTAACGCACAGCCGAGTTGCGAACACGTCAATCAGTCGAGCGATCCCGGAGATTGCAATGGCTCAGATGATCGTGATCTACAAAACACCCAAGAATCCTGCTGCTTTCGATAGGCACTATTTTGAAGTTCACGTCCCGCTTGCCAGGCAGCTGCCGGGCTTGCGGAAGCTCGAGACGAGTCGGGGTCCGATCATCTCCCTCTATGGAGCCAGCGACGTTCACTTAGTGGCGAGCCTGCACTTTGACTCACTCTCTGACATCAATGCCGCATTCACTTCCGAATTCGGGCGCGCATGCGCAGCCGACCGGCAGCAGCTCGCCCCTCATGCGAGTGACGTCCAGATGTTCTTGTTCGACACCCAGAGTCTGTAACGTGGCCAATGAGTTTCACGTGCCGTGCCGCGTCTAGGTATGAGACCAGTGCCCTTAACTGAACGGCAACATAGGACAACCCTCGTGAGACCTGTTGCACTGAAAGTAATCGCAGCCGGGCGCGCCTTCGGCCCCTACCTGGCGATCGAGCTCTTGCTGCCGGGCGGCTCGCTGGTCGCACTGCTCCTCTGGCTCTACCGCACCTATGCAAGACCGTCGAATTCGCAGGCGAGGGCGTGACACGGAGCCGATGAGATTCGGCCTCACTGCCGGTTCTACACAGCAGCCCGGAAATCGGTCCAGACAAACCACTCACCGGAGATTCACGTGAACATTGCAGACAAGGCCATTCTGATCACCGGCGCCAGCCGCGGCATCGGCCGGGCCCTCATCGACGAAGCGCTGCGCCGCGGAGCGAAGCGCGTGTACGCGGGAACGCGTGGGTCACTGCCCCATGCAGACGCGCGTGTTACGGCGGTGAAGTTGGATGTAACCAGCGCCGTGGACATTCAGCGCGCCGTCGCCTCGATCGACAGACTCGACGTCCTCGTCAACAACGCCGGCATAGCGCCGTACGACGACCTCAGCCACGCCGAAGTCCTCGAGCGCACCTTCGCCGTCAACCTGTTCGGGGTGCTCAACGTGACCCGCGCCTTTCTGCCGCTGCTCAGGAGCTCCGGGGGCGCCGTCGTCAACCACTTGTCCATGCTGGCGCTGGCGGCGCTGCCGCTGATACCCGCCTATTCGATTTCCAAGGCAGCCGCGCTCAACCTGACGCAGTCGCTCCGCGCGCTGCTCGCGGGCGATGGGGTCAAGGTGCACGGGGTGGTTCTGGGCCCCGTCGACACCGACATGAACCGCGGCTTCGACATTCCGAAGGCGACGACCGAGTCCGCGGCGCGCGGGATTCTCGATGGACTCGAACGTGGCGAGGAGGACATCTTCCCCGATCCGGCATCCCAGTCGGTCGCGGACGGTTGGCGGAATGGTGCAGCCAAGGCGCTCGAGCGGCAGTTCGCTGCCTTCGTCCCTGGCAACGCAGCCTAGCAAGATCAAGGAGAGCAAACCCCGCAAGCCGCTGTTCGCGCCGCTGACGGGAATCACGACGATCTTGTTACTCCCTGCCCCGCTGCCGATTGCGTAGCCTGTCTGTATGAAGGAGCACACATCATGAACACAACCAAGGGTAAATCGAGCATCACCAACCATCCCGTCGTGTCCCACGAGCAGTGGCTCACCGAGCGCAAGAGGCTGCTGGCGCGCGAGAAGGAGCTGACGCACCTACGCGACCAGGTCGCCCGCGAGCGTCGTGCGCTGCCGTGGGTGCGCATTGACAAGGTCTACACCTTCGACGCGCCCGAGGGCGCGCGCACGCTAGCCGATCTTTTCGAGGGCCGCCGCCAGCTGATGGCGCAGCATTTCATGCTCGGCCCGGGGTGGGAGGAAGGTTGCCCAAGCTGCTCCTACATGGCCGACCATACCGACGGCATGAACGTGCACCTGGCGCATCGCGACGTCACGTTTGTCGCCATCTCGCGCGCGCCGCTGGCCGAGATCGAACGCTTTCGGCAGCGCATGGGCTGGAAGTTCAGGTGGGTGTCGTCTTTCGGCAGCGACTTCAACCACGACTTCCATGTGAGCTTCACGCCGCAGGAGGCGACGGGGCAGGTGTACTACAACTACGACATGCAACGCTTCGAGTGCGAGGAATTGCCCGGCATCAGCGTGTTCTACAAGGACGACGCGGGCGAAGTCTTCCACACCTATTCGACCTACAGGCGCGGCGTGGAGGCCATGATGGGCACCTACAACCTGCTCGATCTCGCGCCCAAGGGCCGCGACGAGCGCGATGGGCCCATGGCGTGGGTGCGCCACCACGACCGCTACGACCTGAAGTGAAGGATCCAAACCCCGCGTAGCCGGGAGAGAACGATGACAGACATTACGAGGAGACTTGAGCCCTTCCACGCGGCCGACTGGCTAGCGCTCGCGGCCGCACCGACCTTCGCATTGATGGCGGTTGTCACGGGCATCCTTGACAGTGGCGCACATCAAATGGGGTGCTCCGCCACGATGCACATGTCGCCGCTAACTGGAATGGTCCCGATGTACGCGCTCATGAGCGGCTTCCATTTCACGCCTTGGCTGAAGCTCATTTCCCGCTGGGCGAAGAGGCCGAGTGGGCGCCCGCATCGAGTCGCACCGTGCAGTGCGTGACACGCGCGGCCGCTAGAGAACTCTTGCCGCGCGCGTCAAGAACTCGCGGATGGTTGCGCCGATTTCGCCCGCGTGCGTTTCAAGAGCGAAATGCCCTGTGTCGAAGAAGCGCACCATGGCCTCCGGTATGTCACGCTTGAACGCCTCGGCGCCGGCGGGCAGAAAGAATGGATCGTTCTTTCCCCACGCTGCGAGGAGCGGGGGCCGATGTGCGCGGAAGTACGCTTGAAACCTGGGATACAGTGCGACGTTGCTCTGATAATCGCCGAATAGGTCAAGCTGCACGTCGGCGATACCCGGGCGACTGAGATAGAAGTTGTCGAGTGAGTAGCCGTCAGGAGACACCGCGGTCGGATCCGGCACGCCGTGCGTGTATTGCCAGACCGTGGTCTCAGGTGTCAAAAACCCGCGCAGCGCTTCGCGATTGGCTTGCGAGTTGTCTTTCCAGTAGGCGCGGATCGGATTCCAGCCGTCGCTCAGGCCTTCCACGTAGGCATTGCCGTTCTGCGAAATGATGGCGCTCACGCGCTCAGGGTGTTTGACGGCGAGTCGAAAACCGGTCGGGGCGCCGTAGTCGAATACATAGAGCGCGTATCGATCAAAGCCGACCCGTTCGGTGAATCGGTCGATCGCGTCCGCGATTCGATCGAAGGTGAGTCGGCCGCCCGGAGAGTGAGACAGACCGAATCCCGGCAAGTCGGGTGCCACAATGTGAAGGCGATCGGCGAGCAGCGGAATGAGGTCGCGAAACATGTGGCTCGAAGTGGGAAACCCGTGGAGCAAGAGCAACTTCGGCGCGCCCTCGGATCCGGCTTCGCGGTAGAAGATCTTGGTGCCATCAGCGGAGATACTGCGATATCGGACGGAGTTCATGGGCGAGTTCCTTCTGGCAGGTGTTAGGTGATTTGCACTACCGGATCGGTGTGGCCTGGTCTACCGCACGCGAGTTTCGGCGATTGCCTCGCGAATGATTTCGACCACTAGCGTCGGTGCGGACACTATCGGCGTGTGGTCGACTTCTCGTGCTCGCACTCGGGCTCGCATGCGCTGTGCCATGAAGCGTTGCGTCTCCGGGAGGATCATGTAGTCCTGTTCGGCGACGAGGAACCAACTCGGGAGCTCACGCCAGCGGGGGCGACCTACGCGCGTGGCGATACAGGAGGGGGCAATCGGTCGCTGCGTCGCCGCGAGCAGGGCCTGCTGCTCGGCGGTCGCATTGGGCGCGAATGCCTCGGCGAAGGCTGCCTCTGGCAAGTAGATCAGCCCGTGATTGTCGGGCGTCAGCTTTGGCGCCCGGGGATGAGGAGGCGCTCGAGAGAACACATCGGCAACCGTCTCGCCCTC
>Ga0306926_10005833_pt1 | contig 13185 bp, 8 predicted proteins | sample flu12Cox44000178_FD_203759 | JGI IMG/M metagenome (GOLD analysis project Ga0306926, IMG submission 203759) | Lab enrichment of tropical soil microbial communities from Luquillo Experimental Forest, Puerto Rico - flux8day.12C.oxic.44.000.178 (v2)... | ecosystem: Environmental > Terrestrial > Soil... | reverse complement strand
GTGATGACGAGCGCCAACGCCGCGCGCGCCGTCGCGGCCCATCCCCAGCGCGACCTGTTCACCGCGCTCGATGCGTTCACGGTCGGCCGCCACACCGCCGAGGCCGCGCGGGCTGCGGGTTTCCGTGCGGTCTATTCCGCCGACGGCGACAAGGACGATCTCGTCGATTTGCTGCGCACGCATCGCGGCGCAGAGTTGCGGCCGCTCCTCTATCTCGCCGGCGAGGAGCGTGCCGGCGATCTCGCCGTTGGCGACGTGCCGATCGTGACGGTGGTGAGTTATCGCGCGGTCAAGGTCGAGCGCTTCCCACGTGCGATTGCGGATGCCCTCGCCCACCGCGCACTCGACGGCGTGCTGCATTTTTCTCGCCGCAGCGCGGAGGCCTATGTCGATTGCGCGGCGCGCGAGGGCATGCGCGAGCACGCGCTTAAGCCGGTGCAGTTTTGTCTCTCGCGCCAGGTGTCGCAGCCGCTGGCGGTGGCCGGCGCATCCACGATTCACATCGCGGCTCGCCCTGACGAGGCCGCCATGATCGATCTCGTTGGGCAAGCATGATCGATGTTGACCGCTGCTCTTGCCGCGCATTCGGTCTGCTCCCTCCCCCCTTGTGGGGGAGGGGTGGGGAGGGGGGTGATGCGGTGACGCACGACTCTTCCCTCACGGAAGGATCCCCACCCCCAACCCCTCCCCAGCCGAAGTCAGGTTTACCCGACTTCGGCCAGTCTAAAAGTGCCGAACTCGGGCAGGCCCGAGTTCGGTGGGGAGGGGAGCACACCGAGTCTGTCGCGCCACCATTGGCCAAAAGCCGCATTGGAATCGGCCAAACAGCGCATAGGTTCGCCGCCGGGAATCTGCTACGACAGCGCCGAACATCTGCTCTAGACTGTGCATCCCTTCGTCGAATCAGCTCACCCTCGCAAAGCGGTAGCATCGTCCCGGCCCGAGAAAGACCCGCATGGATTCTTCCCCCGATCGACCTTCCGGTGAAGAGCCGACCAAATCAGCATCCGACGCGCCGGAAGCGGCCGATGCATCTGCGCCCGACGTAACTGCTGCGTCGGCTGCGGTTGAAGAATCGGCTGCGCATGATGCCGCCGATCAACCGCCGCGGCGCGAGCCGCGCCGCGGGTTGTGGCTCCTCGGCTTCGCCATCGCCATCGTCGGCCTCGTGCTCGCCGGTCTCGGCGTCGGCAGCCTGATCATGAGCCGCGACAACGGCGTGAGCGCGCTCGATGCGCGGCTCGCCGGGGTCGAGCTGGGGCTGCGCGATCTCTCCTCCCGCGCGCCTTCCGCCGCTGTCGATCCGAAGGCGCTTGAGGATATGACGAACCGCGTGGCCAAGCTCGAAGCCGACGCGAAGGCCGCGCCGCAACCCGCTGCGAGCGATGCCGCGCTGGCCGCCCGCATCGCCGCGCTCGAAACCGAACTGAAAACGCTGGCCGACTCCGTGCGTGGTCTTAACCGCCGCGACGAGGAGGCGCTTGCCGCCGCCCGCGAGGCGCGCGTGCGCGCCGACGCCGGCGCCGCGGAGGTCGCCGAGCTGGCGCAGAAAATTCCCGGCGCGGGCGCCGCCGAGCGCAGCGAGCTCGAAGCCTTGACCAACCGCATGGCTGCGCTCGAGCGCAGCGCGAAGGCGGTCGAAAGCAGCAATGGCGCGCTGCGGCTCGCGCTCGCGGCCACCATGCTCGACAGCGCGGTCGAGCGCGGCGATGCTTTCGGCCCTTGGCTTGCGGCCATGAAGGCGTTCGGCGCCGGCGATGCCAAGCTCGTCGTCGCGCTCGAGCCGTTCGCGGCCACCGGCGTGCCGTCGGCGGCAACGCTGGCGCGGCAGTTCTCCGAGCTTGCGCCCGCATTGCAGAAGGCAAGCGCGCCGTCGGGCGAAGGCGTGTTGGCGCGGCTGCAGGTGAACGCGGAGAAGCTGATCCGCATCCGCCGCGTCGATGAGCCGGCCGGCAGCGATGTCGGCGCGATCGTCGCGCGCGCGGAGGCGAAGGTTGCGCGCGGCGATGTGGCCGGCGCCGCCTCCGAATTGGCGCAGCTGCCGCCGGACGTACGCGCACCGGCCGAGGCCTGGATCAAGCGCGTGCAGGCGCGCAGCGCCGCCATCGACGCGAGCCACCGCCTCGCCGCCGACGCGATGTCAGGGCTGAGCAAGTGATGCTAACACCCGTACCGCAGAATCGGTCTGCTCCCTCCCCCCTTGTGGGGGAGGGCTGGGGAGGGGGGTGGTGCGGTGACGCGCGACTTTTCCCTCACGGAAGGACCCCCACCCCCAACCCCTCCCCACAAGGGGGAGGGGAGCGCACCGAGTTCGTCGCACGAGAGTCGACTAAGCTCCATCAGCATTCAGCCATACCATGGTTCGCGTAATCATTTACCTGATCATCCTCGCGGCGCTGGCATTCGGCGCGGTGTGGATGGCCGACCGGCCGGGCGAGGTCGCCATCACCTGGCAGGGGCGGCGCATCGATACCTCGGTCATGGTGCTCCTCGCCGCGGTGGCCGCGCTGATCGTGGCGTGCGTGATCGCCTGGTCGATCCTGCGCGCCATCATGCGCGCGCCCGAGACCATCGCGCGCTACCGGCGCTACCGCCGCGGCGTGCGCGGCTATCGTGCGGTGTCGCAGGGGCTGATCGCGGTCGGCTCCGGCAACGCGCGCACGGCAAAAAAATTCACCGCCGAGGCGGTGCGCATCGCCCCGCGCGAGCCGCTCACCTTGTTGCTCAGCGCCCAGAGCGCGCAGCTCAACGGCGATCGCGACGGCGCCGTCGCCACCTTCCAGCAGATGGCGGAGCGCGACGACACCCGCGTGCTCGGCCTGCACGGGCTCTTCGTCGAGGCGCAGCGGCGCCGGGACCACGCCGCGGCGCTCGGCTTTGCCGAAGAGGCGTCGCGCGACGCCTCGATGCCGGTGTGGGCGGCGCAGGCGGTGCTCGAATTCCGCTGCGCCGCCGGCGACTGGAGCGGCGCGCTCGAGCGGCTCGATCAAAACTTGAACGGCCGCCTCATCGACCGGCGCACTTACCGCCGCCAGCGCGCCGTGCTGCTCACCGCGCAGGCGCTGTCTTTGGCCGACGGCGACCGCTTCCGCGCCACCGCGCTCGCGCGCGAGGCGGCGAAGCTCGCGCCCGATCTCGTGCCGGCGGCGGCGCTCGCCGGAAAGCTTCTCGGCGACGCGGGCGAGCGGCGCAAGGGCGCGCGCATCATCGAGCGCGCCTGGCGCGTCAATCCACATCCTGATCTCGCCGCCGCTTACGCCAAGCTGCGCCCCGGCGATTCCGCGCGCCAACGCTTGAGCCGCGTCGAGGCGCTCGCGGCCAAGGGCCCCTCCGATCCCGAATCCGCGCTCGCGGTCGCGCGTGCCGCGCTCGATGCGCAGGAATTCGCCGTGGCGCGCAACGCGCTCGCGCCCTACACCGGTGCGCCGCGCAAGGGCGTGGCGGCGCTGATGGCCGAGCTCGAAATGGCGCAGGGCGACGAGGGCCGCGCGCGCGAATGGATGGCGCGCGCGCTCAACGCGCGGCGCGATCCGGCCTGGACCGCGGACGCTTTCGTCTCCGATCACTGGCTGCCGATCTCGCCGGTGAGCGGCCGGCTCGACGCCTTCGAGTGGAAGGATCCGCTCGCCGGCGAGGATCATGGTCCTATCATCGAGCATCGCGCGGAGCCGCAGGTGCCGGCGACAGTGCCGACCGTGCAGGCTGGTCCGGCCGCGGCCCCAGGCGCCACGCGAAGCGCGTCGGGTGAGGGGGGCGCGCCGCAAGCTGAGCCTCAGGATGCCCCCCACCCCGTAAACGGGGAGAGCGAGCGAGCGCGGCAAGCGGAGCAGGAAGAGCCTCACGCGCAGCAATCGAATGAAGAGGAGTCCCGCCGCAGCCCTTTCTTCGGTGGCGGGAGAAGCGAGCGCCGCCCCCCGGCGGCGGCGATGGCGGATGAGTCGCGCGCGCCGCGCGCCGACATGACGCCGGTGGCGCCGGCGGTGATCCCGCTGGTGCACGCGCCGGATGATCCCGGCACCAACGGCGAGAAGCCGGAAGAGCCCGAGACGGAAGCGCCGCCGCCGCCGTCCGACGGCTGGAGCCGCATCCGCGCGCTATTCAAGTCGTAGCGGCGTCCACAGCCATATCAGCGTCATGGCCGGGCTTGACCCGGCCATCCATCTTCTTCGCAAAAAGCTTCTTACGAAGAATGATGGACCCGCGGGTCAAGCCCGCGGGTGACGCGCCCGTTTGCTGGTCTAATTAAGCGCCGCAAGTCGGATAAACCCGACTTGCGGTGTCAAGCCCGGGCATGACGAATTGAGGAATGGCGGCCGCTTCGACAGGGGCGCGCTTCTTTGCTACAAGGCACGCGCTGGGGACGCCGCAGTAGCTCAACGGCAGAGCAATCGCTTCGTAAGCGATAGGTTGACGGTTCGAATCCGCCCTGCGGCACCAGCAGATTTTTGCCGGACGTCCGGCGACGCGTGCGCGTTTTACAATAATCGTTTCAGCAAGGAGACCCGGCACGAAAAGGGTCGATAAACTTCTGGCCGCCTTTGTTCTCGGGCTCGCCGTTTCTTGCCCACTGACGCCGAGCGTCGCGCAGCAGGCCCCGCCGATGAGCCGCGCGCGCGCAGGCGATCCACGCGTGCAGCGCCGAGGCCAGCAAATATGTCGAACATACCTGGGGCGACGTGGAGTTCCAGATCTACCGCTCCTGCATGGCGCGGCACGGCCAGAAGGAGTAACGCCGTGCGTCCGGCGCGGGGTTCCCGCAGAGGGGTTCCAATCCCTAAAACAGGGCAGCTCTGCAGCCAACGCCACACAAGCTCCTAGCCTTTCCAATCCTTAACGGAACGGGCTCCCCGGTTTGGCGTTGGCCTTATCGAGGGCCGTTCCGTGGGGCGATGGAACGGCTTTACGATTCACGCGAGATCGGTTCCGGGCAACGACTCTCGTAGAAACGAGTCGCATGTCGACACGCGGGACATGATTCGCGTGAGAAAGATAAGGAGGAGAACATGACCCGATTCAGCAAACCGCTGGCGGCCCTTGTACTGGGCATTGCCGTCTCCGCGCTGGCGACGCCGAGCTTCGCCCAGCGCAGCGAAGGGATGAGCGGCCCGCGGGAACAGGCGATCCGCGCGTGCAACAAGGAGGCCGGCAAGCTCAAGCAGTACGTCTGGGGCGACGCCCAGCAGGACATGTACCGCTCCTGCATGATGAAGCACGGCCAGCAGGAGTAGCGGTTCGGCTCGTCGCTTAAGCTACAACGCGAGCGGCAGACTCGGTCTGCTCCCTCCCCCCTTGTGGGGGAGGGGGCGAGCTGGCGCCATCACGATGTCACCGCGCTACCCCCCTCCCCTTGCGGCCGCATATTCGATACTTGTCATGGCCGGGCTTGACCCGGCCATCCATCTTCTCCGGTAAAAAGTCTTCTTGCGAAGGGCGATGGACCCGCGGGTCAAGCCCGCGGGTGACGGGAGAGGCTGCGGCGATGGACGCGGGTCAAGCCCGCGGGTGACGCACCCGGCACGCCGCTAGCTCTTCGGCTTCCATTCCCGCGCGCGCTTCTGCGCTTCGGCGAGCTGCTCCGAGCTCATTTCGTTCGCCACCGCGTCGCGGTTCTTCACCGCGGCGGTACGGCGGGTGGCGTCGGTGGCGGAAAAGCGCGCGGCGGCGAGGTTGAACCACACGTGCGCCTGAACGGCGTTCTGCGTCACGCCCTCGCCGCGTGCGTAGGCGAGGCCGAGATTGTACTGCGCCTGCGCGTCGCCCTGTTCGGCGGCGCGCTCATACCAGCGCGCGGCCTCGGTGAAATCCTGCGGCACGCCGCGGCCTTCCCCGTACATCACCCCCAGCGTGAAGCGGGCGACGGCGTCGCCCTTCTCGGCGGCGCGCTTGAACCAGGCGGCCGCCTCGGTGTCGCTCTGCGCCACGCCGCGCCCGCGGTAGTAGGCGGAGCCGACGACCGCCTCGGCGCGCGGGTTGCCGTCCTCGGCGAGCGGCCGCGCCAGCTTGAGCGCCTTGGCGTAATCGCCCTTCTGGAACGCCGTCTCGGCTTCCGCCGCGACGTCGCGGCCGGAGCTCGCCAGCCCCACCGCCGCGGCGGTCTCGACGAAGGCGTTCTCGATCGCATGGCGATAGACGCCCAGCACGAAGCCGATCACCAGCGCCACGACCGCGACGCCGATGGTGAAGTGTACGCGAAAGCCCCACCATTGCCGTGCCACGCCCTTGCATTGCTCGAGCGCGGTCTGCAGCGCGCTGACGTGCCGCTCGAGCTCGGCCTCGCGTGCGTGGTTTCTCGATCGTGCGAACAGTGCCACCAACAGTCCCTCGAGGGCGTGAGAATCTAGGTCTAGAGGTAGTCATCGGCGGCGGCGGAAGCAACGTGCGCAGCCGGATTTGCTCACGCGGTCGCAGTTTCCTGTTTTGCCTGTAAAGAACAGGCGGAAACAGGAGATCGGTTACAAGCCCCGCGTCCTTCCCGCTCTCCGTAAGTGGCCGAAGTACAACGCAAAATCCCCGCTGGCGGCGCTGGCCGTGCGGATCGGTTGCCCGCCCATAACAGGGACGAACAGGCGCGAGTACCGGCCGCGCGTTCGCGCGATCGTGATGGTGAGGTCCGCCCATTGATCCGATCAATGAAAAACAATGGAAGTCGCGCCGCCCCATTGATCCGATTAATAAAAAACAATGGGCCATTGATCGGATCAATGAAAAAACAATGGATCGCGGCACCCCAGGTTGTTCTTCGCGGTAATAGCGGTCTCGCGGCTCATCGCTGAACCGTTGCCGGCGAGTCGCATCTCACGATGTCAAACAGCTCCAGGCGTCTCGGGTGCCGCGGTGCGGCGTGCCCCTCGACGCGCAGGATGCGAATCTTCTAGCATGGACGCGATACGTAGTCAAGTGCTGTAGTTGCTTTGTAGTCAAAAAATGCTCCACATTGACCGTACGAGACCCGCCTGCGTCACCCCCGGGCTTGACCCGGGGGTCCATCGCTCTTCGCAAGAAGTTTTTTGCGAAGAATGATGGATGGCCGGGTCAAGCCCGGCCATGACGGCAGCTCCTGCCGGTACCAGCGAACCGAAGGCCGCCCTTGCGCGTTCTTATGGGCATTGCATGACCAACGGGGCGGCCATTCATGTGGACAGCGCGCGTGCTGCTTGCGGCGGTGCTGGTGGTGTGCGTGGGCTTTAGCGCCGACGCACGGCGGCGCCATCACGGCTATTACGGCGGCGAGGGCGAGGGCTATTCCAGCCGCTCGACGCTCGACCAGTGGCGTGCGCGGCAGCAGCAGGGACAGAACGGCGAGCAATCGCGCGACCAGAACAGCGGCCAGGCGCAAGGCGACGATCGCCGGCAAACCGGCGCTCGAGAGAGCGCAAGAGACGGCGGGCAAAGCCGCGGGCGAGATCGGGACCGCTGGCAGGATCGCAGCGATTACCGCTCGCGCTACGGCGGAGATTACCGCTCGCGCTACGATCGCCGCCGCGCGCGCAGCCTCGAGGAGTGGCGGCGCTCCGGCGAGCGCGAGGATGTAACGCGTAATCGCGAGGATTCATCGCGCAGCCGCGACGCCGCGCGCGGTGACGCCGCGCTCACCCGCGGCCGCGGCGGGCCGTTCGGCGCCGCCATCGACAAGCTCGTGCGCGGCTGCGCCGCGCAGGGCGCCGAGTTCGGGAACTGGCCGTTCGATTCGATCGCGGGCGCCGTCGCGCCAAACGACAGCCAACGCGAAGCACTCGAGAAGTTGCGCGATGCCGCCAAGCAGGCGGGGCAGAAGCTTTCCACCGATTGCCCGCAGGACGTGCCGGCCGCGCCGGCGGCGCGGCTCGAGGCGGTGGAGCAGGGCATCGCCGCCACGCTCGCCGCCTACGACACCGTCGAGCCCAAGCTGCAGGCCTTCTATGGCGCGCTCAACGACGAGCAGAAGGCGCGGCTTTACCGCGACATGGCGGCGCCGGTCGTGAGCAAGCCGGCGGAGACGACGGACGCGCGCGCGGCGCAAGCGGCGCAGGACCAGCGCGCCAAGCGACGAGACGATTATTCCTCGCGCCGCCATCGCTGGCGCGACTATGCCGCTGAACGGGAGACCCGCGAGCGGGACTCCCGGGTTTCGCCACAGCGCGGCTTAACCCAGGCTACGAACACTGCCAAAGCCGCGCCCGGCTGGAGCGGCACGTGCGAGGAGCTTTCCGCTGTGCTGCGCAACTGGCCGGTGCGCGAGATCGAGCGCGACGTTCGGCTGAGCGATGCGCAGCGCGTCGCCTTCTACGAGCTTGTCACCGCCTCGCTCAAAGCCGCCGACACGCTCTCCTCCGCCTGCCCCGCCGAGGCCGCGCTCACCCCGGTCGGCCGCATGGACGCGATGCGCAAGCGCCTGGCCGCCGTGCGCGCCGCCACCGCCGCGATCCGCCCCGCGCTCGCGCATTTCTACGAGGCGCTCGACCAGGGGCAGAAGGTGCGCTTTGCGGGCATGAGTTGAGGGGAATCGACCAACCGCACTCCTTGTGAGCCCCACTACGCGCGGCAGACTCGGTCTGCTCCCTCCCCCCTTGTGGGGGAGGGGTGGGGAGGGGGGTGGTAGTTGTTGCGCGAGGTGTGTCCACTAACTCGGACCCCCACCCCCAACCCCTCCCCACAAGGGGGAGGGGAGCACACCGAGTGCGCGGCACGATGGTGCATCAACAGCCCACCCGGCGCATCGGATTTCCGGAGTCTTAGCCTCACCCCAACCTGTTGATTCCCCGCAAAACACCTTACCTCCCCCTCACCGCCTGACATACACTCCCGCCCGCATCGCGGCGCGGGCGGCAAGCCCGCCACGCGCGCGCGAGCTGCCGCAAGTCGATGAGGCCAGAGGCATGCTCACCCTCAACTCGTCATTGCCGGGCTTGACCCGGCAATCCATCTTCTTCGCAAGAAGTTTTCGCGAAGAAGATGGACCCGCGGGTCAAGCCCGCGGGTGACGCCATGAGACCTGTCATGACTGCGGCCGCCCCGAAACGCGAGACCACTTTCGCGCAAGCGAAGGCGCGGCTGCTCGAGATCATCAAGGCGAAATCGCTGCTGCTGGGCCAGTTCAAGCTCGTGTCCGGCGCGGTGAGCAACTACTACCTCGACATGAAGCCGACGATGTTCGACCCCGAGGGGGCGCATCTCGTCGCCGAGCTCGTTTGCGATCTGCTCAAGGACGAGCGCGACGTCGAAGCGATCGGCGGCCTGGAGCTGGGGGCGGTGCCGATCGTCGTCGCCGTGTGCGCCCGCAGCTGGCATGGCCGCCCCGTCGACGGCTTCGTGGTGCGCAAGGAGATCAAGGACCACGGCACCGAGCGAAAGATCGACGGCAATTTCAAGCCCGACAGCACCGTCATCCTGTTCGACGACGTCACCACCAAAGGCGGCTCGGTGATGAAGGCGGTGCACGCGGTGCGCGCCCGCGGCGCGACCGTCAAGAAGATCATCACCCTGGTCGATCGGCTGGAAGGGGCCGAAGAAAATCTCGGGAAAGAGGGGATCGAGCTGGTTGCGCTTTATACGACGCGGGATTTGCTGGGGTAAGGGAGGGTGCTGATTCGCCTGCACCGATATTTAAACGAAGCTGCTGCGAGCCGCAGAATTGCCCGGTGCTACTGTTCGACAAACCGCTGAGCAATGTTGCTAAGAGCTCAAACTTTTGAAGTCATGGACACGAATGCGGCCTTCAGGCGATAGCTGACCAAACACGCGAGCTGGAATGCTCAATGACAAGCTCTCTTTCCGGCCAGACCGCGTCTTTTTAGGTACTGAAACTAGGATGTCTGCTCTGCCGTCAAAGGAACCTGTTTCCTTGACATCGAACGATCGCGGATCGGCATCAATTGCGAAGAGCTTCACGTCGGGATACATTTTTGTAATCGACCCCCACGATGATGTTTTCTCGATCGGGTGTGATTGCACTGCCGCCGCAATCGAACTGGAGTCCACAACCGCTGTTTTCATTGGCGGATCCTTTGGATTGTCGGACTTGGCGCCCTGTGTTTCTACACGACTTCTCCCCTGCTCTCTGATTGGCGGTTCCAGTTTCTCGAGTGTTCTCTTCAACAAGGTCAAACGCTTTTGCAGTGCCTTGCGCCCACAGGTTCCACTCAAGTCCGAGAATAGAACTTTCAAAGCTGCCAGATTCATGCGTTTGTCTCGCGGAACGACGCGGATCGGTGCCCGTGATGTCGAACAACAGACGCAGCTCGTCTAGACTAAAGTAGGAACTTGCGCTTTCGCTGCGGGGCATATCCAAAACCTACGGAACGCGCATACCGTATTGCCATTGCAGCGTTTTGCAAAGGCCGTCCAAATCGCTCATCAATCGGGACGCGTCGAAGCCGAAAATGTGCAAGATCCTTCTGAATTCAACTTTGCTTCTAACTGGCACGTCGAAGGTTTCATACGTGATACGAGCTCCTCCCGGGACCCAATTCAGCGTGGGATCCGGGTGTATCGAAAAGAGCCCTTGCTGAGAAGTGATTCTCGCAGCCACAGCTGGGACACGCGCTAGCACTGGTGCGGTAATTGATGAATCAAACGGTTCTGGCACCAAACGGATCTGATCCTTTGCCATTCGGATCATGTGAATGCGTCCATCAGTAACGGAGCCTTCATCAGCTACTGCAAACCACGCTGCAACGAGAGGATTTGTTGTCCAATCCAGGAGCCGTGTCGGAAGCCCGTGATGCTGGGCAAGAGCTAACCAATCGAGCGTAGTAAATCCCAAGCCCCTCTCGAAGCGGGGTGCCTCTCGTATGAAATCGTCAAACAGAATTCTTTCATCAGCAGACCCATACCCAGCCGGGCCGCACACTTCTGGCCTGCCAACTTTCGGTCGCAAAGCCCAGGCGCTATTCCCTTCACCACGAAATACCCATGACCCGTCAGCGCGATCGGATGCAATCTCAAGAAAGTCGAGCCAATTCGTATCCGTCGACATGAACAGCTTAAAACCCAGCCCTAGAATTCGCGACCGTATTTAAGTATTTGGAAGTCGGCAACAGCTACGCGGGGCTAGCACGTCTGGCGTTTCCCTGTCATGGGCTGTACGACCCATGAACTCCGGAAAGAACCGGAGGAGGGCTTTCCGCGATTGGAAGCGCTGGCACAATAACTCGTCCACGCCCTGATCCGAAGGGTAATCTATACAGCAAGGCTAAGGACCCATGAGGCTTCAAGACATCACTGCGGGAGCGAGCCTCTCCGGGATAGAGCCTACCCAGATCGTCACTATCGTCGCCGCTATTTCCCACGGTGAGGACGCGCTGCAGCTCATCTATCGCACGCCCGATGGGGCGATGAAGGAGAGATTGTTGGGCCGCGCCGATGAAGATTCCATCAGCGCAGCCACAGTTGAACGTCCCTTCTCATTCGACGGGGATGGCGCAGCCTTCCAGCTTACCTGCGAAGCCAAGCGCATCGATCTCGCCTTCCTGTTTGACCCGATGATGGCGGTGCACACGTCCAATGTCGACGCGCTGCCGCATCAAATCACTGCAGTATACGAATCGATGCTGCCGCGTCAGCCGCTGCGGTTTGTGCTTGCCGACGATCCGGGCGCAGGCAAGACGATCATGGCAGGTCTATATATGAGCGAGCTGATTATGCGCGCTGACGCTCGCCGAATTCTGGTGGTAGCACCAGGGAGCTTGGTCGAGCAGTGGCGCGATGAACTTTTTGAAAAATTTGGCCTTGAGTTTCCTATTTACTCGCCGTTGTTGGAGCAAGCCTCTCCGAGCGGAAATCCATTCGAGAATTATCAGCAACTCATTGTCCGACTAGACCAGCTTTCTCGGAACGAGGAGCTAGAGAAGCTCTGCGCTGCCGGATGGGACTTAGCCGTGTTCTTGAGGCCCACAAGCTGGCGGCGCACTACTTCGGAACAAAACTCGATAAAACGGCTCGTTTTCGTTTTGCAGAGAAGCTTGGGGCGCATGTCCGGCACCTACTACTGATGACTGCCACGCCGCACAACGGCAAAGATGAAGACTTCCAGCTCTTCCTTTCGTTACTCGATTCGGATCGGTTCTATGGCAAGTTCCGCGACGGCGCAAGTTCGCCGATAGAGATTCCCAGCCGCATCTCACCCCACCCTTCGCTTGCCCCCTTCCTCCCGCCAAAATCTCTTGTGCTGCCCCATCAGCCCCCGCGCCGGAATGCGCACGATCTTCTGCGGGTCGGAAACCGCGGTGCCGATGCGCTGCGCCGCGCGGCCGTGCTGCTTGAGGATGGAAAGCGTGCGCTCGGCGGCGGCGGGGTCGACCACGTAGCAGAAGCCGATGCCCATGTTGAAGACCTCGAACATCTCGCTGTCTTCGACCTTGGCGTGGCGCTGGATGAGGCCGAAGATCGGGTGCGGGTCAATGAGCGCGTCGAGCGTAAAGCCGACCGGCGCGGCGACGCGGCAGAGGTTGAGCAGCCCATCGCCCGTGATGTTGATCAGCGCCTTGACGCCGGGAACGGCGCGGAGGATCTCCAGCGCCTCGCGCACGTAGATGTCGGTCGGGCGCAACAGCTCCTCGCCGAGCGTGACGGCCAGCTCGTCGAATTTGTGGTCGATCCCATAGCGGTGGTCGGCGAAGAACGCCTTGCGCGCGAGCGAAAGGCCGTTGCTGTGGATGCCGCTGCTCTTCACCGCGATGACGACGTCGCCTTCGCGCACGGCGCGCCCGTCGATGACCTTGTCGAGGTCGACGCGGCCCACCGCCATCCCCACCAGGTCGAAGTGCTTGACCACGTCCTTGAGCTGCGCGGTCTCCCCGCCCGAGATCGAGATCTGCGCCAGCTCGGCGCCCTTGCACAGGCCGACCGCGACGGCGTCGAGCATGGCGGCGTTCGTCTCCGCCACCGCGATGTAGTCGACGAGCGAGAGGGGCTTCGCGCCGACGCAGATCATGTCGTTGACGTTCATGGCGACGCAGTCGATGCCGATGGTGTCGTATTTGCCCATCATGTCGGCGATGATGGTCTTGGAGCCGACGCCGTCGGTGCAGAGCGCAAGGCCGATGCCGTCGAGCTCGATCACGTTGGCGAAGTAGCCGATCGGCAGCACCAGGCGGCCCAGCCCCGCCGCCGGCCAGGTCTTCTGCACCCGCGCGATGATGCGGCTTAGCCCCGCATCCGCCTCCGCCGTGTCGACGCCGCTGTCGCGGTAAGTTTCGCTGCGCACGT
>Ga0306926_10005831_pt1 | contig 13187 bp, 13 predicted proteins | sample flu12Cox44000178_FD_203759 | JGI IMG/M metagenome (GOLD analysis project Ga0306926, IMG submission 203759) | Lab enrichment of tropical soil microbial communities from Luquillo Experimental Forest, Puerto Rico - flux8day.12C.oxic.44.000.178 (v2)... | ecosystem: Environmental > Terrestrial >... | reverse complement strand
GCGCCGCCGGGAGGCGGCGATGCTGGACGTGGCCGATTTCGCGCCGAACCCGGCGGCGCCGGAGCTGGGCGGGCTGGGGGTGTGCCATGTCCGGTTCGGCAAGGCGATGCGGGGCAGCCCGCCGCGCCGCCGGGCGGTGGCCACGGTGATGCCGTGGGCCGCTGAGGCGCTGGCGCAGTACCTGCAGGAGGTGCGGCCGCGCTGCGGGGCGCCGTCTCATCCGGCGCTGTGGCTGACCGAGCGGGGAGAGCGGATCTCGGCCCGCTCGGTCGATGAGCGGTTCGCGGCCTGGCGGGCGGCGGCCGGGCTGCCGGGCGAGCTGTCGGTGCACTGCCTGCGGCATTCGTATGTCTCGCACCTGATCGAGGACGGCGCCGATCCGCTGTTCGTGCAGCTTCTCTCGAGCCCTCGGGAGGGTGTCCACGACGTGCACCACGGGCCTGGCCGGTGCGGGAATCTGCGTGCTGGAGGTGGTTATCTGCGGTCGTCCATCACGCAGATACCACGGAGGTCCGATGCTTGTGCAGCGGGTGCTGATGCCCGTCTCGTCGCTTGAGTCCTGGACGGTCCTTGGCGACGGAGGCGGGCCGGTGGAGCCGATCGAGCGCTACTTGGCCTACCTGACCGACATCGAGCGGTCGCCGAACACGGTCAAGGCCTATGCCCACGATCTGAAGGACTGGTTCGGCTTCCTCGATGCGCGGGGCCTGGACTGGCGCGAGGTGCGGCTGGAGGATCTGGGCGAGTTCATCGCCTGGCTGCGGCTGCCGCCGCCGGGCCGGGCTGGCGGGGTGGCCATGTTGCCCTCGGCTGACCATCACTGCTCGGCTGTCACCGTCAACAGGAAGCTATCGGCGGTCAGCGGCTTGTATGCGTTTCACGCGCGGCATGGGGTCGACCTCGGCAGCCTGGTCACTGAGCTGCAGCCTGCGCGGCGGCGTTCGGGATGGAAGCCGTTCCTGCATCACCTGTCTGGCGGTGAGCCGGAGCGGCGCCGGACGATCAAGCTGCAGGCGCCGGGGAAGCATCCCGCCATCCTGACCGCTGCTCAGGTGCAGGCGATCTTGGATACGTGCACTCACCTGCGGGATCGCTTCTTGTGGGCGTTGTTGTGGGAGAGCGGGATCCGGATAGGCGAAGCCCTGGGCCTGCGGCACGAGGACCTCGCGGCGGCCGAAGGCGAGCTGACGGTTACCCGGCGGGTCAACGACAACCGCGCCCGGGCGAAGTCGCCGGCCTCGCGCACCATTCCGGTCGGCCCCGAGCTCGTGCGGCTTTACGCCGATTACCTGCATGCCGAGTACGGCGACCTGGACAGCGATTACATCTTTGTCAACCTGTGGGGCCAGCCCTACGGGCGCCCGCTGACCTACGCCGCCGTCCACGACCTGGTGCGGCGGATCCGCCGCGATACCGGGATCGACTTCGACCCGCACTGGTTCCGGCACTCGCGGGCCACGATCTTGCTGCGCCACGGCACTCCGATCGAGGTGGTCAGCACGCTCCTCGGGCATTCGTCGATCGCGACCACCATGGACGTATACGGCCATCTCACGGTGGAGGACGCCCGCCGCGCCCTGGAGGCCGCCGGCTTCCTGACCGGGCGGGAGGTGCGCTGGTGAGCGACGCGCTGCCAGACGCCGCGGTCACCGGCGAGGGCCTGCTGGGCAAGCTGATGTCTGGCGTTCGTCCCGAGTTCCGCGCCGACATCTTGGTGCCCGCACGGGGCACGCTGGTCTTCGGCACCGCCTCGTGCCGGGTGCCGGGATGCGTGCGCCAGCCGCGAACGCGCAGGCTGTGCCGCGGCCACTACTGGGCCTGGAAGAAGGCGGGCCGCCCGGACCTCGACGCGTTCACCGCGACGGCGGATCCGGACGGGCTGGGGCGCAAGGAGCTGACGGTCTGCATCGTGCCGGGATGCCGCTATGGCGGCGCCCGGCACGGGCTGTGCGTGCGCCATCACCGGTTCTGGGAGCGTGCCGGCCGGCCGGACCGCTCGGCTTGGCTGGCCGGCCTGGAGCCCGCTCACGATCCCGGCCATCCGGTCTGCACCTTGTCCTACTGCACCTTGTGGGCGCAGGGACGCTCGCAGTTCTGCAGCAGCCACCGCTCCCGCTGGCAGGCCGGGGGGCGTCCCAGCCTCGATGAGTTCATCGTGCTGTGCGAGTCCTACGGCGATGACCGGTTCGACTTCCGGGCGCTGGGTGATCGCCGGCAGCTCAAGCTGGAACTGCAGTACGCCCTGCAGTGCCGCCACGACGAGCGCACCGCCGGCACGCCCAGCGCGGTCGCGCGCCCGGTGATTGCGCTGGCCGCCGCCAGCGGGGTGCGGTCGCTGCTGGACTGGCCGATCACCGGCTGGGTCGAATACTTCGACGCCACCCATGCCGCCCGGCACGGGCAGAACGGGCAGGTAGCGTTCCTTCGCTACGCCTACCGTCACGTCGAGGATCTTCGGCTCGGTCACGGCTGGGAAGCCGAGTTCCCGCGCGATGTGTGGGAACTGCGGCGCCTGGGGGTCGAGGGCGGCCGGCGGCTGCGGTTCGACGGCATCCCCCAGCCCTGGCTGCGCCAGCTGGCGAAACGGTTCGCCCGCTGGCGTTTGAGCATCGGCCGCAGCCCCAGCCAGGCCTCCATCGACACCCGCGCCATCACCCGGTTCGCCCAGTTCCTGGCCTCCCCGCAGGCCGGCATCACCGGCCTGGCCGGCATCGACCGCGCGGCGCTGGAACGCTACCTGGCCGATCTGGCCACCGACACCCGGGCCCAGCACTCCCGCAGCCGCGACATCAGCTCGCTGGGCGCGTTCCTCGATGCGATCCGGCGTCATGAGTGGGACACCAGCTTGCCCGCTGGGGCGGCCTTCTACCCCGATGACTTCCCCAAGCCGCAGAAGCGACTGCCCCGCGCGCTGGCCGAGCACGTCATGACCCAGGTCGAACAGCCCGGCAACCTCGACCGGTGGCACCACCCGGAGGGCCGGCTGGTGACGTTGATCCTCATTCGCTGCGGGCTCCGGGTCGGTGACGCCTGCAAGATCGCATTCGACTGCATCGTCCGCGACGGTGACGGCGCCCCCTACCTGCGCTATACCAACCGCAAGATGAAGCGGGAGGCCCTGGTTCCCCTCGATGAGGAGGTCGAGCACGCCATCGCCGCGCAGCAGCAGCGAATCCTGCAGCGCTGGCCTGGGGCCAGCCCGTGGTTGTTTCCCGCGCCGCGGATGAATCCCGATGGCCGCCGGTCACTGACCACGCATTCCTACCGCGGCCAGCTCGGCATCTGGCTGGAACGCTGCGACGTTCGTGACGAGCACGGCCGTCCGGTCCATCTCACCCCGCACCAGTGGCGCCATTCCTTCGGAACCCGGTTGATCAACCGGGACGTGCCGCAGGAAGTCGTGCGGGTCTTGCTCGATCACACCAGCGGGGAAATGACCGCGCATTATGCCCGGCTGCATGACACCACGGTGCGGCGGCACTGGGAGAGGGCCGGCAAGGTCAACGTGCAGGGCGAGATCGTCACCATCGACCCCGACGGGCCATTGGCCGAGGCGAACTGGGCCAAGCAGCGGCTCGCCCGCGCCACCCAGGCCCTGCCCAACGGCTACTGCGGGTTGCCGGTGCAACGGACCTGCCCGCATGCCAACGCGTGTTTGACCTGCCCGATGTTCATCAGCACGGCCGAGTTCCTGCCCCAGCACCGCCAGCAGCGCCAGCAGACCTTGCAGATCATCACCGCCGCCGAGGCCCGCGGCCAGGCCCGCGTGGCTGAGATGAACCGGCAGGTCCTGACCAGCCTCGATCGCATGATCGCCGCGCTAGAATCCGAGCCCGGCACCGGCGGGCAGGAGGCCGCCGATGCGAGCTGACAACAGGCACCACATCGTCCAAGCCGCCCGCAGGCGCAGCGAGCACACCCGGGCCAAGGCAATCCAGGCCCTCCGCGTCCTCGACAACTCCGGCCAGCCGGTCACCTTCGAGGCCGTCGCGGCCCAGGCCCTGTTGACTGAACTATGCCTGGAGTTTCAGCAGTTCAGCGGGTAAATAGCTGTTCCTGGCGATACGTTCTCCGGTCGTGATGGAAGAAGGAGATCCGGACCGGGACTTGGCGGTGCTGAGGGTGCCGCAAACAGGCCGTCTCGTGGCCACGGGGAACCGGTACGAGCCCTATCAGGTCGTCGACCCGGACGGCGTCGTGATGGACGGTGCAGCCCAGTTCTTCCGGGACTTGCTGGCGGCGGGGAAGGCGGAGTCCACTGTCCGTTCGTACGGGACCGACTTGCTGCGGTGGTTCAGGTTCTGCTGGGCGGTCCGGGTGGACTGGGACCGGGCGACGCGGACCGAGGCCCGTGATTTCAGCCGGTGGCTGCAGGTCGCGGGGAAGCAGTCCCGTCCTCACTGGCGGGCGGGGCCGCTGGCAGCAGTGTCGGCCGGCGCCGCCGGCGGCGAGGCGTACGCTCCGTCTGTCCGGGCGCATTCGGAGACGGTGCTGCGGTCGTTTTACGGCTTCCACCTCGACGCGGGCACCGGGCCGGTCATCAACCCGTTCCCGCTGGACAGGTCGAGGCGGCACGGGCGGGCGCATGCGCATCACAATCCGATGGAGCCGTACCGGAACGAGCGCAGCGGCCTCTACCGGCCGAAAGTGCCCAGCCGGGTGCCCCGCAGCATCCCGGACGGGGAGTTCAACGAGATCTTCGCCCGGCTGCCGTCGCACCGGGATCGGGCGCTCGTCGCGTTCTACGTGTCTACCGGCGCCCGGGCCTCGGAACTGCTGTCGGCGACCGTCGCCGGGACCGATCCCGGCCGGCAGGTGATCACGGTGGTCCGCAAGGGCACCCGCGAGCTGCAGGAGCTGCCCGCCTCCATCGACGCGTTCGTCTGGCTGCGGCTCTACCAGGTTGAGATGGACGGACTGGTCCCGAAGGGGCGGCGGCAGCCCTTGTGGTGGACTCTGCGGCGGCCGGTCCGGCCGCTGTCCTACCACGCCGTCCACCGGATGTTCGAGCGGGTGAACGAGCAGGCCGGGACCTCTGCCACGCTCCATTCCTTGAGGCACACTGCGGCTTACAGGATGGCGGAGGATTCCTCGCTCCCGCTGACCGATGTCCAGTTTGTCCTTGGCCATGCCCAGTTGACCACTACGCAGATTTACCTGACTCCCCGCAAGGAGGAGGTCATCCGGCGGGTGCTGGCCCATCATGCCGAGCAGACCCGGCAGGCGGCTGCGCGGAGCCGTCCGTCCCCGGCGCAAGGGTACCGGCCCGAGACGCTGGACGTGCTGTTCCGGACCGGCGCGTCGTGACCGCCACGCAGGCCCGGCCCGGCCCGGACATGAGGACGCTGCCGACACCGCGGGAGACGGGACGGGCGCGGTTCCCGGCACGCCCGGCGCTCGCTTCCTGGCCGGCGACCGCCGTGTCCCGCGGGCGGCTGGAGGACCGGCTGGTGCGGGCGCCGTTCACCGCCGGCAACGATTACACCGAGAAGATCCGGCGGCGCGGGCTGGCGTTCCTGCTGGACTGGCTGGAGGAACAGCCGGGCGCGACGTGGCAGGAACGCTGGCTGGCCAGCGGGTCCGACGCGGCCGGGACCGCATGGCGCGGCACGCCGGCCGCGTGGCTGCGGGACAGGGGCATGACGGCTGACTGGCGGCTGCACGCACTCGGCTCCTCGCTCCTGACCCTGATCAGCGGTGATGTCGTGCGCCCCGCCCTGAGCTGGCTGGCGGTGAAGCCGACCGGCCCGGGCAGCCTGGTGCGCCACATGGCCCGCGCCCGCGATCCCGGGGGGTTCGCCGCGCTCCGGGCGCTCTGCGCGGAGGACCCGCATGTGTCCGCGGTATCGGGCAGCCACACGCTCTACCGTGCCGCGGAGATCGCCGCGGCCAGGGGCGGCGGGATCGCGGACATCACCGTCGGCGACGTGCTGGAACTGCTGGATGTCGAGCTCGGGGAACTGTCCGCGATTCCCGGCGATGTCGCGGTGTTCTACCGGCTGCTGCGCGCCATGGGCATCTTCGGGCCGGGCGCTCCGGCGACATGGCGGGAGGTCCGCAGCACCGGCCAGCGCACTCCCGAGGAACTCATCGGCCGCTACCGGCTGGAGTGCCGTCCCGTCCGCGACCTGCTCGTGGACTACCTCCGCGAGCGCCAGCCGGTGCTGGACTACGGGAGCCTGACCTCCCTCGCCTGCAACCTGGGCATGCGCTTCTGGCAGGACCTGGAGCGCCACAATCCCGGCATCAGCAGCCTGAACCTGTCCCGCGAGGTCGCCGACGCGTGGAAGGAACGCCTGCGCACCAAGACCGAGACGGTCACCCGCCCGGACGGCACGACGGCCCAGGTCAAGGTGCCCCGGCTGAACTACTGGGAATGCCTCATCCCGGTGCGGGCCTTCTACCTGGACATCGCCCAGTGGGCTGCCGGTGACCCTGCCCGGTGGGGGCCGTGGGTCGCGCCCTGCCCCGTCCGCGACGAGGAGACCAGCCGGCGCAAGGAACGCCGGCACCGCAAGTCCCGCATGGACGCGCGCACCCGCGAGCGCCTGCCCGTCCTGCCGGTCCTGGTCCAGACCGTCACCCAGCGGCTGCAGGAAGCCCGGGAACTGCTGGAGGCAGCCCGCCCGGCCGGGCACGGGGAGCCCTTTACCGCCGGCGGGCAGACGCTGGCCCGCGTCGTCACCCGGCGCGGCACCGCCGTGGGCAGGATATGGGGCGCCGACCCCGTGACAGGGAAACGCCGCGACCTCACCTTCGAAGAAGAGAAGGCATTCTGGACCTGGGCGATCGTGGAAGTCCTCAGGAACACGGGCGTGCGCATTGAGGAGCTCCTGGAAATCAGCCATCACAGCCTTGTGCAGTACAAGCTGCCGACTACCGGGGAAATAATCCCGCTCTTGCAGATAGCCCCATCGAAAACTGACGCGGAAAGACTTCTCGTCGTTTCCCCGGAGCTGTCGGAAGTCCTTTCCGTCATCATAAGGCGCGTCCTTGACAGGACCGGGAAGGTGCCGTCTATTACCGCATACGATAATCACGAGAAGATTTGGAACCCGCCGCTGCCCCTGCTGTTCCAGCGCCGGATCGCCGCCGAGAACCGACGGATCAGCCCTGACGTTGCCCGGGACATGCTCGCCGACGCGCTCCACGACACCGGCCTCACCGACCCGGCCGACGGCGGCCCCCTGCGCTATACCCCCCATGATTTCCGGAGGCTCTTTATCACGGATGCCGTCATGAACGGGCTCCCGCCGCATATAGCGCAGGTCATCGTCGGCCACCGGGACATTAATGTGACAATCGGCTACAAGGCCGTCTACCCTGAAGAGGCAATCCAGTCCCACCTGGCATTCCTTGCCCGGAGGCGGGGGTTGCGGCCTACCGATGAATACCGGGTCCCCAGCGAAGAAGAATGGCAGGAGTTCCTCGGCCACTTCGAGCGTCGGAAGGTCGCCACCGGGATATGCGGCCGCGCATTCAGCACTCCCTGCATCCACGAACATGCGTGTTTGAGGTGCAGCATGCACTGGCCCGATCCCGCCCAGCGGCACCGGATCGCCGAGATCCGCGACAACATCAACGCCCGCATCGCCGAAGCCGAGCGCGAAGGCTGGCCCGGCGAGATCGAGGGACTCAAGATCAGCCTCGCCGGCGCCGACGGCAAGCTCGCCCAGATTGACCGGCGCTCCCAGGTCCAGGCCACTGTCAGCCTCGGCATGCCCGGTCTCCCCGATGCTGCCGCCCCCCGCAAGGAGCCCTCATGAGACCCGCCGCGGTCACCGATTCCCTGCTCCACGACCTCGTCATGTCCTCCCTCGCCGAAGGCAGAGACCAGTTCGCCGTCGCGGCCGCCGTCATCCTGGATGACCGCATCCTGCTCTGCGGGCGCGACACCAGTGACTTCGACCGCGAATGGGACCTCCCAGGCGGGATGGCGCTGCCCGGCGAAACCCTCACCAGAGCCCTCGACCGCATCCTGGCCTGCGACTACGGGCTGGACACCACCCAGGTCCGCGCCTACCTCGGCAGCTACGAGCGCGTGCACGGCGAAGAGGTGATCCGCGTCTTCGTCTTCACCGCCAGCTGCGCCGACCCTCTCCAGATCTGCCGGCACGCCCGCATCGCCCACTGCTGGGCCGACCCCGCGAGCCTCCCGGAACAGACCAGCCAGGAACTCGCCCGGCTGACCGACCTTGCCGTGCAGGCAGCCGAGCCCGCCGGCGCGCTGCCCGGCCGATGGCAGCTGACCGCCGCGCTCCGCGCAGGCAGCAAGGGAATGTACTGCGACCAGGCCGCCACCGAACTGCTCATCCGCCACAGATCCTGGCTGCGCAGGGACGACTTCACCGCGCGGTATATCCTCATCGGCACCAGCCAGGCCGGGGACATCACGGCGGCGATCGACTGGGAACAGGCCATCACCGCCCTGCACGCCGGTGACCTGCCGTGCTCAAGCAGCGAAGCCGCCATCCTCGGCCTAGCCGCTAGCTTCGCCACCGCCACGCCTGTCGTCCTGCGTCACGCCATCACCGGACTCGACCAGGCCAACCTCTACCTCGTCACCAACGCCATCAGAGACGCCGGCGGCCACAAATAAGCACGGACAAGGCAATTCCGCGCACAACGCCCAAGTTCAGAGAAGCCGCCGTCGACCGCACTTTCCTCTACCGGCACCGCGACCTGCTCGGCAAGATCCACGCCACGCAGGCCAGCCCGCCCGCCGGCAGCGGCGCCGGCCCGGCCGTCAGCCGGGCCTCTCTGCAAGCGGACCTGCTTGCCGCCCACGAACGCGCCCTCCGGCTCGCTGCCCGCACCCAGCAGCTCGAAAAGCGCCTGTCCGAGACGCTCGGCGAGCAGGCCTGGCGGGAATCCGGGCTCGGCGCACCCGCCGGCATCGATACTCTCAATCACACGATCACCCGCCTGGAACAGCAGGTCGCCGATCTGCGCATCCAGCTCGAAGAACGCGACAGCGAGCTCGCCGCCGCCCGCGCTGCCAACCGCGAGCTCATGACTCGGCTCAACGCTGCACACCACCGGTGACGTCGCAACCACGCACGTCGATCTCGCCGGGAAGAAGCTGCGGTCCTAACTCGTCAACGGCTGCGGTCAGCGTCTCGCGAACGCAGCCGGTCCTCGCCGGGCGGGGCAATTAACGTGGGAGCGTGGCGCAGACCCAGGCGAGGTATGACCAGTTCGCCGAGTGGTACGAGCAGTGGGTCGGCGACGCGCCGCCACTGATCGCGGCGCATGCCGGCCTGCTGCCCGCCGTGACCGGTGACCGGGTGCTGGACATCGCCTGCGGGCAAGGCCGGATGAGCCGCTATCTGGCCAGCCTGGGGGCCGACGTGACCGGCATCGACATCTCGGCCGCGATGCTCGGCAAGGCACGCGCCGCCGGACCGGGCAACATCACCTACATCCACGCCGACGTTACCCGTCACCCCGCCTGGTGGGACGGGCGGCCATTCGATGGCTGCACCTGCGAGCTGGCGCTCATGGACATCGACGACCTGGCGGGAACCCTGTCCACGGTGACGGCGGTGCTGCGTCCGGGTGGCTGGTTCGCCGCCTCGATCGTGCATCCGTGCTTTCCCGGCAATGAGCGTGGCCGCAGCAGCTGGCCGCCAGGACAGGGTTATGAGTCCGAGGGCTGGTGGACTTCACCAGACCACAATCCCGCCGGCGTCCGGATCCGGGTAGGTGCGACACACCGCAAGCTGTCCACCTTCCTGAACGCCCTGCTTGACGCCAGACTGGACGCCGAGCGCTTCGTCGAGCCGCCCGCCCCGGTTCCGGCATACCTGCTGTGGCGGTGCCGCCGCCGCTGACCGGCAACCCTGCCAGCCCGGCCACCTCCGGGCGCCGCCAGCGCGGCAGCCCCGCGCACCCGCGCCGCACCTGCAGCAGACTTGCCCCGCATCGGGCTGCCGCTGACCTGGATAAAGAAAGAAAATATCCGAATCGTCCGCTTTGTACCCCAAGAGAATCGATGGTGGTGCTGTACGCAGCCCGGCACAAGGTGCCGGTACCCTCCCTGGCCCGCTGGCTGCTCGGGCTCGGTATAGCGGCTACCCTCACGGCGAACATAGCCCAGGGCTGGTCCCACGGTCCCCTCGGGGCGGTGGTCGCGGCCTGCCCGGCGGTCAGCCTGATCGGTTCGTACGAACTTCTGGTCTGGCTCATCCGCACCTCCGGGGCGGCAGAGCGCAGGCCCTCCGCAGAGCACCTCTGCGAAGGCGCGGCCTGCAGTGCTGCGACGCGTCCTCTCCCCCCAGCTGCTGACGGCGATCGTCCCGGAGAGAGCGAGCGCGACACGTCAGACCCCGTGTGGCGGCTCGCGGATCAGGCCGCCGGACAGTCGACCATCCCTGCCAGCGGGCAGCGTGACGATGAGGTGCTTTGGGGCCAGCGCTGGCAATGACGCGTCGGTGGCCGCGTACCGGCTCAGCGTGCAGGCCGGCAACCCGGTCTCGGAACGCCGACTCCCTCAGATGTTCGGACGCACATCCCGCCGCTGGGCGCGAGCCAGAATCGCCGATGCACGACAGGCATCGCCGCTCCCAGACTCCCCCAGCACCCTAGTCCCGGCCTCCATCGGCGGACTCGGGCGTTCCGCCGGGCAGGCCTTACCAGGCTGCCCTCCGGGGTCCAGGCGTGACGACATGGCCCGCAGGAGCTCGTGCGCCAGATTGAGTGTTGTCTCGTGGCTAAAGGATTCCGTGCGCCCGCCGGTGCAGGATCGCGCCAGGGCGTCGATGAGATCGGCGGCCTGGAGACCCGCCACCCCGGCGCCGGGCGTTACTACCCACGGCAACCCACTGCACGATTGCCGTGATAGTTCCCCAGCCTGCTTGAGATAACCGCTCGCGCGTTCGATCCTGACACAGTGAACCAAGTCAGTATGAAGCGGCCGGCCGGCACGATGAGCCGTTCGCCCGCCAGGCCGCCGCCTTGTGCCGGCTCGCCGGAGCCGACGACGCCCTCATCCCGCAGTGGGCCGCCGATGGACGGCGCCGGGCCCGGGCCGCCCGCCAGCCGCCGCGCGGCGGCCGGCCCGCCTAACAAGATGCGGCCGATCAGCACCGCCGCCCCGGCCGCCCGGCATGAGCCAGGCCCCGCCGGGGAACAGACCCTGCACGGATACGCACACCCACGCCCTGGAACTGCTGCGAGACGCGCTCGGCGCGACGGTCATCGCCACCTACCCCAACGCCCGGGCCCCGCTCCCCGACACCGGACCCTGCGCCAGGTGCGGCGCGACCACGACCTGCTACGGCCCGGACGGCTCCCCCTATGCGCCGACTGCCGACCGTCGGGCACGCCGTGCCGTAAACGTCCCCAGACCCCGTTACGCTGGTGCTGCATCAGGTATCACCCCGCCTTCCGGGAGCGCGTGAACCGACCTGAGCCGGACGCCGGACCAGACCGCAAAACCGCCGCTAAAGCCCGCTTCGGCCAGACCTGCGTATCCGTCGCCGCAGACTTCGGCATCACCCCGGCCAGGGCCGGCCAGATCGTCACTGCCGACCCGCGAGACGAGCTCTGGATAAAAGATGCCGACCACGCGACACTCCGGCCCGTCACGGAATCTGCCGCGCTCGCCCTCTCAGCCGCTTGGCGGCGTCGTAGGCCCCGTCCAGTTGGATCCCGCTCATGAGCAGCTGCGCCCCGGTCAGGCGAGCCAGTCGGCGGCGATATGCTCAGCTACCCGCTCGAGCAGCGGCCTGGCGCTCGCGATGCAGCGCGCGAGGTCCGGCTCAAGCTCGGTGAGCGCGTAGGTCCAGGCGATGCCCACCCGGTGCAGCTCCGCCTCGGTCAGCGTGCAGCGCCCGGCCACGGCCACTACCGGGACTGTCAGATCGTGGGCCGCGGCCGCGCGCGCCACCCCGACGGGTGCCTTGCCGTGCATCGTCTGGGCGTTCTACCGCGGAGAACCAGGCGGCGAACACGACCGCGATGACCGCCACCGCCAGGTACAGCAGGGCGGCCAGCTCGGTTCCGGTGAGCGGGCGCAGGACCGGCGCGCCAGCCAGACGGACCAGCGTCCCTGGCATCGGCGCGGGGCGGCCACGACACCGCGGGGCGCGGGGGACCTGCTGCCTCTCGCCTGACCGAACCCTGAAGCCGGGCCCGGCTCGCCGCCGGGCCCGGCTTCCAGCGGCGGAATGCGATTCGAAAGACCCTGGCCTGCGGGACCTCAGCCCGTAGCCAGGGCCCGCCGCGGCGGGCCAGCATCGGAGGCGGCGCCCGGCCCCATCGGGCGCGCCCGGCACAGCCGGGCTCCCGGCAGCTCACCCCCGGGGAGCGCGAAATGTCACCGTACCCGACCGATCACGCAGGGCTCGAGATATTGTCGTTCGACCGGTGCCTGGAACTGCTGGCCACGGTCCCCGTCGGCCGGGTCAGCTTCCTGGCGGACGGCGAGATCGTGGTCCTGCCGGTCAACTACCTGATGGACGGCCCGGACCCGGTCTTCCGCACGGCCCGCGGATCCAAGCTATCCTCGGCCGAAGGCTACAACCTGGTGGCGTTCGAGGCCGATCACTACGACGAGCAGACCCAGACGGGATGGAGCGTCCTGGTCAACGGCCGCGCCTGGGCAATCTACGACGACGGTGAGACCCAGCGCCTGAACCACCTCGGCCTGTACCCGTGGGTCGAACCCGGGGCCCGCCCGTTCTGGATCCGGATACGGCCCGCCTCGATCAGCGGACGGCAGACACCAGGAATCGGCTAGCTCGCCGACGGCGGGGAGCCTGTGGGGTCCATAACTCGGCCACTGGCGCTGACCTGGGGTTCTATGCGATCCGCTCGTACTCGCTGATCAGGCCGCCGAGGACGGGCCGACGCTGGATCGGTTCCCGGGAAAGGTCGGCTACGGGGTGGTCGGGCCAAACAAGCATCGCGGCGGCGATGGCACACACGCCCGCCTGAGCGCCCACGGCACCCCGGGGCCCGCCGCCATGCCGCGGCTGGCCAGACCGTAAGCGCGCCGAAGCCGGCCGAAGCCCAGATCGCGTGCAGCAGCGAGCCACCATCGGCCGGCTGCGGGAATGCCGCGACCAGCATGCCCACTCCGGCCCCTGCCATCAGGATCAGCCGCCCTGCGGCACCCGCTGGCCGCAGGGCGAGCCCGGTGGCGGTGCAGCAGACGCCCACCGCAGGAAGGTGGCCGTCATCAC
>Ga0306926_10005829_pt1 | contig 13189 bp, 9 predicted proteins | sample flu12Cox44000178_FD_203759 | JGI IMG/M metagenome (GOLD analysis project Ga0306926, IMG submission 203759) | Lab enrichment of tropical soil microbial communities from Luquillo Experimental Forest, Puerto Rico - flux8day.12C.oxic.44.000.178 (v2)... | ecosystem: Environmental > Terrestrial > Soil... | reverse complement strand
GAACATTCCCTTTGATCCGGCGACGGTGCGTGTTTGTAAGGTAGCGATGTCGAGAATTCGGACTTCGGAGGCGTCACCCACGCCGGATGCTCCACCGTAGGCGATTGAATTCCCGTCGGGCGACCAGGAAGCGTCCGCCGGTTGGAAGTTACCGGACACGAGCAATAGGGGAGCGCCGCCTTCGGCGGGAATCATGTAGATCTTCTTGTAATCATCGATCGGACGATCGACTTGCCAGGCGCTGAACAGGATGAAACGGCCATCAGGCGACCATCTCGGGCTGAAGATCACGCCCGTGGCAGGTGTGGTGAGCTGCTGACGCTCACCGCCGTTCACGCGGCTGCGCCAGAGGGTGCCATCAGGGAACGCGACGTAGGTGACCCATTGACCATCGGGCGAGTAGTCGATGAATCCGCCAGACATGGCACCAAGGAAAGGGCGAAACTCGTGTGCTCGAGCGTCGTAAACGTTCAGCTCTCCGCGCAAGGATTCGCCGACGGCGAAGATCTGTTTTCCATCCCTACTGACGGTGGCAGCAGGAAACGCGAGCGGCCCGTTGGTAAGCTGCACCGGCTTGGAGTCGAGGGTGCGAAAGGGAAATGTTCTCTCAGCGACGGCCCAGAGCGAAGTTGCGGTATAGACCACCTGATCGAAGATGTAAAGCTTGCCGTCGCGGCTCCAGCCCTCGCCATGCATGGCCGCAGGGAACTTGGGTAGAAACTGACGGACGGCGCTGCCATTCAAATTGCTCTGCCAGATCTGCCACAGGCGACCGGGAAAGCGGATCATCTTTCGATCGGGCGAGATCGCGTATGCACACAACGGCGCGCCGTAGTTGGCAGGGAAATCCATCAGCCGGTGAACGGCCGTCCCGTCACGGTTGGCGGCATATAACTGGTTCTGCTTGACATAAGTAACCTGATCGGTGCCGGGCAAGAACTGCATCCAGGTCAGGCGTTCGGCCAAGTCGGGGATCCGCTGCGCCTGGCCGCTGGGAAGCTGGACGATCCAGAAAGCCGACCGCTGGTGAGCAGGGTCGGCTTCCTTGTAGCCAACGGCGCTAAAGACCAGCATTTCGGATCCATCCCCGGAAATGTCGGCAATCCGTGGGTTCGGGATGAGCGGTGTGTCGAGGTAAGAAACGTCTCCTCCCTTGACCGACACCTGGGCGATGCGCGTGCCGTTTCCGTTGAACTCATCGAAGTAGACGCGCGTACCATCGGTAACCAGCCGATGCCGGCCCAGGAGAGATTTGGGATGGCCGGATTGCGTGAGCTGATGAATGCCGGTGACGTGGGGAGTGCGCGGACGGTAGAGCCAGTAGAGCACGGCGAGCGTAACGGTCAGAAGGATCGCTGCGGTTCGATATTTTCGGCCACGTCCCGACTCGGGTCGAGGTGGCAATGCTGGCGGAAGCAACGACGGCGCAGCGGTCCGTGGCAGCGCGGGCTCGATCGGGGACTGAGCCACGTCCGCAACGGCTGCTCCGTTACCGTTGCCAACTTCCTCAACCTTAGCGATGAAACGGTAACCGCGCCGAGGTAGCGTCTCGATGTAGCGAGGCGTGTCGGCGTTGTCATCAAGCACATGGCGCAGCTTCTTGATGTGCGTGTTCAAGCTGTGCTCGAAGTCAACAAAGGTGTCTTGTGGCCATAGGTACCGGCGAAGCTCTTCGCGGGTTACTAACTCGCCGGGGCGGTCGAGAAGAAGCGAGAGGACTGCGATGGGCTGTCCCTGGAGTTTGAGCTTCATGCCGCTCTTCCGAAGCTCGGCGGTCTGCCTGTCGAGTTCGAAGGCGGCAAAACGGAGTTTCTTTACAATCTGGACTGGCAAGTGTACCCCACAGTTGCAAATGCCGCCCACCCGGCCCGAGTCAAGGGAAGAATCCCCTGAAGAATTAGACGTAGGTGCCAGAGTTTAGTTCTGCTCAAAGCAACGAAGTGCAGGGGATGCGGGACAGGGTGCAGAGCGTTTGTTATCTGTGCCTTCCGGACTTGTGACCGCCGCCGCCGAAGAAGCACGCCAAGCCGAAGAGATATCCGAAGTTGTACCAGGCGCCGCGGTTGTGGATCTCGTAGATGTTGAGGTCGGGTACGAAGAGGGAGACAACAAAGACGAGCGGGGCAATAAAGCCTTGCCAGAGTCCGAGCCAGAATCCGGCGACGGAGTGCTTGTCGCCGGGGGTGCCTTTCTGATTGTTCGGGCCGGGAGCGCAGGCGGCCAGTACGAGGAGCAGGGTGAGAGCGAGAAAGAAGGCCGTGAGTTTCATGGAGGAAACCTCCTTGGGTGATACGAGACATGTAGCGGAAAGGACTCATTCGGTTTTCGTGGCGGTCGGATTCACCACGGAGAGCCGGTTGTCAGTTGTTGGTTGTTAGAAAAGCAGGTGTTTCTTCGAGTCGGTCACGCCGACGCCGTGCTTGGGATCGCGAAACCGCGGCCGATCCTTCGACTCGAGCGCGGAAGACCACCCACTAAGCGCGGAACCGGCGCTCCCGAGCGACCCTGGCGGCGTGCCCTGGCTGAGGAAAGACGCGGACGAGAACCGCCACGATTATGCGAAGCGTGTGATGCCGGCGAACCCGTCGAAGCCTCGGTTAAAACTGAGGATTCGATCTATGCCGTGCTGCTCCATTACGGCGAGATGAACGGCGTCGCGAGCCGAGAGTCGTTGGTATTCGAGAACCATTCGTTTTGCGCGCTCGACTGCCGCTCGGTCGACGGCAAGCACCTCGTCGACCACGCCCGTCAGGGCATCGAACGCTGGTTGGATAGCATCACGCCGATCGATCGCCACGTAACGGTAGAGGATCTCCTCGAGCACTTCGGCGCTTGTGACCAACCGCTGGTCGTCCCGGATGAGCTTTTCGAGCAAACGCTGGGCGTTGGTTTTGTGGGGATGTGACGCACCTACGAGATACATCGGGATGTTGGAGTCGATGAAGATCACGGGAGGGTATTGCTGCGGTACCCGGTTTCGACCTCCTCTAGCTTCTGGTCGATGTCGGCCGTGGGATAGTCATGCTGCGCCGCCAAGCGGATTACCTCGAGTTTCCTGCTACTGCTGCCTTCAGGCTCATGCCGGCGGGCAGACTGCAGCGTCCGCCGGACGGATTCGGCGAGGGACAGGTGCGCGGAGCGAGCGGCGCGCTGAATCGCGCGATATTCCGGGTCCTGAAGAATCACCTGCAGCCGCTTACTCAGAGTGTGAGTTTATCTGACTCATACCAGTTAGCCAAACGCGACAGCTAGTTCTCTGCGGCCGAGACCTGCGCTTCGTGAGGCGCGAAGGCGTCAGTCAGCGAGATGACCTTCAGGCTGTTCTCGAGTTCATCGAGCGAAGCGGCGCTGGTGATGGCCAGATCAATCGGCTGGCCGGGCAGCAGGTCGAAATAATTGTCGGCCGGCTTGGTGTCGAGATCGCCAAAGCTCACGTACACGTTTCGCGCCAGTACTGGTGACGAGAGATGGACCGTGTAAGTCCCCGCCTTCGATCCGGGCCTTATCTCGCTCGTGATCTTTGCCTGCGGCAGTTGAATGTCTTTCGTGGGGACGAAGAAGAGTTCGTTCGTGGAGATCGGCCTATTGTCGACGAGAAGGTCGGAGACGAGGACAATCTTGGCGAGATCGCAATTGGGCAGGTTGCTGATGTTGAGCATCGGCATCGTGAGATATACCTTGCTGGAAAGCGGCGTGATTTGAACCGGCTGCGATTTGTCGCTGAGCAAATTGCCGTCGAAGCTAAGGATGCGCACGCGCAACGTTGCAACCGTCGGCGAAGTCTTGTCAGAGACGATATACACCGCCACGTTGCCTTCTTCCTGATGGGGCGAGACGAGAATTGGCGCGTAGAAGCGACGGGCGTAGTAATGAAGCGCTTTCCAGCGTCCGTAGTAGTCGAGGCTCGACCAGGAGGCGACAGGCCAGCAGTCGTTGAGCTGCCAGTAGATGGAGCCCATGGTGCGCGGGCGATTGCGGCGCAGATGCTCGGCGCCGATCTTGATGCCCTCGGCCTGCAGGACCTGGCTGGCGTAAAGGAAGGAGGCGAAATCTTTCGGCTGCGGGTAGTCGCGCAGCATATAGTCGCGGATGATGGCGTTGCCGGCGGTGTTCTTTTGATGCGCCAGCATGACGGGCGTGAAGATATTGAGACGGTCTTCGAGGATGGTGAACGACTCGATTGTGCGCATCTCGGGAAAAGACTGGAAGCCGTACTCAGTCATAAAGCGCGGGTTGTGCTTCTCGTAGTCGGTGAAGGGAACGCGACCATGCCAGACGGTCCAGTCGTGCATGTCGCCGGACTGGTAGTTGTCGTTAACGGTCTCATAGTCGGCACTGGGCGAGCTAGGCCAATAAGGCGTTTCCGGGGCGTAACGGCTAACCGCCGCGGCGAGGATTCCGCTGAAAGTCGACACATAGTCCTGCCACATCTGGAAGCGAACGTCGGAGGGTAGCTTGTCGCGGTCGTGCCACGCGAGTGCGACCTCAGTTTCGTTGTTGCCACACCAGAGGACGATGCTGGGATGGTTGCGCAAGCGTTTGAGTTGTTGCTCGGCTTCGGCTATGACATTGAGCTTCCAGTCGTAGGTGCCGGGCTGCCAGTCGTTGCCGAACATGAAGTCCTGCCAAATCATGATGCCGAGTTCGTCACACATGTCGTAGAACTCGTCGGTTTCGTAATAGCCGCCGCCCCAGTGGCGAATCATGTTCATGTTGGCGTCAACCGCGGATTCTAAGACCTGGCGGTATTGCTGCGTGGTAACGCGAGTAGGGAAGCTGTCGAAGGGGATTACGTCGGCGCCTTTGCCGAAGACCGGGATGCCGTTGATGACGAACTCGAAGGAGCGTCCCCACTGATCGGGCTCGCGACGCAGGACCACCGATCGAAGACCGGTTTTGGCGACGGCTTCGTCTTCCAGAGTCTTGGGGACTTTGAGTTGTACCTGGAACTTGTAGATCGGTTGGGAGCCGTATCCGGCGGGGTACCACAATGAGGGATTTGCGATATCGATGGGTATCGTGACGTGGTTTAAGCCGGGCTGGAGTTGAATGCTACGGGATGCGTCGGCGGGTTTGCCGGTGACGCCGTACGCGACCGAGACGGTCGCATTGCCCCCATCGGAGGAAGTGACTTCGACTTCCGCAAGCAGATGCGCGACGGCGCTGTTCACGTCGAGCTGACGGATCTGGATGTGGCTGATGCGGGCGTCGTTCCAGGCCTCGAGGCGGGCGGGACGCCAGATGCCGCTGGTGACGAAGCGCGGACCCCAGTCCCATCCGTATTCGTAAGCGGCTTTGCGGATGTAGGTCTTGGCCTCGACATGCGTGCGCTCACGCCAGGGATCGTTGGCGGCAATTTCCGAAGCCGCTTTGATGGGTGAAGGGAAAACGATGCGAAGTTGGTTCGCGCCGGGCTTGAGGTCATTCTTAACATTCACGCGCCACTCGCGGAACATGTTGTCGGCGGTGAGGACCAGTTTGTCGTTGAGATAGACCTTGGCGTAGGCGTCGAGCCCTTCGAAGATGAGGTCGATGTTCTTCTGCTGGAGAAGCGTCGGGGCGGCCTGAATCGTCGTGCGGTATTCCCAATCGGCATTTTCGATCCATTGCAGCTTGGCTTCGTTATAGCGATAGAAAGGATCGGGTATGAGCTTGTTGCGCAGCAGATCAAGATGTACGCATCCCGGAACCACGGCAGGATGCCATTCGGAGGCGTCGTTTCCGGTTGAGGAAGCTGCCTCGATCACTGGGCCGGAGATGAGCTGGTGGAATTCCCAGCCGGACGTGAGTGGCACGACCTGTTTTTGGGTTGCTGCGGTAGCGGAAATCGAAGCCAGAAGAATGAAGGTAGAACGAAGGCAAAGTCGCAACAATGGAGTGAGCTCCTCAAAAGTTTGCGCGCGAAGCCAAATATTAACAAGGCGAGCTGAGAACTGCGGTGATCGAGGTATGGGTCCCGCCCTTTGGCCAAAACGGGCGAAAGGATGGGGCACCCACCCGGTCCCCCGGGCGGTTCTTACAGGAGGTCCTTCGACCGAGACGCGCCCTGCTACCCCACGAAGCGCGAGAGCGGGGCCTCGCGGGGACCGCGGAGGTTCCTCGCGTCCTCGCTCCCGATGACCAGAAAATGGTCGGAAAGTCCGACCGGGCGCTATTCCAATGATTCCCGAGATGGTGGTACTCTGTTGGCATACGGTACGACCATAATTGTTCCGTTCCAGCAGCGGACAGGCCTGCCGCATCTTCGGAACCGCTAGACCCTGAAATACTTAGACCCTCAACTTTAGCAAGGGGATTTGGGGAGAAGTTGCGTGCGCGTGTCCGCGAAGGCGGGAGAATTGTGGCAATCAAGGCCTTATATAGGAAGAAGCAGTCGTAATGTCATCCAACGGATTTCATAATCGTTCGGCGCGCGTGGGGAACGTGCGCTCGCTGTTCAGCATGTTCTCCAGCGATCTGGCCATCGACCTGGGAACGGCCAACACACTGGTCTATGCACGCGGCAAAGGCATTGTGGTTAACGAGCCGTCCATTGTCGCCATCAACAAGAACACAGGTGAAGTAGAAGCGGTGGGCAAAGAGGCCAAAGAGATGCTTGGCCGGACGCCAGGCAACATCGTGGCCATCAAGCCGATGAAAGACGGCGTGATCGCTGACTTCAAAGTCACCGAGAAGATGTTGAACTACTTCATCCAGAAGGCGCACAACCGCAAGATGCTGGTGCACCCGCGCATCGTGATCGGGGTTCCGTCGGAGATCACGCAGGTGGAAAAGCGCGCCGTCATGGACTCGGCCTATCGCGCGAAAGCGAGCGAAGTGCATCTCGTTGAGCAGGCGATGGTGGCCGCGATTGGCGCGGGTCTGCCGATTACCGAGCCCAGCGGCAACATGGTGGTCGATATCGGCGGCGGGACGACCGATATCGCGGTGATTTCCCTCAGCGGCATCGTGTATTCGCGCTCGGTTCGAATGGCCGGCAATCAGATGGACGAAGCCATCATGAATTTCATGAAGCGCAAGTACAACCTGCTGATCGGCGAACGCACGGCCGAGCAGATCAAGGTTGAGATCGGCTCCGCTTACCCGCTCGACAAGCCGATGACCATGGAGATCAAAGGCCGCAACCTGATCGAAGGCGTGCCTAAAACCATCACCATCGACGACAGCGAAGTGCGCGAAGCGGTGAGCGAGTGTGTTTCGACCATTATGAACGCCATTCGCGTGGCGCTGGAACGCACGCCTCCGGAGCTGTCGGCGGACATCAGTGATCGTGGCATTGTACTGACCGGTGGGGGTGCGCTGCTCAAGAACCTCGACAAGCGCATCCGCGAGGAAACCGGGTTGCCGGTTTCGATTGCCGACGATCCGCTGTGCAGCGTGGTGCTGGGCACAGGAAAGATGCTGAGCGACTTCAAGCTGCTGCGCAAGATTTCGATCGACTAAACTCTCTTTTTTGGTTTACGGTAGCGGACGGGCCACGGTTTCGCCTCACGGTCGCGCCGCATGGCGAAATGGACTGCGTACTGCTTGTCGATTGGTGGTTGACAAGGTTACGACTGTTCCGAAGTCGAAACTTCGGGAAAAGATTGGACGTCTTGCGAATCAGGACATGGTGCGGCTCAATCGAGCCATGCTGGTTTTTCCTGGTATCGCAGCCCCCTGCGAACCAGTAGCTACTTCGGCAACGTCATTTAGGCCCGCACCCGATCTGCTGCGCTCGTACCCGGTCAGGTGCGACAATGATCCAGATGCCAGCTCACGGGTGCCGGTCTTGCTATGGAAACACTTCTCGGCCGCTATAAGAATCTGATCGTGCTCGCGGCCATCCTGTTCGCCCAGATCATCGCGCTTGCCGTGCAGGTGCGGCGTCCGACGCAGGAAGGTGAGATCCGCCTGGTCCGGGTGTGGGCGATCGGGGCTGTTACGCCTTTCGAGAAGGCCGTGGTGCATACCCAGCAGTGGTTCCGCGAGAAGTGGGTCGGCTATGTATACCTGCGCAACGTGAACACGGAAAACCAGCAGCTACGCGAACAGATCGAGCGCATGAAGCTCGAGCAGACACGACTCAGCGAAGATGCAAAGATGGCGCGGCGCATCCAGACGCTGCTGGCGTTCAAGGAACAGTACATCGATCAAACCGTGGCGGCGCAGGTGATCGGAACCAGCGGCAACGAGCAGTCACGTGTGCTGTACATCGATAAAGGTGCGAACGACGGACTCAAGCCGGACATGGCGGTGATCACACCGACAGGAATCGTGGGCAAGATCGTGCAGGTGTCGGCGAGTTCGGCGCAGGTATTGCCCATCAACGATCAGATGAGCGGCGTTGGTGCGGCGCTGAGGGATTCGCGGCTGCAGGGAATCCTGAAGGGCACCCCGAACGGTACCACCACGCTGCAGTACATTATGAGCGATGAGCCGGTGAAACCCGGAGAGAGAGTGATCACCAGTGGTGGGGACCGCATTTTTCCAAAGGGGCTTCTGGTGGGGACGGTCGCTTCGGTTGAGCCGGGTAAAGACTTGTTCTTGAACATTCGCGTGATTCCTTCGGCGCGGCTCGATCGGCTGGAAGAAGTACTGGTCGTAACCAAGATCGAAGAGAAATTCCCCGACACCAAAGAGCTGGGACCGATTCGAGCGTCGGACATTTTGAGCGAGCGGCTGCCGGGTCTGCCAACGCCGCCCGAGGCGAATGCCGCAGGAAGTGCGGCCGCGGCCACCAGGGGAGCGACAGCTCCAGCGGGGCAGGCAAGCGCTCCTGCCGGGGTGACAACAAGACCTGCAACTGGGGCCCGGCTGACCCAGCAGAACCCGAATGCGATGACAAGGCCGGCGACACCGCCGGGGACGACCGCGCCGAAGCCGAATACGATCGAGGCAGCGCAGCCGGCAACAGGAACGACACCACCGCGAGTAAAACCGTCCCCATCAGCTGGAACCACAACCGGAACGACTCCTCTAACAACTCCGGTACAGAAACCTTCTGTCCGAACCGCGCCGGATACCGAGACAACGCCCGAGCAGACAACGCCGGACACGAAGCCACAACAAACGTCGCCGCCGAATGCGCCTCCCACGACGCCGCCCAACCCGGGAGACACCCCGCCGCAATGACGTCGCCTGCCATGCCATTCCGCGGAAGCTACACCTCTCGAGAGCAGATGGCAGCCTATGAGTTCAATTGGCTGGCGATCGTTCTGATTCCGCTGGTCGCGATTTTCGTGCAGGCGTTTTTCACCGCGAAGCTGCGCTGGCTGTCGATTCTCGATCTGCCGATGATGGTGGTCATTTTCTTTGCGGTCGCACGCCGCAATCCCATCAGTGGATGCGTGACGGGAGCGATCATCGGGCTGATGCAAGATGCGCTGGGCGGACCTGCACATCCGATTGGGATGTATGGGATTACCGACACGATCATCGGGTACATGGCATCTTCGCTTGGGGTGAAGATTGACGTCGATAACCCGGGAACGCGCTTTTTGATCGTCTACATTTTCTATGCGATTCACGAGGCCGTATATTTCGGGGTGGGACGCGGGTTACTGCGCCAGCCGCTGGTCTGGAGTTGGAGCCACGTCGCGATCGCGGCCCTGGCCAACGCCGTAGTTGGAGTATTTCTCTTTCGCTTTCTCGACCGGTTCAGGCAGCGATAGAAACGAGGTTTCGCCAACAGCCACTCGCGCAAACTAGCGCAGGGTGGTGACTAGCGGTCGGTGGTTTCGAGTCTCTTTCAATTCGCTTAGTGCTAGGCTGTGAGTTTCCCGATTCGAAATGCGCCGATCTCATGCTCTCCGATCGCTGGCGGTTCTTGCTGCCTTATGGCCCCCGGCTAGCCTCGTCGCGCAGGACCTTGCGCCGCGAGCCTATGTCGTCACTCCGCTCCATTCCAATGCGATTACCTTGACCTGGTCGTACTATAACGGCGGCCTGGACTTAAACGGCGCGATTCCCGTAAAGGATGCAAAAGGCACTCACAACGTCGCGGTTGCCAGTCTTTATCACTCCTTCAATTTCTTCGGACGGACGGCCAACGTAACCGCCTCTCTGCCCTATGCGGTCGGCAACTTTACCGGTGAGCTATTTAACAATCAGCGGTCTGTCTATCGCTCGGGATTGCTGGACTTCAACGCTCGCGTCTCGGTCAACCTGTATGGCGGCAAGGCGATGGAGCTACCGCAGTTTGCCAAGTGGAAACAGAAAGTATTGTTGGGGGCGAGCCTGAAGGTGGTTGCTCCCACTGGACAGTACGACCCGATGAAACTCATTAACTGGAGCATCAACCGCTGGGCGTTCAAGCCCGAGTTTGGCTATTCGGAACGTTGGGGGCACGTGGTGCTGGACGGCTACGTCGGCGTCTGGTTCTACACGACGAATCCGTCGTACTTCAGCGTCCCCACCCCTCAACCCCAAACCGAGGCGCCGATTGGCAGCCTGGAAGGTCACCTGAGTTATGACTTCAGCGGGCTGCACGGTTTCAGAAAGACGCGAGCCTGGGCCTCGCTCGACGGAAATTTCTGGTGGGGCGGCATCACGGCCTTGAACGGTATCCGTAATCTGGCCACCAAGCAGACCAGTTCACGGATCGGAGTGACGGTGTCGCTTCCATACAGCAAGCACCAGTCGATAAAAATTGCCTATAGCGACGGCGCGTACATCCGCTTCGGCGGAAACTACAACAATGTCTCGATGGCGTGGCAGTATTCCTGGGTCGGGCGCCCCAGATAGCTTCGCTCCGTGGTGAATTCACCGTTCGTCTCGACCAGAATTCGGAATACAATAGGGTTAGGCTTCGGCCGGTCGTTCAGCTGCGTGATGTTTACAAAAAATCCAGGCTAGCGTGTTTGCACACGGCGGTGCTAAGCATACCGGTGCGCCATCAGGTACTGCTTAGCGGCCGCACCCATCAACTATTTAGAGGGCGTGCGGAACGAGAGTAATCGCTGTCGATGTTACGTCGCGAAGAGAAGGTTTCGCCATTCCGGCTCACCGCAGTGCAATACGTACTGCTCGCAATCTTTTTAGTTCTGGCGTTTGGATTGTGGCGGCTGCAAGTCGCCCGCAGCGATTATTACTCTTCGCTGGCCGAACAGAATCGCATCAAGCAAGTGCCCATCCTGGCGCCGCGCGGGAAATTGCTGGACCGCGAGGGCCGCATTATCGTCGACAACTATCCTTCCTTTTCGGTGCTTCTGTTGCGCGATCAGAACCGCAACCTCGATGCCGATCGAGACAAGATTGCTGCCGGCCTGCACATTCCGCCGGATGAGCTGCGGACGCGCCTTAGCCGAATGAAGGCGGTCCCCGGCTACCAGCCGCTCTTCCTGAAAGACGACATTACGCCGAATGAGCTGGCATTCATCGAATCGCATCGCGCTGATCTGCCTGAGCTAGACGTCATCACCGTTCACCGACGGTTGTATCCCAAGAACGGTTTCATGGCGCACGTGATCGGCTATGTCGGGCAAGTGAGCGAGGAAATGCTGACGCAGCCGCAGTGGGAGCTCTACAGTCCGGGCGACGTAGTCGGCATGTCGGGAGTCGAGCAGTACTATAACGACGTCCTGATGGGCAAGAACGGCTCGCGGCAGGTGCTGGTCAATAGCCGCGGTAAGGAAGTGGGTACGCTCAGCGATGTGCCTGCTGTTCCTGGTAAGCAGCTCAAGTTGACTATCGATCTCGATCTGCAAATCGCCGCTGAGCAGGCACTGGAGGGCAGGCCCGGAGCCATCGTCGCCATGGACCCGCGGACGGGCGAGATTCTAGCGATGGTCAGCCGGCCGGCGTTCGACCCCAATGAGTTTGCGGTACGCATCACCCGCGACGAGTGGAACCAGTTGGTCAACGATCCGGGCAAGCCGCTGCTGAATAAGGCAATCCAGGCGCAGCTCGCACCGGGCTCGGTGTTCAAGATCATAATGGCGACGGCCGGCATGCAGGAAGGCATTGCGCAAGACCTGGTCGTCAATTGCGGCGGTGGCAAGAGTTTTTATGGCCGCTACTTCAAGTGCTGGATTGTGGCCAACCATACCACCCACGGCAGCGTGAACATCAGCAAAGCCATTTACCAGTCGTGTGACTCGTATTTCTACACGCTGGCGCAGAAATTAGGCATCAGCCGCATCGCCAAATGGGCGACGCTGCTCGGCCTGGGGCAGAAGACGGGGGTGGATCTTCCGCAAGAAGTCGCGGGAGTGATGCCGTCGGAAGAGTGGAAGGCGAAGAACTTCAAGCAGAAGTGGTATGCCGGCGAGACGATCTCTGTGGGCATCGGTCAGGGCGCGGTGGCGACCACGCCGATTCAACTGGCGCGCGCAATCGGCGCAATCACGACTGACGGATCGCTCAGGCGTCCGCACGTTGCGTTCCCGGATCAGTTTCCGCCCGAGTTCAAGCAAGTTGCCCACTACAACGCCGAAGCCAAGATCCCGATCGACGAGAAGAACTGGACCATCATCACTGACGCTATGGCGCTTGTAGTGTCTCCGGGAGGAACGGCGGCCAGCGCACACCTGCCCGGTATCGACTTCGCCGGCAAAACCGGTAGCGCACAGACAGTATCCAACGAGCTCAAGAAAAAGATGTCGGCCAGCGAGAAGAACAAGTTCAAGGACAATGGCTGGTTTGTCGGCGTAACGCCGCGACGCAATCCTGAACTGGTTGTTGCCGTGCTGCTGGAAGAGGGTGAGCACGGATTCTTCGCGGCGCGGGCGGCATCGCAGGTCATCAAGGCGTACGTTGAGAAGCAGCGTACTCGCCAGACGCAGGTGGCAAAAGCAACCAGCCCGGCCGCGAATAAAGCCGAGGTCGCCGCCGTTTGGCATGAAGGCGACGCCAGTCCCGGCGACAACAAACTGCAGGGCGGGCATTACACCGTGCCGCTGGATTCGAAGACTAAGACCAAGCCGGTGACAGCAGCTCCGGGCGTAGCTGACGGCGAAAAACCTTCGCCAGTCTCGACTCTTGAGGCGACGGAATCGCACACGGAGATGGCGAATCCTGAGGTCGTGACCCCCGTGCCCGCGCAACCGGGGCAATCCGATGAGTTGCAAGCACCGTCTTCGGGGCAGAGTTCCACGAAGCAGATTCCTAAGAAGCCGGCCGACAAACCGAATATCCCGCCTGCCGCGGATCCAGCGCGGAGGAGCGATCAGTGAGCCGCTACGTTTCCTATCGCGACTTCGATTGGGTG
>Ga0306926_10005828_pt1 | contig 13190 bp, 12 predicted proteins | sample flu12Cox44000178_FD_203759 | JGI IMG/M metagenome (GOLD analysis project Ga0306926, IMG submission 203759) | Lab enrichment of tropical soil microbial communities from Luquillo Experimental Forest, Puerto Rico - flux8day.12C.oxic.44.000.178 (v2)... | ecosystem: Environmental > Terrestrial >... | reverse complement strand
ACGGCGCTTGCCGATCCCGCGTACCGGCAGCGGTTGATCGATTCCGGCTTCGAAGCCAGCGCCGACACGACGCCCGAGAAATTCCGGAGGCGGCTCGAAGCCGACGTCAGATTCTGGACGCCGCTTGTCGAGTCGCTGGCGTTGAAGATTGACTGACCGTTTCAGTAGCTAAAGCCGGATGACATTAGATTGAATCGTCATGCCCGCGCTTGTCGCGGGCATCCACGTCTCAATCGCGAGCGCGGTCAAAGGCGTGGATGGCCGGGACAAGCCCGGCCATGACGCGAGGACTATATACATCTCAACTCATCCCACTCTAAGAAAGTCGAGCTGCTTTTGGGCGCCCAGGCAGCAAAACCCGATCATCATGAAGGGGCGCCGAGCTGCGGGTTTCCGCGACAGGCTCGTTCGCGATAAACAAACGCCGCTCACTCGATGATCTCGTCGGCGAGTTGCTGGAGCTGCGGGGGAACCTGAAGGCCGATCGCCTTCGCTGCCTTGAGATTGACGACCAGCTCGTATTTGATTGGCGCTTGCACTGGAAGCTCGGCCGGCTTCTCGCCTTTGAGGATGCGATCCACATATGTCGCCGCACGCCGAAAATTGTCGGTTCGATCGACGCCGTAGGACAAGAGGCCGCCGGTCTCCGCGAAAAAGCGGAATGGATAGACGGCAGGGATACGGTAACGCGCCGCGAGCGATGTGATCTCAGCGCGATGGGTATCCGTGAAGCTGTCAGGCATTGCGATAAGGCCGCTACCGGGCTCGCGTGCCTGTGCGGCAATGACGGCGTCCAGCTCGGAGCGATCGCGAGCAGGTGCGGCGATAGCCTCCACTCCGAGTGCCGGGGCGGCCGCCTTGAGTGGGTTTAGCCAAAACTCGGCATATGTCGCCGATCTCGGGTTGAACAGCATCGCCACCCGGGTGGTGGCCGGTGCAACCTGCTTGAGCAATTCCAGCCACTTGCCCGCCATCGTCGGCTCCGTAAATATGAAACCGGTGACGTTGGCGCCGGGGCGCGCGAAGCTGGCGACGAAGCCGCTGCCGATCGGGTCGGCAACGATCGCGAACACGATGGGGATGCTGCGCGTCTGTTGAAGCAGCGCAGTGGTAGTGGGGGTTGTGCTCGAAAGAATGATATCGGGCTGCATCGCGACGAGTTCGGCCGCGAAGCGTCGCATCGACTCCATCTCATCGGGGGCCGCCCAGCGAGCATCGAAGCGGGCGTTGCTGCCCTCCGTCCATCCAAGCTTTTGCAGTGCCTCCCGAAACGCCGCATACCAGGCCCGTGCGTCCGGATCGCTCTCGGCATAGCTCATCAGCACGCCGATCCTCCGCATGCGCTCGCCCTGCTGTGCGCATGCCCCGAATGGCCAAGCTACTGCCGTACCGCCGGCAAGAAGTGCAATGAAATCGCGTCGCTTCAGGCGATGGAATGGCATTCGGTCCCTCTCGCACAGGGCCGGCTTGCACAATACCGGATTGATGGGCATTGGTCAGCCGGTACGCAGCCATCCCACGAGCTGCCTTTCGGCCATTGCGGTCACGGTCGTGCCAAGTCGCTGCGGTCGCCGCGGCATCGCGGTTTACCATCGCGCCAGCACGTGGGCGTCGCTTGCCGCCCAGCCGAGGCGGATGGCGGTGCCGGGGGCGAGCGCGACACCATCGCCGCCGAGAACGCGCGCACGCAGCATCACGCCCTGCGTGCGCCCGAGCACCAGGACTGAATCGCCGTGGTTGATCGTGTCCTCGACCACAAGCTTGAGCTCATTGTCGGCCGTCTGGCCGGGCGCAAGCAGCCGCAGACGCTCTGGCCGGATCATCACCTCGACCTCGCCTGCCGGCAGGGCGGGCGGCGGCGACACGCGCGCCGGACCGATACCGGCGAGCGCGATCGAGCCTGGCTGCGCGGGGTCGAGCCGCCCGGCTAGAAAATTGCTCTCGCCAATGAACTCACCCACGAAACGGTTGACCGGGCGGTGATAGATCTCGAGCGGTGAGCCGGTCTGCTCGATGCGTCCGTCGCGGAACACCGCAATGCGGTCCGACATGGTCATCGCCTCGCTCTGGTCATGGGTGACGTAGATCATGGTGATGCCGAGCTCGCGGTGGATGCGCTTGATCTCGAGCTGCATCTGCTCGCGCAGGTTCTTATCAAGCGCGCCAAGCGGCTCGTCGAGCAGCAGCACGTCGGGGTTGAACACCAGCGCACGGGCGAGCGCCACGCGCTGCTGCTGGCCGCCGGAGAGCTCGCGCGGATAGCGGTCAGCGAGCTGGCGCAGGCCGACCAGCTCGAGCATCCGCTCCGTGCGCGCCTTCATCTCGTGGCGGGGAAAGCGCCGCATCTTGAGCGGGAAAACCACGTTCTTCCATGCTGTCATGTGCGGGAACAGCGCGTAGCTCTGGAACACCATGCCGATATTGCGCCGGTAGGGCGGCATGGCGGAAAGATCGGCACCGGCAAGCTCGATCGCGCCGGCGCCCGGATACTCGAACCCCGCGATCATCAGGAGCGTCGTCGTCTTTCCCGAGCCGCTTGGCCCGAGGAAGGTGACGAACTCCCCGCGCGCGACGTCGATGCTGACCTCATCGACCGCGTTGCTCCTGCCGTCATACGACTTGACCACCTTGCGCAGCCGCAGATAGCCGGAGCCGCTCCGGGCCGCAGCCTCCGCGGTCGGCTCGCTGCGTGTTTGCGTCGTCATCCCGGTCCCGCGCGGCTCGTCATGTTACGCCACAGCCCGCAGGATCATGCTTACCGAGCGACGTCCTGGCGCCCAAATCCAGCAGTTCATACCAGCGAGCCATTCCCATCCTTCCAAATTCGCGTGGCGAGGCATAGTGAGCATGTCCGCCATCGGCGAGGTCGGAGTTATACCCCGGAGCGGATCGACCGGCTCGGATAGCCGCTGACCGATACCTCGGCAATGGGATATGATGGGATGCCGCTTCCAAGTCCGTGCGTGAAATGCAATTTCCATGTTTGAAATGCGCCAGTTCAGCGCGTTTTTGGCCAGAGCAACAGGGCAGTGCAGCTCAACGGTCGAAAATGAGCCGAGATGCCAAAAAGGTAGGTAAGTGCGCATGGGAGAAGAGCGGTTGGACCGACGCCTGAGCGCCATTCTTGCCGCTGACATCGCCGGCTACAGCGCGTTGATGGGCACGGACGAGGCGCGCACGATTCGTGATCTCAAGGAACACCAGGCAATCGTGCTCCCAATGGTTTGCGAATTCGGCGGACGCGTCATTGACACTGCTGGGGATGGGCTTCTCGCCGAATTTCCGAGCGTGGTGAAAGCGGTCACATGCGCCGTGGCCATCCAGTCCAGGATGAAAGAGCGGAATGCGGCAATCGAGCCAGAGCGCCGCATGCAGTACCGGATCGGAATCAATATCGGTGATGTCGTCCACGACGAAGCCCGCATTTATGGCGATGGTGTCAATGTTGCTGCACGGCTCGAAAGCCTTGCCGCGCCAGGCGGTATTTGCCTGTCGCGCCAGGCGCAAGAGCAGGTTGATGGAAAATTGCCGCTGAGCTACCGCGATCTGGGTCCGCAAACGCTGAAAAACATCTCGAAGCCGGTTCAGGTTTTTGCGGTCGAGGTTGAAGCGAATGCCGAATTTGATCCGAAAACCACAAAACAGCAGATCAGGTACTGTCGTACGCCGGACGGCGTGCGTCTCGCCTACAGCAAGGTCGGACAAGGGCCCCCGCTGATAAAGACAGCGAACTGGATGAACCATCTTGAATTGGACTGGGAAGGATCGGTGATCTCGCATCTGTTCGTCGCGCTCGCGCGCAATCGTGCACTGGTTCGCTATGACGCACGTGGCAACGGGCTTTCCGATTGGGATGTAGAAACGGTTTCATTGGACGCGTGGGTGAGCGATCTCGAAACCGTACTGGATGCAGCTGGTGTTGACCGGGCTCCGTTGTTTGGAATGTCGCAGGGATGCGCCATCTCTGTGGCGTTTGCAGTGCGACATCCGGGACGTGTTTCCCACCTCATCCTCTACGGCGGTTTTGCGCGCGGAGCCTACCGGCGCGCTAAAGATGAAGCGGAACTGCAAAAGGCCAAAGCGCTGGCTACCCTGATCCGCACCGGGTGGGGCGACGACAGTCCCGTCTATCGTCAACTATTCTCCTCATTGTTCATGCCCGGAGGGACTGCTGAGCAGCTCCAGAAGTTTGCCGAGCGGCAGCGCAAGACAACGAGTCCCGAGTGTGCATACCGCTATTTCGAGACGACGAGGGATCTGGACGTCACCGACCTGTTGCCCAAGGTCAAAGTTCCGACGCTTGTAATGCACGTGCGTGGGGATCAAGTGCAGCCGTTCGAGGCCGGTCGTGAACTGGCGTCTGGAATTCCAGGCGCACGCTTTGTCGCCTTACCAGGCCAAAACCATATTCCGCTGGAGCAGGATCCTACATCGGCGAGGATCCTCGAAGAAATCGACATTTTTCTGAAGGCATATTAGACGGATGTGAGATGCCTGCCACCTCCTCATGCTAGTCGCGATCTTTTTACCAGGCTTTTCCCCGCAACTGATGAGCACGTCAAAGATCGAGGTTCGGAACGTATCGAAGCAGTTCGATCAGGCGGGCAGTCCGGTTGAAGCCCTCGCGGATTTGAATCTCACCGTCAATGAGGGCGAGTTCGTTTCAATCGTCGGCCCGAGCGGATGCGGCAAGAGCACGCTGCTCTACATGCTTGCTGGCTTCATCCCGGCGACTGCCGGGCGGATGCTTGTCGACGGCCGTCCGGTCACCGGCCCCGGTGTCGATCGCGGCATCGTCTTTCAGGAATACGCGCTTTTCCCCTGGCTTACCGTCTACGACAACATCGCTTTCGGGCTGCGGGAAGCGCGGTTGCCGCAACGCGAGGTGCGCGCGACGGCGGAGCGCTACATCCGCCTGATCGGCCTTACAGGATTCGAGAGCCGGTTCCCACGCGAGTTGTCGGGCGGAATGAAGCAGCGCGTGGCGCTGGCGCGGACGTTCGCGTACGAGCCGGGCATCCTGCTGCTCGACGAGCCGTTCGGTGCCCTCGACGCGCAAACCCGTGAGATCATGCAGGACGAGCTGCTGCGGCTGTGGCGCAGCACGCACAGAACCGTCATCATGGTGACGCATGATGTGAGCGAGGCCGTCTACCTGTCGAACCGGGTCTGCGTGATGTCGCAGCGCCCGGGCCGCATCGTGCAGGAGTTCATGATCGAGCTCGACCACGGCCTCAATCGCGAGGAGATGGTGCTGTCCCAAGCCTATACTGCCATCCGCAATGCGGTCTGGCTCGCCCTGCGACGGCAGGTGACCCTCGCCTCGCCACGTGCACAATGAACGTTATCGGTGCAATCCTCGATCACGGCTCGCGGCTTCTTCCCTTCGCGCTGCTTCTGGCTGCCTGGCAGGGCGTGGCAGGTTCCGGGCTTGCCGATCCCGCCTTTCTGCCCTCAGTCGGCGCGATCGGGCATGCTTTGATCGATCTCGGCGCCACCCAATCGTTTTATGCCGACCTTGCGGTGACGTTTGGGCGGAGCCTCGGTGGCCTCGCGCTCGGCGCCGTTATCGGAATCCCAATCGGCACCGTCATGGCGGTGTCGCGCCAGGCAGAGGGATTTTTCGGCCCGCTGGTGAAGGCCACGTATTCGCTGCCCAAGACGGCGCTGGTCCCATTGTTGATATTGTGGCTCGGCATCGGCACCGCGACCAACGTGGTGGCGGTGATGCTCGCGACCCTGCTGCCGTTCGTCGTCTACACCTATCATGGCATCCAAGGCGTTCCCCGGATCCTGGTCTGGAGCGCGCGCGCAATGGGCGTTGCCGAGCACCGCATGCTGTGGAAGGTCCTGCTGCCCGGCGCGCAGCACGCGATGCTGACGGGGCTGCGGATCGCGCTCGGCTTTTCATTCGTGATCGCCATCGCCGCGGAAATGATCGCCGCCCAGACCGGAGTCGGCAAGTTGATGTTCATCTACGGCGAGAGCGGCTCGTACAACTACATGTTTGCGGCGGTCGCGGCGATCATGCTTTTGGCTTACGTCGCCGATCGCATCACTGTTGCGGTCTCCAACCGACTGCTGCGGTGGGACGATATCGAAAACCGGCTTGGGTGATGGCGATGCGGGTGATCTGGGGGATGGCCCACTGGCTCGGCCAGGCTGTTCGCGCCGCCTACCCCCTGTTGCTGCTGGCGCTGCTTTGGGAGGTTGCCGCGAGCATGGGATGGGTGCGGCCGGTGTTCTTGCCGCCGCTCACGGCCGTGATCGGGCAACTCGTTGCGTTGATGAAAAGTGGCGAGTTGATCGGGCCACTGGCGGTCAGCCTTTATCGCACCGTGGTCGGCCTCGCCCTTGCCATCTCGGTGGGTGTGGTGGTCGGGTTTTTGATGGCGCGCATTCAAGCTGTGCGATGGCTGCTCGATCCGCTCATCGCCTTCAGCTTCCCGTCGCCCAAAGTGGCGTTCCTGCCGGTGTTCATCCTGTGGTTTGGGATCGACCACCTCTCCAAGATCGCGCTGGTCGCATTCACCTGCGTGTTTCCATTCATCATTGCCGCCTACGCGGGCGCCACCACCGTGCCGACCCACCAGCTTTGGGCCGCTCGCGCCATGGGAACCAGCAGCAGAGGTCTGCTTTTGCGGGTCATATTTCCCGCTTCATTGCCCTCACTGATGAGCGGCGTGCGCGTTGGCGTTCCCTATGCGCTGGTCAGCACATTCACCGCGGAAATGATCGCGGGCGGAGGAGGTCTCGGCGGCGAGCTGGTGCTGGCACAACGGTATTTCGAGACGCCATCGGTCTTCGTCTATCTTCTCGTCATGCTTGCTGCCGGCTACGTGATCGACATGGGTGTGCTTCGCCTGCGTGCACGCGTCCTGCGCTGGCACGAAGAATAGCAAAGCTCATGTCGAGCACGGCTTCGGCAGGTATTCCAGCTTCAGGTATTTCGCCGCATCAACGCGCCGGTCGATCAGGTTGTACTCGACCATGGCATCGATGGGTCGCTGTACCGCCGAGACCGACACGCAGCCGTTGCGGTCGCGATAATAGTCGCGTGGCGTGATGAAATAGGTGTTGAGGACGTCTTTTGGCATCTTGGTCAGGCCGGCCGCCAGCTCCATCGCCTTGTCGCGATTGGCCGGGTCGTAATACCAGGCAAGGCCCTGCACGAAGTCATCGAGGAACGCGCGCAATGCGTCAGGCTGCTCGCGGATGAACTTGTCCGTTGCGACCTGGAACACGACCGACGACGGGCCAAGCGTGTCGCCGCCGCTGAACAGGCCGCGCAGGTCGCCCTTCGCAGCTTCCGCCGGCATGAAGGGTATGACAAGCACGCCGCAGTCCACCCGGCCCTCGCGGATCGCCGCCGCGATGTTCGGGAAGGTGACCTCGACGATTTGCAGGTCGCGCCGGGGGTCGAGATTTGCCTTTTTCAACGCGACCCGCAGTACCAGGTCGACCGCGGAGCCATACGCATTGATGGCGATCTTCCTCCCCTTGAGATCAGCGATGGTCTTGATCGGTGAATCCTTCAGCACGAAAAACGTGTTCGATGCAAAGCCGGGGTGCCCGTCCTGATAGATATCGGACACGATGCTCATCCCGCCTGGCACCGCGTCCTTCGCCGTCGCGGCCGCGAACGCCGGGGACGACAAGGCGGCAAGATCCACCTGGCCGGCGGCCAGCAGCTGGGCTGCCTCCGGCGACCCGCGGGTAAAAATCATGTCAAGCGTATACGCCTTCCCATAGCTCTTCAGCACATTCGACTTGAGGTAATCGAGCCAGATCAAGGTCTCCATTTCATTCGGACCGATGCCGCCGCCGGTGGCATAGCGGACATTCACCGGAGCGGAGCTCGCCTGCCCTGACCAGCTCGCGGCGCTCAACGCACCCGCGGCAACAGCGCCGGTCTGCAGCAGTGCTCGCCTGGAAATCGCATTGGCCGGATTTGTCGGGGCCTTGGTCATAGTGGGTCTCTCCTTGCGTCCTCGTTGCCGGTACGACAAGCTCGGCTTCGCATGAACACTATCGCCTCTATCGAGACGAGTCACAGGGAAGAGAGAGTGAGGTTTCATGGCCACGGAGCGAATCCAGCCCGAGCGCCTGTTTCGGCGCGCGCTCAAGGGGCACACGCTTTACTCGCATGTTGTGGTTGCTTCCGGCAGCTCGCTCGTATTCATCGCCGGACAATTGTCGCGCGACAGAGACGGACAGATCGTCGGCCCCCGCGACATGGCAAGACAGATCAGGCAAGTCGGGGAAAATCTGGCGATTGCGCTTGCGGCCGCCGGCGTGGGCGCGGAGCACCTGGTCAAGACCACGACCTATGTCACCGACATCGACGAGTTCTTCAAATATTCCGAGATTCGCGCCGAGATATTCGGGCAGAACCTGCCAACCAGCACCACTGTGGAGGTACGCCGCCTCGCGCACCCCGACTTGATGGTCGAGATCGACGCCATCGCTGTGAAGCCGTGAGTGTGGCGGCGTCAGCAGCGCACGATGTTGACGGAGCGATATCCGCCCCAATACTCGGACGGGACCTGGACCGTCTGCACGTCGCACTCCCGACGGTAACGCAGCGCGTCCTCGGGCGCTGGATAGCGCAGGAGCGGATAGCCTCCGGGGTCATAGGTCGGTGGATAGTAGCTGGGCTCAGCGCCATAAGCGCCGGACCCGCCGTCGTGATTGCGAAACCGCGAGAAGCGGCCAAAATTCCCATGGAAAGGACTCGCGAACGGCAGCCTGAACGGTCGCGCGAAGTTCGGATTGCTCGGGTGCACGAAGGGGTGCGGCATCGGTACGCCTGCATTCACCCCGGCGCGCCCGGCAATTCCGCCCGCCCTGGCCCATGTCTCGACCGGCGCGAACGCCAGTGAAATCCCGAGCGCAAAAGCAAAGGAAAAAGCGGCGAAGAACCGAATACGCATGGCACTCACTCCTGCCTGCGCAGTGAGGGCCGCATCTGTCTTCAGACTAGCGCGGCCGCAGTTTCCGCGGCCAGCGCTTCAGCACCGCCTGGTTAACGCAGAAGGTTTGTGGCGCGCCGGCAGACGATCAGCGCATCGATCACCACGCAACCGCGCCCCGCCGGCAGCGCCTTGATCGGGTTGAGGTCGATCTCCTCGATCAGCTTGGCATTCTCTTCTGCAAAGTCCGCAAGCCCCGCGAGCACGCGCGCAAGGCTTGCAATATCTGCAGGAGAGGCGCCGCGCACGCCTGACAGCACCGCCGCCCCGCGCGGTTCGGCAATCATGGTCTCGATGTCGCCTTCGCGCAGCGGCAAAAGGCGCAACGCGAAGTCGCGCGTGACCTCGACCGCGGTGCCGCCCATGCCGAATGCCAGCACCAGCCCGAATTGCGGGTCGCGCGAGACGCCGGCGAATGTCTCGACGCCCTCGGCGACGAACTCCTGGACCAGGAAGGCCATGTCAGCTGGGCGCGGATCGAGCCGCGCCATGCGCTCGCGCAGCTCGTCAAAGGCGCCTGCGAGCGCGGCATCATCGCCAAGCCCGGTTCTTGCCGCTCCGAGTGCCACGAGGCCAAGCTCGGTCTTGTGCGCAATCGCGTCGGAAAGCCCCTTGAGCACCACGGGATAGCCGATCTCGCGGGCGCGCGCTGTCGCCTCGGCAAGTGTCGTGGCGCGGGCCTCGCGCGCCACCGGCACACCATAGGCGGCGAGCAGGCGCTTGGCCTCATGCTCGTTGAGCACGCGGCGGCCTGCATCCGCTGCCAGGAGCGCTCGCAACGGCGAGGAGCCGCACCGCGCGGCCGGCGCGCGCGGGGGCAGCTGCGGCGCCATGTAGCGGCCGACCTTGTCGATGGCTCCGAGCCCCTGACGCGTGCCGCCGATCTGCACGAGGCCGCGCTCGCGCAGCGCCTTGGCCTGCTCCGTATTCATCACCCCCGGCCGCGAGCTCATGAGATAGTACGGTTTGCTCGACTTCTCTGCTGCTGCGGCAAGCATGTGCACGTTCTCCGGCACGCGTTCGGGGTTGCCGAGCCGTCCCTCGTTGCTGGTGTCGGCGCAGTAGACGATGGCGTCGACCCGCTCGCTTGCGTCCACGACCGACATCGCATGCGGCAGGTTGACGGCGTAGTCGCCGTTGCCCCAGGCGTCGAACGGGTTGCCGTCCCCGGTGATGCGGCCGATGATGCGCTCGGCCTCTGCGCGCTCGTCGCGCGAGAGCGGCGGAAGCTCAAGTCCCGCCGCGCTGGCGTTGTCGAGAATCATCTCGGCGAGACCGCCTGAGCCGGTGATGACGGAAATTCTTCTCCCGCGCGGCCAGCGCCGGCCCTGGCACACGGCGAGCACCTCGCTCATCTCGTCGAGATCGCTCACCTCGATGGCCCGGTGCGCGCGCAAGAGCTCCGAGAAGACGCGCGCTTCGCCCGCGAGCCCGCCGGTATGGCTGGTGATCGCGCGCTGGGCGCGCTCGCTGCGTCCGACCTTCAGCACCACAACCGGCTTGCCCGCGGCGGCGGCGCGGTCAAGCGCGGCGACGTAGCGCTCGGGCTCGCGTACGGTCTCGGTAAAGGTTGCAATCACGGACGTAGCGGGATCGTCGATCAGATAATCGATATAGTCCACAGTTCGCGTGACGGCCTCGTTGCCGGCCGAGACCGAGAGGCTGATCCCGTAGCGGCGCAGATCCGAGAGCATCGCGATGCAGACCGAGCCGCTCTGGGAGACAAAGCCGACATTGCCGGCAAGCCCATCCGGGTCCATGACGGTCTGCTTGTAGGTGGTCGCGCGCGCGATGGGGTTGAGGATGCCCATGCAGTTGGGGCCGCAGAGCGGCATGCCAGCCTCGCGGCAGAGGCCGGCAATTTCCTCCTGCAGTGCGGCGCCTTCGCCGCCGAGCTCGGCAAAGCCGCTGTCGTAGATGATACCGGCGCGCGCCCCGCGTTTTACCGCGAGCCGTACCTGCTCGAGAACGAGCGCCTTGCGGATGCTGAAGACGACCACGTCGGGAGGCTCCGGCAGATCGAGGAGGCTCGGGTAGCAGACATGGTTGAGCACGGTCTGATATTTCGGATTGACGGGGTAGATCGTGCCCGCAAATCCCAGCGCGCCCAGGGATTCAATGATGGAGCGCGCGGGGCTCGGCCGGTCCGTCGCGCCGACAATGGCGACCGAGCGGGGCTTCACTAGGGGATCAAGTTGCATCGCGAGCTCTCGGCCGCAGCAGCAGGGAGGCGAGCACGCCGGCGAGCACCGTGCCGGTAAGCAGGCTCGACACCACGGCGATCACGGGATCGGATTCGAGCCTTATGGATTCAAACATCTTCTTCGGCAAGGTCGCGGCGTCACGGCCGGCGATGAAGATCGCGACCACTGCCTCGTTGAAGGAATGCAGGAACGCGAACAGCGCGCCGATCGCAATGCCGGGGCGCAGCACCGGCAGCGTGACAAAGGCGAAGGTGGCCAGCGGGCCCGCGCCCGCGCTCATGGCGGCACGTTCGAGATTGCGGTCGAAGCCCTTCAGCGCTGCGGCAATGACCAGGAACGCGACCGGGATGGAAAGCACGCTGTGCGCGATGATCATCCCGAGATGCGTGCCGACAAGCCGTGCGAGGCTCAGAAAGCTGTAATAGCCAAGCGCGCTCACCACCCCTGGCACGATGACCGGCAGCAGCATCAGCAGATTGAGCGCGCCCTTGCCGAAGAAGCGATAGCGGACATAGCCGAGGGCAGCTGGCAGCGACACCACAAGTGTGAACAGCATGGAGGCGAACGCGATGAAGAAGCTGTTGGCGGTAGCATCGAGCCAGGCATAGCTGGAGAAATACTCCCGGTAGTATCCGGTCCAGTAGCCCGGTGGCGGAAACTCGAACGAGATCGCGGTCGAGAACGACATCGGCACGATGATCGCCATGGGGACGATGAGAAAGATCGCCACGCCGACCGCCAGCACGAGGGGAACGCTGCGCAGCATGCCGCGCTAGCCCCACAGCCGGTCGAGGCCGGCGAAACGGTTGTAGATGACGAGCAGCACCAGCGTGCAGGCGAGCAGCACGACCGCAATGGCGGAGGCAAAGCCCCACGCCAGGAGGTCCTCGATCTGCTGGTTGATCAGCTGCGAGATCATCATGTCCTTGGGCGTGCCGAGCAGGATGGGCGTTATGTAGAAGCCGAGGCACATGGTGAACACGAGCAGCGAGCCGTTGACCACGCCCGGCAGGCTCAGCGGAAGAAAAACATCGGTGAAGGCGGCAAGCGGGCGCGCGCCCAGACCCTCGGCCGCGCGCAGATAGGCAGGATCGATCCTGCGCATCACACCGTAGAGCGCAAGCACCATGAAGGGGAGCAGGATGTGGGTCATGCCGAGGGTCGAGGCAAAGGACGTGAACAGGAGCTGCGGCGGACGTCCCCAACCGGCGAGCGCGTAGATGGCGGCGACTGGGCCCTTGTTGCCGAGGATCACCAGCCAGGCGTAGCTGCGCACCACGAACCCGGTCCAGAAGCTCAAACCGACTGCGGCCAGAAGCATGACCGCCAGCAGGTCGTTGCGGCGCGCCATGACGTAGGCGAGCGGATAGCCGAGGAGGAGACAGGCAAGCGTGACGATCAGCGCGGTCCGAAACGTGTTGATCATGACGCTCGTATAGAGCGGCACCGTGAACAGCCGGCGGTAGTGATCGAGAGAAACGAGGGGATCGGTAACGCTGAGCAGGAGGATGTAGCCGATCGGGATGACAAACAGCAGGAGGATGGTGAGCGCCGCTGGCGCGATCAGCAGCCCCGCCGTGATCCCCTCGCGCGGACCCGCCTGGATGCGTCTCGCTCGTCCGACTGCTCCCGCCTCGCTCATGGGAGCAATATGGCTCAGATCGAAGGCTGACGCCCAGTGGCGAGCGCAAGCCAGCCGCGCAGATCATCGTCCGCCGGTTGGAAGCGCGCCGCAGACGTCAGCTGCACGGCGCATCCTCAACTGGTGAGGACTAGTGTGGCGGTTCAGAAGTCCGCATCATTCTTGCCGCGAGTCCGAGATGCGGATTTCTGAACCAAAGCCACACTAGATCAATAAGTTGCTAGGCCGTGGACTCAATTGATCGAAGCCAAATTCGCACGGCAGCGAGTTTGACGAAAGCGAAGAAGGTGGCGCCAAGCTTATCGTAGCGGGTGGCAATCCGGCGGTACTGCTTGAGCTTGTTGAAGAAGCGTTCGACATGGTTGCGCTCGC